>Ga0180438_10001927_pt1 | contig 35310 bp, 24 predicted proteins | sample SS_ome_12_FD_132455 | JGI IMG/M metagenome (GOLD analysis project Ga0180438, IMG submission 132455) | Hypersaline lake sediment archaeal communities from the Salton Sea, California, USA - SS_3_D_2 metaG | ecosystem: Environmental > Aquatic > Non-marine Saline and Alkaline > Hypersaline >... | reverse complement strand
TCCCTCGCCTTGACGTCCAGCACCGTCAGCTTGTCCTCGGCAAAGTCCTTCTCGTTGAAGGGGTTGAGAATTTCCACGGACGCGATCGGTTCCGGCAGCCTGAGGATCGCGTTGAGCAAATGGATCAGGATGTCGGCGTTCCGCGGGTCGCCGAAAACCCGTTTGAAGGCGTAGTCGACCTTGGGATCGATTCCCAGCACCATCGTCGGCGCCCTCCCCGTTCTTGCATTCCGGCCGATCTGGCCGCTCCCCGACCGCGGACTATTATACCGGGTCGGCCGAACGCTGGGGAGAACCGAGGCGGGGGTCAGATCCGCCACGGCGCGATCACTTCCTGCTGAGCACCCGCCCGTACACGGCCGCGACGCCGGCGGCCATGGCCCGATCGGAGAACCGCTCGCGGTGACGGGCCAGGGCGTTGCGGCGGAGCGTCTCCCAATCGACCTCGCCGCGCATCACCCGGACAATGGCCCGGGCCAGACCCTCGGCGTCGCCCGGCTCGACCACGAGCCCGTCCTGGCCGTCACGGATCAGCTCCGGGTTGCCCTCGACTCGCGTGGTCACGGCCGGCACGCCCGAGGCCATGGCCTCGGAGAGCACCAACGGCGTGCCCTCGCCGAATAGGCTGGGCAGCACGAACAGGTCCATCCGGTCCAGCTCCCGGTCGGTCTCGCGAGTGAAGCCGACCCAGTCGATCAGCTCGCTGATGCCCAGCTCGTCGGCCAGGCGCTTCACCTTGTGCTCGTAGTCCGAGTCCTCGAAGGGACCCACCGCCCGGAGCCGTACGGACAACCCCTCAGCCTTCAGTATCGCCAGGGCCCTGAGCAGCACCTCGATGCCCTTGCGCGGCCGGAACAGGGCCGTCATGCCCAGGGTCCACTCGCCGTTGGGGGGTGTCCGGGGGGGGAGGTCTTCCCGGGCAGGCGAGCCGTTGGGCACCACCGCGATCCGCTCCTCGGGATAGCCCGCCTTGCGCAGCCGCTCGGCGAGGCTCCCGGAAACCGCGATCAGGGCCGAGGCCCGGCGCAAAGCCAGGCGCTCGACCGTGGCGTTGACGAAGTTCGCGACCCGCCGGGTCGTGTCCTGAGCAGTGGGGCTCTGCACGTGATAGACGAACGGCACGCCGGTAATGCGCGAGACGAGGCTGGCGATCATGGCGCTGCGGGCGGTGTGGGCGTAGACCGCCTCGTAGCCGTGCTCGCGGACCAGGCGGGCGATCTTCACCACCGGGCGGAGGTCCCAGCGACCCCGCATCGGTACCTCAAACAGGGGGGTGGACTGTGCCCGGCGGGCCACCGGAAACAGGGCCGGCTTCAGGCAGGCGAACCCCACCTCGATTCCCATCGCCCCCAGGCGCTGGGCCAGAAGGTCGAGGGCCCGTTCCGCCCCGCCGTAGACCTCGCCGTTGATGATGTGCAGGACGCGGCGGGCCGGCCTCGGCTGGGGCTTCGGCGACTTGGCAGGCTGGTCGACTCGGTGGGTCGTGGAACGGTCGGCAACGGCGGAGGCTGTCATCTTGCGGGGGTCCTCAAAGCTGGAATCGGGCTTCGCACAAAATAGACCAGGTCCCTTTTTCGCGGGGGTACGCTCTGGTGGTGGCCGGCTGAGTGTAGCGGCAACCGACGTGCCATCGGCCGTCAGGTGTGTGTGCCGGGAATGTCTTCTTCGTAAGTCCTTGACATCAAAGGGGTTGCGACGATTCCCGTGACGTGTTCGCCGCCGGGTCCCGAACACCGGAAGCCCCGGCCGGTTGACAAAACGCATCGCCGCGCGTCTCCGACGCACCGTCGCCAACCCGCGCGAAATGGCCCGCGGGCGTGTAACCCCCCGGCGGCACTGCGCATCGGAACTCCGTAGGAGAACGTGCAGTCAGGTGGGTGCCCGAATGAAGTGCAAAGAGCTGCTGGCGGCCTTGGGCGACTACGTGGACGGGGAGCTGGACCCGGAGATCTGCGAGGAGTTCCGGAGGCACCTGGAAAAGTGCAGCCCGTGCGAGGTCGTCATCGACAACATCCGCCAGACGATCACGCTCTACAAAGGGGGCGAGCCGTTCGAGCTGCCCGGGCCGTTGCGGGAGAGGCTGCACTCACTGTTGCGGGCGCGGTTCGAGGCCGAGTTCTCGGGCGCGGGCGGGTGATTCTCGAGGAGCCCCACGCCGATGCACTACCCCTGGTGGCACGTTCCCGTTCTCACGTCCCCGATGCTGATCGCGGCGATCGCGGTCGTCCACGTGCTGGTTTCGCACTACGCCGTGGGCGGGGGCCTGTTCCTGGCCGTCGAGGCGGCCTACGCCTACCAGAAGCGGGACCGCGAGTACCTGGCCTACCTGCGGCGCCACGCCGGGTTCTTCATCCTGCTGACGGTCGTCTTCGGCGCGATCACCGGCGTGGGGATCTGGTGGACGATCGGGCTGGCCTCGCCGCTGTCGACCGAAGTGCTGATCCGCACGTTCGTCTTCGGCTGGGCCACCGAGTGGGTCTTCTTCGTGCTGGAGCTTTCCGCGGGCTTCATCTTCTACTATTACTGGGGGCGGCTGCCGGAGAAGACCCACCTGACGATCGGCTGGATCTACGCCCTGGCCGCGTGGATCAGCCTGGTGCTGATCACCGGCATCACCGCGTTCATGCTCCACCCCGGCGATTGGATCAAGCCCGGCTCGCAGAACTTCTGGGCCGCGTTCTTCAACCCGCAGTTCATCCCGCAAACGATCGCCCGCACGGGCGGAGCCCTGCTGCTAAGCTCGCTCTACGTGTACCTGCACGCCTCACTGACGGTCAAGGAGGCGCGGCTTCGCGATCTGATCGGGTCCCGGTCGGCCCGCCCGGCCCTGTTGGGCGCGATCATGGTCACCGTGGGCGGGCTGGGGTGGTTTTACTACTTGCCGGAGTCGGCCGCGGCCGCCCTGGAAAGCGCCGCGGTGCTCACCGTGCTCGTGGTGCTGATCTTCGCCTTGACCGTGGCGGTGTTCCTGATGCTATACCTGGGGCCGTACCGCAACCCGGGCTGGCTGACGCCCGGTTTCGCCCTGGCGCTGTTCCTGATGGGGCTGGCCGCCTTCTCCACGGGTGAGTTTATCCGCGAGGCGGTGCGCAAGCCCTACGTCGTCTACAACGTGGTGCTCAGCAACCAGGTCCTGCCGCAAGAGGTCGAAGGGTTGAAACAAGGCGGCTACCTGGAAGGCGGTCTGTGGACCAAGGCCCTGGTGCAGCAGGAGTACCCGCAAACGATCGGCGCCGACGGAGCCATTGACGGCAAGCGCCTGCTCGAGCTGCCCGCGGCCGATCGCCGGCGCCTCGGCGAGGTGCTCTTCCAGCACCACTGCAACGACTGCCACGCGGTCCGGCGGGGCTACTCGGCCGTGGGGCCGCTGGTCCGCGGCTGGACGCACGAGATGATCCACGACCTGATCGTGGACCTGGACCAGGCCCCGTTCTTCATGCCGCCCTGGTGCGGGACCGAGCCCGAGGCACAGCTTATCGCCGACTATCTCGAGAGCATAGCCCCGGAGCGGCCGGGGGGCATGTTGCCGATGGCCGCCGGGATAGGGGGCGACTGATGGACCCACAGATGCTGATTGACCAGACGCACGCGGCGGGCATTCCCGCCCCGATCTGGTTCGTCGAGTTCTTCAAGGTGCTGGGGTTCGCTCTGCACGCCGTGCCCATGAACCTCTGGTACGCGGGGTTCCTGCTGGCCCTGCTCTTGCGGGCCACGCGCGACAAGCACGCCCGACGGTTCTCCACCCGGCTGATGCGCCAGATGCCCGTGATCGTTGCCTTCGGCGTGAACCTGGGGATCGTGCCGCTGTTGTTCATCCAGGTGGCCTACTTCAAGCTCTTCTACCCGGCCACGATCCTAATGGCCTGGTTCTGGCTGGCGATCATCGCCCTGTTGATCCCGGCGTACTACGGCGTATACGTCTACGCGGCGGGCCTGAAACAGCGGGGGCCGGGCATGACCACGTGGCGAGCCGCCGCGGGCTGGCTCAGCGCGATCCTGTTCGTCACGATCGGGTTCCTGTTCGCCAACGGCTTCAGCTTGATGGCCCACGTGGGACGCTGGCCCGAGCTGTGGCAGGGCCACCAGGTGGCCGGGGCGGCGACCGGCACGGCGCTCAACCTCGGCGACGCCACGCTCTGGCCGCGGTGGCTTCTGATGTTCGGGCTGGCCGTGACCACCACGGCCGTGTGGATCGTCTTCGACGCGGCCTGGTTCGGTGCCAAGGAAAGCGAGGATTATCGGCGCTGGGCCGCCGCAACCGCCTGGAAGCTCTACGCCGCCGGCGCGGTCTGGTTCGCCGCCGCAGGGTCCGTGTACGTGTTCGGGAGCTGGTCGTCGGGGCTGCGCAGCGCGATGTTCTCGGGCCCGGCCGTCGTGCTGACCGTGGCCACGGCGATCGCGCCGGGGCTCCCGCTGGTGCTGCTCTGGGCGTGGCGTGCGCGGCCGCCGGGGCGTGGTGCCGCGGCCCTGGTCGGTCTGGCCCAGTTCGGAGTGCTGGGCATAAACGCCGTGAGCCGCCAGGTGGTCCAGAACTTGAACATCGCCGAGTTCTTCCCGGTGCTCGACCAGCCGAGCGCCGTCGAGTGGGGGCCGCTGGTGATGTTCCTCGTGGTGTTCGTGGCCGGGCTGGGCGTGGTCGCGTGGATGATCGCCCAGGTCGTCACCGCACGAAAGGAACCGGCCGCGTAGGCCAAAATCTCGCGGCAGGTGTAACCTCACTGCGTGGATAGACATCCAACGTACAGGAGGTTCGCCATGAAATCGGCACAGATCGCGGCGCGCGTGCTGAAGATCGGGGTCCCGCTGGTGACCGGGCTGGCCTTCCTGGCCGGGCTGGTCTTCGTGATCCTCTGGATGTCGGGCGTGTTTACCGAGAAGATCGAGGCCGGCCAGGTGGACGTGGCCCGGCGCAAGGCCACGCCCGACGAGCTGGCCCGGCTCTACGAGGTCCAGGAGCGGGTCAAGCCCTTCGTCGAAGAGGCGGTGGGCACGCTGCGGGCCGCCAGCCGCACCGAGGTCTCGGCGCGGGTGATGGCCCCCATCGAGGAGGTTACGGTTCGCGCCGGTTCGGTGGTCCGCCGCGGCGACGTGCTCGTGCGGCTCGACCGTCGCGACCTGGAAACCCAGCTCAGCCAGGTCCAGGCATCGCTGGTCGCCGCTCAGGCCGCGCTCACCACCGCCAAGAACGATTACGCCCGCACGCGCGAGGCCTACGAGAAGAACGTGCGCACGCGCGAATCGCTCGACAAAGCGATCGAGGGGTACCGTGTGGCCGACGCAAAGCTCAACCACGCCGAGCAGGCCCTGGCCGAGGCCCGGGTGAAGCTCTCCTACACCACGATCGCGGCCCCCAAAGACGGCGTGGTCATCGACCGCCTGGCCGAGGAGGGGGACATGGCCCAGCCGGGCGTGCCCCTGTTGGTGCTCTACGATCCCACGTCGCTCCGCCTGGAAGTGCCGGTGATGGAGAACCTGGCGGTCAACCTCCACGTGGGCGACGAGCTGGACGTGCGCATCGACGCCCTGGGCAAGACGGTCAAGGCCGTGGTCGACGAGAAGGTCCCCCAGGCCGAGGCAGCCAGCCGTTCCTTCCTGGTCAAGGCCCGCGTGCCGCGCCTTGAGGGCATGTACGAGGGGATGTTCGGGCGCCTGATGATTCCCGCCGGCCGCCGACGGCACCTCTGCCTGGACACCAGGGCCATCGAAACGGTCGGGCAGCTCGAGTTCGTCGACGTGGTCCTGGCCGACGGCACCCTCGAGCGCCGGCTGATCCGGACGGGCCGGTTGGGTTACCCGGGTCACATCGAGGTGCTGAGCGGGCTGGAGGCGGGCGAGCGGGTCGTGTTGAGAAAGCCCGCCGGCAGCGAGCCGCGCGACGCCGTCCCCTGCCCCTCGCCCGACGACCCGAACTGCAAGGAGGCCGCCCCCGGTGTCCAGCCCTGAAACCGAACTGCCGCCGAATCCGGGTTCGATCGAGAGGCTTTCCCCCTTGACCCGCATCGTCGACGTCTTTATGCGCGGCGACGTGGCCCTGCTGCTGGTGCTCGTGTCGGTGGCCGTGGGCGTGGCCGCCTTGTACCTCACGCCGCGGGAAGAGGAGCCGCAGATCGTCGTGCCCATGGCCGACGTGTTCGTCACCGCCCCGGGCCTCTCCGCAGAGCAGGTCGAGCAGAAAGTCACCAGCCGGCTGGAGAAGCTCCTCTACCAGATCGACGGCGTGGAGTACATCTACTCCATGTCGCGGCCGGGCCAGAGCGTGGTCACCGTGCGGTTCTTCGTGGGCGAGGACCGCGAGGACTCGCTGGTGAAGCTCTACAACAAGATCCAGTCGAACACCGATCAAGTCCCGCCGTCGGTCGAGGCATGGGTGGTCAAGCCGGTCGAGGTCGACGACGTGCCGATCGTCAACGTCACCCTCTGGTCCGACCGGCCCGAGCTGTACGGCGATCACGAGCTGCGGCGCATCGCCGAGCAGCTCCAGTTCGAGCTGAAAGCGATTCGGGATACGAACCGCGTCGAAGTGATCGGCGGACGCCCGCGCCGAATCCGCGTGCTGCTCGATCCGGTGCGTCTGGCCGGCGTGCGGACGTCACCCATGGAGGTGGTCAGTGCCTTGAAGGCGAGCAACGTGCAGCTCTGCTCCGGGCATTTCGACCAGCAGGACGCCGAGATCGTGGTCGACGCCGGCACGTTCGTGCGCGACGCCATGGACCTGGGCAACCTGGTGATCGCCCTTTCCGGCGACCGGCCGGTTCACCTGAAGGACGTGGCCGAGGTAATCGACGGCCCGGCCGAGGCCGAGAGTTACAGTTGGATCGGCTTCGGCCCCGCCGCGCAGAATCCCGAGGCGCCGAACGACCTGCCCGCGCTGGAAAACCCGCCCGCCCCCGACGGCTCGCTCTACCCGGCCGTCCACATCGCCGTGGCGAAGCGCAAGGGGACCAACGCGGTTTGGGTGGCCCGGGCCGTCGAAGAACGGATGCGCGATTTGCAGCCGACCCTGCTGCCCGAGGGGGTCCACTTCCGCATCACCCGCGACTACGGCGAAACCGCCAACGCCAAGGTCGACGACCTGGTCGAGAGCCTGGCCATCGCCGTGCTGACGGTGATCGGGCTGATCGGGCTGGTGATGGGATGGCGCACCGCCCTGGTCGTGGCCATGGCAGTGCCGGTCTGCTACAGCATCACCCTGTTCATCAACCTTCTGACCGGCTACACGATCAACCGGGTGACCCTCTTTGCGCTCATCCTGGCATTGGGGTTGCTCGTCGACGACCCGATCACCGGCGTGGAGAACATCGCCCGGTACTTCGGCATGAGGCGGTTCAAGCCGCGGGACGCCGTTCTCCGGGCCGTGCAGGAGGTCCAGCCGCCGCTGATCCTCTCGACCCTGGCCATCATCGCCAGCTTCCTGCCGCTTATGTTCATCACCGGGATGATGGGCCCGTACATGGCCCCCATGGCGCTGAACGTGCCGCTGACGGTGACGGTCTCCACGCTGGTGGCGCTGATGATCACGCCGTGGCTGGCCCTGTTCGCTCTGCCCAAGCCGAAGGAGGCCGCGGCCGATGAAGAGCCGTGGGACGTGCGCCGCAGCGCAATGTATCGCGTGAGCAACGGGCTGCTGGGCCCGATCCTCGGCAGCCGGCTCCTCTCCTGGGGCGTGCTGGGGGGCGTGGCCCTGCTCCTGGCGTCGGTGATGGTCCTGCCCGCGCTGCGCCTGGTGCCGCTGAAGATGCTCCCCTACGACAACAAGAACGAGTTCCAGATCGTACTGGACATGCCCGAGGGGACCACGCTGGAGCGGACCGACGCGGTGACGCGGCTGCTCGCCGCGCGCCTGGCCGGCGTGGCCGAGGTCCGCGACTTCCAGCTCTACACGGGCCTAAGCTCGCCGATGGACTTCAACGGCATGGTCCGCCACTACTTCCTGCGCGAGGGGGCCAACGTGGCCGATATCCGCGTGAACCTCGCCCCAAAGGACCGGCGCGAACAGCAGTCGCACGTGATCCTGCTGCGGATCCGCGACGCGCTCCACGAGGCCGTCGAGGGGACCGGGGCCAACCTCAAGCTGGTCGAGGTGCCGCCCGGCCCGCCCGTGCTGGCCACGATCACGGCCGAGGTCTACGGGCCGCGAGAGGCGTCGTACGAGGAGCTGATTGCGGCCGCCCGTCGGGTCGAGGAGCGAATGCGCCGCGAGCCGTACGTGGTCGACGTGGACGTCTCGGCCGAGGACGACCAGCAGAAGCTCCTCTTCGTGACCGACAAGGAGAAGGCGGCGCTGTCGGGCGTTTCGACCGAGAACATCGCGCGCACGCTGCGCCTGGCCCTAGACGGCAGCAACGCCACCGTGATGCAGCGGCCCGGCGAGGTCGACCCGCTCTGGGTCGAGCTCCGCCTGAAACGCTCCGACCGATCGGCGGCCGACGACCTCGAGGAGATGTACGTGCACGGGCGGGAGGGGCAACTGGTGCAAATCGGGGCCCTGGGCGAGTTCCGCGACACCACGCCCGACGGGGAACGTCTGCTCGAAGACAAGACGATCTACCGCAAAAACCTCCGCCCGGTGGTCTTCGTCTACGGCGAGGTGGCTGGGCGCCCGCCGGCCGACGCGATCGTCGACATGGAGTTCGACCGCGAAAAGGGGTCAGGAGCCTTTTCCCGAAACGGCCCGGACGGTGCTTCGCAGAAAAGGGTCCTGTCCCCTTTTCGTCCCCGCCCGCTGGCCGAGCGGACGTGGCTTGAGCCGGGCGGCGGCATTCCCTGGGGGGTGCCCGCCGCCTTCGAGGTCCAGTGGGCCGGCGAGGGCGAGTGGAAGATCACGCTCGACGTGTTCCGCGACCTGGGGCTGGCCTTTGCCGCCGCGCTGGCCGGCATCTTCGTGATCCTCATGTTCCAGACCGGCTCGCGCATGCTGCCGGTGGTCATCATGCTGGCGATTCCGCTCACGATGATCGGCATCATGCCGGGCTTCTGGCTGTTGAACGTGGTGGTCGACCGGCCCATCGGCCCCAGCGAATACCCCACCCCGGTCTTCTTCACCGCCACGGCCATGATCGGCATGATCGCCCTGGCGGGCATCGTGGTGCGCAACTCGGTGGTGCTGATCGACTTCATTAACCAGAGCCGGGCCGAGGGGACGCCCGTGCGCGAGGCCGTGATCCAAAGCGTCGCCGTGCGCACCCGGCCCATCCTGCTCACCGCCGCGACCACGCTCTTGGGCAACTGGGTCATCACGCTCGACCCGATCTTCTCGGGGCTGGCCTGGGCGGTGATCTTCGGGATCCTCACCTCGACCGTGTTCACGCTGGTGGTGATCCCGGTGGTGTACTGGCTGCTGTACGGAAGAGCCGGCGTTGTGAAAGCGGAACACTAATAGCCACGGATTTTTACTAATCTAACCTCGTTCCCATGCTCTGCATGGGAACGCAGTTCCATGATGCTCCGCATCGTTCTGCGGCGACAACGGGATGCCGGGGGGTTCCCCTTGAGGCGACCTTCCGGTGCGGACCATGAGGATGAGCAGACCGTTGCAGCGATTAGTGGCAATTAGTGGAGATGAGCGTTCCGCTGCACTTCGCGCAAGAGTGGCAGTCCCTGCTCCACTTCGGCCCACGCCAGAGCGGCCGTGGGACACGCGGCCACGCACTCGGCGGCCACCTTCTTTAGCGCCGCGTCGAGCGATTCGTCGAACGGCACGCCCACGCGCACGTCGAACCCCCGGCCCACGAACGTGAGTCCCAGCGGCTCGTCGGCGGCCCGGGCGATCTCGATGCACAGCCCGCAGTCGATGCACTTGCCCGGCTCGAAGACCACGCCGCTGCGCTGCCGGGACTGCTCGAAACGGCGGCGCTCGGCCTTGTACTTGCGCGGGTCGGCACGGTAGACCGCCGACCAGTGGCGCAGCCGGCAATCGGTCTGGCCCAGGCAATCGCAGTGCATACAGCGGGCGGCCTGCTCGACGGCCTCCGCGGGCGTGAACCCGGCGGCGGTCCCCTGCGAAGGCTCACGCGGAGGGGCGTCGCTCGCGGCCCTGAGGTACTGGGCAAGCTCCTCTTCCTCGAGCCGGCCGATCCGCGTGCTGAAGGGTTTTTGGGGCCCCGTCACGCTCTTGCCGCGGAGGAGCTGGTCGATGGCCACGGCCGCCTCCTTGCCGTCGGCCAGGCTGCGGATGACCATGCCCTTGGTGCGCAGGGCGTTGCCGGCGGCGAAGACGCCCTCGACGCTCGTGCGGTACGTTTCCCGCTCGGCGTGCAGCCCGCGCTCGGCGACATCGAGCCCCCATGCCTCGGCCTGCTCTTTGCCCGTGGCGCCGCAGGCCACCAGCACGGCGTCGTGCTCGTCGCGCAGTCGGGCGAAGTCCTCGGCGCCGCCGATTCGCGTGTTCGCGCGCAGCTCGGCCCCGAGCCGGGCGATGGAATCGACCTCGGCGGCCAGCACGTCGCGGGGCAGCTCCTCCTCGGTCGTCTCCACGAGCAGGCGCCCGCCGGGTTCCTTGTTTTCATCGAAGAGGGTACAGGCGTGTCCCCGTTGCTGCAAATAGTACGCGGCCGCCAGCCCCGCCGGGCCGGCGCCGAGGATCGCCACGCGCTTGCCCGAGGACGGCTCCCGCTCGGGCAGGTACGGCTCCTCCCGGCCCAGGTCCACGTCGGCCACAAACCGCTTCAACAAACAGATACCCACCGGCCCGTCGGCCGGGCGCCGGCGGCACGCCTTTTCACACGGCGCCGGGCAGATCCGGCCCAGCACCGCCGGCAGGGCGATGTCCCGCTTCACCGTGCGCAGGGCCCCCGCGAAATCCTTGGCCGCGATCGCGCGGAGCATGCGCGGGATGTCCATCTCGGCCGGGCAGGCGAACTGACAGGGGGCAATGCAATCGCCCAGGTGGTCGCTCAAGAGCAGCTCGAGCGCCGAGCGGCGCACCGCGTGGACCTCGTCGGTCTCGCTCTGGACCACCATGCCGTCTTGTGCCCGGGTGCCGCACGAGGGCACCAGCCGCGGCCGCTCGCCGTCGAGCTTCACCATGCAGAGCAGGCACGAGGTCGACGGGGCAATCCCTTCCATAAAGCAGAGCGTCGGAATCTCGATCCCGAGCTTCCGCGCAGCGTCGAGCACGGTACTCCCCTCGGGCACTTCCACTTCACGGCCATCGATCGTCAACTTCGGCATGTCATTACCGCAGAAGCCGCTTGCGGCTTCGCACCTATTCAACCACCACCGCCCCTGCCGGACACACCTGCCGGCACGTGTCGCAGCGAGTACACTTCTCGGGGTCGATCCGGTGTTTCGCGTAGGGGGTCATGGGGATCGCGTCGGCCGGGCAGTGCTGGGCGCAGAGCGTGCAGCCGATGCAATCGTCGGTCACCCGGTACTCGATCAGGTCCTTGCACACGCCGGCCGGGCAGCGGCCCTCGAGGTGGGCCTCGTACTCCTCGCGGAAGTAACGTAGCGTCGAGAGCACCGGGTTGGGGGCGGTGCCGCCAAGCCCGCAAATACTCCCGGCCTTCACCTCGCGCCCGAGCTCTTCGAGCTTCTCCAGGTCGCCCGGCTTGCCCCCGCCCGAGCAGATCCGCTCCAACAGGTCGAGCATCCGCCGGGTGCCGATGCGGCAGAAGGTACACTTGCCGCACGACTGGTCCTGGGTGAAGCGAAGGAAGTATCGGGCGATGTCGACCATGCAGTCGCGGTCGTCGAGCACCACCAACCCGCCCGAGCCCATGATCGCGCCGACCGAAGTGAGGGCCTCGTAGTCCACGGGCACGTCGGCCAGCTCGGCGGGCACGCAGCCGCCGGAGGGGCCGCCGACCTGCACGGCCTTGAACCGCCGGCCCTCGGCCACGCCGCCGCCGATCTCCTCGACGATCCGCCGGATGGTCACCCCCATGGGCACCTCGATCAGCCCGCCGCGGCGGACCTTGCCGGCCAGGGCGAAGACCTTGGTCCCCTTGCTGTGTTCGGTTCCGAGCTTGGCGAATGCCTCGGCCCCCTCGCGGAATATCCAGGGGATCAGGGCGTAGGTCTCGACGTTGTTGACCGAGGTCGGTTTGCCCCAGAGCCCCGACTCGGCCGGGTAGGGCGGGCGCAGGCGGGGCATGCCGCGGCGTCCCTCGATCGAGGCCAACAGCGCGGTCTCCTCGCCGCAGACGAATGCCCCGGCCCCCTCCATGATCGAGAGCTTCAGGCGCCGGCCCGAGCCCATCACGCTCTCGCCGATCAGCCCCCGCTCTTCGAGCAGCTCGAGCGCCTCGCGCACGCGCCTCACGGCCAAGGGGTATTCCGCCCTGATGTAGAAGTACCCCTCGTCGGCCCCCACGGCCAGGGCGGCGACGGCCACGCCCTCGATGATCCGGTAGGGGAACGACTCGAGCAACATGCGGTCCATGAAGGCCCCGGGGTCCCCCTCGTCGCCGTTGCAGATGATGTATTTCTTCTCGCCCCGGGCCCGGCGCACCCGCGCCCATTTCTCGCCGGTGGGGAACCCGGCCCCGCCGCGCCCTTGCAAGCCGCTGCGCCGCGCCTCGTCGATGATCGCTTCGGGCGTAAGCTCGCAGGCGCAGCGCCGCAGGGCCGCGAACCCGCCGTGACGCAGGTACTCGTCGAGGTCCGTGGGGTCGATCTGACCGCAATACTCCGTGGCCAGGTGCTCTTGCGGGCCGAGGAACGCACAGACCGGGCCGTCGCGGGCGTCGAGCGCGTGGCCGGCGACCGGGTCGCCCGTCTCGTCGGTCGACAGCCGGTTGAGCCACCGGCCCAGGCGATGGCGCACGCGCCGCGCCAGCCCCTTCGGCTTGAAGCTCCCCAGCACGATGCCCGGGGCGTCTTCCGGCGTGACCTTGGCGAAGAGCTGCGCGTCGCTTCCCGGCGGGACCAGCTCCACGAGCGGCGTCTGGTGGCACATCCCCACGCAGCCGACCCGTTTGAGCACGGCCGGGGCCCCGCTCTGGGCCAGCGCCCGGCGCACCGCCTCGTGGACCCGCGCGCTGCCGTTGGCCTGGCAGCAAGACCCCAGGCCGATGCGGACCTCGCCTAGCTCGCCGACCGGCTCGACGGCCGGGCGCTCGCGCCGCGCGGCGCCGTCGCGCTGCCGGGCGAGGAAGTCGTCGAGCACGTCGCCCACGATGTTGGGCGTGAGGTGCCCGTACGTCACGCCGTCGATCTGCACCACGGGCGCCAGCGTGCAGCAGCCCAGGCAGGCGACCTTCTCGATCGTAAAGAGCCCGTCGGCGTCGGTGTCCTCGCCGTCGGTCAGCCCGAGCCGGCGAGCGAATGCCTCGTGGACCAGGCCGGACCCCTTCACGTGGCAGGCCGTGCCGTGGCATACGCTCAGGACGTGGCGCCCCACGGGCCGGTGGCGGAACTGCGTGTAGAACGTGGCCACGCCCGCCACGTCGGCCGGCCGGACGTCGGTGCGCTCGCAAACCCGCCGAAGCGCCTCCTGGGGCAAATACCGGTAGTGCGACTGGATGGCCTGGAGGATGGGGATCACCTTCTCCGGGCCGCGGCCGAGCCGGCTGACGATTTCGTCGACTTGTCTCAGATCGAGCTGGCTCATGGCTGGCCGATAGCGTACAGGTGCTTCCTGCCGCGGATGAAAAAGCGGCCCGGCTGAAACGCGGGGCTCGTCACACAGCCCTCTTCGAGGCGGTTCTCGGCGACGATCTTCCCCTCCTCGGCCCCCGGCTCGATGATCCACGCCCGGCAGACCATCACCGGCTCGTCCGACTCGCGGTCCTCGGCGGTCATCTCCTCCTCGGGCTTCTCGACCTCGCCGAAGAGATACACCCGCTCGCCCACCAGGCTCGGCGACGAGTAGAAGTGCCCGTCGAGCTCCATCTCCCAGAGCCACCGGCCGCTCTGCCGGTCGTAGCAGGTGAAGATCCCGTACGAGGCGAGCAGGAAGAGGTGCTTCTCGGCGGCCAGCGGGCTGCACGTGTCGGGCAGGCCGTCCTCGCCGGTCCAGAGGACGTGCGTGTCGGTCACGTCGCCCGAGCCGTCGGCCTTGATGGCCGTGAGCTGCGGGAACTCGTTGGCCGTGTAGACCACGCCGTCGCGAAAAACCGGCGAGGGCCCCACGTCGGCCTGGAGGCACTTGGCCCGCCACAGCTCGGCGCCGTCGGCCGGGTTGTAAGCGATCACGAAGGGGTCGGCCGCGGTGACGACCTGGTCGCGGGCACCGCCGCCCGAAGTGTCGCCGGCACCCTCGCCGCCGTCGGCGCGGACCACGATGGGCGAGGCCCACGAGCTGGGCACCGGCCGGGGGACCTTCCAGGCCGTCTTGCCCGTGGCCCCCTCAAGCGCGATCAGGCGCGACTTGCCCTCCTTGCGCCCGCCCTGGTCGAACTGGACGATCACCAGGTTCCGGTACATGGCCAGCGACGCGGCGTGGCCGTAGGAGTTTTCGGGAATGCCGAGGCTCTGCTGCCAGACGAGCTTGCCGCCGAAGTCGAAGGCCGCCACGTCGCCGTTGGCGAACATGGTGTAAAACCGGCGACCGTCAGTCACGCCGGTCGGGGCGGCGTAGCCCGTGTCGCGCGTCACCTCCGGCGGCTCGGCCCTGCTCTGCGGCGTGCCGGGCACGTCGGCCTGCCAGAGCAGCTCGCCGTCGGCCGTGTCGAAGCAGTAGACCTGGCGGGTCTTCTCGTCGGCCCCGGAGAGGAACACGCGGTCGTTCCAGACGACCGGGGAGCTGTTCCCCGGCAGCGGCACGGGCGTCTTCCAGAGGACGTTCTCGCCGGACGCCTCGTCCCAGCTCGTAGGCACGTCGGTGTAGGCCGAGACCCCGCTGCCGCCGGGGCCGCGGAAGCGGGGCCAGTTGCGGGCCAGCTCCTCGGGCGTGGGGAAATCGGCCGACGGCCCGTCGCCTTCCTCTGTGCCCACCTGTTCTCCGCCCGCTGATTCTCCGCCGGCTCCTTGTGCGCCCACTTGCTCCCCGCCAACCTTCTCTGCGCCACCTACGCCCGTACCTACGCCCGCGCCGTCGCCTTTCGTTCCCCCGTTCGTCCCCTTCTCCTTGCTCAGCAACGCCACCAGCTCGGCCTCGCTGCTGGGAACCTCGGCGCGGGTGCTCGCGAGCAGGGCGATGGCAACGACCACCAGGAGCAGACCGACGGCCCCGACACCCGCGCGGGCCCAGCGGGTCCAACGGGTTTCGAGGTCTTGCGGAGGGGTGTGCGGGCCGGGGTCGGGCACCTGGGGACACAGGCCCGTAGCCGTGCGCCATGCCACCAAGAGCACGACGCCGCCGCCGAGCAGCAACAACGCCCCGATCCGGCTAAACTCACGATGCGCGAAATACTCGCGGCGGAGCTGAAGGTCCACGGCACGGATCCACACCCGTAGATCGGCGATCTCGGCCTCGACTTCCGGCGTCTGCGCCTTTGCGGTCAGCTCGACCAGCTTCGCCTTCGCTTCTTGATACGACGCGCTTTCGTGCGGGTCCACGGCACCACGGCGCGCGTAATCAACCAGCAACATGCCGACGACCACTGCGCAGAACACGCCCGCCACCACGGCCGTGCGTACCGCTGCGGTATACGCCCGCGGCGCCGCGGTCGCTGGCGACGATTGGCTCTGGGTAGGAGAGGGCGGGTTGGTGGTCACGTCTAGTCGCTCAGCAGTTTCTCTTCGAGGATCTTGGCGATGTGGGGATTGTACTCGCCGGAGCGAGTGCGGGGGGGGATCCAGTCTTCATAGTCGAAGTCGGGGAAGTTCAGCGGCTCCTCCAGGCCCTTGTGGTGGATGTAGAAGTCGCGAACCTTCGCGGCCATCTCGGCGGTCTCGTATTGGCCCAGGTCGATCGTCTCCTGCGGGCGGTCCTTGACGTAGCGCTGGAGCGTGCAGCCCACGAAGACGTTCAGCCCGCGGAAGTCCATGGCCGCGTTGATCTGCGGCCCGCCGCCGTAGTCACCCACCCAGAGCGACTCGTGGGTCTCGGTCACACGGTCGGGCCAGGCGATGCCCACGCGCACCGGGGCCTCGCCCGGAAAACCCTTCAGCGTCTCGATCAGCTCTTTGACGTTCATCGGGAGCGATCTCCTTCGCCGGACCGGCCGGCCTGGGCAGAAAAAGGGGTCGGGAGTCTTTTGTGCGAAGCACCCTCCGGGCCGTTCCGGCAAAAGACTCCCGACCCCTCTTTCTGCGGCACGACTTCGGCCACGTCGGCGATCAGCCCCAGGCGGAGCATTTCCCGCGGGCAGCTCCGGAAGCACCGGCCGCACGCCACGCAGTTGGCCCGCACCGGCTCGTAGTCGCTCCGCCGGCGCCGCACCGACAGATAGATCAGGCGCAAGCCGATCACCAGGCCGACCCACGCGCCGAACCCCGCACCGGCCCTGCCGAACATCTTAGTCCGCTCTTGGGCCTCGCGGTAGAGGTCCGCGGCGGGCCGGCCCGTGTTGCGGAAGGCGTCCGAGGCGTCGGTGGTCCCTTCGACCTTGTCGGTTTCCTCGAGCAGCACGCGATCGGCCAAACGCACCGTGGGATCGACCCGGGAGAGCGGCACCTCGAGCCCCCACCCCAGCCAAACGCCCAGAAGGATCAAAAGCGGCAACGCGGCCAGCAACAGGGCCAGTCGCCGCCGCCCCCGAAGCCGCTCCTCGGGCGATTGGGGCACGGTCGGCACCTGGATCGCCCCGTAAGGACAGGCGTCCTCGCAGAGCCGGCATTGGATGCACTCGTCCGGGGTGATCGAGACGTGCCATTTCGACACCCGCGAGAACAGCCCCAGGATCGCCCCGTACGGACAGAGATACCGGCAGTAGGGCCGGCCCACGAACACGCCGATCACCAGCAGGCAGGCGCCCAGGATCAGCATGTTGGTCCCGGCGCTTAGCCGAAAGAACCCAACGAACGGGTCGTAGCGGCAGATCACCAGCGCGGTTCCCGTCACTGCGAACAGCACGGCCAGCCCCAGGTAGACCCAGGGCAAGAGCCCCAGCGTGTTTTCCAGCCAATTGGGCACCTGGACCGGCCGGACCGCCACGAACTCTTGCACGCCGCCCAATGGGCAGACGGCCGCGCAGAACGTGCGCCCGAAGAAAAGCGTGAAGAGCAGCGGCAGCGTGAACACCGCCACCACGGTCCAGGGAATAGCGTAACTCGCGTCGCCCAGGGCGAGGCCCACGTTCTGTATCGCCCCGATCGGGCAGACGCAGCCCTTGCGCCAAAAGCCGAGCCAGAGAACCGACACGACCGCAAGCCCCAACAGCGCCCACCGCCGCCGCAGCTTCAGAGCGAACAGTGTGGCCAGCACGAGAAAGACGCACAGTGCCCCCAGGTCCAGATACTCCCGCCACGGGGCTTCGGCCCGCGGCGAGGTTTGCGCCGACTCGCTCGGCGGGAGCCGGTACTCGGTAAAGTCGGGAATGGGGATGAGGTCCTGGGCCGGGCTGCGGCCGGCCGGCAGGAGCACCATCGCCAAAACGACGATCTTTGCGAGCCTTCCGGTCATGCGTCCTGCCCGTACTTCTCGAGCACCTCGCGGGCCTTCTTCTTGAGAATCGTGGGCCGGCTGGCGGGCACGCGGCGGAAGGCGTCGGAGGGGCAGGCCACGGCGATCGCGCACTCGTTGCAGTTCACGCAGCGGTCATGGCGAACCTGAAGGTAGAGCGATCCGTTCATCAGGGCACAGCCTTCCACGCACTTGCCGCAACCGATGCACTTCGACTCCTCGATCGTGTACTCGAAGTACCGCACCCCGGGCTGTTCCTCGATGAACTTGCGCCGAATCGCGTTGGTCGGGCACAGAGCGTTCTCGGCCCCGGTTTCGCGTTGGTGATCTCCCGTGGGGAAGTACCCGGTACACTCGTCGCAGAAGCCGCACAGCAGGAAGCACTGCACCGCCTTGACCGCCGACTCGTCGAGCACGCAGTGCGTTTGGCAGTTGCCGCAGCAGATGCACTTGTCGGGGTCGAGCTGCCAGACGTACTCCTCGCCTTGTGCTCGGCTGGCGGCCAGCCCGGCTCCCGCCCCGCCGAGTCCCAACGCCCCCAGTGTCCACGCGCTGTTCGCGAGAAAGCGACGGCGGCTCAGGGCGTCGTTCGCCGGTTCGTTCCGTTCGTTCATGGTCGTGCCCTTCGGTCAATTCCGGGATCGCTTCTCGGCAATCGCCCGGGGGAGCCGGCAGCCGGCCAACGCCCCACACGCCCGGCACGCCGCGGCGCGCCGACACGTGCCGTCACCGGCATTCCCTCGCCCGCGGAAAGCCAGCCTCCCGGACAACGCGAGCAGCCCTCCCGCGGCCAAGTATCGCGCCGCCGCCCGGATCGCTTCGCGCCGGCCGCACGGCTCGTGGCTTTGCACGGACATCAGGGTCCCTCCGGGCCGGTTTCCTTCGGTTCGAAGATGCGTATCTGCTTGGCCCTCGGGTCGAGCACCAGCACCCGTCCGCGCCCGTCGACCGCCAGGTCGGCGATCACGTCGGTGGCTCGGAGTTGCAGCTCCTCGGGGCCGGCCACGACGCATTCCAGTTTCCCTTCGACGCCGTAGATCTTCACGCGGGCGACGCCCTTTTCGGCGGTCACGAATCGGCCGTCGCGGAGCGCGGCGAAATGCGCCGGGTTGCAGCAGCCGAAAAACGCTTCGAGCCCGGCCCCCCCACGCCCGAAGTGGGATTCCAAGTCGCCCTCGAACGTGTATGCCTCGATCCGTAGGGCCCGGGGGTTGACCACCCGCAGAAGCCCGTCGGGCGAGACGGCCAAATCGAAGTACTCCGACGTGATCGCGAAGCCGGGGACGTTTCGCTTCGGGTCGCGCTGGCCGATGCGGTTGACCAGGTTCCCCGACGTGTCGTACCGCAGCACGATCCGGTTGCCGGCGTCGGCCACGAAGACGTCTTCCTCGGTCGCGGCGATCGACGTGATCAAGGCGTGGGGGCCGAGATCCGGCCACACGCTCGCCACGGTCCCATCGAGGTGAAGCTGCACCACGCGATCCTTCGTGCCCGCGTAAATGGCGCCGGGCGAAGCACTCTCGCCATCCGCCACGGCCAGGCAGCGCGGCTCGTGGTCCAGGTCGATCTGCGTCTGCCGGCTGCCGTCCGGGGCGAAGACCACGATGGCCCGATCGCCGCCGGCGTAGATGCGGTCCTCCGCGCCGACGGCCAGCGCGCGCGGCTCGTCGAACGGCACGCCGATGGCCGCCGTTTGGCGATACTTGATCATTGCCGGATCGATCGGCGCCGGGACCGGTTCCTCCTGCCCGCCGTCTTGCGGCTCCTCGTCGCGCTGCCCGAACACGTCCATACGCAAGACCGTCACCGCGCCCACCACGATCGCCGCCAGCACGATCAGGGCAACGGCCGCGTCGGTTGCGGAGAACGCCTTTCGCAGTCTCACTTTTACGTCCTTTGTGCGGCAGGTGGCAACTACTTCTTCGCGATGTCCAGACAGACCATTCGCGTCATGTCCCGCACGATCAGCCGGCCGGAAACCAAAGCCATCGGGCCCCAAGCGTGCTCTCCGCCTTCGATCACCTCGGCCCGGGCCAGCGGGCGGTAGCCCGCGGCGGTGGCTTCGGCCACCGTGAGCACGCCGTCGTCGTCCATTGCCAGCAGCAGCCCGTCGGCGATCATGTACGGCGACGCGCCGAACTTGTGCTGGCCGCTGTTCCAGACTTCGTTGCCGTCCAGGTCGAGACAGACGAGCTGCTCGCCGCGTTGGCGGATGCCGTACAGGTGCCCGTCGAACAACACGGGCGTCTGCTGCTCGGAGCCGAACTGCTTGGCCTTGAGGCGATACAGCACGTCGGCCGCGACGCCCTGGCCGTCCGGGCGAAGCCGGAGCATCATCGCGCCGGCGTTGTAGCCGCCGGAAAGGAAGATGCGCCCCTCGCCGATCGGCACGGGCGAGGGGCAAGTCGCCATGCTGATCCGCCACTCGGTCGTGTCCCACAGGAGCGAGCCGTCGTCGGCCGCCACGCCGGCCACGCCCCCGCTGCCGCAGTAGACGTACATCCGTCGCCCGGCGAACTCCATGGGAACGATCGACGAGTGAGTCATCTTCCACGCCCGCGGGTTGGGGCTCTGCCAAACGACCCGGCCCGAGACGTAGTCCACGGCAATCAACAAGGCGTCGCCGCCGGTGGCCAGGATCAGGCGGTCGCCGTCCACGAGCGGACACTGCCCGGCGTACCACTGGGGGACCGTCGCCCCGTGCTCCAAAACCAGATCCTTCAGCCAAACACACTCGCCGGTCCGGCGGTTCCAGCAGGCCACGTGGCACATCGGGCCGAACGAGATGACGTATTCTCCTGCGATCGCCGCCACCGTCCGCGACATGCCGTGGTTGAAGGGCACGACCACCGGGTAGCTGTTCCGCCAGATTTCGATCCCCTTGTCGAGCGACAGGCAGCGCATCGTGTCGGCTCGGGCCGCTTCGTCGTAGTCGAGCACGTAGACGCAGCCGTCCCCGACGACGGCCGACGCGAAGCCCTGGCCCATCTCCACGGTCCAGAGCTTGGTCGGATGCCAGGGCTCGGTCGGCCGGGTCAGCGGCGTTCCATCATCGCAGATCGCGTCGCGGTTCGGACCCCGAAACCACGGCCACGTCCCGGGCACTTTGGAGGGGACGCCCTCACCACGGACGGGCTTTCCCGGGGTGGGCGCCTTGCGGACGCCTGCGCCGCGGGCCTCCTCGTACCCGTCCATCCCCGGCAGCCGGGCCTCCAGCCGTCCGACCGTGGCCATGCGCCCCCACGCGACCAGCAACACCAGGCCCACGATTGCCACGGCCCCGGGAAACACGGCTGCCAGCAGGGGAGTCTTCATGGCGAGCGGAAAGACGGGCGAAACGCGAAGGATTGAACGCCGGACGCACCGGGGCAGAACGGGGGCGGGGCGGCCCTTAAGGGCGCTCTTTCCTTTATATCCCCCCCGCTGGCCGCTGTCCACCCGGCCGCCGCCGCTCGACCGCGCTTGACTGAGACGCCCGCGCCGCGAATACTTCTTGCACGCTTCGTTCTGCAAGGAAAAGGGGACAGGTACATTTTGCCGGAACGGCCCGGAGGGTGCTTCGCACAAAATGTACCTGTCCCCTTTTCCGGTCCGTCCTACCGTGCGGAGAGAGCCCGCCAATGCCTAACGCGACGGTAATGTTTCTGTTGGCCGGGCTGCTCGGCGCGCCGCCGCCCGCCGAGGGCCCCGCGAGGATCTGGCGCGACCAGACCGGCCAGCAGGAGGTCGAGGCCGATCTGCTGGACTACAACGGCGAGCAGGTCTGGCTGCGGCGGATAGACAATCGCATCTTCGTGGTGCGGCCCGAGGAGCTCAGCCGGGCCGATCAAGAGTTCCTCGAGGCCGAGGCCAAGCGCCGCGTAGGCGCCGCGGCCACGGCCGCCCCGGCCGGCTGCGAGACGATCCGCTACGGCCCGCCCCGCAAGCTGGCCGAACTGGCCGACCAGCGGATCGACGAGAGCAGCGGGCTGGCCTGCTCGCGGCGGCGGCCCGGGGTGTTTTGGACGCACAACGACTCGGGCGACGACGCGCGCCTCTACGCATTCGACCGCCGGGGCCGGTTGCTGCGCACCGTGCAGCTTCCGGGCGTTCACACCTACGACGTCGAGGACCTGGCCTCGCTCACGCTCGACGGCAAGCCGTACCTGCTGGTGGGCGACACGGGCAACAATGGGCTGGCCGCTGAGGTGCAAATCCTCTATCTGATCGAGGAGCCGCCGCTCGATCCGGCGCAGCGGGAGGGCGAGGGTTCCGGCGATGGTACGGCCGACGGCCCGAGCGGCGGTGGCAGCGCCGGCGCGGGCGGTGGTGCAGGCGTCATCGAGGCGACGATCGCCCAGGTGATCTACCTCAGCTACGAAGACGACCACCGCGACTGCGAAGGGCTGGCCGTCGACCCCACCACCAAGACGATCCTCCTGGTCACCAAAGAGCGGGCCACGCGGAGCTACGTCTACGCCCTGCCCTGGCCCGAGAGCGACCCCAAAAAGGTCGCGACCGCCCGGCAGATCGCCACGCTCGAGGTTCCCCCGGTCACGGCCCTGGACGTTTCGCCCGACGGGCGCCGGGCCGTGGTGCTCACCTACGGCGACGCCTACGAGTTCTCCCGCGCCGAAGGGGAGGACTGGAAGACCGCCTTCTCCCGCCCCGGGCGCTGGCTGCCCATGCCCCGCCGCCGCCAAGGCGAGTCGATCTGCTACGGCCCCGACGGGCGCACGCTCTATCTCACCAGCGAGCAATTGCCCACGCCGCTGTGGGAAGTGCCGGTGGCGGCCGGGGAGCCGAAGTGAGTCGGCGCTTCCGCCAAGCCGCCACCCCTCGCACTGGCCGGCGCCCCGTCTTGTCCGCGGCGGGCAAATCGACTACGCTTTGGGTTGAGAGTTGCATTTCGCTCCGCGAAGAGACATCCTTTCCCGGAGCGAAAGGCGACGATGCGGTGCGACCAAGGAGTCGAGCCATGAAGATCGAACGACTCGTGCTGAAGAACTTCCGCGGGATTCGCGCGATGGATCTCGAATTGAACGAGAGGCTTACGGTTTTGGTCGGCGTGAACGGGTCAGGGAAGTCGAGCATTCTCCAAGCGCTCGCTCTTCCCTTGTCGGATGTCTGTCGCGGGGCCCCGTACTGGCTCCGCGACCCAATTTCTAAGGCAATGGAACCCACGGGAGTGAATAACTCGGACGTTCTCAACGGCGAGTCTTCTGGAAGCATCAGCGTCTACCTGAAGTCAGACGTCGGGACGGATCGCCCGAATTTCGATCTCGAGATTGCCCGCGATGAACGCCACGGCGTCAACGGAACAGCGGCGACCGGCCTGACGAAGAGTGCGTCCGTCGAACAGATGGAGCAGAGCCTGCGTCGCGATCCGAAATCACTCGGTTCGCTGCTGGCTATGCGATACATACCGGAACGGTATATTTCACCGAAATTCGATGACGTAGTGGACGGGAACGCCGTGGCGCCGCGATCCGCTTACAGTTCGGCGCTGTCTTGCGGGAGAGGGTTTTGGCGAATGTTTCATTGGATGAGTGAGAGACAAAACGCCGAAGCGCAGGAACTCGAAGTGCCTTGGAAAGACGCCCTCGAGATGCTGAAAGAAGGAACGCGACCGCCCGGGGCAGACCCGCACTTGCACGCCGCAAGGAAAACGATCGCCGATTTCATGGGTGGCACGGGCCTGCACTACTCGCAGAAGGATGGAACCTTCCTTATCCACAAAGATGGGCAAACGATGTCCGTCAACCAGCTTTCCGACGGCGAAAAGGGTCTGTTGGCCTTGGTTGGCGACCTGACGCACCGCCTCTCCCTCACGCATCCGCACTTAACAGACACCGAAACACTGCTGAGGAAGGCCGAAGCGGTCGTCATGATCGACGAAATGGAAATGCACCTCCACCCGAGTTGGCAGCGGATGGTGGTGCCGCGGCTGGTCGAGACGTTCCCCAACGTTCAGTTCATCATCACGACCCATTCGCCGCAGGTGCTAAGCCACGTCGAGGACAAGTCCGTTTTCTTGCTCCGCCAGACGGACGAGGGCATCGTGCACACGCGGCTCGCCGAAGCTTACGGGCAGTCCTACGAACGGCTCCTGGAGGACGTGTTCGGCGTCGCGGCGCGGCCGGATGAAATCCAGCAAGAAATGGACGAGCTGTTCGACCTGATCCAGCGAAACGGCATTCAACAAGCCCGGCAGAAGCTTGACGAGCTGCGCCGCCGCATCGGGACCGACCCCGACCTGGTCCGCGCCGGATTCCTCCTGCACCGCAAGGAGGAAGCGGCCAAGTGAAGCACATCGTGAAGAGCAACGACGAAATCCAACCGCGGATCGACTCTTGGGTTGCGCGGGCCAAGCGGAAGAACCAAGCGGACTGGGAGCATTTCTCCCGGGACAACGCGGAAGATGGTATCCACACGGCGACAAAGGAGGCTTTGATCGAAGAGCAAGGGGGCATCTGTTGCTACTGTGAGCGCGGCATCATCGCGTCGCCCTGCCACATCGAACACTTCCAGGGAAAAAGCCGGTATCCGAAGGAGACGTTTAAGTACGCCAATATGCACGCCAGTTGCGACGGGTTTCCGGAGAAGGCGGAGAACTGCTGCGGACATAAGCGCGCGCAGCACCGCAAGCCCCGCAACCCCGACGTGCCCGTCTCGCCGCTCGAACCGGAATGCGAAACGCGGTTCCGCTTCACGGGTTTCGGAGCGATCAAGCCCGCGTCCGACGACGACCAAGGCGCGGCCGACACGATTGACATCCTCGGACTGGCTCCGTGCCATGCGGCGGGCTATCTTCCGTGAGCTGGAAGGCTGCTGCAAGGGAATGGCGGAGGACCAATTCGCCGCCTATGTCGGTGAGAAGCTGCAGCCGGACAATGACGGCCACTTCGCCGAGTTCTTCACGACGATCCGCCAATACGGGGAAGAGCTACGCGGATAGGCGGGCTCGCTGCCTCGTCACTCCAGCTTGATTTCCCACCGCGACGGTTCCTTGCCTTTCTCCAGTGAAAACTCCCTCGCAGCCGCGGTTTCTCCCGCCATGCCGACCGCCACTTTGTAGTCGCCCAGGAATCCGCGAAGCGCCGCCGTCCCGTCCTCGCCGGTCGTAACCTCCGCGCGCGTCCACCACTTCCCCTTGACCAGCTTCATCAGCTCCTCGTACGCCGGCTTGGGCGACATGTCGGCGCGGAGGAAGCCGGCCGGGGCGTTCTTCCAGGAGTGCAAGTCGCTGAAGTCCCACCAGGTGATCGCCTCGACCGCCGGGTGGGAGAAGAGCATGGTGTAGAAGCGGACCACTTCCCGGGCCTGGTAGGCTTCGCCCTCGGGCGTGGTGGGCCACTCGCCGGGCCGGGCGTCGCCCCAGCCCCGCTTGCCGGAGAGAATCGTCGTCTCGGTGAAGTGCAGCGGCACACCGAACCGCTTGAACCGCTCGCAGACCTCCCAGATCTTCCGGTTCGGCCACACGCCGCCGTGCATGTGGCTCTGGATGCCGATCACGTCGTAGAGCCGCTTCCCGTCGTCGTCGACCAAGCCCTCGATCACCTTTTCGTAGGCCGGGTCGGTGCGGTAGTCGTTGATCAAGAGCGTGGCCTCGGGGTTGGCCGCCCGGGCGTGCTGGAAACACTGGCGCGTGAACTCGATGCGCCCGACCTGTTGCCACATCCGGCTGTGCTTGGGTGCCCGGCGGTTGAAGAAGTCGGGCCGGTCGAAGTGCGTGGCTTCGTTGACGACGTCCCAGGTGTCGATCAACCCCTTGAAGTGCCCCACGCAGTCGTCGATCCGGGCCATCTGGAGCCGGCGGATCTCCTCGACGTCGTCGGGGAGCCAACGGGGATCGGCGTGGTTCCAGGCCAGCGGGTGCCCCTTGGTGCGAATGCCGTGCTCCTTGCACCACCGGGCGACGCGCTCGCGGTACTCGTGCTGGGGCTTGCCCTGCTCGGGCTCGTACGAGGCCCAGTAGAAGGGCAGCGTGGCGTAGTTCAACAGCTCGGCGAAGCGGCGGCGGTATGCCTCCTGCTGTTCGGGCGTCCCCTCGCCGCGGCGGAAGCCCGGCTGGGCCAGCCCCCATTTGAAGATGTTGGAGCCGAAGAGGAAGGCGTGCCGGGTTTGCTCGACGGTGACCTTCGCCCCGGCGACCGGGCGGCCCGCCGCGTCGACCACTCGGATCGTGACGTCGGCCTTGCGGTGCTGCTCGATCCGCTCGTCGGCCCCGGCCAGCAGAGCGTCGTCCGACGGCTCGGCGCCGCGGGCAGACCAAGAAGCGAAGGGCGGAACGAACGGCGTCGTCGCCAGCAGAACCAGGGGGGCCAGGAGCCCCACGGCCGCCCGGGCGGCTCGGCCAGCGAAGGGCGATGGGCGCGACATGGCAGGTTTCTCCTCGTGTTTCTCCGGGTTGGGGTTTGACGCACGTCGAGTGTAAGTATAATGTCGAATGCTAGCAAGGCTCGCACCCACCGGCAACGAAAAGGGGACGGGGCCAATTTGTGCGAAGCACCCTTCGGGCCGTTGAAGGCAAATCAGCCCCGTCCCCTTTTCGTCCTACCCACCTTCTTCGCACGCCAGAAAGCGAGGTCCCTGCCATGCCCGCCCTCCCGCGCACGCGACGCGGCCGTGCCTTGGCCCTCTTCGCCACGATCGCCTGCCTGGTCCTCTGGTTCGCCGCCCCGGGCACCGCGTCGGCCGACGAAAGCCCCGCCCCGCCCGCCGAGCTTGCCGGCAAGTACGGGACGTTCACTGCCGGCCCCTTGTTGCGCGAGTTCCTCGACGGGCCCATGGCCGGACTCGATGAAATCATCTTCGCCGTGCGCGTGCCGGGCCGCGACCACTGGTACGTCACGTTCGGCAACTACGCCTGCGACTACGGCCAGGGGCCCGAGCGGGCCTTCTCAAAGGACGCCGACGGGGTCTGCTGGGGATACGGCGAGGGGGCGCGGCTCTGCCGGCTAAGCCTGCGGACCGGCGAGCTGAAGGTCATCCTCGAAGACCCCCGCGGCGGCATCCGCGATCCGCAGATGCACTACGACGGGCAGAAGATCCTCTTCTCGTACCGCCGGGGCGGCGAGCACCCGTTCCACCTCTACGAGATCAACATCGACGGCACGGGCTTGAAAGAGCTCACCCACGGGCCGGACGACGACATCGAGCCGACCTATTGCCCGGACGGCCGCATCGTCTTCTGCTCGTCGCGGTGCCGGCGGTTCGTCAACTGCTGGTACACTCGCGTGGCCACGCTCTACCAATGCGACGCCGACGGGAGCAACGTGCGCATGCTCTCCAGCAACAACGACCACGACAACACGCCGTGGGTCCTGCACGACGGGCGAATTCTCTACATGCGCTGGGAATACGTGGACCGCAGCCAGGTGCATTTCCACCATTTGTGGACCACCAACCCCGACGGCACCGGCCAGATGACCTACTACGGCAACATGCACGGCGGGATCGCCATGCTCGACGCCAAGCCGATTCCCGGCACGGACAAGGTGGTGGCCGCGTTCTCGCCGGGCCACGGGCGGCCGGAGCACCTGGGGCCGATCGCCATTGTCACCCCCCGCCGCGGCCCGGACGAACCCGGCTCCGCGCAGAACATCAGCCGCGGGGGAAACTGGAAGGACCCCTATGCCATAAGCCAAGACTGCTTCCTCGTGGCCAGCCCGCAGGGCATCCACGTGATGAGCGCCGACGGCCGCGACGAGCTGATCTTCCGCCTCGGCGACGGCGAGCGCCACTTGCAGTGCCACGAGCCGCGCCCCTTGCAGGCCCGGCCGCGCGAGCGCGTGATCCCGCCGCGCACCGACCTGGCCAAAGCCACCGGCCGGGTGATCCTCGAAGACATCTACGAGGGGCGCAACATGCCCGGCGTCGAGCGGGGAGCGATTAAGAAGCTGTTGGTGCTCGAGCAAGTCCCCAAGCCGGTGAACTTCTCGGGCGGCATGGAGCCGCTTACCATCGGCGGGTCGTTTACCCTGGCCAGGATCGTCGGCACCGTGCCGGTCGAGCCGGACGGGTCGGCCGACGCCGAGTTGCCCGCCCTCCGCTCGCTGTTCTTCGTCGCCCTGGACGAAAACGACCTGGCCGTGAAGCGGATGCACAGCTTCATGGTGCTGCAGCCGGGCGAGACGACGAGCTGCGTGGGGTGCCACGAACAGCGAGTTCGCTCACCGCACGGGGTGAAGACGGATCTTATGGCGCTGCGCCGCCGCCCCAGCCGCGTCGAGCCGATCGACGACGTGCCCAGCGTGCTCGACTTCCCCCGCGACATCCAGCCGATCCTCGACAAGCACTGCGTCGAGTGCCACAGCGCCGACCGCTTCGACGGCAAGGTGGACCTAAGCGGCGACAAGACGGCCATGTACACGATGAGCTACTGGACCATGCAGCGGCACAACTTGGTGGTCGACGGGCGCAACGAGCCGCGCGGCAACCGCCCGCCCTACAGCTACGGCAGCTCGGCCAGCCGGCTGATGAAGCTGATCGACGGCAGCCACTACGACGCGAAGCTCTCGCCGCAGGAGGTGAAGATCGTGCGGCTGTGGATCGAGACCAGTGCGACCTACCCCGGCACCTACGCCTCGCTGGGCTGCGGCGACTTCCACCCCCACATGCCCGTGGGCGACATGATGCCTCGGTGCGGCGAATGCCACGGGGCGAAGAACAACAAGGTGCTCGAATGGGCCCGGGGCACCTCGGGCCGGCCGCGGCAAGTGGTGAACATCTCGCGGCCCGAGAAGTCGTTCGTGCTCCGCGCCCCGCTGGCCAAAGAGGCGGGCGGGCTGGCGCTGTGCAAGGAGGTCGTGTTCACCTCGACCGACGACCCGCTCTACCAGAAAATCCTCGCGGGCATCCGTCCGGCCCACGAGCAACTCATGGCCGAGAAGCGGTTCGACATGCCCGGCTTCCGCCCAAACAAGCACTACATCCGCGAGATGCAGCGATTCGGGTTCCTGCCGGCGGACCTCGGGCCCGACGATCCGGTCGACGTCTACGCCACCGATCGTGCCTACTGGGACTCGTTCCACTGGGAGCCGCGGACCGTGGTGGCCAGCCGGGGCGGGGAGTAGGAGGCCGTGCGCAGAGTGCTCGTAGTGACCCGATTCATCGGGTCCTCCGCGGGGAGACCGACGTTTGGCGGCATTCGCGACCGCATGAATGCGGTCACTACGAGCTTCTTGGGCAGCCGTTGGGCGCCGGATATGGCCCCGCAGACCGCCCTTGCCGGCAGCGCAGGACCTTTTCTGGGCGTATTCGCGTCTCAGCTTGGGCTCAGCGGCATCGCTGACTTCCTGCCCAAGAATCGGGCGTTCTGATAGAATAGGCTTGGAGTCGGCCCGGGCCGACGGTCTGGCCCAGGCGGGCGCGACGTAAGTAGTTACACATAAAGAGGTTAGGTCCGACCCGTGCTCCTCCCGCAGTACACGATCCGCCGGTTGCTGGTGATCACCGCGGCCTGTGCCGGGGTCTTCTCGGTCTTCGGCTTGGCCGCACGCGGGCACCAGTGGGCGATCGCGGTCTCCGTGGCCATCGTAGCCGGCGCGGCGGCCTTCCTGATTTTTGCCGCGGTCTTCGGCGTGGTTTGGGGGCTGGGGTCGGTGATCGCGCCGCTGAAGCGGAGCGGCCGGGGCCGGGGTACCTCGCCGTTTGTGCCGGGGGTCGCACCGTTCAGTCCCGAGGAGCCCAGCTCGCCGGTCAGCGAAAAAGACGTCCCGGCCGCACCCATCCTGTTGGAGTAGCAGCCCGGAAAATGGGGACGACGCAAGGCCTCGACCCTCACGATCCCAGCCGGCCAACGCCCGACGCGGGGCCGTCTCCGCGCGCTTCGCGGGCTGCGCAGGCGCCGTGCTCTTGGTCCTGGCAACGGTCGTCGTTCCTTCGCCGGCGCGTGCCGCGTCGGGGAACCTGCACCAACTGAGCGACGCGGTGGCCGGGCTCCGTGTGGCGATAGACACCCGATGGGTGGGCGCCGCCGGTTACCGGCCGGTCCACGTCACCGTGACGCCCTTGCGCCCCGACCCGGCCGAGCGTGCGCTCCGCTTCGAGCTGTTCGTCCGGCGGAACAACATGCGGGACTACGACCTCTCGGTCACGCAAGAGGTCGTGCTCCCGGCGGGGAGCAGCCGCCCGGTCGAGGCCACAATCGCCGTGCCGCAGCACGTCGCCTGGTGGAACTACATGGTCGAGGTCCGCGAGGACGGGCGGGAATTGCCGAGATTGGGGGTGCCCTGGACGCCCTGCTACGGGTCGTCGGCCGTCGAGTGGTCGGAGTGTTTTCCGGCCATGCTCGTGGTCGGCGATACGCTTCCGGACACCGGCGCCATGGGCGAGAACTTCCCAGTGCAGGCATATTACCAATACTCGCCCAGGGCCACGTCCGCACCAAGCTCGAACCAGTTGCCGACCGTCACCGCCCGCCCTTCCTCGGAGCTGCCCGAACGGTGGATCGATTACTCGGGCCTGGATGTCGTCTGCGTCACGCTCGATGACCTGGCAAAGCTCGATCAGCAACGCCCCCGGGCGCTTCGGGCGATCCTCGATTGGACGGCCGCCGGGGGCAACCTCTGGGTGTTCGGCGCGGGGGAGGACTGGAAGCGGCTCGGCCAGCTCGAACAGCTCGTGGGACTTCCGTCCACGCCGGACGGCCCTGCCCCGTCCCCGGCCGACGCTTGGCGTGAGCCGGGCCCCGAGCTGTTCGGACAGCCCGTCCGCGGCGCGCTCTCCAGCGAACCGGGCTTCATCGGCGACGATTGGGTGGGCGACGCGCAGGTCACCGAGGAGGTGGAGATAGGACCCGGCGAGGGTCTCGCGCCGGGAGATAAGATCGTTCGAATAATGGCCGGTTTCCGGATGCGGCCGTACGAGATGGGCCAGCTCGTGGCCTTCGCCAGCCAGGACGATCTGCTCGACGGCAACGCAACCGGTTGGGCCTGGGTCTTCAACGCGGTCGGCCGGGATCGTTGGCTGTGGTGCCAGCGCCACGGGCTGTCGTTCGCGCGGGAGAACGTCGATTACTGGAACTTCCTGATCCCCGACGTGGGGCTGGCCCCGGCCACCGAGTTCTGCGTGCTGATCACGCTCTTCGTGCTGGCCATCGGCCCGTTGAACTACTGGCTCTTGCGGCGCTGGCGGCGGATCCACCTGCTGGTGGTCACTATCCCGCTTGGCGCCGCCACGGTGACGCTGCTGCTGTTCGCCTACGCCATCCTGGCCGACGGGCTGGGCACGCGGGTCCGCGTGCGGAGCGTGACGCGCATCGACCAGCGCGTCGACCGGGCGGTCTGCTGGTCGCGGGCGTCGTACTACGCGGGCCTGGCCCCCTACGGCGGGCTGGCGTTTCCGCAGGACGTGGCCGTCATTCCGCTGGAGGACTTCCCGGCCAACGCCGACCGCTATCCGCAGTCGGGCTTGCGTCAGGAGGTGAGCTGGGACGAGGCCCAGCGTTTGCGCTCCGGCTTCCTCGCCTCGCGCACGCCCACGCAGTACTTTACGGTGCGGTCGCGCGAGAGCCGCCGGGGGCTGGTGCTGGCCCGGCCCCGGGGCAAGCCGGAGGTGATCAACCAGCTCGGCACGCCGATCCATAAGGTGCTGATGTGCGACGAGGACGGGCAGTCGTACTGGGCCGAGCGCGTGCCCACCGACGGAGCGGTGGAGCTTAGCCCGATTACCCTGTCCGCGGCGCGGGCGAACCTCCACCGAGTCCACCAGGCCCACGAGCCGCAGTTGCCCGAGGGGATGCGGCAGTACTACGGCGGCGGGATGTTCGGGTTTTCGCGACGGCGGTACTGGCGGCGTTGGGGGGGCGGCTCGGCCCTGGTCCCGCCCAGCCAGACGACCAGCCTGCTGGAGAAGGAGCTGCGCGTCTTGAGCACGCCGCCGCGCCAGGGGCAGCCCGATCCCCTGGCCCAACCCCGCAGCTACGTGGCCGTGGTCGAGCAATCGCCCGAGGTCGCCCTCGGCGTCCCCTCGGCCGAGGAGGAGGAGAGCTATCACGTGGTGTTTGGGCGGTGGTAGAGGACGGGGGACAGGGGATAGGAGTCAGAAGTCGGGGCTTGTGATGGGAGTGCCGTTTCTGCGATGGTGCTCGATGCGACATTCCTGACCCGTTGAGGGCTCGATCCGGCCGCGTCACGGTTCTCTGGCGTCTCCTCGTGCAGGCCGCACGACCGGCCCAGTTGCCACAACCGGCCCCGTGCAGCGAAGGGACGGCGTGTAAGCTACGGTTTGGGAGAGCGTCCGGCGTGGCGTGCGACCTTACCCTTTGCGAATCGGGAGGCGATGGTTCGATGGGCCGACTACATCAATTCCGTGAGCTGCTCCTGCAAGACGGCAAGATCACCGACGACGAGGTCGAAGTGATCCGCCAGTACATCCGCCAGGACGGCAAGCTCGACCTGGACGACGTGAAGCTGCTCGTGGAGCTGCAAAGCGAGGCAACGGAGGTCTCGCCCGCGTTCGACGAGCTGTTCTTTCCGGTGCTGAAAGAGGTGATCCTGGCCGACGGCCGGGTCGGGCTCGACGAGCAGTTCTTCCTGCTCAAAATGCTCTACTCCGACGGGCGCGTACGCGAGCGCGAGAAGCAGCTCCTGTTGGAGCTGCGGCGTGATGCCCGAGAGGTCACGCCCGAGTTCGAGGCCCTCTGCGAGGAGGCGTTTGCCGCCGCGGAGACGAACTGGAGCGTGGGCGGGCGATAGGGCCCGTCGTCGTCGGGCCACTTGCCGCCGGGCCGCTTACCAGCGGGCGGCCAGGCCGACGCTCGCCCCGTGCAGGAACGCCCCGCCGCCGTTGTCGACTCCCATGCCGCCGGGAAGCGTGAAATCGAGCTGGTCGCGGCTTAGGGCCAGGCCCTCGATCCAGAGCAGGTTGTATCCGCCCTGGACGGACCAGACCCGGCTCAGTTCCCAGCGTAGCAAGAGGCCCAGGTCGGCGACAAAGGCCGCGTTGCGGGCGTGGCTGGTTCGCGGCGAGCGGAGGGTAAGCAGGAAGTCGGTGACCGATTGCGTCTGCTCGGCCCCGTTGCCGAACACGCCGACCTTGCCCGAGACGAGCCAGCCCAGACGGCCCGGATGGCGCACCCGGGCCCCCACCTGGGCGCCGAACAGGTCGTTGTTCGTGTGGATCGCGTAGTTGCCCGACCCTGCGTCCTGGAAATCGGTCGCGCGGAGGTTGAAGCGTTCGTGCCATCCCAGGTGCCGGAAACCCACCAGGCACTGCGTTTCGCAGTCGGTCCCGAACAGGAGCCTCCGGCGGCACTTCACCCAGTTGACCTCGACGCCGTTCAGCTCGGCCGAGTAGTCGACTCGCATCTCGTCGGCCATGAAGAACTGATTGGAACTTACCCCCAGGTCGCCGGGAATCGCCAGGTTGTTGTTGCCCGTCACCGTGGCCGATGCACCCCAATCGAACCCGCCGAGATACGAGAACTCGATGGCGCGGCGGGGCGTGAGCCGGAAGCCGAACGTGGTCCGCACTCCGGGCTTCCAGCCGAAGTCCAGCCCGTCCGTGGTCAGCAGCGCGTCGTTGCCCGGCGGCAGGTTCACGTCGAGCACCAGCGCGCGATTGGGGCCCTGGAGATCGGCGTCGAGCACCAGGGCCTCGGCCGTGGCGTAGAGCCGCGGGCAGCCGTCGGGTAACCGGGGCAGCGCGAAGATGCGGACCGCGCGCTCTTCGTCGGGCAAGTCGGCGCCGTCCGCCAGGTCGGCTCCATCCGTCGAATCGGCGCCGTTCGCCAAACCGGGGCCGGCCGGCGGTTCCTCGGCCTCGAACGGATTCGGCTTCGGCGGTACGTAGTAGGGCTCGTCGTCCGATGGCGCAACCGAGGAGGGCCGCTGCGGGGCGCCACCCGATGGGGGCTCGGCCGGCAAGGGTTCCTGGCCGACGACCGTCGAGGAGACGAGCAGAAGGATGGCGAGGCATGGGGTGTGCTTTAGTAGGTTCATGGCGGGATCGCTGGGAAGGTGGGTGAGGTGGGACGGCGGTGCGCGGCGCCCCGGCCGGGAGCCGCTCCGCGTGGGCCGTGCCCGGACAGGGCCGCCTCACTATTGCTTCACTCGGCACGATCGGTTCAGGTGTTTGCTGTGGAGTGACCCCTACAACCCGAAAAAGCCGACCGCCGGTCCGCTTGTATCGGAGGTCCGGGATGTGCGGCCTGTGCCGGTTCTGAGAGTCGGGGCGCGGCGGGGGCCGCTGCGCCGGGAGAGGTGCAGGGTGGCGGGACGGATTCCGGTCGGTCAAGATGTACCGGTTATCCGGCTGGTGACGATGGGGGTTTCCGGCGAAGGGGCCTCCCCCAATAGCGGGTCCGCCGTTCCCGCTCAAACGAGCACGTCGAGGAAGTATGCCCCGAGGAGGAAGTCGGGATCCTCCAGCACGCGGTCGACCGAGCCGCCGACGAGCGGATCCAGACCTAGCTCGAAGCTCCGAATCGTTCGCGTCTTCCCATCCGTCCCCTGCGCGGTGAGGATCCAGTCGGCGATGCCGTCCGAGTCGGTATCGAGCCCGGCAACCCGCACCGGGGCGTTCCGGCTCGCCGCGTCCATGTCCCAGGCCGCGAATGCGGCCATCAGGGTGCCCAGCCGTCCGTCCCAAACCTCGACCGCCGAGTTGCCCCGGTTTCCCGCACCAAGGATCAGGTCGGCAATCGCGTCGTCGTTGACCCGCACGGCGTCGAGCGAAACGCCGCCGCGGAAGTCGTCGGCAAACGGCAGGAACGTCTTGACGACCGCAGGCGTCGCCCCCGAGAGGTCGAACACCTTGACCGTGGACCTCATGCTCGGCCCGTTGCCGACGATGATCTCGTCGACGCCGTCCTGGCCCTCGGCGCTGACGGTCACTCCGTCGGCGAAAATGCCCATGTCGGCCGCGTCGACCACCGCCCCGCCGATGAAGTCGGCCGGAAACGCGAGGAACGATCGATCCGGCGTGCCTTTGATCGGCTCAGACGTTGGATTCGCGGGGGTCGAGACGTTCCGGAACACCCGCACCTCGGAGGGCCCGAACGTGGGAACCGTGACCACGTCCGGCCACGGCGAGTCCGGGCCGCCGACCACGTTGCCCACCGCAATTTCCACGCCGCCGATAACGTCCGAACCATAGGCCAGGAACTCCTGCAAGAGCTCATAGTGAATCAACCCCGTTTCCGGGTCGATCCCGTCCCGCGTGAAGACCTTCACCATCGGCGCGTGCGAGCGCCCCGGCGCGGTCACAATCTCGTCGACGCCGTCGCCCGTCAGGTCGCCCGTGGCTATGCGGACGCCGCCCTGGTAGTCTTCTTCATAGGCAAGGAACTTCGCGACGACCTCGCCGGTGAGCCGGTCGAGCATCATCACCCACGGCTGGCTGTCGCCCCCCTTGTCCGTGCTGACGACGATCGTCTGCGGCTGGCCCACGATCATCGTGTCCGTGTCGGTCACGTCGTCGCCGGGGTCGCCGGGGTCTCCCCACGGCGGATTGCCGAATGCCGTGGCCGTGTTGCGCACCGAGCCCGCCGCGTCGTCGGCCGCGCTGACCACGTACGTGGCCGTAAACGTCGTGGTCTCGCCCGGGGTCAACGTCGTCGCCCCGCCCGTGATGCTGCTCAGACCGGGCAAAGGGTCGCTCACGAAGACCTGGGTGAGCGTCACCGGGCCGGTGTTCCTCACGGCAAAGCCGTAGGTCAAGAGGTCGCCGGCGCTGAAGCCCCCGGAGCCGTCAACGTCCGTGTTGCTGATCAGGTACTTGTCCAGCCAGATCGAGGCCGTCTGGTCGAAAAACACCGTCTCCTCGTCGCTCGCCGGGTCCGACTCGTTCGACTCGGCCGTGGCCGTGTTGTCCACCTGGCCGCTGTCGATGTCCGTCTGCGTCACCGTGTACGTGCCGCTGAAAGTGGTCGAGTC
>Ga0180438_10001926_pt1 | contig 35316 bp, 27 predicted proteins | sample SS_ome_12_FD_132455 | JGI IMG/M metagenome (GOLD analysis project Ga0180438, IMG submission 132455) | Hypersaline lake sediment archaeal communities from the Salton Sea, California, USA - SS_3_D_2 metaG | ecosystem: Environmental > Aquatic > Non-marine Saline and Alkaline > Hypersaline >... | reverse complement strand
GTGTCGTCTGTGTCGTAATACCCTGTATCCTTCACCGTGCTGTGTGTTCCGACCAGCCAATACTGGCGGTCTGTGGCGCCGGCGTTGGTGAGCCTGCCGAGCTGGTTGGAAACTCGCGTAATACAGCCGTACCCGAACTGATCCCCGGCTATTACTGCGTCTGTGTGCTTCAAGGTGAGATAAGACTGCCAGCCCGCATAGTCCGGAATAATATTGCCCGTGCCCCTGTTTACGTCGCGGGCAATGACTTGGGAGCACATCGTATTCGCGCCAGTGTAATCGTTCGTATCGCCCTGGATATCGATGGCGTACTGCCGGGTCGCGGAAGGCACTATGACTATGTGCTCAAAGGTTTCGTTACCGGCGAAAACGTTCTCGAATTCGTCCCGGATCGAGTTCTTTGTGGCTGCGTCTACATTGCCGTCCCAGGTGGTTGCGTCATACGCTGTATCATCCGGCAGGTTCGGCGGATAGTCCGGAGGCCCGGCATAGGACAGCCCGAAGCAGATAAGGACAATAAGGCCGGTGGTTAATAGTCGTTTCATTAATCATCTCCTTCGACAAAATAGAGCTCTATGGTCCAGTTGGCGCTAGCCGTGGCCTGGTTCGACACCTTAAGTGTCAATGCGCCGGTGGTCTCCGGGAAATAGTTCGCATGCAGGCCAGCCCTGGGCAGATAGATGTTCGGGAGCGTGGATTGTGTCAACGTCGCATGAATCAGGTTTAGACCAGCATAGGCCGTGGTGCCGTTGTCCTCGGAGCCGAGCAGGTCCTCGTTGTTCGCTGTGAGTATGAACACATCAGCTGCGTCCGGGGCAGTGCCGCCAGCCGTGGGATAGGCCGTCACGCGATACAGGTAATACGGTTTTTTGTATGTAAGCAGCTGTAGGGCCGATCCGGAAAGGGCTGTGTTCGGGATGGTGCCGGCATCGCCCGCCGTGCCGCCTGTGCAGGTGAAGGTTATCTTAATGACTCCTGTAGGCGAGTCCTTTGTGATTGCCTCGCTTACTGTGCCGGCAGCGGCAAAGGTGAGAGCCGGGAACAGCAATACTATACAAATCGAAAATAGTAGTCGTTTCATGGGGCCTCCTGGGTTAGATATCTGTCTCGCAATTCCAATGTTCTGCCGAGCATATACATCGGTGGCTTCCGGGTCCTCGTGCGGGCGAGTATGGATTGCACCAGCTCATCGGGTGTAATCACGTACTCTGGATGATCGACCCGGTGTTTTTGGTTCCATTCGATATAGTCCTGCTCGATCTTTTTCAGCTTGCGCTTGATGCCTTTAGCGTTCAGAATCCGGCTTGCCAGCTCGGACCGCTTATTGGTTTTGTAGGCTATAAAATCCTGCATGGCTTGTTCGATGTTCCAGGCACCGGTCATTTTCGTGGGCTGGAACCCAAAGGCTTTGCCTATGGCCTGCCGCATGCCGAGTTTCAACACTTCTTCTGTTTGCGGATAGTCCTGCGCAGATGGATCCGCAATGGGCCTGCCGGACAATGTATAGTTGCCTGCGCTGTACAGCCTGTAACCTTTGAAGATGTTCGCAATGCCGGCGGGCAACAGGTATTCCAGAGCTCGGGACCCCTGGCCTACCCGGTAAGCCTGGTACGCGCTTGAAACGTCCTCGGCAACAGCCCACGGTATACCGATGATCTCGCCTATCTGCTTTCCGGCCTGTGTGGTAATTGATCCCTGCAGGCTCAGCCGCTCGAACACGGGCAGTTCCATACCGACGCTGCCGCCGATCGTGAACCCGCTGATCGCCGGCATGCCGTAGAGCAGCATGTCTTTCAGCATGTCCGCGTCTTCGGGCAGAATCGCGGTGATGTCTTCTTCTGGATCGTCGCCCGTGAGCTGCCGGAGAATATTCATAAAGGTCTTGTACAGCGGGATTGCTGTGACGCCACCGATGGCCATGGTGGCCGCCAGGCTTTTGGCAAACGCTGTCTTGCCCCTCATGCCGGTTTCCAGCAGCATGTATTTCCAGAGATGCAATAGGTGATGCGTGAAACTGCGGAAAGTATAGCCGGCCTGGGCCAGCTTTCCGGCCTCGCCGACCCTGAAAGCCTCGGGCCTATTGGATCGGCCATACACGAAATGAGCGTCTTCGACAATGGTCGTGGCAAACTCTTTGGCCTGATCATATGACAGCGCTTCGCCCTGTTTTACATCGTATTGCTTGAGCGTGCTCTCGTTGTTGATCTTGCCGTCTACAGCGGCCCTGTATGCGGCAATCGCAATGGATACCCGGTTAAACCGCTCCGCGATTTCCATGGGCATGCCTAGCCCGCGCATAAGGTATTTGTTCGTAGCCGAGAACACGTTGTCGCCGATCTGGGATCGGATCTCGGTTAGAAACTGCGCGCCAGTAGTGCCTTCTTCGAACATTTGCTGGATGAGCCGCACTTCATCGGCAGAAAGGTTCTTTTGGCCGCGTATATGGGATACTATGTCCGCATTAGCTCCTTTGAGGGCCTGCGCGAACGCGCCCCCCATTTCCATGCCCAGGCGCGGCCAACCGGCGATAATGTTCTGGGTCGTATTGAGCACAGCGGTCTTTACGTTCGCACCGAGGTATTTCGCAAAGAAAAGAGCCTTTGCGTTGCTGACCAGCCTATCTATCTCGCTGGCGTTTTCGAGCATATTGTAGGAATAGTTGCGCATCCACGCCCACAGCCGGGCCTTGCCCGCAGGATCCACTCTCGCCATGATCCGGGAGAAGTCTCGTGCGCATTCCATTTTCGTCATCCAGCCATAGAGCCCTGCCTTGTAGTCGAAAAGAACGCGCTGTATATCTTCGGTCTCGTGACCGGGAATGCCTTGCCGCCGGATCATATGAGCTCCCCAACCCCGGGCCTTTAGAACATTGGCGATGTTCTCCGGGAGCATGGCCTTGAACGCAGATCTTGCGTCTTCATTGGGAATCCGCTTTATCGCAGCGTTCATCACTGCTTCAATGGCTTCGATCGGCACGGGTATCGCAAACACTTCCTCCGGCAGGCGCTCGACCTTGCCCGTCTTGAAACTAACGCCGGCGAAACCTTCCTGCTTTTTGAGCTCTGCGATCAGCCTACGGGCTTTGCGTTCATAGCCCGTAGGCGCATTGAAGTGCTCCCGGAACACGAGCTCTCCGTCCTCGTTGAACGCCTGCAGAAAGTATTTGCCGTAGCGCATGTGAGGAAAGTAGTTGTGAATAGTGCCCATGGACCTTCGGAATTCCTGCAAAACGCTTTCTTCGATATCGGGCATGTCGGCCATGGAGTTGTAGACCTGCGACAGATCCTTGTCTAAGCTCTTTCGGATCTGGAGATAGATGTCCTTCACAGGCTCCGAAACAGACTTGAGCTTGCCGAGCCACTCCCGGTACTGCGTGTAGTAGTCCTCGTTGAGCTCATAGTGCCCGCCGATGATCTCTGCCTCGGCGAAACCCAGGCCCTCTGATTCTGCGTTCTTTTCCCACCACTTGCCGGCTTTGTCCTCTGTGAACAGCTCTTTTTTGAACCGGACGCTCTGCACTACTTCCGCGCCGGCCTCGGTTTTGCCCATTACGTATCGCACGCCCTCAGTGGAGGAATACCGGTTGAAATAGTCCGATACTTGTCCGGGAGGCAGGAGCTGAAACCGGCCCTCGTTTTTCGTGCTGTCCGGATCGAAAGCAAAGTTTCTTTCTGCGCCGCGTTCCCAGGCTTCGCCCTCGGCTTCTACTTCTTCGCCGCCGACTTTCACGAACTTGCGCGGCATACCCTTCATGGCCCGGTTTTCCATGGCCCATATCAGATGCTTTAGCTGGCTGAATTCTTCAGAGTCCTTTTTTAGGCCATAGAACTCAGCGCTTTCGTCTATGCTTTGAGACAGCATGCGAATCCGGTCCCTGTCCCGCTGTTTCATGCGCTCGAACATCTGCTTTACTTCATCGTATTTCTTTGCCAGCCATTGCGGAGGGGCCTCGAGCTTTTCCAGCCTGCCCATGTCGTGGGATCTAACGACGGTAAGGTCGGTCTCGGATTCTTCGGAGGTTAAGGCGTCCTGGATGCTCTTGAAAGAGATAGATCCTCTTTCCTCGGTCAGCTTGCTGACAGCGGCCTTGACAGCGGGTGCGGGTCCTGTCTTTTGGATTGAATCAGCAATGGCTTTCTTAACGCCCTCTTCGCCCTTCTGCTCGACAATCTCTTTGGCGGCGTCAATGGCCTCTTGGCGGGTGTCCTGCCAAGGTCCGAACGCCTGGCCGCTTGTCACTTCGACAACGTGCCATCCGTTCTCATCGCCGTAGATGTAGGTTTCGGCCCATGGCACAATCTCGATCGGCTCTGCGCTAGAAGGAGCTTCAGTCCACCGAGTCTTACCTTGCAGCCAAACGCTCCTATAGAATCGTCGCTTGGGAGCCTGTGCTTCGACGGCAAAATCCTCTGGGGTCCCGCGCAAAGGCTCTTCAGGGGCCTCCGCTGGCTCTTCATCCTTGGTGAGGTTCACCAGCTCTCGATCTATTTCGGCAATGCGCCGTTGCGCGGCGACAAGCTGCTCGCGGTACTGGAACTTTTCATCCGCGATCTTCTCGAATTCCTTCTCGTCCTCTTGCTCTCTGGCGATATCCTGCTCTATGCCCTTGGGAAGAGCGACTGCTTTCTTGATGACGTCATTGAAAAGGCGCGTGAACGTGCCGCCCGGGAGTGATTCAGTTTGTGGATGGCTACTATCCAGAAGGTGGCCATCGAGCGAAAGGTTGACGCCCACCCATTTTGATAGACCGAAATAGTGTATCTTCTTCGAAGGTTTGCTCTCCTTCTTGTAGTCTGTAAACGTCGAGAGCTTGAGCGAGATGTCTATGTTCCCGGCCTTTGCAGTGATCGTTCTTTCTACTTGGCCGTAAGCGCCATGCGCCTCTATCTCCTTTGCGAAGTCACCCGACGCCATCTCGTGATATTTGCTCTTCCATTCTTCATCTATGCCTTTGATGGTGTCGGCCAGGCGCTCCGCAAATACCTTGCGATCCATGGTCTCGCCTTCAAACGTCAGTGTCTCAAGCTGCAAGTCGGGGAAAGCCTTTTCGATCTTTTTCTTCTCGTTCTCTACCTCTTTGAGCCGCTTGCGCATATTGGCAATCTCGACGGGGATCTCCCGGAGCTTGCTTCGCGCCGAGGACACTCTCCGGGTCCAGGCGTTCTGGGCGATTTTGTACTTGTTTTGCTCCGATAGCAGGGAGTTTTTCTCGAGCAACAGCTTTCCCGCCTGGCCGGAGGCCGCAGCGGCAAACTCTGCAAAGGACGCCTGCTCCGTGCTGTACGGGTCTTCAAAGGTTCTGCCTTCGATGTCGCCGGTAAGTACTTGATCTGCGTATTTCTGCTTTTTTACGAGCCTATTGAACATGACTGAATCAAGGGTGTCTTTTGTGCAATAATGGTAGATCTGAACCTCGTCGTTCTCGTTACCCTGGCGAATGATGCGCCCGTCCCGCTGCTCGATATCCATGGGCCGATCGGGCACATTGATATGATGCGATGCGATCAGCTTGTTTGCGATATCGACCCCTATACCCAAGCGCGCGGAAGAACCGATGATTACGCGGGATTCTCCGGATCGGATCCGGTCCTTGATAGCTTTTTCCTTCTTTTCATTGATGCCCGAAGAAAAGAGCTCTATCTCTGCTTCCGGTATGCCGAGCTCCGTCAGTTTCCGCTTGATCTCTTGATGGGCATTGAATCGCCGGGTCTCGTCTTGGAAAATGTCCAGGAACACGATCTGCGTGCTTTTCTTGGCTTTCGTTTCCTGATAGATTCTGTGGATATTCTCGCAAGCATTGCCGAGCTTGCTGTCCGGGTCTTCTTTGTAATACGCCGGATCTATCAGGCGAAGATCCACCGCCGCTTTCTTCGCCAGCCCGTAGAGAACGAGGGGAACGTGCCTTTGCTTGCGCTTTTCTCTGCCGTTCAGAGCTTCCCAGGCGCGCCAGCGATCAACAATGCCTTGAATATAGCGCCTCAATTCCTCGCTCTTTTCAGATACAACGATTTCCGGCTTGCCGCCCTTGATGGCGGGAAGTTTCAGGTTCGCGTCTTTGGTGAGGCGGATATCCGCGCCCGAGAAAAACATCATGAGCAGCTCGGGACCGTTCACGTATCTGGCAAAGCGCTCGATGTCCTTGAAGCCAGAAGCGGTTTCTTCAACATCTTCCACGATGTCGCCGAACGTGTTGGCAAAGTTGTCAAAGGTGCTTACGCCGTATTCTTCAAGCAGATCGGGCCGCACGTACCGCAGCATGGTCCAGAGCTCTGCCATGGTGTTGGAGATCGGCGTTCCGGTAGCGGTAATGACGTTCTTGCCGCCGGTCTTTCGCCGGACGTATTCTGATTTGAGGATCAGGCTTGAGCTTCGCTGCGAGGATCCGGAATCGATACCCTTCACGTTGCCGAGCTTTGTATAGAACTCGCTGCGCTTATAGGCGTGCACTTCATCGATGAGAAGAGCGTCTATACCCATCTGCTCGAAAAGCACTGCCTCGTCTTTTCTGCGCTCAAGCAATGCCTCGAGGCGCTGCTCCCGGCGCTGCAGCATCTTCTCCATTTCTTTGACGCGCAGGGACTTAGAACCTTCTTCCTCCCTGGTGCTGGCAATTTGTTCCTCGATCGCCATGAGCTGTTCTTCCACAAAAGCTCTTTCTCGATCCGGATCGTTGGCAATGCCGTCAAAGAAACTCTGAGGAAGAACAATGGCGTCCCAATCGCCGGTGGCCATGCTCACCAGCGTTTTTTTCCTCATCTTGCTTGACCGCTGAGCATAGTTCGGAATAAGCACTTTAGCCGCAGGATACAGGGTCTTAAACGATGTCCGGTACTGATCTATGGTCTGGTTGTGAACAACGATCAGGGGCTTTCTCGCGGTGCCTATCCGGCGCATTTCCATGGCTGTGGTAATATAGATATATGTCTTGCCGGTACCGACACCGTAGGCAAGCAACACGGATTCCTGCAATGCCCGGGAAACAGCGATTCTCTGATGCTCTCTGAGGGTGATTTCTGCCGAAGCGTTCGGGTAATGCACGGTTTCTTTGCCCTCAGCGTCCCGGAACACTGGCGGCGAATGGGTTCTCAGCACAAAACCGTTCTTTTCCTCGTTGTAGATGTCCTGTAATCTGGCAGCCCATTCGCCGTGAGATTTAGCCCAGGCTACGAACTCGCTGCTGATTTCCTGAATTTTCAGGTTATTCTCTTTGGATGCGTCTTTGTCCTCATAGGTTCGCTCTGAGCCAGTAACCGGGTCCCTCTCCTTTCTTTTGATTTTGATCCGTCTCATATTGAGAGCGTTCTCGATCAGCCCGGTGGCATAGTACTCCTGTGTGCCGTATGTTTCCCGGTTTTTTATGCCGTTAAAGCCGCTCTTCTCTGCGATCTTCCAGATAGCGCCCGTCTCGCCCTGGGCGAACTCGATATCGGCTTCGACCTCGATAACTTCTCTGAGAAAGTCCTTGATTGTGTCTGCGGGGATCCATGAGGACCCGAGCTTAAAATCAATCAAGGATATGTCCATGTCTTCGGGCACAACGGCCTGAAGAGCGTCCACATTGGTCTTGTACAGGTCATCATCTTGCGCTGCGGCCTGTGCGGCCTTGAGCTTTTTCTTGACGTTGCCGGACAAATACTCGTCTTTTTGGATCATTAGGCCGGTATCGGGCTCGATGAAGGCAAGGCCCTTACCGACCAGATCCGTTTTGACAGCTTCCAGGTCTTGGATGTTCAGCAGGGAGCCAATGTATTTGACGTCTATCGTGCCGCGATAGGCCATGGACAAATATGCGGCATCCTCGACACTTTCGGCAGTGGTCGGCTCTACAAAGGGAAAGATGGTCCGCTTTGTGAAAACAGGGGCTTTATGATAGACGTTCTTGTCGTCGTCGTCCTCGATCTCAAGCGCATCCACGACTGCGAAATCGTTGTCTGCCTGCCGTATAAATCCATTGGCAGTGCTGTTGAAATAGCCGTACTTCTTGACATATCCGTCATAGAGCTTTTCCAGGCGCTTCTGCCCGTCGGTTACTTGCTGATCCGTAGTCTCTACATCGGCCATCAAATCGAAGAGCTCTACGGTAGCTTCTCTGACCTGCAGATATCGCTCGACCCTCTTCAGGCGCAGTCCGGATATGGGCTGCTTGTTGCCCTTGCTGTCCAGATAATAGGGTTTTATCAGCTTGCCGTTTTCTACAAGCTGCACCACGCCGTCTTTAACAGTGAGGGTTCCTTCCTTGGCACCCAATTCTGCATACACAACGGGCTCTACTTCAGAGACATCCGTGCCTTCTCCGGCAATGTTCTCGGGAAACTCTGTGATAATAGCCTCGATCTGGTCATGGAGATTCCCGGTCGGCTCAAGCGTATATGTGCCCTCGGCATACATTGTTCCCTTCATGGAGTGCTTGCCGAGCACCATCTTTGGATTCTCGGTAAAATACTCGTTCACGCCGTAGAGACCTGCAATCTTCTTGAGGCTCTTGCTTACATCCTCCTTGGCATCCGATAGTTGCTTTTTCTCGGAATCCGTGCGCTTTTTGGCGGGAATTTTCTGCAAAACGTCCCGTTGCTGGATGGCTTCCTGCAGACTGGCCTCAGCCTCTGTTTTCTCCGGGGTGTCAAGCGTTGTGCTGGTAAGAAAGTCGTGACCAGGATACTCGGAATTATCCTTTTTCCTCAGCACAATGATGTCGGTGACTACCTCCGTGCCGGCGCTCTCTTTGAACGCTGTATTGGGTAGCCGGACAGCGCCGACAAGATCGGCTTTGCCGGCAAGATACTCGCGTACGCGCGCATTGCTTTTCGCGTCCATGGTCCAGGAAGAAGTAATTGCCATCACTAACCCGCCGGGCTTTGTTGCGGTGAGGGACCGGGCAAAGAAGTAATTGTGCAAGGACCAGCCGGAATACTCCGGATGCTTCTTGTCGATGATCGACACGTTCCCGAAGGGAACATTAGTGATCACCATGTCCATCGAGTTGTTCTCTATATTGGATTTCTCGAACGGCGTGGTCTGCGTGTTTGCGTCCGGATAGAGCTTGTCGAGGATGGCCCCGGACAAAGTATCTTTTTCGATACCGAACAGGACCGAGTCTTGCGCTAAGCGCTGCGGCATGAGCCCGAAAAAGTGGCCGACGCCAGCGGCAGGCTCCAGGACAGTGCCGCCTTTGAAGCCCATGCGTTCGGCAATGTCCCACATAGCGTTGATTACAGGACGACTCGTGAAGTGCGCGTTGATCGTAGATGCCCTGGCCGACTTCCATTCTTCCTCGGTCATTGCGCCGCCGAGGCCCGGATGAAGCTTTTCGCCGTACCTGGTTTCCCACTCCCGGTATTTCTTGGCCTGCTCCGGCGAGGTAAACCACTGCTCCGGCGTATACCGGTCTTTGCCGTGCGCTATATAGTCGGTGAATTCAGGATCGAAGATCTTCTGGGAGAAGGCACCCCACCCGACATATTGGGCAAGGATCTTTTTCTCGTCGGGGGTTGCTGCGCGGTTTTCTTGTTGGAGGGTCTTGACAAGCTGTATGGCCCTGATATTGGCCTTGATCTTGCCTTCAGGGCCTCGCGGAACGATTACGTCATCAGGCAGGATTACGTGGTTGGCTGCTCCGCCCACGCCCGTATCTGGAACTCTAGCTCCTCCGGGAGTGGGTTCTCCGACGGCTGCCCCTCGGTCGGGGCGATCGCGTTCATCACGATCTCTTCCCTCTGGTCCGGGTTCAGGTCCCGGCTCTTGAGGGAGTTGTTCACGTTGATCGCGTGGTTCACCCTCTCTTCCAGGTGCCGGCGGAACTTCTCCTTGTTCCGGAACAGGCGCCGGGCGGTCTCCGGCTCGAACTCCAGGAGGTATTCCAGCCGGGCCCTCCACCACTTGCTCGATTCCAGGCCCATATTCGCCTCCTTCTGTGGGTTGTTCTGTTGGTTCTATAATAGTCTCTTTTGGCGGTTTTGTCAAGGATTTTGGGGCAGTTGGGGCCTTTACTTCACGAATAAATCTGGCGATATACGGCTTGCCTTTGGTGCCGAGGGCCTCGAGAGCAAGAGACACGAATTCCGCACCTGTCTTGCCGGCGGCGATGATATCATCCCAGGCCCCTTTCAGCAGGGGCTGAATCTGGGCCCACTTGGTTTCATCGATCTCTTCGCCTGGGGCAAGCTCGCCCTTTTCGCCGAGAATCGCGTTGATCTGCTTGAACTTGTCGGCCGCGTTGGCAAGGTGCTGCTTGGTTTCGGTGGCCTTTTCTGCAAGTGTGGCTTTTGGCCGAACCAATCGCCGCCCACCATGAATGTATTTGCCGTCTTTCTCGGACGCGATCTTGTGCAGCGCGAGTTCCGAGACTGCCTCGTTCACTGCTCGAATCTCGTTGAAAGACTCATAGGGTATTCCGGCCTCCTCGGCCAGCTGACGCGGGATCTTCGGCTCTCTAGTAAGCGCTCGCTCAAGTTCTGCCGCCAGAGGCGAGACATCCTCAACGCCATACGCCTTGAGGGTTGGCTCTGGTTTGGGTGCCGGGGGCGGCTTTTCTGCGGGGTTCTTCTCAGCTTCGAACCTCTTGTATTCAGCCTCGGTTATATAGTTGGAAAAAGGGCTTTCTTTGTATAGTTGACGAGCAGTTTTCGGCGCAATTCGTTCGCCAGCAGGCCCAATAGCTCTAGGGGCATGGATAATCGCATGCCCGGTGCCGGCGCGCTTTCTCAGATACCGCCCTCTTTCGTCCTCGTAGACCGGATCCCCCTCGAGGTTGTTACCTATCCAATCCTTGTCTGCGGCAGGAGGCTTTTCTGCGGACTCCTTGGCGGCTGGTGCTTCCTCAGTCTGCCGATCCAGCTCCGCGAGCAGCTCATCAGCCGTCATGTCCTCGGCCTTCTTGGGGGCCGAGGGGGGTTGTTCAACAAGGCGTTCATGCTCTCTGTGGGTTTGCTCTCTTATTTGCTGGAGACTCGCATACCCTTTTTCTCCGCTTAAAATCGCCCTTTGAACTTTTTTGGGGAGCTTAGACCATTTATAATCGAACCATTGCCCTGCCGTCATGTCCTCGGGTTTCTTCGGGGCCTCTTCCGGCGCTGCGGCGGGTTTCTCTGCCCCTTTCCGCCTGCTTACCAGCTCCGATGCGTCCAGTAGCTCGCCGGGCTTGCCCACAAACTCCGCTGCTTCTTCCCGGGTCAGAAACCGGCCTGTGTTCGTGACTACGCCGTCAGCGTCTTCCACACGGTCTCTGTCTTCCAGGGACAGCTTATCCCATATTTCGGTATGCGATACTCCCTCGACTCCGACATCCTCGCCGGTGATGATGCGGCCATCATCCATCTTCAGCGCCATACCGGCGATGTATTCAGGTTCGGGCGCGGCCTCTTCGGGCAGACCCTCTTTATCGAGATGAGAATCTACGGCGTCCGCGATCTGTTCCGGCGTCCAAGACGGATCCCAGGTCACGCCGAGAACGCTAGCGTACTCCCTTGCCCGGAATAGATGTGTGCGCCAGTCCGGACGCGGAAGGCCCTCAAGCTCTTTCCTGCGGGCCTCGATTGCGGGGCTTTCCCTGGGTTCTTCCCCCTCAACGCCCTCAGGAGCTACCTCTGTCCTTTCAGGCGTTGCGGGAGGCTTTTCAAGTGCGTCACCCGTCAAAACGCGAACCTCTATTCCGTCATCAACCCACACAACTGCATCGTAACCGTCCTCTCTCATTTGATCAAAGTCGAGTTCCATGTAAGGCGGGTTCATTAGCGGGCCAGGCTTTCTATAGCGGTTGTAGAGCTCAGAGCCATAATCTGTTACCCAGGGATTGCCAGGCAAGTCAGGTTCCCTTCGCAGGAAAGACAGGACTTTGGCTTTGGGGCTTAATTTGGCTGTTGATAACTTCTTACCATAGGTCTGTGCGTATTCTTTCTCTGGACTCCATGATGTTTCTTCGCCACGCTCCTTCGTTACTCCCTCTGTCCATCCCCGATAAAGGGTTTTCAGCCAAGGCGCTTCGGTTTCAGTTTGGGGCTTCTTAGCTGCCTCTAAGGCGACCTCTTCTTCCGGCGTGACCTTCGGTATAGGCGGCGTTGCGATCTCTTCAGGGGGCTTCTCTGGCTGCGCAGGCTGCCGTCTTTCTTCCGGTAGCGCGATGCCATACCTGGCCGGGCGCGCAAAGTATTCTTGCTGTATGCGCTCTGTCCGGGCCTGCTCTTCGGCAAAGCGATCAATTTCTTCCTGGCGTCTTTTTGCAGCAATTGCCTCGCGGTCCTCCGGCGCAACGATTCCGTGCCTTGCCGGCTCTTCTACGGCTTCCTCTTCGGCCCAGATCCGTTCAATCTCTGCCTGCCGTTGCTGTGAAAGAGGTATTAGCTTAGGCGCTGCGGGTTCCGGCGCAACGGGTTCTTCCTCTGGCAGAATCTGATTGATCTCGTTGACAAGGGCTGGTTCTGCATCGCCTTGCAGCATGTCCTTTGCTTCGGCGCCAGCGACCTGTGCGCCGCCCGCGCCTCCGGCAAAACCCGTAACTGCGGCAATCGGAGCCACTGTCACAGCGTCCTTGAGCGAATCAAAGAACATTTGCGCAATATTGTCCGGGACCTTCTGGCCAGTGAACAGCTTTGCGCCTATTTTCGCTATTACCTCCGAGGGCTCTTCTGCGCCCTCGGTGAGCCCTTCGACAATACCGGACGCACCGACCTTCTTGACCTTATTGAGAAACCCGGGGCCCGCCTTTGTGAACATTTTACCGACAGAAATAGAGTTCAAACCGGCACTGAATAGTCCCATGAGCTCCATGGCCCTGGCCGCTTCCTGCTCCGTGCCGCCTGCTTCCAGCACGGCCTTGTATGTCTGCGTGCCCTCAAGGGTGCCACCGACCGCGCCGCCTGTGACCATAGCGCCTAATTGCGCCATGCGGGAGATAACAACAGGAGATAGCTTCAACGCCGCGCCTCCGACCTGCACCGCCTTGTACGTGCCTGCTCCGGGGATCATGGCAGCGGCCAGCGTAGGCGCCATTTCAGCGGTATTGTAGAGCCACCAGGTAGGGCTTTTGAGCACTTCGGGGTTGTCCCAGACGTTCTTCTCGGCGAATTGTTCCGGAGGGCCGTACTGCTCAGCGACCTCGGCCTGGGAACCGGCAATGTCTTTTCCGAGCTGAATAACGCCGGGTGCCGCCTTTTTCATGCTCTCTCGCATAGGAACGTACGGAGGGTTCGTAGTTACTTCGATGAGAGCGTCCTGGAAATCAGCGCCCTTATTGATCAGATCAGACACTGTTTTTTGATCCGTAGGCGACATCATGGCATAGGCGCGCCCTGGATGCGTGCGTGCAAGATCTTCCAGACCGGGAGCTTCCTGCATTCTATGGCCGATGTATTCCAGGCCGGTACCAGCGCTTTCGGCTATGCCGAGGGAACCATGAACGAAGCCTCTCGGGATCTGCTTTAGCCCTTCAGTTATCCCGCCCTTTCTTGGCTCTTGTATCCCGACCCTGGGGGCCTGCACGGGCTCGGCTTTCTCGGCAAAAGGATCGTAGTCCACGGGTACCAGCTTCATGGCCGGTTGCCGCTTTTCCAGCTCGGGCCGGATCCGGTCCTGCTGAAAGGGATCGTAGTCTATGGCTATGTATCTCGGCATATCAATCCGGTTCTACAAGGTACCACTGGCCGTCTCTTTGCACGTACCACTTGCCGTCCGGGGCCTTTCTTGCTCCTTCAACCGGTGGGGCTTCGCCCTCGGATTGCTTTTCGCCACCGAGCGTGGTCACTGAGCCAAATATCTGATCATATAATTGCAGCGCGAGTTCCGCCTTTTTTACGTTCTTTTTCTCAACATCTGTGAGACTCTCGGGGGCTTTCTCCGCCTTGTCCAAGAGCTTTTGCGCCTCCGCAATAGCGTTGCCGCCCTCGGTTACCATCTTCCCGGTCTCGAAGTCGAATACGGACTTTGCGCCCTTGGTGAACGGTCGCAGGGCAAGATCCAGGCGCTTTTTGAGTGAGTCGAGCTCTTTGCCCTGAAGATCCGCTGCCGCTTTTGCGGTCTTGCCGGCTTCGCCGGGCTTAGGCTCTTCTATCTTTTCCCGCAAGCCGAGCTTGATCTGGGTTTCTTTCTCTGAGGGTTCGCGTCCCAGGCCCGCTTTCAGCCCGGTCCGAACCCCGGCGGGAGCCTTGCCCGTATAGGGTACTTGTTTGTCCTGCACTGGCACGCCGCCCGGACCCATGGTGTATGTATTGACATAGTATTTGCCGTCTTCTGCCATGAACGGGGTTTCGGCGGCGGCAGCGTTCTTTTCGGCCAGTCTCTGCCTTGCGCCCTGATATGCGTCCGTGATGCTTTTCACATCTGCCATGGCGGCGGCTTTCTCGATAACGGCATTCAGGTCCTTGAAACTCTGGATTCCGCCCGTCCGAGACTGAACCACGACATTGTGCTCTGGCGGAACGTCTGCGAAAGCAGGATTGTCGGCCTGGTGCTCCCGCAAGAAGACCCGGATCTCGTCGCCATTGGGGATCTGGGAACTATAGTAGTCTGTCATGGTCTTTGCCGCGGCGAACGCGTTGTCGTTGGCTACCTGGGCGCGCGCGACGTTCAGCGTCGATCGAGCCTTTTTGACTGTCTCTTTCGCATCGAACTCTTTTTGAGCGCGTTCCTCTCCGGCCTCCTGCACCTTCAGGCCGCGCTCGGCTCTCTCGCCCGATTCTTTTCTCAGGCCCAAATCTTCTTCTCGGAACCGTAGATCCTCTGCACGCTCTTTTGCGCGCACGCCGAGAGGAACGCCTCGGTCGAAGCCCTGTATTGCGTATTTCCATGGATCAGACATGATAACCCCTTACGTAGCCATTTTGCCGCCCACATAAGCGCCTGCAGCCTGCCCGAGTACGCTTCCGGCAAAGTCCCAGAAATCGGCCCGTGGCTCTGTTTTTGTCTGTGTAGAAGACAGCACCCTGCTTGCCAGCGGAGCATAGGTGCCGGCGGCGCTGGCATAACCGCCCATGGCCCTGCCTGCAGGATCGGCCCCGCCGAAATAGGCTTGCTCCTCGCCCTGTGTTGACTGAATCCCTGGGAGGCCGGAAGCCCTGCCGCGCACGCCAAGCGCCGTGCCCAGGCGCGCATAGTTCTCCTGTTCTCCTTCGGCAAGAGCTTTGTTGCGAGCCCCGGCCACAAGGGATGCGGCAGTGACACCCTTTTCAGAAAGCCCGCTTCGGAACCTGCTCGAGCTAGGGTCTATGCCGTATCTGGTCAATTCCCGGCCTTCCGCGCCGCGCCCTGCTTTCAAGGCGCTTAGCACGTTCGCGCCGGCAATATCGGCCCGCTTGCCCAGGTCTATGCCCTCGAGCGACTCTTTGTAGAACTTTTCTGCAACGGGCTTTGCCATGCCGAGCTCTGCGAGCTGTTCTTCTCGCAACGCATCTTTTATCTGCCGGTTTTCCTCGATATCCCGCTGCGTTTCTTCCAGGGTCATGCGCGAGGCTTCGGTAAGATATGGCAACAGTTCTACATTGGCCTTGGCCGCCTCGATCTCGTATTCCTGGAAATAGTCCTTATACATCTCCCACTGTTCTTCGGCCATTTCCTGTTGGCGCTCCGCGACCTCTGCCATTTTCTTGGACGCAACCGGATCGTATTTCTGTTCTTGCGTAACCGTTGTGGTCTTAGATCCCTTTCCCATAATTGCCTCGCTCTACGTAATATATCGTCGCGGGCACGCTGCGCTGCTCGCGCTGGATCCACGCGCCTTTTGGCAGTACGCCTATGCGCCGAAACCGCATTTTGTGACACCAGATTTGAGCCGCCCTGTTGGTGGCCGGCACAATGCCGATGAGGCAATCGAACATCGGCACGCTCAATCTCTCGGCATTCAATATCTGCGTCACGCATTCCTTTCCGGCATCAACCAGGTCCTTTTTCCAGGCATTGGAGAAGAAGCAGAAATGAAACGCTGCTCGCCTTACCTCAAAATCTGTCAGCCACACAGCCCCAGCAACTTCGTTGTCGATGGAAACCATGAAGAGCTGTGTCATGCCGTGCTTCATGGTCTTGAGAAAGTCATCCGCACTCATCACCGAGCCGTCATAGAACACAGTGTCTGCGGTGCCATCGGCCTCCATGCGCTCATATAGGCCGCGGACCTCGGAATCCGTCATGGTCGGAATGCCGTCAATCGCGCTGTATGCCAAAAGAGTGGTTTCCACTATATTCCTGCCAATTCTTCGGGCGGAAGCGGTGCCTTTTTCAGATACATGGCCATGGCAACCACTGCGCTGATAACAATGACCGTGCCTAGCTTGCCAATGCCTTCCTGCAGGTTAAAGCTGGCAGGATCCACGAAAGTCACTGTAATGCCGTTGGCTGCGCCGCCGATAGCGGCACTGAGTAACCCCTTTGCCCACTTCAGCCATCTCATTTTGTTTTTGCGTGTCACTTCAGTCTCCTTTTCGCAGACTCATAAAGTCCGCGATCTTGCGGTACCCGAACGCGCTGCCCACAGCTACCAGAAACGCCCATTGATACCACTTGGGCGTGCGGGAAAGCGCTTCGAAGCCCCGGATCACATAGACGTCCATGCCTGGGATGAAACACAGAATCGCCGGAATAGAGAGAATGATGGTAAACCACTCGTCTTTCCAGCCGCTGCGATCAATCGAGGTTTGTTCCCATGCGATATCGGCCTTCTGGCCGGTAGCGATCTTCTCTATCTGCGCGTCTGTTTTCGCGGCATGGATTGCCAGCTCGGCATCCAGCTTGGCTTTTTTGCGTTCCTGCCAGCTGGTGATCATGCCGGTCACGGGCGAAGCCAGTACGCCGAGAATGGTCTTTATTGCGGACAGAACGGGTATTGCCATCATTGCCTCGCGTATTCGCCGGTAAGAATCATTTCCTCGAGCTCTAGGGCCCGGTTTCCTACCTGCCTGTGCCACTTGGAGTCTATGAGCTGCGCTTTTGCTTCAGGCCAGTCTTCGCGCTGAACCGCTGCGAGAAACTTCTTGAACAGCAGAAACTTGGACAGCCCCAGATTGAAAAGCATGTCGATAAACACTGCGCGCCGCACGGGATCCAGGTCTAAGTTGTAGATTTTTGCCACATAGTCGTAATCTTCTTCCGCCTGCTTTACGTCCAGCCACAGAAGCCTTTCGGCCACATACACAGGGATATAAGAGCCTACGTGGAAAGCGTGCCCGTAGCCGCCCGTGGGCACACCTACGGTGTCAAGATAGACCTCGGCAGAGAACCCTTCATGCCTGCGGATCATGTTCATTACATCGTCGTAATCCATACAACCCCCTACGGCCTATTCTGGTCCCGCAAAAACTGATTGATATCGTTGATGCCTTCTCGCAGCTCCTTGAATCCTTTGTCCATTCTGTCGGCGAGCATACTCATTTCGCTTTTTACGGCATAGATCTTAGGCACCTCGCACACTTCCCGAAAAAGATGCGAGCCCAGAAAGGCGAGAAGCGCCACAAGGACCATAAGCACCTTGGTTGCCGTGCCGTTCCAGAAGGTCTTTTGTCTGCGCTCTGTGCCGTCCCAGGACTGCTCTTCGGATGCTGTCTCCATGAAATCTCCCATCACACCAGGAAGCCGAACACGTCGATGGTCGCCGTGCAGGCTGCAGTGGTGCCGGTATTGACCGTGATCTGAAAGGCCGTGGCCGCAGCCAGCTCCTGGTACTTGGCGTTATTGCCGTCCAGCACGATATAGTCTGTGTTCGCAGTAGTCAGGCTCGACAAATCGACGGTCTGCAGCCATTGGGTGAAGTCGAAATCCGTGCCGCCGGCCATGGATGCAGACGGATCCCGAATAACGACATGGGTTATATAGGCCACCTTGCCGGCAGGGACCGTATAGAGCGTGGTCGCTGCAACGGCCTGCATGTCAACACCCGTCGTGGTTGACAGCCTTGTGATGGCGTTTTCGTTGAGAGCCGTCATAGCATCACTACCTCGTCGTTATGGCAGACAACCGCATCGTTGTTGCAGACAATCGACATTGGCTGAGGGTCTCCCGCGGCTTGGCCGGCGAGCAGCTGGTCTGTATCAAGCCGCGCAGTGGCCGTGAAAGGATTGGCTCCGCTTCCGAGTAAAACGCCGCCGTCTGTAAAAGTGGTGCCGCCGGAGCCGCCCTTGCCGACAATAAGCGGATCGACAATGCCGATCGTGATGGAGCCAGCTCCCACCGTGATATCGATCTCGTTGGCAACGCCTGTCAGGGTGGATAGTACGGGATCTGCGCCGGTCGAACCGATCGGGATCTGGCCATTAGCCGCAGCGGCCAAAGCCGTGATTGCGCCCGTGCCGCTGCCCACGAGCAGGCCGTGGTCCGTGAGGGTCTCTGCGCCCGTGCCGCCTTTTGCCACAATCAGCGGATTAACTATGCCGATGATAGCGCCGCCGGCGCCATCGTCGGCAACCGTGGTTTCGTTGGCCACCGCGGTGATCCAGTCGGCCAGATTGGTGCTGACGAGTTTTTTCGCTGCGTCTGTGGCAACAAGAAAAGACGCTGTGAGCGGATCCAGGTGCAGGTCTTGGTCAGAGTATGTGCCGCCGACAGCGGTCCAGTTGCCGCCGTCGCCCGCGACGACATAAGGGCTATCGCTGGCGCCGCCAGATGCGTCCCAGGCGTATATAGTGTAGGCATCGTCCGCGCCGGCGGATGGCTGATACGCGATGAGAAGGGGTCCGGCTTCCGTGCTGGTTCGTGACGATAGCTCCGGGGAAGGATCGTCTATGTCTGCTACTTCGACATATTGCGCCGTGCCGGACAGGGCCAGCAGCTCGGCCAGCGTAACGTATCTGTTCGAAGCACTGCCCTTCATCCCGGCCAGAACCTCGATATTGTATCGAAGAGTATTCAGGAAGTCCCACATGGCCTTATCAAGGTTCTTGGGAACCCCGTGCATGGCTTTTATGCGGACATCAGGCACTGGAAGCCTCCATGAGCTCTTGCATGGACGTAGCGATTCTTACTTCCTTGACAGCGACATAGCCGATCAGCTCGTACTCTATTTCCTGATACAAAACGCCGCCGGGCAGGCTGAAGGGTTCATCGTCGGAAACTGTCTCTGTGTGTATGAGCGCGCCATCACCATAGAGTTTGAAGACAATGTCTGTGTTCATGTCGATATCGTAGACAGGCTCTAAATCGTCTGCGTGCACGTCCTCATCGTCTATGTCGCCGAAATCCAATGGATCCCCGATGTCGCCGTCGGCCATGGCCTCCGCGTTGGCCTCGATGTTTTCGATGTTCTGGTCGATAATGGCCTCAATCGCAGCTAGATCCGTGGCATTGCGTATGATCTTCGCGGCCGCGAAGTTCGTATCGTACGGCAAAACCCGGCGGTTGCTTTTCCAATCGTATTGGAGCCGGTCATAGTCTGCGCCTTCCCATTTGTAGATAGCGTGATCCCCGGCGATATCTGTATCGTCGATCGGCTTGATCAGGTAAAAGCTGCCTGTGCCCCGGGCAATATGGCAGGCGTCCGGGTAGATATCGAGTGTGGTGAAGCGGTCATTGGGAAAGTCCAGGATGAAAGATCCGGTTGCGTGAAACGCGAATATGCGATCTTCAAAAAAATAGGCATGCAGCGAGCTTGGATGATAGACATCGTTCCAGGTCGTAGGGTCTACAATGCTTTCGGTAACGATCCTTACCCCGTTCTGGTCTATGAGCGCATATCCCTTTTGTGTGGGATAAAGCACACCGTTTTGCCCCATTACGATACCGCGCTTGGACAGGCACGGATAGATGTCTTCAAGCGGCATTACTTCCATGGCTTCCGGCGGGCCGATCAGGTAATAGGGCGTGCTGTCTGTCAAAACCACGAGCGTGTTCCCGAACCGGGCGAGGCCGACAATGTCTGCAGCAACCGGGTATTCATAGGGCCATGCATGCGGCAGATAGGGCTCTGAGACATAGACCACGTTGCCGGAAAAGCCTGCAAAAGACCCGTTTATGAGGCTGAGCAATCCGTCGAGATCCGTCGGGGGAGGCACAAATGTGTCCGGCTGCGGAGAGTCCGTGCCAAGGTCGGCTTCGGCCACAGAGTCTGTAAACGTGAAGGTATCGAAATCAACCCCGTCGGTCTCGAATTCGCCCACATATAGAAACGAAGCAACTGCGGTTGTGGCGGCGCTGGTGCGATAGATCCGGATCTTGCCTATCTGCCTGTTTGCCGGCGGCTCTGTGAAGCCGGAAAGAGTGACGTTGCCCGAGTCGTAATCGGTAATCGCTACTGTATCGCTTGGAGGCCCTTCCTCGCAGTCCAGATCCCCAAGCCGGACCACATAGCTGTACACATAAGCCCTGTAGGCGCTGTCCGTTGTGTAGCCGGCATCAATGGTCGGTGCGGACGTAGGGGCCGGCACGCCGAGCTTGTAATAGTCTGTATCCAGGTCGAAGGGGTCGGAAATAAGCTCTTTTGCCAACACCCTTGGTTCATCCTTGCCCGTGTAGTAAAGACGGTTGTGAGGGTCTCCTGCGACAGCCGTACGGGCAAAATCCAGCAATAGCTCGTCCGTGATCCAGTAATCTATGTCGTCGTTCTGGTAGAGATAGAGGGTCGCCGGGGTTCCCAGGCCCTCTATGTTCTCAACGAATTCGTAGTCTTTCCAGGAGCGCAACTCTCCTTTGTCCAGCTTGCAGTTTTGTGCGGTCTGCGCTTCTCCGGGAGCAAGCAAGTGGCTGGCCAGCTTAGGGCGTTCGCCTGAGAATATGTTCTGCACTATTCTCAAAAGAACCTCCCGGACCTGGGACGCAAGGAGCCGTAAGCGTAGCCCTGGAGCTTTCTGATCTTGGCGCGCTCCATTTGGGCAGCGTACTCGGAAAGATGCGCCGGGGCCTCTGCCGGATTGGTCCAGTCCTTGTTCGGCTGTCTCATCAGCAGATAAATAGCGTATTCCTCCACTGCGGCCCTGTAGTCGTTGTAGATGCTGTCGTCGACCTGTGTCATTGATCTAAGCGGCAGCCAGACCATATTGACATAAACCCGGTTTGTCCGGCGGGACGTAAGGCTGTGTGTCCCGCCCCCCGCAGCGCCCGTAATGTCTATTGCCGTGCCGGCTATCGCGTTGGCATAGGTCGTGGCCAGGGATATAGTGTCTGCGTCCACGCGAATCACGTAATAAGTAGTGCCGGTTGCCAGGCCCGTGGGCAAAGTGCCCGTGGTTGTAAGGCGCACAGGCAGCCCGGTGTCAAGGCCATGATTTGTCTCTGTGATCTCGTCCGCCGCTACGCTCACATCGGCGTCGACAAAATCGAATGTGTCGCCGTCTGTAGTGGCGTCATCATCGATCGGAAACAGCTTCATCTCGGTGCTGGAAGGAAAGTTGTAGAACTTGGTGCCGGAGATCTCGTAATATGTGAGATCGTCTACATTGGTTTCGAGCTCTTTGTGGGCGACATACCAGCCCTCGCCGTCTATTTTGAGCTCTTTGACCATGTGCGGCCGGTAGCTGGTGCCCACATAGTCCGTGAGCGTGATAGTGATCGAGTCGTTATCCGTTGAGTCCACATCGTTTTCTGCATCGAGCCAGTGCTCAAAGCTCTTCTCGAAGATGGATGCGTCCTTGCAGAGCTCTATAATGGCGTCGACAACTGCCTGGTCTACGATAGGCGGAGGGCAGCGAGGGATTGCCGCCAGCACGCCGCCGCGAAAAGTCGCTATTGTAGTCGCCATTTATGCCTCCGTGTTTGCAGAACGCTCTTTCCTGTTCGGGCCTGTGGCTTTTCTGAGCAGATCCAGCCTGCCGATCTCTGTGACAAACAGGTTCCAGTATTCCACGGATCTGGCCGCATCGTACGGGGATGTCGCAGAGTTTTTCTCGTAGCACCGGTGAAGCACATAGTATCGCAAGGCGCTCTGGTACTTGTCGGCGAGGTTGATCGGCACGTCGTAATCATCCCGTTTGTCCAGGCTCAAATTGTCGATCTCTACGACACTGTCTGGCACCATGCCGGACAGTTGAAGCCTCATCGCCGTAGCGCTGGTTGCCTCAAATTCGACTTCGTAAGTGGTCATGAAATACGAGAGATATTCGGAGTATTCCTGGATACTGGATGCGCCCTCGCCGACAGACAAGCGTATCGTTGTAGGCGTGGCTCCACCACCGCTGTTCCAGCAGTAGGCGTCAAAGGTCAGCTTATAGTACAGACCGGGCACGAGATCCTCGCTAAGGTCCGCGGCGTCATTGAGATTCACATAGGCGCCCGTAGCGTCGTCTACATACGTGACGCGCAAGCGGTTAGATGCATTCGCGATCGTGTTCGTGCCGTTGGCGGCCCAGGCATAGGTTCCTGCCGTAAAAACATCTGCGTCTGCGTCCCAGATGCTCTCGCTGCCGGAATACAAAGCTATGATATCTTCGACCAGCGCGGAATAAGCGATCTGGATCCAGCCGGGGGTATCGGATGGTTGCGGAGGATAGACAAAGAACTGCTTCGGAAACCTTTCGTCATACGCGACTGCCTGCACCTCGGCATTGGAGCTCGCTTCGTGCCAGTCCGGATTAAAGCTGTCCAGTACATCGAGGTCGCAGTGCTCGATCGCCGGCCCTACAGTAACTCCATCCGTGCCCATATTGCGGACAGCCCTGATCAGCCTGATAGCCTGGGCAAGGGCGCGATCGTACCGGGCCACGGTGTGGGTGCCGCCGCCGGCCGCCGCTGTTATTTCCACACACGTATAGGATAGAGCGTTGCCCATGGATGAAGCCAGGGCGATCGTATCGGGATCCAGGGCGATAACGTAATACGTGGTTGCGGCGGCGAGCCCGGTCGGCAAGGCGCCTCCGGCGTTGGTCAGCCGGACCTTGTCGCCCATCTCGAAGCCGTGGTCGGCCTCTGTGATGGTGTCCAGCGTGCCTTCGGGCAGGGCGTTGTTGATGGTGACGTCGGCGTCTACAAAGTCAAAGCTTTTGGCGGGGCGCTCAAATACACGAGTACCGTCGGGTACGCGCTGCTTGGTGCCTTGGACAAGCCTATAGGTATCAATGAGGGCGTATGCGTCGGGCTTGTAGAGACAGAGCAGGCGTTGACCTGCGTTCAGGTACCGGAACTTTTCGAGATCGGGCCACCGGGTATTCGCTGTGTCGAGCAGGGTCTCCGCCGCGTCTGCCATGATCGTGCTGGCCAGTACGCTTCCCATGGCTCACCTACTCTTCGTCGGGCTTTTCGAGCTTTTTAATCCGCTTGCTGAGCGCCCTTGCGTCCCGCTCCAGGCTCTTGTTCTGTTCTTCGAGCTTGGTAATGGCCGTGTCGCGCTTGCGAAGATCCTCGACAGCCTTAGACAGGTCTTTTTGCAGATCGCTGTTTGCCGTTTGCAGGCCGAGTATCTCTTTTCTCAGCTCCCCTTTTGCAGCGTTCGCATCTCCTACCTGCTTTTGCAGAGCCTTGATCTCGGCGGCAAGCGATTGCTCATCGTCCTTGTCGACAAGCTGCTGTACGGTCGGGACCAAATATTCGGGCACGTCGAACTGAGCGCCATTGATCTCCATCTCGACCATTACTGGCATATTGGTGTCGTCGATAAGAGCGATGTGCTCAAGCCGTCTGCCGTCCTTGTCGCACTCCACAAACTCGGGCAGGGCCGCAAGGGCGTCCGTGTAGCCATAGACATAGCCATCATCCAATTTGCGCAGATACCGTTGTTCTGGCATAACGCCTCCTGGGGATGTGGCCGGCAGATCCCGGCCACAGCCCAATTATGCAGGTTATTGTCAATCCAAAAAGAAGCCGGCGAGGTATACGTGCCACTCGCCCGCATCAGTTTCGGCGTCAAAGGTCATGTCAATGGTGTCGGCGGTTGCAAACGCGACGCAGCAAACATTGTCGGTACCCCAACTGGCATCGTGCGCAAGCACGGTGATCGTACCGGCCGCCTGGTTGATATCGAAGTTGGAGGCAAGCTCCGTGCTTCCTGCGATACCAAAGTCGGCCGTGAGGGCCGCTCCCTCGGCAGTCACGGTTTTTACCGCGAAGTTGTCAAGCACCGTGCCCGCCAGCAGGTCGATGAACTGTATGACATCGGCCGCAGCGATAACGCCGTTCGCGGTCAGCGTGGTGTCGGATGCGATGATGTCGGACACTTTCATTTCCCTTTTGAGCAGGAAGTGCTTGCGGAAAAATTCGCCGTGGATAGTGCCGTTTCCATCGCCCGTGTAATCATAGTTAGCCATAATCGTCTCTCCTATGACCGGTTAGAGGTTATTCTTTACTTGCGGGCATACAGGTGGCCCAGGCCTTCGGCCTTGATAGTCTTGTGGCCATAAACCTGGAGTCCTTCCATCACCTTGCCGAAATCATCGGGGTTATCGATATATCGGTTCTCCGTGAGCTGGCTGGCAAAACTGATTGCCGCCGGGTGCCCGAACATGCAGTTCGTGATGTACACGCCGCCGTCCAGGGTGGTTGTGAGCTGGTTCGACCTAAAGATCTCGAAGCGATCGACCATGCCCATGCGGCCATTGCGCATGATGGAAGTACCGTCTCCGGCCAGAGAAGCGTCCTTTAGGTCGCTCTTTTTGATCAATCCGCAAAACTGCGGCGGAAAGAGAATCCACCGGCGGCCGTCGTCGGGCACATCATATTCGTCAAGGACTGTGCCCATATCGACGATGTAGTCCAGGATGTTGTCCTTATCCAGGAGCACAGGGGTTCCGGTAGTTCCAAGCTGAAAACTACTGGATCGATATCCGGCAGTATTGCCCTTGTTGGACGCGCTTGCATAGGCGTACTGCGTGGACAGAACCTGGGCGTCAATAGTGATCGCCATCTGCCTGCCGGCATCGTCGGTCCATTTCTCCACATAGTTCAGGTCGCTCTGGAGCCGCTCAACGTCGTTGATGGAAACAGAGTAGTATTTGCCCTTGTCTATCAAAAGGCTGATCTTGGCGGTGGCCGGGCGTTCCCTGGTCAGTTTCTGCCCGATCGCGTAGTCGCGGATCGTTACATCGGGGATCGTCCTGATCTGGACGGTGTCTCCCATGCTCTTGATCTCGCCCTCGTAATCAGTGTTGCAGATACTTCCGAAGACGGTGGCCGTATAAAACTTGATCAGCGTTTTGGCCGACCAGACCTCGGGGGTATAGGTGCCGCTCGCGGACGCCACGCCCGTTGCGACAGGAGTTACAGCAGCCATAATCATGGTCTCCTATATATAGCTGTTTCCCGCCGACACGGTACTATCCTGGCCGGAGGGGATGTCGGTCCCCTCCGCTTAACGCTCGTCAGGCCAGGAAGGTTCATTTTGTCATGCGGCCCTCGGCAAAGGCTTTCTCCATGGCAGCGTTGATCTGCTTCCATTCTTCTTCGCGCCCTCGCCAGAGACCCTTCGTGTACTCGTCGTTGTGCTTTTTGTAATCAGCCATGGTAAACCTAGGGCCCTCAGGTACCGGCGAATCGCCGGCGGGAGCGCCCTTTGGTTCCAATAGCTTTTCCGGTTCTATTTTTAATGCGGGGTCCGGCTGCGGTTCTTTTGGCTCGGGGTTTGCTGTGCCTTTCTCTGCGATGTAGTCCTTGAAGATGTCGATACAGGTTTGTACATCGAGGGCGTCCTGTGCTTGGTGCAATACTTCTGCACGGGTGCGCCGCTGATACGGAGCTTTGCCGTCGAGCCATTCGAGCCAGTCCTCGTTGGGTTGCTCGGGCGTGCCATTGATGGCGCGCCAGTTGCTCACTGCGTCCGTAAGATCGCTGAAGAACTGCTGCTCTGCCGTCAGCGCCTGGGCTTGACGGATGTCCTTGACCTCGTCGGACACCTTGCCATATCGCGTATTGACTATCTGATCCGCGCCCTGGGCCACGAGCTTCTTGAAGATATCGAGTGTTTTTCCTTCAATCCCTTCGTTGCGCAGGTGATCAAGGTCTTCCTTGTCCAGCTTCAGATCTATGTCGGGAACAGCCGGTTCATTGTCTGGATCCTCGGGGGGCTGCGAGTCCTTCGAAGACAGCCTCGCCAACTGTGCTTGTTGATCATTGACGATTCTTTGTAGATCCGTGACTTGGCGATCTAACCGTCTCTTGTCAGCCTTTAAGGTGTTGAGAAGATTCGGATCGTCGCCAAGAGCCTTTACCTCCGCATTGTACTTGCCCTGGAGCACTGACAAACTGTGGGTGAGCTCCTCCACCTTTTTGGTGAGCGATTCCACAGTGGGTGCAGCGTCTTCCGGTTTCGGGTTTTGGTCCGCGTCTTGGTCTGCCGGTTGTTCCGCCGGCTTATCGCCGGCAGAAGGGGTCTCGCCGGCTTCGGCGGCCTTCTGTTCGGCAATGAGCTGCTCGGCGTGCTCGGCACCAGCCCGGACCTGTTCTGGAATCTGTGGTTCCAACATGATTGCCTCCTTGGGAGCCGCTTTTGCGGTGTTCCCGTTTGATCGTTTGGACGCCATAGCGTCCTTTTGCCGGGCGAGTCCTTGCGGGGTGTTCGCTGCCGGCCCTTATGAAAAAAGCCCGTCTGGAATCTCTCTGGGCAATCGAGCCGTGTAGCAAGCACGGGATTCGAAAACCCTTTTGATTCCAAAGGGGCTTAGTGTAAGCGCGTTTGGCTTCGCTTCTCTGAGGGGCGTTAGCGCGTCAGGAAGCGGTTGTGTATGTTCTCCTATTCGTGGGCGATGAAAGTACCCTCTACGCCCTGCTCCTTTCGCCGAGCGGTCCTTTTGCCCAGCTGCTGCATAGCGGCCTTCAGGGCCTTGATGGCCGCTGCGTTCTCCTTGCACGGGGTGGGGCCGCCCTGGAACGTTTCGAGCCGGTCAATACAGACTGCGAGAAGATCTTCTACCTGGCAGCCGTTCTCGCCGGCCTGGGTGATGGTTCCGGTCTGTAGGTTGATAACGCTTTTCGGGCCATGGCCCGACTTTATCTCGTATTTCCGGTCAAATGCCGTGATTCTGTCGTTAACTTGTCTCATGCAGCAATTCCTCCAGAGCCTTTTGCATCTGCCTAAGGCCCCTGATGATGGCCTTGATTACGTCTTTGATGGTTGGTTCGCTCATATCTCATCGACAGAAGCAGCCCGCGCCATGGGAGATGCTTCCCGCTTAATAGTTGAGGTGAACAGCAATGCCCTCAGATCCGTTAGATGCGCTTTTGTTGCCGTGAGCTCGTTTTTCAATACGGGCTCGCCGGAGGGGCGTATCCCGAGCTCATAGGCCGCATCTACGAATGCCTGGATGAAATTCCCGTCTCCCCGGGTGGTAAAAGCGGTAAAGCTCGGGTCAACCATAGCGCCGGGCTGGATGCGTTCTGCCTCCCAGGTTTTCAGGTCCTTTACGACATTCATGGATCCGTCCGGGTTCTCATAGTAGACCCAGACAACATACCCGAAATCCGAAACGTTCTGCCTGAATTCAACTTTAAGCACGTTGCCAGCCTTTCCCCGGGGGCCGTCGCTGACCCCCGGGTTGTCCCAAAGGCAGTCTCTCTCCCGCCCTGTATGGGCTGTATTACAGCGGTACTACAAGAGCCCCGTTGCTAAGGGGCCGCCAATACACATGAATGACGACCGTGCCATCTGCCAGGTTGGCGCCTGACTGCGTGATGCCGACAGTATCGGTGTTCACTATAAACGATGTAGCCAGGCTCGGCTCGCCCTTTGCCGGCGAGACGCTGGTCCATGCATCCCCGTTAGTCATTGGCGCGCTACCGGCGGTCGCTGCGATCATTAGGGCAGGATCGTCGGAGGGGCCGATGGAAACAGTGTCGCCGTGGGCCGTGAGGGTTTCAGTCACAAGGCCGAAGACCTTCATCTCGACGGTACCAGTGACTGTAAACAATGCGTCATAGGTCGCTGTAGCGTCCAGCTCGAAGGTCTTGTTGCAGTAATACCATTTGTCGACCATCATGCCGCGATCATTGGCGTCCAGGGTACCGGTGAGCATAATCTCGTTGTCATAGACCATGCAGGAGCCCGGATCCAGGATGGAACCGGCCGTATCGGCGGCGAGCTGATTGCCGTGGATATAGCCGGTTGCCGCCCCAGTGAACTCTACGGCGTGTACGCCCGTATTGACATTGCGGATGATGTTATCCTCGATCAGGATATTGACATCTGCGTCATCGCTCCAGATAACCGCATTGTCGTAGTCTCCCCACAAGCGGTTGCCCCGGATCACGACATTGGTCTGCGCGCCGGCGTCGCCCTCCCAAAAAGCTACGCCATCAGTATCGGTGGAATAGCTGAAGTTGTCCTCAATGGTGATATCCGTGAGCGCAGTAGCTACATCCAGTACGCGGACATGGCCTGCGCCGCTCTCGGTGAACCTGCATCCACGCAGCGTGAACCCGCTGGCATCGACATCGATCGCGATCGTGCTGTCAGCGGTAGTGCTGTAAAAGTGGATATTCTCGATGGTGACATCGGTTGCAGTTACGTCCAGGGACGAGTTCGCGTTGCTCATGGTGATCATCGGCATTTGCTCGTTGCTGCCAAGTCCAATGATCATTACACCCGCTTCATCCAGAGCTATTTGTGCATCGCCAAGGGTCTCTTCGTGGTCGGGCGCGACGAAAACGATGTCACCCTTATCATCGGTCGTGTTGTTGTAGCCGTTGGCAATATCGGCCTCTGCAAGCGCCCAGGAGGTGCCTGCATCAGAGTTGTCGCCGGTAGCATCATCGACGTAGTAAACATTGCCGATATCGTGGCCGGCCATTCGCAGCCCTGCCAGAATATCGTCGGACAGCGCTTGCAGGTGCTCTAAGCGCTCAAGCACGGAGCCGTCATTGTTCTCTACCACAGTAGCCGTGCCTGCATCGTTGTTGGCGCTGTTCACACCAAGGTAATTGCCGTCATGGTCGCCCATGTTCGGGATGAGGTACGCGCCTTCATCGACTACGTCCACGGCATAGTTTTCAAAGCACATCATGCTGCCCGGATCCAGCGTGGTGGCATAGGCGTCCGTGTAGAGCCGGTTGCCGACCAGATCCCCGGTAGTGGCTGCCGAAAGCTCTATGGCGTGAATACCGGTCTGGACATTGCGGATAACGTTGTCCATGATGAGCGCATCAATGTTGATCTGGTCGGAATAGATCGTGGCCAGATCGTAGTCGCCGGATATATCGTTGTCCCGGATAACCAAGTGGGTTTCTGCGCCGGCCGTGGCATTGATAAAGGCGTCACCGTCTGTATCCGTCACATAGACATAGTTGCCCTGCACGGTTACGTCGCTGAGGGTAGTAGCCAGGTCCAGGCCGATCACATGGCCTGCGCCAGAGCCGGTGACCTTACAGTCCTTGAGCACAAAGCCGCTTGCGTCCACATCGATCATTATGGCCGCATCGGCCGTGGTGTGATAGATGTGAATGTTCTCCAGGGTCACATCGGTGGCGGTCACATCGATGGACGAATTTGCATTGGTCATTGTGATCATGGGCACCTGTTCTCCATCGCCCAAGCCAATGATCCTGACCCCTGCTTCATCCAGCGCGATCTGAGCGTCGCCTAAGGTTTCCTCGTGATCCGGGGCTACAAAGACGATATCCCCTTTGTCATCGGTAGTGTTATTGTAACCGTTGACGATCGTATCCTCGGCAAGCGCCCAGGTAGTGCCGTTATCTGCTGAATCGCCGGTGGCGTTATCCACATAGTAGACATTGCCGATGCTGACTCCCGCCATGCGCAAGCCGGCGAGAATATCGTCGCTTTGTACTTTGAGCCCCTCCAGGCGCTCCAGCATGGAGCCGTCGACGTTCTCAAGGACAGCGGTCGAGGCGAACTCGTTGTTGTTGTTATTGGCCCCTTGCTTTACGCCGAGTGCCTCTAGGGAGTCCGTGGCGTTGTTGTAGGTGTTGCAGTTAGCCGGGTCGTCGTCGGCCATCAGTTTGCAGATAGTAGAGTCGTTCGCCGCCTGCTCGGGATACACCGAAGTTGCGCCGTCCAAAGCCATGAGATGATCCAGGCTCACATCAATAAGGGCCTGGGTGGCTTCACCGCCGGCAACCACGGGTATGGCAACCGAGTCGGCTACGTCGTTATCGTCCCAGAAGACATTGTGCATGGTTAAGCTGCCGGGATTACAGGCCGTGCCCTGAGCATCCGTACGCACGAGCGTGTTGCGAATGGTTCCGCGCGCCGTGCTGGTAAACTCGATGGCGTGCTGTGCGTTAGTGGCATTGGTGATGATGCAGTTGTCAATCAATACCTCTGTGTCCGCCTTGTCTGACCAGATCGCGGAGACAAGAAACTCGCCCTCGATCAAGGAGTTAAGCACGCGCACACGGTTGTTCACACCGGTGCCCATCTCAAGAAAATGGTCCAGATCGCCGGCAGTAACGCCGAGCTGCCTGACCAGCATCCCGTTGATGGTGATATCGTCCGCGCCGGAGGCGAGATCGATAATATCGGCAAAATCGTAGGTCGCTGTGCCCGGCTCGGTAACCTCGCAGTATTCCATTGTGAAGTTATCGCCTGCAGCCTCTACGCTGATACCCATAGTGACATTGGAGACGCCTGCCACAAAGACGAGATTCGCGATGCGCACGTTCGCAGCGCCGATCACGAACTCTCCGCCAGTGCCTGTATAGGTGAATGTAGGCCGGTCTTGGCCGTCGCCCAGGCCGAGGATAGTAACGCCGGCCACATCTACATCAACCGCATCGGCGGCCGCCAGGTTCTCGGCGTGCCCGGCCATGACGATGATATAGTCGTTGTGGTTGTCAATACATCGACCGATCGCGTAGTCCAGCGTGTCGAACGGTCGGTCTTTGCTCTTGCCGGCAGCGCCAACAGCGTTAACTCCGGATCCAGAGTCGACATACCAGACATTGCCGGTCGTGTTGGCGACTGCTTCGAGCAATCCATCTATCCTCGCAGACTTCTCTACGATCAGATTGCCTACCGTGATGTTCTCGTACCTCGCGGCATCCACCGGGGTGGCAAAGGCAATCAGCATGAAGAGTGCGAAAAGAAATGAAATCAGCTTCTTACTCATGTTGAATTCCTCCGTCGGGCATCAGGCTCTCCCCTCGAGTCGGAGAACCTCGTCCCTTGCTTTGTTAATATGATCCAACATTTGCGATATGGCCTGGGCGGCGCCCTGCCGCCACTTGTAGGTGGTATCATCCATTTCGCCACGGTTCTCGCTGTCCAAAGAGCTGAGCTGCTCGATGAGCCAGACGTACACGGCGAAACAAGGATTGTCCGGTTGCTTCAGGTGGTGCATGGCCCTGTACAGCTGAGCAGCGCGCTTTGCGTCGAGCGGGATACTCAGCATCATCTATATCCTTTCATGTCGACCACTGCGTTGGTAATGACAAACGGCTTTCCGCCGGCCTGGGCGAATTCACTTGCTGTGCGCACAGCGGCTGCGCCGGGATCGTGCTTGAAAGCCTGTCCGTCCCGGGCGACTTTCATAAACTCGCGCATGGCCACGACATCTCTGTCGTCGATGGCCAGACCGGCCTGGATATCGACCATGGGCACAGAAATGAAAGCTACTAGCTCCCCGGCCTTGTAGACATATAGGCCGTTGCGCCAGGCGTCAGCGCCCTTGTAGAACGATCCGTATCCGGGTGCAGGAGCCTTGCTTCTGTTTTCTACCTGGACCTTGTTCTGGTCCATTTGCCGCTGCAGTATGTCCTTGTCGGCGCCCTGGAAAACAGGACAGCCGCACCGCTTCAGAGTGGTTTCAAGGCACCGGCCTACGAAGGCCTGGGCTGCTACAGCGGTGTTGAATACATACCGCTTGGCGTCCTTGATGGCGTCCTGTGTCATCGCGATATCGTTTTGCTCGAGCTCGTCGAGGCTTAGATCGTCGCGGTAATCGGTACGCATGGCCTCAGCTTCGGCATCATAGTTGTCGGGCACGCGAGGTTCCCGGCGCGGAGGATCCCGCTTGCTGCGCTCATGGATTTCTTCCGGACTCGCAAAGCCTTTGTCCACTGCCGCATCCGGCACGAGATCCTCGGGCTTTTGGCGATAGTCGTAGGTGTAATTCCGGCCCCGGCGCTGAATGGCTCTGCGGACGGGCTTTGTCATGCGCCTAAGCAGTCCCATCAGCAACCGCCTTTCTTGCCGCCGGTTTTTCGACCAGAGCCCTTGTCTGTGCCACGGCCTTTTCCGCCGCCACGACCGTCTCTCGAGCCTCTACCCTTCGGCCCCTTGCCGTCTCTGTTCGGCATGATCATTTCCCTTTCTTGTCGTGCTTCCTAGCACGATACGCCGCATAGGAGCGTTCTCAGGCGGCCTTTGATGTAAACGTGGGCGCGTCCTTGCCCTTACCTAGTTTCCAGGGGCGCTTTTTATTGCCTGTTGCATAGCATGGCATGATCAATCCTCCCGTAGCATGAGATTTTCGAGGATTCTTACGACACGATGAGTCTCGGAGTCGTACTCGTCTTGAGTAAAGCCTCGGTTCTCGGCCAGGTCCCGCAGTCGGCCCAAAAGACCCGCCTCCACAACCTCGTGCAACGCTGTTCTTTCAAGCTGAGCATCGGTAGGCTTCTCGTTCCAGGCCGTATTGAGATTGACAACTGCATAGCGATCAACTGAATGATAAGTTGTGCCAGCATAGTAGCTCTTCTCTAGTCGCCTGTGCCGGCACTGCCATTCCCACCCATACAAGCCGAGGCGCTGTACCCACTTGTTCACGTACCCTTCAAACTTCGCAAAATCAGCCTTGGTCGTTTTCGGCATGCGTCTCACTCCTTGTCTATGCGGTCCGCATCCTCAATCTTCGACAGGCTCTCAAAGCTGATATCGCTCTCAGAGCCATCTATCATCTGGCCCCCACCGATCCATTTGTACCCGAGCTTTGTGAGAACATGCTCTATTTCGTGCCTGTGGACCGGAGGTATTGCGGGCCTAATCGTTAGATTGTGCTTCATGCTTCAGATCCTCCAAGATATGGGCTTCGTGCGCCTGCTTGGCGCTCATAGAGAAATCAATGCTCTGGTGGCTGCCGGTGCTGTCCCTCGTATGGCGCACACCGTCCCAGGCGTACCCCATATCCTCCAGCGCGACGCGAAGATCCTTCACATGAAAGTCGGGGATGGCTGGCGCTATGTCCATTTTGTGCTTCATCTAGGACGTTTCCATAGGCCCCAGACCTTGAGAGGGCCGACATATATTCGGAACATCGGTTTCCCTTGGTAGTACCGAAGGCTGAGGCCGAAAGCTAGTTGATACTCAAAAAACGTCCAGCCGCCAATCAGAGCGTTGCGCCAGTTAAAATCGTGTTCGTGACAAAGATCGCTCATGAGACCCTCTGTTGTCGCCGGGCAGCCCTCGCGATCCGGCGTCTGGTTCTTCGATAGCGCCGGTATGCCTTCAATGCCCTCTCGTCTTCGTTCCACGGGAGCTTGCCTGTTTTTGTAGTAGGATTATGCTTCATATCCCCTCCAGGCTCCCTTCGATCTGTTTCTCTTCCGGTTCCCCGGGGTTCTTCTTGCTCATATTCGGTATCTGCTGCACGTCAGACACGTCTGGCTGCGGCGGATTCTCGATTATCGCCATGAGCTGTTCCGGCGCGATACCGAAGACCTGCGCCAAGGTCATGACTATTTGCTCTATGCGCTGCTGGACCAGTGTCAGAACCATGTCCTCTTTCGGGGGTATGATCTTGTCTACGTCCATCTGTAGGGCTCGTGCATTGGCGCGCAAGAGTTCTGCGCGCCCTCCCAGGCCTATGATCTGCAGGTCGGTCGGGTTATTGGTGCGGTCCAGCATTTCGTTGCGGCGCATCTCAAGCTGTTCTTGCTGGATCAGATACTCTGAAGCCCTGGCCACCACTTTTGCGTCTCCCTTCACTCTTGTATGGTCCTCCATCCAGATGGCCAGCCGGTGTTCTTCCACAGAGGGCGCAATGACGCCCATATCGATATTGCGTGCCACGGCTCGTATGCCCCTGGCCGCATCGTTGCGTAGCATGGCAAGGCCCCGCGCCGTCTTGCCGGCCCCGCGCAGGTTTTCGCTCGTGTACGCCGGAATGCCGGTGATCTCCGACGCCTGCTTGAAAAAGTAGTCGTAGGCCTCCATCAGATCTTTTGTGACTAGCTGCGGCTGGTAGAAATCCATGGGCTTGTCTGCGCTGCCGGCCACATGGGTCTTGGGGTTCGTGAAGGGCCAGATCTTCCAGGGAAAAAGATCCTGGATGTCTGTGCCCGGCGCTGCGCGTTCCATATTGATCCATACCTGAGGTCCGGAAGCAATCGCGAAGTTTCGGCAGATAGCGCGCGCTGCGGCGTTGCAGAAATGCTGTATGTCGCGCATGAGCTGCGGCGGGCACTGTCCCCAGACAGAGCCGTTTTTCTGCTTGTAGGACGCGGTATAGATATTACGCTTTTTGAGCGGGTGGTGATTGAGTCGCGCCATGATGCAGTAATTGCCTATGACGGTAGCTACTATTTCGTAATCATCAAACGGGTTGGGGATCTGGTCGGGGGTCATGCCCCAGGAGCGCAACAGCAGCCCCTGGGCGCTGCCGTAGAACTTGACTGCATCGATGTTGCCCGTAGGGTCTTGTGTCTGTTGCGGCCTATCGTGCAGATCGGCATGCTCTGTGTCAGAGTAGATAGGATCCCGAAACCCGGACTCTCCGTGCTCGGACAATACGCGGTCAATGGTCGCGTCGTCATAGCCGTCAATGCCTTTCATGGCGAGTAGATCGCTACGCCGGAGCCGCAGGCGCAAGCACAAATCCCCTTCATGGACGCTTTTCGCAGATGGGCCGGGATAAACGTCGAACGGGTCGAAGCGCTCGTAGGTCTTGACTATGCTTTTCTCGACCCTTAGCTCGCTGAGCTGGCTGCCAGGGATAGGCACCCACTCCAGGGTTTCTTGTTGGCGGTATATCGGGCCTACAATAAACGCCGCTGGATATGTGGATAGGTCCTGGATAAAATCCTTGAGGGCATCGTACCAGCCGCCTTGCCGGAAATCGTCGTCTATCTGCGTGGCTTGCTCCTTGGCTGCATCGTCGGCCATTTCCTTGAGCTGCTTGAGTAGATCGTCTTTGAGCTTTTCGCCCTCTTCGCGCAATAGTTCGGGCGTCAGCATGTCCGGAGTGAACATGCCGTACTGCTGTGTGAGCTTGGCTTCCAGCTCTTTTCCGAGCTCCATCCATGCGCGAACAGCGACTTCCGGAGGAACCTCGGGCACGGGCGTAGGATCGAGTTCAAACGGCTTTTCGCCCACGGGCAGCAAAATGTCCTCGAGGTAGCTTTCCAGGGCGCGACATTTGACATCCGAGATCATCATGTAGATATTCGTGTCGCCTTGCTCCTCGATGGTAGCTAGCAAATCGGCCTCATACACGCCGTTTCTCTGACGCAAACACCGGAGCATTTCGTCCTGTATGGTCTGCTTGGCGGTGACTGCGAGGGTAAAGCGCTGCCGGATATGCCCGACCAGGCTCTTGATTT
>Ga0180438_10001925_pt1 | contig 35324 bp, 33 predicted proteins | sample SS_ome_12_FD_132455 | JGI IMG/M metagenome (GOLD analysis project Ga0180438, IMG submission 132455) | Hypersaline lake sediment archaeal communities from the Salton Sea, California, USA - SS_3_D_2 metaG | ecosystem: Environmental > Aquatic > Non-marine Saline and Alkaline > Hypersaline >... | reverse complement strand
GTGCATACCTTTTTTCCAGTGCTTCTCTCTGGGGTTCTTTTTCTCTTTCTTTTTCTCTTTCACTCTTCATGTATTCGCCTCTGGAGGTATTGTAGCAACAGATAATCAGATCATAGCACTCTCGTATATGTGTGATTCTGTAATTGAAAAAGGTATCCCGGTGGATGTCCAATACAAAATGGTGCCAAAACATCTATTAATGCAAGGGAGAAGAGAATTCATGTTTCTCTGTCTGTATAATTCATACGATAAACTCCATCTACATGACATTCATATACGCAGTGTTGCCCGGGCTGCTCCTGTGTGTTATGCCCTGGATTTCATTCTGGTACTCCTGGATTTTCCCGGTCCTATGTATGAACATGTCATATCCAGTACTACTATAGGAAAAGGCGGTTCATATCTTACCAAATTAAAAGAAACCAGCCGGTACATGGAATATACAGCAAAGCTTCCTCTGGCTACACCGGTAATTACTACTTCTACTCCTGATATCAATAAAACTGTAACAATTCAGAATCTGGTGGATCTCTCCCGGAGAGGAGAGAACTTTGCCTTCATCATTGGATTGGGGAGACGGGGAATTCCCACCTCCCTCCGTAAGAAAGCTCCATATCACTGGGATGCCACTGAAAGAAGGATAGCATTAGAAACGTGTACTGCTATCGGCTACATCGCTGCACTGTATGCAACTGCCTGTGAATATGACCTGTCATGAGAGGATATCACTCTCCATTCAATCCCTGATCCAGCAGAGGTTAAGATATGGCCTTCCGGGCAGTGGAGAACTGTTCGTATTCTTTCTTATCAATAATCTCTTTGAGGTACTGAACTACCTGCCAGATGTCATGATATGTTACATAAAGTGGGGATGGTGCAAATCGAATAACATTTGGAGGCCGAAAATCGGGTATTACTCTTCTCATACGGAGTGCTTCACAGATCCTGTACGCTTCTTCCTCCCGCTCCACAGCCACATGCCCTCCTCTTCTCGCCTTCTCCCGGGGGGTTCCTAGAGAGAAGAGATAAGGATCATCTGAAAGCAGAGTATCCACCAGGTACATGAAATATGATGTCATGTTCAGTGATTTTTCACGAATAGATTCTATCCCTGCCTCCAGGAGAATGTGTAATGACCCTTCTATGGGTGCAGACGATAGAATTGCTGGCGAAGATATCTGCCAACCTCCGGCAGATTGGGCATGGGTAAACTGGGAAAGCATATCGAATTGTTTTTCCTTCACATATCCAAACCATCCTGTTATGGCAGGATGTCGATTGAAATGGGCTTCATTGATATAGAGGAAGGCAGTGCTGCCTGGCCCTCCATTCATATATTTATATGAACACCAGAAAGCAAAATCCACACCCCACGCATCGAAATGGTGAGGCACCACTCCCACCGAATGAGAACAGTCAAATCCTATAGCAATGCCCCTCTCATGGGCCGCCTGGGTGAGATATTCCATGTCTAGGAGCTGTCCACTCCTGTACAGAACTGATGGAAGCACCGTCAGTGCCACTGTTTCATCCATCAATGCGACAATGGTGTCTTCCTCCAGTATTCGCCCATCCTTACTGGGAGTGAGTATGAGATGCTCCTGAGGCGAGAGGCCTTTGAGTTCGATCTGACTCTGGAGCGCATAGAGGTCTGTGGGAAAATTCAATTCATCGGCCAGAATTTTTGTACAAGCTCCCTGGGGTTCATAGAAGGTAGCTACCAGAGAATGAAGATTGACAGTAGTTGTCCCGGTGACTACCACTTCTTCAGGTGCTGCACCCACCAGGACAGAAGCCATGGCTCCCAGTTTTTCAGCATAGTAAAACCATGGTGTCTCGCCCTCCAACCATCCTCCAATGCCCAGTGTCTTCCATTCCTCTAATGCTCGTAATAATGATTGTTCAGCATCCTGAGAAAGCAGACCCAGGGAATTGCCATCCATGTAGATGGTATTTTTGGGAATATAGAATCTGCTCCTGAGATAATGCAAATTATCTTCTTCATCCAGCTCATATGCATATTCTTCATCTGCTCTGAATTCTATTGAATGATCCATTATTTCACCCTTCTAGACCTATGTGCATGAACCTCCTCTGGTATGTAGTTGGTTCTTTTGAACACTTCAGTGATCATTTATAAATAATATGCCATGATTTGCAGCCAGAGCCATTCAAGAGCACTACGCAAATAGTCAAATCAAACCCTCCTTATGACAGATACTGCTCAGATTAAAATGGGATTATGTCTTTATCTTCAAAAAAAATTCCTTCACTCTCACACATACTACCCTCCTTTCTTCAACAGAACAGGACCGAAAACTATAAAAATGAGAAATAGACATAACTCTAGGGTGCTAATCGCATTGAGGAGGTGGTATACCTGGCAGAAGATAATACAGTCTATATCGGTGGAAAGCCAGTAATGAATTATGTCCTGGCTGTCATAACCCAATTCAACAATAGCAAGTCTGACGAGGTGGTGGTAAAAGCACGGGGCAGAGCCATCTCTCGAGCTGTCGATGTTTCTGAAATCGTGAGAAACAGATTCCTGCCCACTGTGAACGTCGCATCGATTGTGACATCCACAGAAGAAGTACCCAGGGATGATGGTTCAAAGGCTGCTGTTTCTTCATTGGAAATCACTCTGAGAAAGTGATGAAAGTCAACCTTTTTTTCTTTTTCTTCCTTTTCTCACTTTTCTTAGTAGTCATGATTTCCTTTATTTTCTCCTCGCATATCATTACCAATAGTAATCTAAGAATAACCCTGCAATTAAACTTACTATTTCAATCGAAACATTTATATACACGCCCTTCCATACATGATATGGTGATCTCTTGAAAATTGTTGAAGAAGCCCTCAAAAGGGACGTCGATACCTATCGCGTTCGGCTCCTCATAGATCGGGCCGATCTTGATCTGATCTATGATCTGAGAGAAATGGGAGTGCATGTGGACACCATGGATGCCGTTTCAGGTATTTATGTAGAGATGTCAGGCCACGCTGAAGAGGTTATGGACGCAGAAAATAAACTAGTAGAAATGATTCTAAGTCGTCAGAAACGAGCCAAGACTAAGGAAATTGCCGAAGTCTAGCGCTTTTTTTTCTTCATCCTTCTCATTCGTTTTTTCTTATGTCTCCATCGCATTCTACCCTTTTTTTTCCATTTCCTTGGCTTTTTTCCCATTAAAATTACCTCGTTCCAACACTGTATTAAGACTTATAAATGTTTGGCTTCTGTGAATGCATATGGTGAAAATCTGTCCTGTATGGGACACTCCTGCTCTGGTGATAGAAAGATCCCTTATTGTAAGTGATGTCCATCTGGGTATTGAATATGAGATGTATACCAAAGGAATCCGCATGGGGTCTCTTACGGGTAAAATCCAGGAAATGATATATGCTCTCCTCACAGATGACATCAGTCGCATCATATTTTTGGGTGATATCAAGCATACTATTCCACAGATGTCATGGCATGAAGAGATAGAAGTCCCTCATTTTCTCTCCTTCGATAGGGAAATGATTATCATAAAAGGAAACCATGATGGAGGTATTGAATCTCTGGTAGATATGGAGGTGAGAAAAGATATGGAAATTGAGGGTATCACGCTAACCCACGGACATCGGAGATTTAATGAGGACCCATTTCCCACCCTGCTGGTAGTGGGTCATTCTCACCCTGCCATAGAATTTCAGGATGAACTGGGTTCCCGGATGAAAGAGAAATGCTGGGTTTTCGGTCACACAGTGAAGGGAACACGGGTTGTTATCATGCCTGCTTTCAATCCTATCATTACCGGGATGTCCCTGAACCATGAACAGAACATTCCCGGCGTTCTTTTTTCTCAGGACCTGCTGGATAAAGAACGATGCGACATTTTTTTACTGGATGGCACCTATCTGGGAACCTTGGATTCTCTGTGATACACTCAGGTTCTGCATCCTGAGTATTCAGAGATTCATCTCAATAATCCTTTTTTGATCCAGATCCTCCACCTGCAGATAATATGTACATGCATCGATGAGGGCATCGAGGGGGACCAATCCACAAAATTCCGAACTCACCACTTCTACTCCAAATCGGGCAGCTTCAATTTTTATCAGTTCCAGCTGCCTGTAGACGGGTGTCTTCCTGAAATTAATATTGGACATACCTATCTGGGTTATTCCATTGTAGGTACATGCCATAGCCTTGACATATGCCAGCCCTCCACTCTTAGCATGGATCGCTTTGGCAATCTTTTTAGCAATGACAATATCTGCAGTTCCCAGATTCACATTCAGTCCCACCATGATTTCCCGGGCCCCAGTTATGGTGGCACCTGCTGTGGGATGGGGAGTGTGAGGACCATAATCAGGGGGGACCTCCTTCATATGAGATTCCAGACCCTCAAATTCCCCTTTTCTCAGATAATCTATGTCTCTCCTCTGGGGAGAGGACGCAGACTCGTCGTATAAAAATACAGGGAGATGATTTTTCTGAGAGAGTTTCTGTGCAAATTCTTTGGAAAGGGCAATGCACTCTTCCATGGAAATCTCTTTCAGTGGAACAAAGGGTACCACATCTACTGCACCCATACGGGGATGAGCCCCTGTATGATGCTGCATATCGATTTTTTCAACAGCAATGTCAGCTGCTGCCAAAAGGGCACGCTTGATCTTTCCTGGCTCACCGATAATGGTGACTACCAACCGATTATAGTATGCATCATGGGTATGATCCATTAGTCGGATATCTGCATTCTCAAATACCGAAAGAATCTGACCAATCACTTCTTCATCTGTGCCTTCGGAAAAATTCGGGATAGACTCAATCAATTGCATAATAAGAAAGATGCTGCAGGTTATTAAAAGATTATCCTATTTCATTTTATGCTTAGTCTCAATGGTAATGGTACTCTTCATCTTCACAGCATAACTTCACGTACTTTCCCGTTTCTCAAAAAACAAGTATTGATATGTGTATGTGTATAAAATAAAAAAATAAAAAGGGGAAGAGAAACACCTGTATAGTCACCTAGAGGAAAAGATGAGAGACTCAGGGAGTTCCCTTCTCCTTTTCTGTCCTTCGGGGATGGATCAGTATTAACTGGTCATCCTATCTATCTGCTGAATTAGCCAGGGGTGTATCATCCAACTCAATTACCGTAATGTATGTCCCTTCTTTTTTTTCGGCACTTAATCTGAATCCTCTCCAGGGAAATAGCACAGAAAGATTCCTTCATCTCCTCCTTCTTTCCCTGCAGGAGTCATCCAGGTTAAGAGATCAATGGTAACTCCAGCACAATCTGAATCTTCCCCGGGTAAGGAAAAAATTGGTCCAGCAGTTAAAATCAAGGCTGTTATCAGCAGGATAACCACTACTTTTTTCTTCATGCGGGTCACCTCTCTCTTTCACCTCACCAAAATACTTAAATACTTTCATAGCGAAAAAAGTTAATAATGGAAACGGAGGATAATCTTCCTCTAAAACGGAAATTAATTCTACAATTTTTGGGTAAGAACCCTAATTATACCAATGAAGAACTTGCTACCTGTTCTCATTATAAAAATCCCGTCTATATTTCTATGGTCAAGAGAAAATTGAAAGAAGGAGGATATATTTCCGGTCCTTATTATGATGTGGATCTGGGACGGTTAACGCGGAATTCTCTCAAGCGCTTAATTGTTATTCTCATGTTCCAGCGGGATTACCCCTTTATCATCTCTCTTTTAAAAAAAATCGATTGTTTTATCACCCTCTATCCTGTTTTTGAACAATCCTTCAAGATGCTTATTGGTTCCTTTCTCTGTTCCAATGTGGAAAAACTTACCAGAATTTTCACCTATCTATTACAGTGTGGTATCCTGGTGTATTTTGACCAGTATATACAGGAAGACAGATGGTATCTTCAGAATCCCCAGTTTGTCACAGAAACCAGGGAACCTCTGCATCTGGTACCCTCACTGGACAATCTCCTCAGAGAAACTCCTGTTCCAGATCTCTCCCAGGGGACATTCTGTGGAGTGGAAATGAATGCCTGTGATCTCTCACTCATCGAGGACCTCTTCATCGGTATTGGTGAATGTAATCTACGGAAAATAAGCCAGTATGAACGGAAAAAAGAAAACCTCTATTTCACCTATTCTGAATTAAAACTATCTATGAAAAAATTATATCAACACAAAATCATCTCGAAGTATTACAATGTATATCCTGTACCTCGTGATAAATGTTCCCGATTTATTCTGTTAATGCGCAGCAGCGATCCAGAAAAAACCCAGCGATTATTGTTTAATTTTGGCAGAAATGCCCGATTACAGGAACGACTGACCTACTGGAAATCCCTTTCCGATAATACCCTTTATGGAGTGGTACAGTGTGTGTGTCATCCTTCCTTTCTGATCACACTCCTCCAGAACCTGGATACCTATGATGAGATCGAGGATAAAAAATTCTTCTTTCTCAGATCCTTTCCCGCATCCTACTGGGTTATGCAAACTATCAACACCCGTTATTATGATGCTGAATCCTGTACGTTAACCTATCCCTATGAACACTACGCAGAGGAAATCAAAAAAGCGGTGGATCTAGAACGTGTCACACCACACTAATGTTTTCTGCAGAGCCTGTATGATATCTGAAGAGGAAAAATAGGAACCATATTCTTCATCACAGAAATCTCCGGCCCGACCATTTACAAAGACAGCCCCACATGATGCCTGAAAGAGATCATTGGTGGCTGCAAATCCTGTAATCAATCCTGCCAGAACATCTCCTGATCCTCCTGTGGTCATGCCTGCATTACCGGTGTAATTATATTTGGTAATGTTCCCATTTGATACCTCATCACGGACACCTTTCTTGACGATGATACACCCGTGAGAAGCAGCAGCTTCATCCACTGACATCTCTCCAAAAAGAGAGGTAAACTCATGAAGATGAGGAGTGAGGATCATTCCCTCCTGTAACAGACCCAATGCACCGGTGAGGGCTTTTAATCCATCTGCATCAATAATAATAGGGATCTTCAGGGAAGAACATAATGTTTTACATGCCTGTACCGTTTCTTTTTCTGTTCCCAGACCGGGACCTATAAGAACTGCATCACAGTGCTGGGCACGCTGCATGATCTGGGGAACATCTGCTGGATTCAGAAGATCTCCTGAGAGAGTATCCACAATGAAATCTGGAGTAGCTTCTTTGATAATGGGTGCTACCGATGCAGGGCAAGAAATGAAAACCAGGTCCACCAGGAGAGAGGCTGCCAATCCTGCATATATCGGTGCTCCATGATAGGTTTGGGATCCTCCCACGATGAGAATCTTTCCATTGTCTCCCTTATGGGAATCCTTTCTTCTGTGATGTAAGAACTGTACATCCCCCGGCCCAATCAATGATTCAAATTCTGGAGGTATGCCTATGGTCACTGTGATACACGAATCGGTCTTCGGATAATGCATAGAAATGGTAATATCTGCAGCAAATGGAGTAGAAGTACCGTACCCTGTGGGGATATCTACGGCAATCTTTTTTCCAGGAGATCTATTGAGTCGCTCCACCACAGTTTCGAAGGGTTCTCGAAGTTCTCCAGAAATTCCTGTACCCAACAATGCATCCACAATAAGATCATGGGTAGATTCACCAAGAGAAGCACTGTCCCGTATAGTGTGCTGGGCTACTGAAGAATGAGTTAAAATATTCCAGTTTTTACGGGCTATATCTGACTGAATATCCCGTGGATGCCCCATCAGATAGACCGTTACTCTGTTGTGCAGGCTGAGGAATCGTGCTGCAACAAAGCCATCTCCCCCGTTATTTCCCAATCCACAATATATACCAATATCGTGACCCTGACCGAATCGCTGTTCAATCTCTTCTGCGACACTTCTTCCTGCATTTTCCATTGCCTGCAGACTATCCAGATGATAATACCGTGAATTGCAATCTAGAATTGCAGTTTCCAGTTCATTCATACACATAGATACCATGATTCATTTAAAGATTTACCTGTTTTCAGTCTGAAAATACGAAGCCCTCTGTTCGATGGGAAATGATTGAGTGAATTTTTTTAATCTGACAGCTATTCTGGTGGAGATACAACATCCTCAATAAGTCTTTGAATGTTCAGTCGATTTTCCAGCTCTTCAATTTTTTTGAGTTGAGCCCTGATAGCAGGATATCGGGGGACAGCACTGCAGTGGGAAGCAGTTTCTATGGAAATTTCATAGGTGCCAATTTTTTCTGCAATAGCGATGATATCCAGCTTATCCAGCCCTATGAGGGGACGAATAATAGGAAGAGTCACTGCCCGGGATGTGACATATATATTCTGGAGAGTTTGTGAGGCAACCTGGCCCAGGTTTTCTCCCGTGATTAAAAACTGACAATGATTTTCCCGGGCACATTTTTCTGCAACTCTGAACATCATTCGTTTGCAAAATATACAGGTATATTTTCTCTCCTCTCTCCCACTTTTTTCAAGAAAGGTAGTAAGACTCTTCCCCAACCAGGCAGTCATTAACGGAACCTGCCTGTCCAGGACTCTCTCCAATCGGTGGGTAATTCTTTCTGTAAGAGGGGTAGTATTGCTGGTATATGGATAATTGTCAAAATGGATGGATACCAAATCATGCTGTGCCATTGTATAGACAGCCACAGGAGAATCGATTCCTCCAGAATTCAATACCAGTCCTTTCAATCTGTCACCCTTGCATTCACATTTCACATTTCCAGAAGTTCCATTTCTTCTTCCAGCTGTATCAGTTCTTTTTCCTCCAGGCTCTTTGGATTGACCGACACTAAAAGAATTGCCTTGTACAGGGTAACTGATTCAATGAGCTTCTGGATCAAATTCAGTGAATCTTCAAAAGAATTTTGAAGAGCAATATAATCGATGCCATCCAATAATAAAATACTGGGTTTTTTACTGGTCATAAATTCCTTCATTCTCAAGAGAATATTGACCACATTATCGGGGGATATGGTATCCTCCTTGGTGGCACTGGAGAGCTGGAGAATTTTCTGTTTTTTCAATTTTTTCTGGATTTGTTCGGCCGGAAGCCGGCTAATAACCAATCCATCGTATCCCAGTCGCCCATATTCCCTCATGAGTTGAATGCTCTTTTTTGGTTGAGATTCCAGTAACAGATAGACATGACCCTTTTCCAATCGTGCAGAAACCTTCTTCCGCGATACAACCAATCCAAATATGATGAGAATTGCAGCTGCTGTAATGCCACCATATAACAGGACATTTCTTTCCCTTCCATTTTCTATCGGTATTACCCTGTCATTGATTTCATCCAGTGTTTCCTGTATGGATGATGCTTTTTCGCTTCCCAGCTCAGTATAGAGAGCTGCTGCTTTTTCCAGCAGATCTTTTGCCTGAGTATATTCTCCCTCCTCATATGCTGCCATGCCCTCTTCATAATATCTTTCTGCCAGAGCGTGATAACTTTCTCTGGCTTTCGTCTGGGCCTCTAACTGAAAGGATGTATAATACTCATCATTTTGAGCCAGGAATTCATATTCCTGAGCAGCTGTTTCAAATTGAATCTTTGCTTCCAGATAGGTCCCTTCTTCATAGAGTTCTATGCCCTTCTGGTAAGCAGATTGTGCACGAGAGAGGTGGTCGAGGATTTCGGTGAGTTCAGTGATTCTGGCCCGACACTGGGCTGCTTTTTCCTCATTTCCCTGCTCAGTGAAGAATTCTTCTGCCTCCTGATAATCATTGAGCGCTCTCTCATATTCCCGTCTCTGGGTATAATCCTGTGCCTGAGAGAGCAGGATATCTCCCTTTGTCACCTGTGTCTGTGCTGCCACTGCATTCTCGAAAATAGTGAGGGTTGCACCTCCTCCAAAAACAACATCGGGTTTTCCATCTGTGGTGATGTCTGCTGCAAATAACAGGGGAACAGTTTCTTCCACCCTCTCCACAAAGGTTGACTGCACCTGTTGTTTGAGGTTAGAATAAAGTAATAGATGTCCTTTATCATTTATGAGAATGAGATCTGATTTTCCATCCCCTGTAATATCTGAAACTGTACAGGATAGGGGAATGAATGAAAATGAGAGGAGGTTCCTACTCTCCCCTTCGGAGGATAGCAGGAGAGCATGAGAACCCGATAATATAATTATTTCTTTTTGTGCATCGGGAGTACTACCATAAGCTGCAGCACTCCTGATTTCTTCCTTAACAGTATGAGACCACAGTTCTTCTCCTGACAGGGTCCAGCAGTGAATTGCATGGCTGGTGATCACATAGAGGGTAGATTCATCTCTTGGTAGAAGAAACCTCACTCCTCTGGGAAGGGTGAAGGTAGATTGTGCTGTGAGTCCAGAAAGTACTACTACATTACCCTGGGAGGTACCATAGATAACAGTATCCAGATCTTCTCCCTGTATATTTACTGCCATGAGAGCACTTACATCTCCCACTGTGCTCTTTTCATCCAGTAATTGACCCCATGAGGTGTAGATATATAATCCCTGGGATCCCACTACAATTTCTTTCCCTCTTCCTTCATCTGCATTACAGACGGTCATGACCACAGTACGGGATGTCGAGGGTAATCGAGCCAGTTTAGAAATTTTCCCTTTTTCAATTTCCACCAGTGTTCCTTTTGAGGTACCTTCCTCATACATAACCCCTCCTACAATGATTTCAGGAACACGGTCCCCATCTACATCACCTGCCCAGAGTGCAGATACTGTTGATAATACTGCATTCAAAGAATAGGTTTCACTCTTTACCAGTGGCTCTTCTGTGCTGGATACAGCCATGAGAAATAAAATGATGAGAGATATACCTTTACATGACATATAACCCACGTGTTATTGGATAAATATAAGTCTTGTGGTCAGAGAAGAGGCGTCAATTTAACTGCAGGACCGCGTATTGAGTCGTAAACATGCGTGTGGTACAGTGCTGTTCGGGGTATGATTCCTTCCAGGAATACACATTTGTTAACACTCTCTAATTTCCAATGATTATCACAAATATGCCCTAAGTGGGGAGTTATTTTTTGTCCTTCCTTTGCTACCAGCAGTGTAACATCTTCAGAACTCCTGTTTTGGGATGAAATTCTCCCCATATCTGCCTGAATATCTGAAAATCCATATTTGTGTTCAATATTATCCATTCCAATGACCTGCAGGATAGGACGAGGTAATCGTTCTCTCAGAGCTTCCAGAAGATCGAGAAAGTCCTTATGAGTTCGGGCAATACGCAATGCTGTCACAGTGTCGGGGAGTTCGTTTTCCGGTACATACGTTTCTTCTACAATCTTGAATTCATGAGTATTATCTGATTTAAGGAAAGGCCCTACCAATTTATTGGTGAGGAGTGAAGAATTGATTCCTTCGGGTACTGTAACTATGGCACTATTTCCAGTATTGAGTGAATTAATGATGGGAATTATGATAAATGGAATGTAAGAAAATCCCACGCCATTTCCTACTTCAAGAAGATTTAAACTACCTTTTCTCAGACCACCGCCTATGAGCATATCAAAATCCCGAATACCCGAAGAAATATATGCAGGATTAGGAGATCGACGCTTTCTCATTCGTTTTGATTTTTTTGGTTCAAAATACATTGGCTCAGGTTCAAGTACCTGAAATTTTCCCCCTTCCAGTGTATATGGATAAATTGGGTTCTCTATTTTTACTCCTCTCAATTTTTTCAATCTGATTGAACGGATCCTGTTTTCATTGATCAGATTTTTCTCCATAAGCAGGACCCCATCTGCCACATAGTCCAGTCGTTTCGTATCTGTACTCTCCACTACGAGAAGGAGATTGACCTTCATTTCCCTGGATAGATCTACCAGAATTCGTTCCAGCTGTACTTCAGGATCCATCTTTGAATACGAAATATTAGCTACCAGCGACTCCCAGGAATCGATGATGACACATCCATATTTCATATCCAAAACCTTGAGCAGCCTGCATTTATCTGCCACAATTTTCACAAAATCTCCTGCACTGTTGTACCGGAGCTCGGATTCTACAGAAAGCAGTGTCCCCCGGGGATCGGTAGCATCGATAATATTTTCCTTCTGAATTTTATTTTTTACCCATGGAGTATAGCGGTAAATATCTTCATAATTTACTCTGGTAGATACATAGATACCCTGACTGTACCGGGAAAGATAACTCAATAATGAGAGCACAAAAATGGTCTTACCTGTACCTGCATCACCTTTCACCAACAGTCTCTGGCTCCCTTCCTGCTTCAGGAAGCGGGTAACCTCTTTAGGAATTCTAATTCTTCCCATAGACGTCATCTGTACGTTTCATCTTTCCAAAGATTTAAATACCTTTGTGTGAAACTGTGGCAAATCATCACAATGTGTGTGAACCCCTTTTTTTCGATGTTAAACAGCTGAGAAATTCTTTTTTTTGCTTATTTTTCCTGCATACATCATGCAGAACAAGACGTACATTCACTAACTACATGACTATCACACATTACCAAATATCTGGTATACAGTCTTCCAATCCCAGTTCTGTCAGTGTCTGTATAGAGGGAATTCCATTGGCATCCCATCCACGAAGTTGATAGTATCTGTCCAGGAGGGCATCCAGTTCTTCAGGTGCTGCCCTGCATCCTTTAGAGCCTCCTTCTGGAATCTCTTCATGCATGATTCTCCAGGGAAGTACATCATCTTTGCGGGTGAATCCTTCCCGTACGTTGAAACATCGCTCCAGAGTGTAGATTCGTTCTGAAACACGGACCACATCCTCAAGAGTCCAGTTCCATCCTGTGACCAGATTGACCATTTTCACATGATTATCACAGATGAAGATACCCACTGCTTTCTCCATGAGGTGGCAAATCACCAGGCTATCTCCAAATGTGGTCCAGTTGGATGAATCCACTGCAATTTGTGCTTTTCCTTCCAGGGTTCTCTTATCCTCCAGAGAGTATTCATAGGTGGGTCTGGAATCGTGGTGACTTCCCCCTCTGGTGGCTGTAGCATACCCCACAGACATGGATTTGAGTGCTCTGGGAGAATGTCCTGCAATTTCCAGTCCCTTCACCTGAATAGCAAATCGTTGAGAGTCTTTCCCGATTCGCTGGGCCATCAATCGCGTTCCTTCTGCCAGCAGGTCTCCATATTCCTCTCTCACAGCAGTTTTATGGATAGCTTCTAAAAGACCTTCACCATCCCCAAATGAAAGTTCAGGGGAAGAGATGAGACCTTTTTCCCAGCATTCCATGAGAAACGCCACAGAAACTCCCATGGAGATGGTATCCAGTGCATATTCATCGCAGAGACGATCAGCTTCAATAATTATCCGGGGATCTCTTATCCCACAGCAGGATCCCAGGGCATAGAGGGTTTCATATTCAGGGCCTTCTGATAGTCCTCTCTCACAGGCAAATACCTTTCCACATCCCACCCTGCAGGCAAAACAGGCAGTATGCCATTTGAAATACTGTTCCTTGTAGACTTCACCTGAAATCTCTTCTGCTTTATCAAAGGTCTCTTTCTGCCAGTTTTTGGTTCCCAGTCCACCCAGGGTATTGATACCATTGACCAGAATGGGAGTACCATACTGGGTCAGTGCTTTGAGATTTTTTCGATATGATGGGATAAGTTCATCGTAAAATGCCATAAATCTATCCATGTCAGGAACAGCAACACTGCCTGTTCCGGTGACAGCGATTAATTTCACATTCTTTGATCCCATGACAGCCCCTGTTCCTCCTCTTCCTGCAGCCCGGGTGTCAGAAATGGTACAGGCATATCTCACTGCATGTTCTCCTGCCTGGCCTATACTCATACATGAATATGCTTCTCCACTGTCCTTTCTCACCTGGACCTGGGCTTCAATAGCCGATAATCCCCACAGGGAATCTGCTGGCAGAATCTGAACATCGTCGTTGAAAATCTGAATATACACGGGAGATGGTGCCTTCTTCTGTATCACCAGGGCATCATATCCTGCATATTTTAATTCTGCGGCAAAGTCTTTTCCTGTGGATGAATCCATAAATCCCCCTGTCAAGGGGGATTTAGTTATGAGATGAGTTCTTCCCGCTCCGTGAAGCAGTGTTCCTGAGGCAGGACCTGCCGCAAAGATGAGCACATTCTCAGGCCCCAGTGGATCTGCTCCCGGGGGAACGAGATCATAGAGGATTCGAGCACCGAACCCATTTCCTCCCAGATATGTGTGGGTAAAATCATCAGTAACAGAGATAGGTTTTGATGTTCCTTTCTCGACATCTATATACAGTATTTTTCCAGCGTATCCATACATTCAATCTCCTCCCTCATAGAATCCATCTACCAGTTTGAATACTCCGCGGGGACAATAGGTAAGACAGAGGGGATCCCCCCCACAGAGATCGCACTTCAATGGATACTCATCATATATGAAAATAGCATCATAGGGACAACTTTCAGAGCATAAAAAACAGGAAATGCATTTTTCTTTATCAAAGGCTACCACAGTTTCTGTTTTATAGAGTGCATCTGTGGGACAGGCTTCAACACATTCTGGAGATTCACATTGATGACATACATGTACCATGGGATGGGAATAGAGTGGTTCTCGAATTCTGATTTTAGCCCGTGCAGGATTGAAACTGGTGGCATCTGCTCCACATACCAGTTCACAGATTCGACAACCCATACACCGTTCCTGATTAACCTGTAATCTCACTTTTCCACCTCACACCCAATTTTTTCTTAGAATAATAAAAAACTTTCGATGATTTGTTAACTTATTTTTCTATTATCGAATAATGTCCAATTTTACCGAAAAATATTTAAATGTATTGAGGGTACATCTATGAGAGGGATATCCACTCCCATATGCACTGATTAAACACACAGTGTAACACCGAGAATTGGGGTTCCTCTTTTATTATTTCGCCTGAAAATCATGAAACATTCCGGTAAGAGGATGTTACCGGGGAGATGGTAAGATATGGAAAAAAAATTAAAAATTAGAAAAAATTCCACCGTAGAAAACGGGTCTATCCGTCTGAATTCTAAGATTGTACAGGAACTGGGAATACATGCTGGAGATTCAATCCAGGTGACAAACTCTCACGGTTCAAAAGTAATGAAAATAGAGGAACTGGACTGGATGTCCAGCAAGGAAATTGAACTGAATGATGAAGAAATTAAAAATTTTCAAACAAAACCAAAAGAATTTTTACTGATCCAACCGCTTTAATTTCAATTCCTTTTCCTTTTCACAGGAAATTCAGATTCTTCTCTCTTTTTTTTCTGCCAGAGGTATGAATAAGAAAAGATGATCAGTAAAAAAATAATAAAAAAAAGATTCTGAGAGGATTCCACCATTGCATCAGGGAGGGTAGCAAACACTGCAATCACCACTACTGTTACCCCTGCAAGAAACAGGAAGGGGTATTTCTTCCAGATAGTGCTGTTCACCCTGTACCACCCTGTGCCTTATGGCTGTACTGGGTATAAAAAAGATTAAATTTTTTTTTCTGATTATTTGCCCGGTGAGAATAGAGTATTGTCATGAGTATGGTAAAGGCAAATCCCCCCAATCCAATGCCTGCTGGAATCCAGATTACGGGATGGATTCTGACATATCCCGTTCCCACGGTAAGGAAAAATAATCCTATAAAAAAGAAACTGACAGCACCGTATCTGTTCATCTTTCTATGAAATCCCTCCAGTTCATCCAGCAGAGCATTTGCTTCATCCCGTTTTGATCGTGGAAAAGAATTGATAAGATTTCTTCTTTCCCTCTCAGTTCGTTTTTTAGCCCTTTTTTCTTCAGCAATCTTATCCTTTGTCTTGAGTCTTAATTTCATCTTACAAGCCTCTTGAACCTGGTGTAATAAAGAAAAAAGAAAAAAGAGATTTATTAATCTTCTGCCATTTCTTCCCAGTATGCCAGTCCTCTGCTTTCCCTCGTTCCTGGAATGATGTTATCGAGAATACCCGCAATGATTGCTGCTACAGCCATACCTGTTGCACTGATAGTGGTAATGATTTCTGCTAATGTTCTCCCGAATATTCCCATTGTCACTTCCCAATCTAAAGGCATTTGTACCGTGGGGGGCAGGAACCCCTCTGGGTATCCAGCTCCTACATCTGCATATATCCATCCACCTTTCGCCCAGAAGGGAACACTCAATCCCATGAAGAAGGCGAATCCGATGATAAAGAGATTTCGGGAATTGTTTAAATCCACAAATTGCAGATTGGATAATCCTACAGAGGCAATCATTCCGAACAACCCACAGAACATGGCACCTACAATTGCAGTGGGAAGCGAGGTGAAGAAAGCTCCAAATTTACCAAAGGCACCAAGAATCAACATGACGATGGCTCCAATCTGGACTACCCAGCGAGAACCCACCTTGGTAATTCCGATAGCACCGATATTTTCCGAATACGAGGTAGTTCCATTCCCTGTACCGAAGAGACCTGCTATAAGGCACCCGATTCCTTCGAATCCTATACCCCGACTTATACGTTTACCACTGGGCACAGGTGCTCCAGCTAACCGAGCGCACGCATAATAGTCTCCTACAGATTCCACAACCGATGCCAGATACCCTGCTAACATGCCAATGGCAAAGGCAGCCTTGAATTGAGGCATACCCCACTGTCCAGGATAGGGTATTCTCACCCAGGGGGCCGCATCAAGTGTGGCTCTCAGTGCTACCATGTCTATCCGTCCGAAGATGAAAGCAGCAGCCCACGCCGTAAATATGGCCAGTATGACCGGGAATAGCATAAATAATCTATATTTCCTACTTAAAAACTGAGAATAGACTATCAAAGCTATTAATGCTAATCCACCGATCCAGATATCCTCCACGAGCCAGGGGAATCCAATAGCATACAGTGCCAGTCCAATCAATGCAATAGTTGGAGCAATGGTAATAGGCCCTAAATATTTCTTGATATAACCGATAGCACCTGAGAATCCAATAAGAATTTCTACAAGCGAACCAATGATAATCGCACCCTGAACATACTGAATTTTCATTTCCCAGCCCGCATTAGCAAGAGTTGCTGAAAATACAATAGCAAAGAATGGTGGTAGGAATGAAAATGTACCCCCTTGCACAATAGGTAATCTATTTCCCCAGGTAGTTTGTAAAAGTGTACAGATTCCTGAAACAAAAAACATAGTACTTATTAAAATACCTGTTTCATGCTCTGGCATTCCAATGGCTCCAGCAATCACAATAGGTATGATAATGGTGGCTCCGAACATGGTCAGATAGTGTTGAAATCCAAGAAAAATCGATTCAATGAGTGGCGGCTTGTCGTCTATTCCATAGACGACCATAAGTTTCTTTTCTTCTTTAGCCATTTTTTTTCCTCCTTTCATTGTATCTCAAAAAGAGATATGAAATTCTGGAATAGATAATATAAAAAGGTTTCGGTTTTCATTCAAAATACCCTTTAAATGTCAAAGTCTATGGGGGAATTAAGTTAACTTTCTGGACATTCTGCGGTTTTTTCAGTAATTTTGGAAAACCTTTTTAAACAATGGCAATGGAAATAATCCAATGAAACCATTAGAAGATGTCACTGTGCTGGATCTCTCCCGAGCACTGGCAGGACCGTACTGCACATTGATGCTGGCAGACATGGGTGCTGATGTGATAAAGATTGAACAACCTGGCAGGGGTGATGATACCCGTGGATGGGGTCCTCCATTCATAGAAGGAGAAAGTGCATATTTTCTCAGTGTGAATCGAAATAAAAAAAGTGTAACACTCAATCTGAAAGAACCTGAAGGAAAAGAAATATTTTATAAGCTGGCAACAGATGTAGATGTCATTGTTGAAAATTTCAGACCTGGTACCACAGAGAAATTGAGCATAGATTATAATAACATTAGAGAACGTAATGAAAAGATTGTATATTGTTCCATTTCAGGATTTGGCCAAGATGGCCCCTACAGACATCGACCTGGATACGATCTCATATTGCAGGGAATGGGCGGATTGATGACCATGACTGGTGAGCAGGAAGGTGGACCTGTTAAAGTTGGTGTAGCCATCACCGATATTGCCGCAGGTATGTTTGGAGCCTATGGTATTGTGCTGGCTCTCCTTTCCAGAGAAAAAACAGGAAAAGGTCAGTATGTGGATATTTCAATGCTTGACTGCCAGGTCAGCTGGTTGACCTATCAGGCAGGAGCTTTTTTTGCCACTGGAAAAACCCCCCAGAGACTGGGATCGGCTCATCCTACAATCGTACCTTATCAGGCCTTTAAAACACAAACAGGATATATAAATATTGCTGTTGGATCAGAAAAACTGTGGAAATCATTTTGTGAAGCCATTGATCGCAAATCACTTGCAGAAAATCCAGAATATGCCACAAATAAAGACCGGGTACAGAACAGAGAGATACTCATATCACTCTTACAGAACATTTTTTCACAGAAATCAACAGAAGAATGGTTACAGATACTGGATGATCACGGGGTTCCTGCAGGACCTATTTACACCTTTCATCAGATTTTCACAGATCCCCAGGTGCTCCACAGGGATATGCTGGTGAAGATGAATCATCCTACTGCAGGGACAATCAAACAAACAGGAATTCAGGTCAAACTATCAGAAACACCGGGAGCCATTGAAACCTCCCCACCTCTCCTCAGTCAGCATACGTATGATATACTCTCATCTCTGGGATATTCCTCCCAGCACATTGAAAACCTGAAAGAAAATGGTATTATCTAGCAGGTAAAGATACTACCGATGAAAAAAATACAATGAGAGAGGTATACCCAGATGGAGATGAAATCCCTCTTCTCTTCATCGAGGGGATTTCGTATAATAATTAAAAAAATTTTAAGATTTCATGAAAATCTTATCAAGATGGCTTAAATTTCGTATTCTAGCCGAAACATTTATATGGATTTGAAGAAAATCACATATCAGGTGAATAGCATGGATACAAAAGATCTCGTTGCATTTGAACAGCAACATCTCATCAAGAGCTGGTCAGTCCAGGGAGGATGGAACCCAAATCTCCTCACAAAAGCAGAAGGATGCTGGTTATTTGATGCAGAAGGAAATAAATTTCTGGATTTTTCATCACAATTAATCTGTTCAAATCTCGGGCATGGCCATCCAAAAATTACACAGGCTATTGGAAATCAAGCTACAAAAATTGGATTTGTCCAATCTGCATTTGCCACCGAACCAGTAGCCCGTGCAGCACAATTGATAGCTCAGATAACTCCTGGTGATCTCACCAAGGTATTCCTTTCCAGCAGTGGATGTGAAGCCAATGAAGCTGCAATTAAGACTGCACGATTCTTTACGGGGGCTCATAAAATCCTCTCTCGATACAGATCTTATCATGGAGCCACCTATGGAGCAATTGCATTAACAGGAGACCCCAGAAGATGGTGTGCTGAACCAGGAGGTGTACCCGGTGTCATCATGGCTCCTGATGCATACTGCTATCGCTGCCCCTTCGGGAAAGAATATCCTGATTGCGGCATTACCTGTGCAGAGTATGTGGACTACATGATAGAATATGAAGGTGGAGGCGATAAGGTCGCAGCCATGATAGTGGAACCAGTTGTAGGTTCTAATGGTGTCATCGTGCCTCCTGATGAATATCTTCCCAGGCTCCGTGAAATCTGTGATACATGGGATGTACTGCTCATTGCAGATGAAGTCATGAGTGGATTCGGGAGGACTGGTGAGTGGTTTGCCGTGAATCACTGGAATGTGGTTCCCGATATCATGACCCTGGCTAAAGGAATAACTGGTGCACAGATTCCCCTGGGTGCCACAGTTATGAAAAAGAAGGTGGCTGATTATTTCGATGACCATCTCTTCTGTCATGGACATACCTATGTAGCCCATCCACTACCCTGTGCAGCTGCAGTTGCAGCTATAGAGGTGTATAAGGAAGAAAATATCATAGAGAGGGCCAGGAAAATGGGTAAGTATCTGGGAACCCAATTGATGGAGTTGAAAGATAACCACCCCTCGGTGGGAGATATCCGTGGAAAAGGGCTGTTCTGGGCTGTTGAACCGGTGAAAAACAGAAAAACAAAGGAACCCTTCTGCCGTGTGGCCCAGAAATTCGAACAGACCACCATGAATACCCTTTCCAAAGAAGCAATGAAGCGAGGAGTATTCCTCCTCAACATCATAAATATTCTCATGGTCGCTCCACCACTGATTGTCACAGAGGGTGAAATCGATGCGGGTGTAGAAGTACTGGATGAAATCCTCAAAATCAGTGATGCACAGATGAGAGAATAAGAATACAGTTACCTTTTTTTCCTTTATAGATCATTTTTATAAAAAAGAAAAAGATAAAATATCAGATATCTGTTAATCGACAATACGTTTCTGGTCTCCTGTCTCTGAAAAATTGCCAGGTATTTCTCACTTCACGAATCATGTCGAAATCTATATCTGCCACTATGATTTCGTCTGAATCTTCTCCACCCTGGGCAATGATCTGACCCCGTGGATCACAGAAATAGCTTGATCCATAGAATTTTCCCGTATTCCAGGGTGCTTCCTCTCCAACTCGGTTAATAGCACCCACAAAATATCCATTAGCCACCGCATGAGCAGGTTGTTCCAATTCCCAGAGATATTTGGATAATCCCGCTATTGTTGCTGAGGGATTAAAAATAATTTCAGCACCATTGAGACCCAGTGCCCGGGCTCCTTCAGGAAAATGACGATCATAACAGATATAAATACCTATTGTAGCATATTGAGTCTGGAAAACAGGATATCCAAGATTACCTGGCCTGAAATAAAATTTTTCCCAGAATCCACCCACATGGGGAATGTGATTCTTTCGATATTTGCCGAGATAGGTGCCATCTGCATCATAGATTGCTGCAGTATTATAGTACACTCCTGTCATTTCTTCTTCATATACAGGGATGATGATCACCATCTGATGGGCTTTTGCTATAGTAGCAATTCGTTCTGTGAGTGGTCCCGGTACAGGTTGCGCCAGTGTGTACCATTTTGCATCCTGCTCTGCCGGGAAGTAGGGTCCCATGAATAATTCCTGAAGACAGAGAATCTGCACACCTTTCTTTCCTGCCTCATCTACCAGCTTCTCATGTTTTTGAATCATCTTTTCTATGTCACCCACCCATGAAGCCTGAATCAGACCACATTTCACAATGCGCGTCATATTTTTATCACCTGAGATAATTCCACTCTCACAATATAAAAAGGTTTCCCATTATTCTCGATCACTATACGGAAGGAGCTCATTGATTCCATGAAAGATTTATTTTTTAATAGAAAATCCAAAAGTTAACCGAAAACTATTTATAGATATGAAAACCTGAAAAAAAGGAGGAATATTCATGTCCATGATAGTAAATCGAAACACAATGACACCTCAATCGGGATCACTGGCCCAGGTGGCTTTTGTGGGGACCTCATGTGAAACTAATGCAGTAGGAAAAATTCTTCTTCTCACCTCAGAATTCCGGGCTTTTACCCGGGATAAGATAGACCTTGATTATCCACGATATACAACTCAGATATTCACTATTGGATTGTTTTGCAATGAAAACTTTCCAAAAGATGGGTTTCGCCGACTACTCATACATTATGGATTTGATCCTGATGAAATTGTTTCTGTAGATATTTCAGAGGGAAAAATGCATATCCATACAGGAGATGAAGTTACCTCCCTGGATGTGAAAGAGGTTTCACAGTTTGCCAGGGGAGGGTGTAAGGTGTGTCCTGATTTCTGGAACATGTGCAGTGAGCTCTCGGTGGGTAATAGTGGATCTGAAAAAGGATGGAGTACCCTCATCATCCGCAGTGAAAGAGCACATGCTTTTGTACAATCGGCTGTTGCTGCAGGTGTAATTGAGCTTGGAGATGCATCATTGCCAGCTGTAGAAAAAGAACAGGAAAAAAAGATGAAAAAAGCAAAAAAACATGCAAAAAAGAGGGGATATGAGAATTATATGCAATCATGGGAACAGGAGGAGTGGAAATCATTCGTAGAAACATCCCGGAAGAAATCCTTTTCTACCCTGGAAAAAGAGGTCATTGACACAGGATTGTGCATCCTGTGTGGAGCATGCGCTACTGTATGCCCAGAAAAAAATGTCATCATAGAAGAACGGCCATATGCGCTCAATAGGTGCCCTGAAGAATGTGGATGCTGCTACATGGCCTGCCCTCGAACTCATTCATTCCTCTCTGTACTTTCCCGATCACCCTTACACGTATATGCAGCACGGGCAACACGAAGCCACCATCATGCTCAGGCAGGTGGTGTGATCACAGAACTTCTCCTCTATGGAATTCAACAGAATTTTTTTGAGAGTGTTGTGGTTACAGATATGAAGAAATCAATTCCTGTTTCTGTACTGACAAATGATCTGGATCAGATTGAAAAATCGGCAGGATCAAAATATGTTACTGTTCCTCAGGTGTTCACATTAACGAAAGGTAGGTGAAAATATGACAGTTGATTTGAGTATCGAATTTTGTGGGTTAGAATTTGATAATCCAATTTGGTTATCGTCTGCACCTCCCACCATGAGTGGCGATCACATAAAACGGGCTATTGAAAAGGGATGGGGAGGAGCAGTGGTCAAGACACTGGGTCTTGATAAAGATATTTTTCCCGATGTGAGACCTCGGTTGAAGGCCAATCGGGAATCTGGAACATTATTTGCCATGGAAAATATCGAATTGATCACCACACATTATCTTGATTGGTGGGAGAAAGAGCTGAAAGTAGCAAAGAGCACGGGTGCACCTCTCATTGTGTCTATAATGGCAGCACCCAATAGAGAAGACTGGGCTACCATTGCCACATGGGCTCAGGACCATGGAGCAGATATGGTGGAATTAAATGTATCCTGTCCCCATGGATGTCCTGAAAAAGCCCGAGGTGCAGCTATTGGGCAGGATCCTGATCTGGTGGCAGAAGTCACCACCTATGTGAAGGAAGCCATAGATATTCCTGTCATGATAAAGGTCACACCCAATGTTACAGATATCGTTGAAGTCACTGCCCCTGCAGTAAACAATAATGTCGATGCAATTTCAGGGATTAATACTGTTTTTGGCCTGATCGGAGTGGATATCTATGAGGCAAAGCCCCATCCAAATGTCCTGGGTTATTCTACCTATGGAGGAAACTGTGGCCCTGCTGTACGGCCTATTGGATTGCGCATCATATCCCAGCTCAATAAAGCATTCCCCGATACCCCACTATCCGGCATTGGAGGTATTGATTCATGGGAAAATGTCCTGGAATACATCATGCTTGGAGCCACCAGTGTACAGGTCTGTACTGCTGCCATGTGGTATGGATTCGATATTATCTCGGGATGGCTCCGGCACATTGAAACGTTTTTCAAAGAACAGGGATACAGTTCTTTTGAAGATTTCAGAGGAATGGCAAATCGAAGTATAGGAACATTTGATGCATTGAAGGTAGATGATAGTATTGTACCCGAAATTGATGTTGAAAAGTGTATATCCTGCATGAAATGTTACATTTCATGTCGTGACGGAGCATCTAATGCAATAAAAGAACCAAAACTGGGTGATATTGACCAAGATGCCTGTGTGGGATGCAGTCTGTGTGTTCAGGTCTGTCCCATGAATGCAATAACAATGGTTAAAAAATCCTGATTTTTCTTTCTTTTTCCTTTTTTTCATAGACATTTTTCATGAAAATTTAAATCTATACATGCCCTTAGATCATGAGGTGAAAGAGTGACCACTCCAGAAGAAAAGAATGAAAAACAATTTGTAACATTCATGAAAAGAGGATGGATAAATGTAGGTGCTACCCGTATGTGTATTCTCGACATTGCAGGCGCTTTCTATCATATCAGAAAATCCTATGATTCATTATTTGGTCCCGTAGAAAAAACAGTCATGTATAGAGCAGGAAAAGCCGGTGCCAGCATGTTTGTAGAAAAAACACTGGAAACTGGGGTAATCCCCATATCTGCTAAAGGTTTTACCCTATGTGTGGAAGCATATGTTCAGTGCGGGTTCGGGAATTTCACAGTAGAAGAACTGGATTTTCCCAGTGCTACTACCCGAATATCAGGTACATATGCTTTTGAAGCCTGGGCCTGGTTGCAGCACCATGATCGTCCAGAAACAGGGGTTTGTGATTATACGCGGGGAACCTTTTTGGCATACATGCAAACCTTAACTGAACGGGAAGACCTGGCCTGTGTTGAAACGTCATGTCAGGCACTGGGAGCTCAAACCTGTATTTTTCAAATACCCCCCAAAAAAACTCTGGTACAACAAGGGTACATTGTGTGATAGATTCTCTGTTCAGGTACTCTTTCCTGTAATGAATGACAGGGCCGAGATGATAGAAACAGAACATTATCATACTACATTTCATATTATCGATAAGAGCTTATTAACCAAAAAGAATAAAAACTCATAATTAAAATCACTTTTATGCGAGAACCAAAGCTTGATGACCTAGATAAGAAGATTCTGAGCGAACTTCAGGATGATGCCACCATTTCTTATAAAGACCTTGCAGTAAAGATTAATGCACCCGAATCCACCATCTATGACCGGACCAAACGACTCAAGGAAAGAAAGATCATAAAGGCAATAGTTCCCCTCCTAGATAGCGATAAACTGGGAATTCTCACTGCGGCTTTTATCAGGGTATCTATTGACAATATTTCTGAAATCAGGAAAATTGCAGAACAGCTTGCTGAACTGGATGAAGTACTAGAAGTCCATGAAATTTCCGGGGAATGGGACATACTCATAAAGGTAAAAGTCAGAAATAACAGAGAATTGAGAGATTTAGAAGTGGAAAAAATTGGTAAAATCAAAGGCATCCGGGGTCTCTATTCACTGATTTGTATTGGAACAGTAAAAGAGGATATTCGATTGAGTATATAACACTGCTACCTTGGTTCTTGCTGTATCAAAAAATGCATGAGAAAAATAGTAATTGTAATAATAATAGTTCTCTATCACGAAATCCAAAGAGATTTCACTGATTCTCCCTGCACTCTTGTCTCATCTCTCTGTATGTAATGTTCCCAAAATATTTCAGAAATAAAAAAAGAAAAAAAGCAGAGTGTTCCACACGGAACGGTATGTACCTTATTCCCAGGTTTCTTCTGCTGCCCAGTATGGCTTATGAATGTAACTGTATGCATGATGAGCTGCCACTGCACCATGGGCTGCTCCCACAACAATTAATTTAAATCCACCTTCTACAATATCTCCTACAGCAAACACTCCTTCCACATTGGTCCTCTGGGAGGTATCGGTAAGAACATATCCTTTTTTATCTGCCTTCACTCCTAATTTATCAAAGATTTCACTATTGGGAACCATTCCAACGCTGAGGATGACTGCATCCATAGGGACTTCGTATGTTTCATCAGATTTATTATTCCATAGAACGACTTTTTCGACTTTTTTGTCTCCTTCAATCTTATCGAGTTCGGTATTCATGGAAATAGTGATTTTATCGGTCTTTTCCATTTTCTCTACATTCTCATCTACCGCTCTGAACATGTCCTTACGGTGTATTATGGTGATGTGTTCCGCCAGATCCACGAGATCCAGAGCCGCATCCACAGCAGTATCGCCTCCTCCTACCACCAGCACCTTCTTGCCTATGAAATCCTCGGGATGGGTGACATAATAATACACCCCTCTATCCTTTTTGGATAATTTCTGTTCCCCTGGGATTCCCAGAACTCGTGGTCGGATACCCACAGCAATCATGATTACTTTTCCCTTGTACTCTTTTTCTTCCTGAGTTTTCACCACTTTGTCTTCTGAAATCTCTACTACCCGTTCGTTCTTCATTTCGATGTCCGATGTTTTTGCCTGTTTTAGCCACCGTCTTACGAGTTCGATTGCCACAATACCGTCAGGGAAACCGGGATAATTGGGTATCACCTTGTTTGGATACAGGGTGGCAAGAAGACCTCCCCATTTCCCTCCTTCAAAAATGAGCACATCCAATTTTCTATCGGCACACATGATTCCTGCAGTCAATCCTGCGGGTCCTCCGCCAACGATAATGACATCATAAACTTTCTGCTCGGTCATTGAAACACCTGATGGTTATTCTGTATATACCTTTTAAATGTTGTGGAATTTGTGTCTCACCGTACTTTATCTTCTCAATTTTCCAAAGAAGATTATTTACATATGTAAAGTAAATATCAACAGGAGTACTCCCTATAATGGAAAAATAATTTCATAATTTATAGTTCATCTAATGAAAAAAGCGACAGAACTATGTGCATTATAGTACAGGAAAAAGGGGAGTAATCCCCCCAGAATCACGAGAGATCACTGATTAACAGAGAAATGTATTCTGAAATATCATCATACTGTTCGAGATTAAAGGTAGCTTCCACAAGGGTAGACATCCTGTCTTCAGATAGCTGTCCTCTACTGTTGGCCCTGAATTTTGAAATCAATTCGTCATCTGTGAGAGGGTATTCAGTGCTGCCTTTGGCAAAATCCTCCTGTCGGGTATAGGTATTCCCCTTTTCTGTGGTAATGGTACAGATCGCCCGCTTCACCTGTGGAAACAGATCATCGATGTGGGAATTTGCATTCACCTTCACCTTCTGTATCAGCTCTCTCACCAGGGGATCCTGTAAGCTTTCAGCAGTGAAATCCGAGGGGAGAACATTTCCCCTGGCAACTGCTACTGCAATACAGTAAGGTAATGAATGATCTGCCGTCTCCTTTGTGGTGGGGTTGTATTTGCTGGGATCAGAGAGAATATCTGCTCCCCGGCTGGTAGTTTCAATTACAATTTCTTTAATGTTCTGGGGATCGAGAGGGTGTTCTGTCAGCAGGTTGAGTACGGCGGTGATGGGCTGATGGGTCAACGCTTCTGTGGGAAATGCTTTGTATTCACACTCAGTGATGAGATAGGTAGTTCCCAGGGTTTCTGTGAGAACACTGGATTTCCATTCCACTTCATTGATAACTTCAAAAAGGCCTTCTTTTCCTTCAAATATTTCCACAGGGCCTTCATATCCTGTCTGTGCCAGCATGGCAGCTCTGACACCGGCTTCCGTTGCCAATGGATCTGCTGTATTTTTCATGTTGGTGAGAGCGCCTGCCACCACTCCACCGAAGGTAGCATGAGAAGATCCCCCAATTCCTATTGCTGCAGTTATCTGTTCTGCAGATAATTTCAGCATTCTCCCGGCCACTGCAGGACTAACAAACTGGGTCAATGTTGCATGGTGCCAGCCAATCTCTCTTATTCCCGGAAATGCTGCAAGACACAATCTCATTTCCAGTTCATAAGCAATAATAATTCCCACAATGAGGTCCTTTCCTGAACAATGCATGTATTCTCCAGTGCTCAATGCAGCAGGAATGATATCTGAAGGATGAGAAGGGTCCTGTTTCCAGTAAATATCATTGTAATCTAGGGCGCGAATAAGCAGTGAATTCATCAGGGCAGCATTTGCCATATTGGTTCTATTTCCGTACCCAATTATGGTAGCTTGATGATTTCCTCCCAGTGCCTGGATATATGAACAAGCATGTTCCATATCCTCATTACCCACAGCAGCCAGAGCACAGCCTATACTGTCCAGCAGAAATCGTTTTGCTTCTGTGACTGCCTCTGCAGGAAGAGAATCATACTGGAGCTCCATAGCAAATTGGGCCATTCTGGAACTGATTGATTTCATAATACATCATCCTCATATCAAGTAGTATACGTTGATCTCTTGATGTATTCATATAAACCTTGCTCCATGAATCCTTGGGGTATGGAATACCTATCACCATTTCTGAGAATGAGAATAGGTCTTACCATCTCATTTTTATAGGGTAATACCTTCATTATATCATGCGATCTCTCGTATGTATCTGCATTTTCATGATCATGTGCTCTACCTGCATCTGTACTCATACAGATCCTGCGCAGAGAGGTTCCCCTTCTTGGTATGAGTTCTGGGAGTATCAAACCTGTGGGACCATACTACATCCCCCTGCTCTTTATTCAGATAGGCTGGCAGTCGGTTCCTGTGATGGATATGTCTATTGTATCCACCGGGAAACTGGCCACCTTATATGGAAAAGAGAATTCCTCTCCAATAAACCGGTGAGACTCATGACCCTGGAAAAAGACTCTCTGCTGATAGCAGATACTGCCGGCATACAGGTTCTAAACAGTGAGTCAGGTCAATCCTTATGGACCCTTCAGATGCCTATACGGGATATTATTGTCAACAAGTCAATCTATCTTGTAACTGATACATCGCTGGTATGTGTGAATGCACAGGGGGATGTGCAGTGGAAAATTCCCCTGAGATATCCTGCTCTTTCAACAATCAGGGGGGTGCAGGATCACCAGGTATTGCTCACTGATTCACCTCATGCCCTCACCTGCTATTCTAAAACAGGTCATATCGGATGGAATTTCACTACACATAATGAATCTACCATTACCCATGTCTTTGTCACTGCACAGGGTATTTTTGTCTGTGCAGAAACCATATACCTGCTGGATAATACATCGGGAACCATACGTTGGGAACTACAAATGTCCGCACCCCTAGTACATGCGGTAATAACTGAAGATCATCTCCTATTGAGAGATACTCATGAGATATTCTGTGTCAAAAGAAAAAATGGAAATATCATGTGGAAAAAATCTCTTACCGCATATACTCTACCGATACATCGTTTTGCAGTCCATGGACAAGACCTTTTTCTTCCCCAGCATACCCAAAATATCGATACAATAATCCAGGAATCTGATGGAAGCATCGTAGCAACGATAGATTCCCACCCCTGCATGAGTATTGGAGGAACGGGATCACAAATCCTTTATTCCACCCCTCAGGAGGGTGTGGTGTGCATTGATGAGCAAGGTGAGACCCTCTGGAATCATTACCTGAAAGGATATTGCTATGAGATACTCATAGATGACAGACAGGTATTGATGACGGGTGCAGATGGAAAAATCGTGGGCCTTCTCCTCACTCTTCAGAATTCCTTTCCCCAGCAGGATCCTCCTTATTCACAGCTCCCCGGTACAATTACCTCGCTTCGCATCACATATTCTTTCGATTTCTGTCTGGAACTCATCTTTGGAGAGGTCTATCTGGTCCTGGACGGTGACTCATATCGAGTGCAGGATTCGTATGAAGATGGGACTGTCTATGTTACCGGAGAGAGATGTTTTACCGGAAAGGTGATCCCCAAAGACATGGTGGATTCACTGGGAAAGAGCATTACCAATCTCTATGTTCACTCTTCACACACTATCAACGATTACCCTGCGTATGGACAGATTTCCATGGAAATTACTCTGGAAACTGGGGAATCTGTCATGCTCTTTTCAGGGAGAAACATCAGTCAATTCATTCCCTGTACTATCACCTTCAAGAATCATGAAATGACCCAGTATTCAGGAGAAATACATATGGCCCTTTTCTCACTCATGGATGAAATTGGATGGGGATTTAAAGAGTGGAATACGTTTCAACAATGGGGTTATGTGAATAGCGGATTCTGTGAACATCCCCTTTCCCTCTCAGATCTTGCCTGAATTTTCTATTCCTCTGCTAATACGATGAATAAATAAATGAAAAGAAAAAGGAAAGAAAAAAAATGTAAAATTATGATTTTATATTTTCAAAGTGAATAAAATCACAGTGATGGAGTATTATTGCTTCATGAGTTCTCTTGACTGCATCGCCTTCTTTTGAATGAGCGATGATGAGGTGAAGAATCTCTGGAGGGAGACCTGCTTCAGCTGCCACAATGACACCCGATACGGGATGGCGAAGCAGTTCCCCATATCTGCATTTCTGTATTAGGTTACCTTTTCTCTCATATTCAAGCAGTTTTCCCACATCATGAAGCAATCCCCCGGCAATAATGTGGTCCATGTTGATCGGCACAAAATCCTGCATGACCTGTGCAACCTTCATAGCCATGGTAGTTACTGCATTGATGTGATCTACCAGGGAAACATCGGTTTCGGTGAGCAGGGTAAAGGGAATGCCTTCAAAGGTATCCCATCCCCCTTTCTCAGCTACTGCACAGAATGTATTGATTACTCCTTCCCGTATGTGAGAGTCTGTGATCTTATTAATCAGGGGAAAGGTTTCCATTATGTATGCTTTACTGACAGTCATATTCAATCCTCCTTGACCCTCTTTACTGTATCCAGAAGAGTACCATCTCTCCACTGGATGAGGGCAATAATATCCTCTGAAAGCTCTGGAGATTGTGGTTCTCCACACAGCGCATAAGCTTCCTGTTGAAGTTCTTCTATACCGTACACCGGTATATGTGTTTTTTTAACTTTCTGTAAGATATCTTTTCTTTTTGGATGCACAGCTATACCATATTCTGTGACCACAACATCGACCACTTCGCCTGGGGTAGAAACGGTGGTAACTTCCTTGCGAATGATGGGGATCCTGTTCCGGTAGAGAGGAGCAGTGATGAATGTCACATCGGCACTGGCTGCCGGTCCCTGATGCCCTCCTATGCCATGAAGGAGTAGTCCATCTGAATGAGTGTTGACATTGACATTAAAATTCACATCCACTTCTGTGGCTCCCAGAAATACCAGATCCAATTTGTTGTATATGCTTCCTTTTGTATGAGCGCTCGAATAGAGCATGCTAATCTCCTGATGACGGGGATCATCCCGCAATGAGGCCACAGAGGGCAGGTCGAAACACTGGCCATCGATGATCTTTTTAATCACTCCTTTTTCCAGGAGGTCTACCAGATATTTTGTCACTCCTCCCAGACCAAAACTCCCTACCACCTTTCGATCTTCCATCAATGCTCCCAGTTGAGCAGTTACAGAAAGGGAAATACCTCCCGCTCCTGCCTGAAAGGACATGCCATCCTGTATCATGCCCAGGGTATCGATAGTTTCCACAACATATTCTGCAATCTGAATGTTGGTAGGGCTTCGGGTCACCTGAGTTGTACCGGAGACAATCTGTTGGGAATCCCCCAATACACCAATTTCTGCAATATGGTCCACAGTTATCTGGGGAATACTTATGGGTACACAGGGAAACTCCACCAGATTATCTGTTACCACGATCACCATGTCTGCATAGAGTGAATCTGCATGGGAATAGGCAAGAGGACCGCAGGCAGATGGTCCATACACTCCATTGCAGTTGCCATAATCATCTGCTGCAGGGGCTGCAATAAATGCCACATCGATAGGTAGATCACCGCATTCCACGGCCCGAGCACGGCCTCCATGATCCCTCAGAGTGGCTATCTCCTTCATATGTCCATATGAACAGGCTTTTCCTACCGGTCCGTTCATGCTGCCCTCGATTCGTCTGATCACTCCTGCTTTCATGTGCTCTACCACTGGTTCATGGCAGGGAAAAAGGGCAGTAGAAGCCAGTACCAGGTCTTTTTTTCCCAATTCAGCAGCAATCTGGAGCACCTCATTCACCAGGAAATCTCCATTCCTGAGATGGTGGTGAAAGGAGATAGTCATGCCATCTTTCACATAGGTTTTAATAGCGTCTTCCAGGTCAATGAGTTTGCTTTCCCCCGGATTCACCGCTCTCATAGGGGGAGCATGTTTCTTACCGGTGGGTGGTGTGGCAAAGGCTCCCTTAAATGGTGTATACTGTATTCCACGTATCTTTTCAGGAACTGTTCTTCCCACTGCATTGACCACCTGCTTCATGAAATCACCTCGGCAATGGCTGTGATTCGTCGGGCTTTTTTCAGGGTAGGAGTATCGATCATTCTTCCATCCAGGGCAGCCGACGCCATTCCTTTTTCTTCAGCTTCCTTCATGACGGAAATCACCTTCTGTGCCCATGCAATTTCTTCCTGAGAAGGTGTGAATACACTGTTGATAATGGAGAGCTGTCGCGGATGGATAGCCCCTTTTCCACAGAATCCCATTTTTTTACTCTCTTCTGCTTCTTTTTTGAGTCCTTCATCGTCATCAATATAGGGATATACCGTATCTAAGGCCTGAATTCCTGCTGAAGCTGCTGAAATTGCCACCATGGATTTTAAGAAGAAGAGGCTCTCCTGTGAGCGTATTCCTCCTATATCGGCAATGAAATCTTCTGCACCGAAAGTCAGGGCTGTTACCCGGGGACCATGGGCTATTTCTTCACAGTGAAGGCATCCTTTTGCTGTCTCGATAACTGCTACTATCTCAATTTCCTTATCAATTGCATAATTTTTTTCTAATTTCTGAAGAACATCTTTTACCTCTTCAATGTCATGAACACTTTCACATTTCGGATACAGGATGGAATCCAGTCTTTCGCAGACAATTTCCTTGAGATCCCGTCTTCCCAGAGGGAAATGGTTTATTCTTACCATCACTTCATTTTCAAATGTCAGATGCTCCAGGGCTTCCCTGACCAATATCCGGGCTGCCAGCTTATCGGTGAGTGGGACAGAATCCTCCAGATCTAAAAGAAGAACATCTGAATGAAACATCCTCCCTGATTGAATCATCTTTGGATTATTTCCTGGCATGTATAATCGTGACCTACGTATCATGTTCTCCCCTCCCCATGCGGACCGCTGCTTTCACCCGGGCACGGATAGCATAATCCAGGGCTCCATTATCCCGTGCATGGACTGTGGCTCCTGTTATGCCCATATCCTTCAAGGTTTCCTCGATAACAGCCCGAATTTTTTTTCCATAGAGTGATTCCACCTTACTTTCAAGGGTGATGGAGAGGGTATCAGAGGGGGTAATTTCAATGAGAATATCACTGCTTTCATCAGTTCCTGCTTTTCCAGTATGTAATAGGGTCATGATTGTAGTGATGATCACAGCTATAAAAATATGCTTCTCCTCAACATTCTTAAAAATAAAAAATTGAGAAAAAAGTTAAAATAACAAATCATTCTTCCAGTGCATAAATGGATCCGTTACTTTTCCAGATATCATGGAGTAATTTGGCTATTTTGCTCTTCATATCCAGTTTTATTGTTCCTTTTTTGCCCACTGTAGCGGTGAAGAGGAATTCATCATCATGATAAAAGGAAAGCGGAACATTTCTATATCGACGACTGACTGAAATCCTGCCTGCTTTTTTGGTAAAGGTGAGGTCCACATCAATTTTAGTTTTGAGGGGTTGGACATCCAGGCGCAATCCCACTTCCTTTTCAATTTCAGCAATAGTCCTCCCATTCTTGCCAATAATTTCACCCATGGCTTTCTCGGGAACATAGAGAATGCCTCTGGTGGAGGATATCTGTTCGAGAGAATAATCCACTCCCACAAATTTGTCGAGATTGTGCAGGATTTTCTTTTTTTTCTTGAGAGTCCTGGCCTCTGCTACACTCACTGGCATGACCACAATCTGTTCTCCATATGAATAAATTTCAAACTGACAGGCCCCGGTCTCGAAATCTTTTGCTTCGATCACTGGTCTGGACAGATCGGGTTCACTCATACCCACAGGAACTTTCACCGTGAAATCCAGCCTGAGCACTGTTCCAATATCTCCGTCTTCAATATGCACAATGGTATCGATGACCTGAGGAATCATACCCAGTTCAATCCGTCCAATAAATCGCTGAACTGCATCAATGGCGTCAGTGGCATGAACAACTCCCACCATCCCCACTCCAGCTAACCGCATGTCTGCGAATACATGGAAATCTTCGTTTCTTCGCATCTCATCAAATACAGTGAAATCTGGTCGTGTTAATAACAAAATATCAGCAGTTCTCTCCATGGATCCTTTTAATGCTGTATACTGGGTAATTTCCTCTGAAACCTGCAGATCTCTGGGTTTTTCCATTGTTTTCACGATCTTTCCCTTATCTTTATAGAATTCAGCCAGTGCCTGTACAAAGGTAGATTTTCCCGCACCCGGAGATCCTGAAACCAATATCCCTTCTGCCCGTTTGAAGCGGGACAGCAATTGGGAAGACACCGTATAATCTGCTAATGCTAATTTTTTCACAGGTTTTACAGCCGTAATTTCCATACGATCAGAAAAAGGAGGTTGGGTTATGGCAATACGATACTCTCTCAACTGCACAACTGTGGCTCCCTTCTCATCCAGTTCCACAAAGGAATCCTGGGATTGACGTGCCCGTTCTACAATATCCTGAGCAATGGCCTCTAACTCCTCACGGGAGAGTCTGTCTTCTTTTCTAACGAGATTAATAGCTCCTGGTTTCCCTATCTTTAATAATACAGGCAGATCTTCCTTTAAATGAACAGAAAGAGTATGATCATCAAAAAAATCTTCGATTTTTATTTCCACTGAAGATTCTTTTTCTAGAATAATGCAATCGATTCCTTTGGCCTCTGCAATCTTACCCTGGACAAAATCACCTGTCACCAGAATTGATTGAGTCTCTTCAGCTATCTTTCTGATTTTCTCATCTATATCTCTGTACTCTCCTGTTCGGGTACCATGATAATTCAGAGGGATGGAATGCTGGAGACAGTATTCCCTGATATCGTTTAGTTCTTTCAATCCTGAGATACCGATGGGTGTGCCTTTGTTGGCAATATGCTCGATTTCTGCAATGACCAGTTCGGGAAAGATAATTTTTTCTACCGGGGTTTCGGTGAGAAACTGTTTCAGCCTCCCGTCAATGACAACACTGGTGTCTGGGACAATTTTCATGGATCATCTTAATTTCTATGTTTTTAAGGATGCGGGTTGTTTGTATAAAGCAGGTGCTCCAGTCATATGTGCTTCGAAAGAGTTATATAGATTCCACAAATAGTGCAGAAAGAGGACCTGTAGCCTAGTGGATAGGGCAACAGCCTCCTATATCCTGTTATACTCATCCTATACGGTGATGCAGGTGAAGAAAGCTGTGGGTCGGGGGTTCGAATCCCCCCAGGTCCGCGTGAGTACATTCAGCAAATAGATGCATCACATTTTTTCATGAATGCTTTCACTCTAGATACATCTACAGGATTTTCAATGTTCCCCTCTTTTTTCAATGCTGTTCCTACAATGAATCCATCCACTAATCCCATGAGAGAATCGATATTTTCCACTGTAACACCACTTCCTGCAAGGATCGGTTTATCAGGTACTGCTGCTTTCACTGCCTTTACATCTTCCAGGAGAGGTTGGTCTCCGGTTCGTGATCCCGTCACAATGAGTGCATCAGCCAGGGCTCGATAGGCTGTATCACGGGCCACTGCTTTCAATGACATGGAAGAAAAAGGATAGGCATGTTTCACCAATATATCTGCATACACCTTGATTGGAGCGTCCAGGTGCTTTCGATACCGCATTATAGAAGCAGATGTTCCTTCTACCATTCCCTGATCTGTGAGAAGAGTTCCGGATAATATATTACATCGGATAAAGGATCCACCTGTAGCATGGGCAATGG
>Ga0180438_10001923_pt1 | contig 35361 bp, 38 predicted proteins | sample SS_ome_12_FD_132455 | JGI IMG/M metagenome (GOLD analysis project Ga0180438, IMG submission 132455) | Hypersaline lake sediment archaeal communities from the Salton Sea, California, USA - SS_3_D_2 metaG | ecosystem: Environmental > Aquatic > Non-marine Saline and Alkaline > Hypersaline >... | reverse complement strand
GATAAAAGAGATACCAAGAAAAGTCTGGGTAGATAGTGTCAAGGCTTGTATAGCGCCTTCGGACGGTTAAAGGAGAAGCTCCCCGAATCGTCAGATCATCTTGTTGGTGGAATACTTGTCCTGCGATGGCGCTCACACACCCTTCAATGAAGGAAGACGGCTCTCCTTGGAGGGAGGCATTTCCAAGACTTACTCCAGAGTTGTCACTAAAAACAGAGGAGGTGAGAAGTAAGAAGCATAGGAGGAATCGCATATTCACTACCAGGTAATAAAATTCCGAAGGGCCATCTTATTTTTGCTAGCGGTTTTTGTAAACTCGAAAAAAAGGCTGAAGGGGAACCCTTCAGCCTTTTCTGCTTTAACAATTTATGTTCAACTTTAGAAGTCGAAGCGCACTTTAAGGAAGTATCCTTGAGTTGCAAAGTCGCCGTCGTTGCCGGTGAAGTTGCCTTGCGCTCCGTTATCAGTGAAGTTGAAGAACTGGTTCTGGCCTGGGAAGAAGTGGTGTTCCCATCCCAAGTCTAGCCCTACATGGTAACATTCGTCGCAGGAAATCCAGTCGAAACGAATCCCGATCTGCGCATCTTGGATCATAGAGCCAATGTGGTAGAAATCGCCCACGTTGAGAATGACACTCTTGTTGCCTTCAGCATCAACGGCATTTTCTTTGTGGCTTCGGCTGTAGTAGTTGTACATCACGCTTCCAGCATAGTTAGAAAAGATGCTCCACATCGGGAATAGGTTCCACTGCAAATCGACTCCACCACGAATACCAAGGCCCCAGTAGCGAACTCCTGCATCGATCTCTTGGCGAGGAAGAATGCTGCCGTTTGTGGCAGAAGGGCTTGGAGAGACGTTGTCATACTTGATGTCGAGCTCTTGCTTAAACCAAGCTGTGCGAAGTCCAGCGTGAGGACGAATGGTTAAACAGCGTGAAACGTAAAACTCACGTCCATTTTCTAAGTCGAGCATGTTGAGAGAAAGATCGAGGTCGCCACTTGCGCTTTGCGCTAGACCATTTTCTGCAGAAAGAGGATGGTTGCGAATGGGATAAAGAGCAGAGTTATCTGATGCGGAAACACTTTTGCTAGCACTCGAGTACCAACGGGTCCACTGGAGGAGAATGTCCCATGCATCGTGTGTCGTGTTGAGGCCAAGGCCAAGACGGAATCCCCAGTCCCAATTGAAATTGAGGTTTTGCACTCGTGCTTGTCCACCTACTCCAGTCGAGCTGATGAGCTCTGTCCCATCGGTTGTTTTGATCGCAAGCCCAAGCCCATTTTCATGTCCTTGCCAGACAAGTGGATCAACAGTGATGAAGAGTCCCCAGCAATCGCTGTTGAAAGGACGGGCAGGGGGGTTGATCACACAGCAGCAGTTTTTGGATGTTTCGAGGGCGCAGACTCTGTTTTCTAGATTGCGGATCTGCGCTTCATCAGACGCATTAAGCAGGCTTGATCCCATGAGTAGAGAAAGGGTTGCTAGTGGCCAGAAGGTTTTAGTAATTCGTTTCATCAGAGTTCTCCTTAGAGGTTATGGGATAGGTTTATTAATGTATTTCAAGGTGTGAAAATAGCTTGAAAATTGGCCATATGGTAACGGAGAAGTGGTTTTTTATGCAATCGTTGACTACATATTCATTGCGCGCAAAATATCGTCGATATTTTTGATCCAAAGGAGCGACTGCTTGCTCATCTGTTGCAAAATGAAAAACCAGCCAGACCATAGCATTCCAAGCCCGAGCAGGGATTTAAGCGACATCCCTAAGAAGACGATTTGCACCTGAGGAGCTAATCGGTTGGCAATCCCCAAGAACATTTCGGCCATCAAGATGGAGACCATAGAAGGAGCTGCAAGCTGGATCGAAATCGCTGTGAAGCGTGTGAGCAGGCCAATGATGGTTTTCCAAAAGGGGAGGGAGAGGTTTGTAAAAAATGACATGGGAATCATCGTGTCAATGGGGATGATCCGAAACGACTCGCCGACAGCATCGAGAAAGAAGAAGGGGCCGCCGATCTGAAAAAAGATGACGATGAGAATGTAGTTGAACATCGTTCCGATCGAGGAGGTTTGCGACTGGGTTGTCGGATCGGTCACTTGTAGAGAGGAAGACCCCCTTTGAAAATCGATGAGAGATCCAGATCCTTGAGCGATGTAGAACGGAATGGTAGCGAAGAAGGCGAGAAAAAACCCGATCAATAGCTCTTTGAGGCTATAGCCCATAAAGGCCATGTTGAATTCGAGCGGCTTATCGGCATAGTGGATCAGGTGAGGCAGAAAGAGGACGGTCAAGCTAATGGCAAGGCCCATCTTAACGCCGCCAGGGAGCTTTGCCCCTAGGAAGGGAGCAAGTGAGACGATCGGAGCCAAGCGAAACAAGCCGAGGAGGAAGATGGTAAAGAGTTGGTTGCCCGTCATATTGGGGAAGCTCATCAAAAGGCCAAGGTAATCACCTAAGTCTGTATTCACGACATGAGGGCCCACTTTGGGAAATTGAGGAAGATGTTACTTGCAAATTGCATGATTTGCGAACCAAGCCATCCTCCAAGAAAGAGGAGGGTAAACACCACTGCAAAGAGCTTCACCATAAAGGAGAGGGTCTGTTCCTGGATTTGTGTTGCCGCTTGGAAGACAGCCACAAAGAGTCCTAGCATGGTACTGATCAAAATGGGAGGACCCGAAAGGATCAAAATCAAAAGGAGCGCTTGGTAGGTGAGCTGAAAAACTTCTCCACTAAATCCCATCTAGTTCCTCACATTCGAAATGACATCGTTAACCCTTGTACGATGATTGTCCATCCGTCCACCATCACAAGAAGGAGGAGTTTAAGAGGCAATGCAATCGTCAAGGGGGAAAGCATCATCATCCCCATCGCCAGCAGGATGTTGGAGGTGACAAGGTCGATGACGAAGAAGGGGAGATAAATAAGAACACCAATTTCAAAAGCGATCTTCAGCTGCGAAGTAATAAAGGAGGGGATTAAGATAATAAAATCGGTTGGCTTGATCTTTTGCCGGTACTCTGCCGGGAAGGTTTTGTAGGCAAGTTGGTAAAATCCTCGGATATTTTTTGCAACGCTATTTCGCTGCAAAAACGAGCGCAGCGGCTCTTTAGCTTTATCCATGACATTGACTACGTAAGTAGCCGTCGGCCCTGAAAAGAGCACTTCAGGCGCATTTTGTTTTACGTAGTCACCAGCTGCATTGTACATGGCGAGCCCTGTGGGAAACATCACGTAGATGGTGATCATGATTGCAATCCCGTTGAGCACCTGGTTGGGTGGGGTTTGCTGTACACCCAGGGCGTTGCGTAGTAGTGAAAGAACGATCACCACTTTTACATAGGAGGTGAGGAGCATCACGGCAAATGGGAGGATCGAAAGCCCCGCCAAAATAGCCATCTGGGTAAGCAGTTTTGGAGTGGCGCCCTCATCTTCAGCAGCTTGTGCTTGAGCCAGCTGCTCTGCTGTTTGAGGAAACCCGTCTTGGGCCATCAAGCTGCAAGTTCCGGCTAAGGTGAAGAGGAGAAGAAATAAGAAGATGATTTTTTTATTCATGGATCTATCCTCTATGGTACCGCTCGAAGGCGCGCTCTAGCGCTCTCCACTGATTTTCTGAGCTTGCATTGATCATTCCCGATTCAGTCTTTACAATGCATCCCCCTTTTTCTATGTCATCTCTCTCTTGAATCGTAAGGAGCTCAACTTGCTCAAGAATTTCTTTCAGCCTAGGTTTTTGGCGATCGAGGATCTCTTTGTCATCTTTATGAACATAGATCGTTACCTGCTGGCTCTCAGAAATGGGTTTGATCGTTTCTAAGACAATCTCAACGATCGTTTCAGGAAAAAGGTCGAGCTGCTTTCGCACAATTTTCTTGGCCGCTTTCAAAGCGACGGGAAGAACCATCGATTGAAGGTCAACCCGCAGCTTCTTGATCGAGTCGCTAAGACGCATGATCTCTTCATTGTAGGTTTCAAGCCCTTTTTGAAGCCCTTCTTCTGTGGCGCTCTTTTTAAGTTCTTCGCACTCTTCCTTCGTTTTTTGTAAGAGCATTTCCGCGTCTACTTTTGCTTTTTCAATGATCTCCGATGCTTCAATGAGCTTTGAAAAGGCCTCAGCGGGGATCACCTTTTCTTCGGTGGCAGGGTGGACATCTCCTTGATACAATAGGGAAAATAGGGTCATGGGCTCTCTTGGCTTGGGGTGAGGAGGGATAGAATTTGGTCAATTTGGCGATGAAGAAGTTCCTCTGCCTTTGCATGGGTGGGCTTTTCTTTGTGTTTAAGAATGAGAGCTCCGAGGTACATATCCAGGCGGCGGCACACGTACCATGCTAGGCTCTCACAGGCAAAATAAAGAGCGTGAGAGAGGCGATGGATGCCTCGCTCTATAAGGAGTTTGCGCATCTCTTCATTTGATCCATCCCAATTTTTTAAGAAGAGTCTTTTAAAGACGAGTGGTTCTTGGTAAAGAGTTAGGCGGTTGAGGTAGTCTCCCTCATCTTTAGTAAGGGTTTGGTAGATTTGTTTTCGTGTTTTAGTTGAAATAATTTGGCGCATCTCCAGCGATAAGTCATGAAGCCCAAGAAAGCTCAAGAATTTAGGTAGGGTCTGTTTCTCGATGCAGAGGAGCCGATTGAGGGGAGAGTTGGGCAAACAGGAGAGGGGCAGAAACGTTTGATTTTGAGAAAGGGTCTTGCGCAAGTTTGCTCGCAAATAGTTTCGGGTGATGGGCTCAAGACTTGGGAGGCCATTGCTATAGCCAAGTATTGGCTGAAGACCTTCTTTTTGCCAAGGGGAGAGGGCTGCTAAGAAAAGAGGGAGATCTTTTTTAGAAAGAGTGCGCAAATAGGGGGCGAGCCATGAGAAGTGGACCTTATCAAGAAAGTCAGTAGAAAGCACCTCTTTTTGGAATCGGCCTGGATGTGGCAACTGCTGGAGAGTTTCCTGCGCCTTTTGGGGCAAGAGTAGGAGAAGCGATTGTTTCACCTGCTGCGGAAAAGGGGAGAGAAAGGTATTGCACACCTGAAGACTGACTGAGTCCATCGTCTTTTACCTATTCGGGATTCGTCTCTGATTCTTCCTTTTCTTCGGGTTGCCTAAAGGGGGTAGGAGAAAACAGATTTTTAAATCCCCGCTTGCGAAGAAGAGGATAAAATTTCCAAATCATCCAACCAATAAAGAGGACAAACAGGATCATCGAAATAAAGAGAGTGAAGAAAAGCAGGCGGAAGCGGGTTGCCGAGCCTTTGCTCATCACAATCGACCAGATACTGACATATTCTTTAGCTGCGGGAGTAATCTCTTCCGCCATATCGTCAATTGAGACATCTGCAAACCAAGCTCGATCGGAGATCACGGTTACGTCGCTGGTGGTCAGGCCCGCAACACTACCCGCGAGAAGGCGCTTGATTTTTGTGACTAAGTGGCTATTGGGGTCGTCGAGGATTCCTTGGTGTTTGACATAGACAGCAGCTGTCACTCTTTCTTGCGCTTGGGCTTCTGCTCCGGGCATAGCACTTTCATCTTGAGGGATGGAAAGCTCTACATCCGCATCGAGAACACCGTCGATCTTCCGGATGGTCCCAGCAATTTGAGCAGCCAGTCCTGCTTGGTAGCGTATCCGTTCTTCTTTTTCGGAGGAGACCAGTCCTGACTTAGCAAAAAGATCGAGAAGGGTCGTTGACTTCTTGCGGGGTAGGCCTCCTTGATTAAGAGCTGCCATTGCCTCAACACTCTGTTTCTCATCAACAGAAATATTGAACATCATTTCTGCACCTCCTCCTGCAGCTCCTCCAGCTGAAGGAGCCTGGATCTTGACCGCCTCAATTCCCTTTGTGGCGAGGTAGACAACAATTTGGTTGGCCTCTCTTTCCTCGACATTGTTTACGATGACATTGGGTTTATCACACCCGGTAAGGAAAAAAAGGGAGAAGAGAACAAGGGGAAGAAAGAAAGATCGGATTGTTTTTTTCATTTTTTCTCGAATGCTAAGGAGTGAAATTAACCGCCACTCGTATCTAGCATGCTCAAGAATTGAATTTATCGCAATGGGTGAAAATTATTTGAAGAATTTATTGAGTCTGCCAGGGCCAAAGCTACGGGTTAAATAGTCAATAGCGCCTCTGAGCCGAGCATCGTAGATTTTGATTTCTTGTATTTTTTCTTCCTGTATTTTGTTACTGAAAATTCTAGCTAAAAACACATGAAGGGATTTAAGAATGATTTTCTTTACATAAAAAGGGATTCCAAACCCAAGCAGATAAGCTCGTTTTTTATAGCTTTGAAATCGAGGAAGGTTATTTTCAATCCATAGGAGTCGATTGCGCGTAGCGAAATAGTTGGAGTGTGGCTTGCCTCCAAAAAAAGAGGCGGACACCTTGTGCCAAATTTTTGCATTAGGAGCGCTGATGACAGAAAAACCGGCATTTTTTGCTCGATAGCAGAAATCAGTCTCATCAACGTAGAGAAAGAAGCGAGCGTCTAGAGGGCCAATTTTTTCGATCACAGTCCGATCGATCATAATTGCGGCCCCTACAACATAGTCGAGTTCCCTTGGGCTTTCGAAGCTCTTATGGTCATCGAGGATGTGGTGGGCTACCATATCGAATCGATTGGTTTTAGAGTTCCAGTTTCCTCCTAGGTGATCAAATCGCTCTGGATCATCCATGAGATAGACTTTCGCGCCAACAACTCCGGCATTTGGATGAGAATTGAAAACTTCTAAAAATCCTTCAACGATATTTTCATCGACGATCGTATCATTGTTGAGAATGAGGAAATAGTCAAACCCTTGCTTGAGGCCATACTCGATTCCCACATTATTGCCTCCTGTATAGCCGAGATTCTTCCCTGTTTCGAGGAGGGTGCAAGCGGGAAATTTTTTCTTGAAGGTGGCGCATGAATCATCAGAAGAGCCATTGTCAACGATCACAATCTCTAAATTGGAGTATTGAATTTTCTCGATCGATTCAATGCAATGGCTTGTATCTTCTTTTCCGTTCCAGTTGAGAACAATGATACCAACTTTTGGCGCTTTTGATGGATCTGTCATCGTTTGGAGCTCTCCTTTTTTTCTTCGAGGTAATCGAGGGTGAATTTATAGATGTCCCCTCCAATTTTATTTGCATCATAGAGAATTTGGACCACTTCGGAGATGGTGATCAAACAGTGAGGAATATATCCTCTTCCCTTGATCTTTTTCTTTGCGCCGAGCTGAAGGTCCAAAAAGGCAACCACATCTTTCACCTCAAGTCCTTCTTCCTCGAGATGGTCAATCGTATGAAGAGTGCTATTGCCAGACGCCAAATGGTCTTGCATGAGCAAACACCTCTGGCCGGTCTTATAACTTCCGAGAATAGTCCTATGGATTCCGCTCTTTGCCTCTTTATGGCAGGCGACAAGGGGCTTTTCCTGATTCCAAGAGAGGTGCGCTGCTATACAACTTCCAAGTGGAGAGCCTCCGCATAGAAGATCGAAACAGAGTCCTTGCGCTTTTTCCCACAAAGCAGCGGCCATATTCTTTCCGATTGTGGGGTGAGAAATCACAACCGAGAGATCGATTTGAAAGGGGGGTGCTCCCCTTTGATCCGATGGGACGAGTTTGATCGCTCCGATCGAATAGAGTTTTTGAATCAGCTCTTCCATCATTGGCACTAATCGCTTTCACTGTCGGGGGAAAAGCGATTACCGAATCCGTTTTCCTCTCTCCTATGGTGGATAGGTTGAGCTGAACTAGATAAGAATGAACGCTCCCCATTGTCTGGGGTGTAAGGGGTCGTTGGGTCTTTCCTTCCCCCAGTTCTCTTTTTTCCTTCCAAGCGGATGGGGGCCCGACGGGTTGGCGATGGTGTATACTCTGTACTATCATTAAGTCTTCTAGAGAGAGGTCTTTGCCGGCCTCTTAATGGAGATTGCTCGGGAGTGGTTTCCTCGGGTGGGTATTTTAATCCATCGGCATACACCACAATTGCATTCGCATTTTGAACAAGAGACTGTAAATGACGAGGAAAATGACTAAGAGTGAGGGGGGGTGGGAGTTGGTAGCCATCATTAATGTCCTTTTCAGCTTGCATAATATAATCTGATATCTGATTAAGTTGCTGTACGTATTCACGGGTAGGTCCTGCTGGCGAACGGGATTTAAGCAATGTTCTCGCAGTCCTTAGTTCTGTCCGTAATCCACTCAGTGCTTCTTCTGCCTCCTGTTTTTCTTGTAGGACCCTTTGTAGTTGGGCTCTTAACGCTGCTTGGCCCTGTTCTAGGGAAGCAATCGTTCTTTGGGCAGCTTGGGCTGCACTTTTGTCTGGGCTTTTTTGGATAGCGGCCTGGCGAGCTTCGCCCAACTCTATTTTGGCTTGAGTTAGTCTTTTGGTTAAGTCTTTGATTTGGTTAATTGAAGTGCGAGCCTGTTCTTCCAGAGCTTTAATTCGAGTCCTCTGTTGACTGTGGGCTTCTTTCCCTTCGTTTAATTCTGAAAATTTTGCTCGAGCGCCTTGTGCTAGAGTCTGTATATTTGTGCGTATTCCTCCAATTATGCTTTGAATCGTAGCAGCCGTTCTAGGAGGAGTTTGTGGAGGTAATCCAAGATTAGTTGCAATTAGGCTTATTCGGGTATTGAAATCGGTGAGTGCTTCTTTAAAGGCGCGTTCGTGTTCTTGTTTGACACTTTCAACTTCTCTTTTAAATTGAGCCTCCTGCTCGGTCATATTTTTTCTGTGTTGAGCTTCCTTAAGAGCTCTAGCCACATGTCTCTCTTTGACTAAAACCGTGTTCATCTGCTCCCATTTTGCGCTAAGGGTTTGTGGAAGTCTAGACTTAGGTAAAATCCTACGGGGATTCGAAGGAACTTGGGGAAGATCGCCAAGGTTTTCTTGTCTCATAAATTCAGTGGACAAGCGTGTTAGTTGTTCGGCCTGTGCAATCCCAGCATCAAGCGCTTTAGCGACTGCTTGTTCAGTAGCAGCATCAGCACTACGATTTTGTTTGCCCTCTTCCAAGGATCGAGAGGCTCGTAGAGCTTCGTCTAGCGCACGCTGCAATTCAGCCCGAGCTTTAGCGGACTGTTTCGAGCGGTTTTGGATTCTTTCCCAAAGAGGGAAATCTCTTAATTCGTCTACAGCAGGAATTTCAGTTCCATCCGAGAAAAAACGTTCTACGTGGTCTAAAGCAACTTCATAGGTCTGCTGCCTTCTTTGGGTTCGCGCTAACTCTATGTTGCGCTCTCCAATGGCACCGTATTCAGTATCTGTCACAATGCTCAAAGATGCCGGGGGAGGCGAGCCTTGGAAATAGTACCAAATCGAGCTGATGGCAAAGACTCCCGCACCTGCAAAGAGATAAGGGCCGCTCGAGGTATCTCGCTTAATAGCACCAACGGTTAGAAGGCCTCCCGTTGCAGTGAGCAATAGGCCGAAAAGACCTTTGTAATTGCAGCTGCTTCTCAGGCTTGGAGGGCCATTTCCAGTTTGATTATGGGGTAGTAGGGGGGTGCGATCTCCTCGCTCTTGTTGTTGGACACCGTTTTGTAGCATAGTTTATTCGTCTCCTGGTTCTATATTTCTAAAAGTCGGACTCATATTCCATTGGAGGAGCCTCTGACCACGTCCTGACTACGCATCGTACTGATCAACAGGTGATTCCATAAGTAGATGATCACTGTCTTCGCTGCCAAAGTCGGACGTTTGAGATTGGTTATAATACCCCGCGAGCTCTTTCCAAAGCCTTGTTTCTTGAGGTGATTCTCCAACTTCAGGAAGAGAAACATCGTACTCAAGGAAATTAATAATGCGCCTCAATGTTACCACAGTTCGGTTTGATTGTATATTTTCTTTTGCCGAAAAAGTTCCATAGTGATGGCTTGTTGTTGAAGGCTTTCTTTGTCTCGAGGAGGGACACTTCACCAGGTTGGCAAATACATATGCAGTTATGGTTGCTGCTGCGATGAAGCTCTCGACTCCATTTGAAAGCTGCGGATGGCAAAATCGATGGATTCCTAAGACAGCAAATCCACACGCAACTAAAAGAGCGACGGGGGTCGCTGCTTTGCAGTTTATATTAAAGCACAATGGTTTGTTATTTGAATGGGTTTCATTGTGATGTGAAGGAATCAAGGGTTGCATCGTTTCAAAAATCTCCTATTTCTCTAAATTCGCATTTTTGGTAAATTTCGCTTCTTCGCATTTCGAAACCAAAAGGATCTAATCATGTACGTAATTTCTTCTCTCAATCCCAACTATCCAACGGAAAGCTCTTTTCAATTACGCCAAGCAGTCGAGCAGGCAAGCCCCAAGAAATCGAGCTTCGCATCCCGCTTTTCTTTGAGCTGGGATAAGGTACTTCTCGTCTGCGACACCGTGCTGATCTTAGCTGGTATTGCACACTTTTTTTTCCTTAAGCTCCCTCTCTATAGCTTCGGTCTTGCCCTTTATGGAATTGGTCGATTGATCGTCCATAATTTGGTTCTTTCTGACCAGAAAAAGTTGAGGCAGCTCGCAAAAACGATAGAGAATAAGGACAGCATTATTAAAGAGCAAGAAGAGCGTCTCAAAGATCGGTTGAAGGATCCTGAGTATCAAGCGATGCTGAAGAAGAAGGATAAAGACAATATCGCATTAGACAAAGAAAATCAGGCGTTAAAGAGGCATAGAGAAAAGCGAAAGCGGCAAATTCAGGAACATGATCAAACTCTAAAAAAGCAAGACCTTCGAATAGCTCGAAAGCAACGGGAAATAGCCGAGCTTAATGCCCGTATTAGCGCTTTGAATACTCGGCTACCAGGTTAGTCCCCGTAGTAAAGACTGCTCGGGACATTCGCAAAATAGTTCAAGAGCAGCATCATAGACTTGTTCCGGGCCAATTTGCATCATACAAAATGGCTCGGGGCACCTTTTCTTGATGCAGGGGCTGCACGTTTTTTTTGCAGAAAGGACGCGTGTATGTTTTGCTTTAAAAGGACCACAGAGATACGGATCTGTTGGGCCAAAAATGGCTACGGTTGGAGTTAGAGCTGCAAAGGCGAGATGCATCGGTCCGGTGTCGTTTGTGATGAAGAGTCTCATCTTTTTCAAAAGAGCAGTGAAGGTAGCAATATCCAGCTCGCCAGCGACAGGGATTGCGCCAGGGATTTTTGAGGCGATATCAAGGACAAGGAAGGCTTCAGACTGATCTCCGCTCACAATGATTTGGCAGCCCGTGTGTTGAACAAGGCGTTTTCCCACCTCCACAAAGGCAGCTGCAGGCCACTGCTTAAATCGATTTTTAGCCCCTGGGTGGAGGCCGATGATGGGGATGTGCTCGGCGATGCCGTGTCCCGCTAAAAAGCGATCCGCTGCTTGAGCCTCTTCTTTGCGTGTCACCATCTCGAGGCTCATCTCACTTACGTAGGCGCCTACCTCTTTCACAATATCGAGTCGCCGCTCTATCTCATGTTGTCTTTTTGCGGGTTTGGGTTTAGTGAGTAAAAAATCGAGGTCCTTATTGATCCCTTCCGTCCCAATGATTTCATTGGGTTCAAGCAGAGCGCAGAAGGGGAGGAGCGCTCTTTGCGAGGTATGGAAGACTAAAATTGCATTGAATTTTCGTTTTTTGAGTGTGGGGTAGAATCGCAAAAGGGAAAAGAGGGGGGAAGAGCCAACGACAAAGAGCTCATCAATGTGTTTGTTATGTTGCAAAATCTGTTGGCCCACTTCCGAGGTAAGCACGCAGATGTTGCTCTCAGGATACGTCTGGCGAAGTGCACGGATTGCTGGGGTTCCCCAAAGGGTATCACCCAGTCCTGTTGTCGAAACGATCAGGAATCGGTCTGCTTTTTTTCCAGGTTTGGGGCGGGTAGCCTCTGGGCTAAGTAGCCATAAAAAGGCCTTGATCAGATGATTTTTCCAGCTCATGCTGTTTCATTATATGAATCCTATCTGAATTTGCAAACAAAACTGAATGATTATTTATTTTTTGCAAGAAAGGGCTACTCTTTCACCTTGTAGCCAGTGAGGTTGCTGAGCCCGTCATAGGCGGCATACTTATAGAGGTCGTGGAGGGTGGGGAAATTGAAGATGGTGCCGATCACATCGTAGAGGTCTTTTTGGTCTTCAACGAGCAGAAGCCCAAAGTGGATGAGTTCGGTCGCAATGTGTCCCACTATATGGACGCCGATCACTTTGAGGGACTCTTTTTCAAAGACAAGTTTCAAAAACCCTCCTTTAGCCCCCATGATCTTCCCTCGGGCCATATCGGGGTATCGCGATTTTCCAGTGCAGATATCGATCCCTTTTTCTATTGCCTCTTCTTCGGACATCCCTACCATCGAAATTTCGGGGATGGTATAAATCCCATAGGGAAAATATTGGGGGAGGTGGTCGAGATCTTTGGTTTTAAACATATGGGCAACGGCGACCCGTCCTTGGTCCATACTCGTGCTGGCAAGAGCGGGGAATCCGATCACATCGCCTACAGCATAGATGTGATCTACATTGGTCTTGTAAGAGCGGTCGACAACTAAAGTTTCTCGCTTGCCCATTTCGAGCCCTGCTTTTTCACAGTGAAGCTCGCTCGTATTTCCACTGCGCCCAGCAGCGAAAAGGAACATGTCCACTCCAAAGGACTCTCCATTTTCAAGGGTTACCTGGATCTCTTCTTCGTCGCTACTTGGCACTTGAATCTCTTTGATGCTTGTGTTGAAAAGAATACTGACGCCGCTCTGCTTCATTTTCTTGACCAGCTCATCAGCGATTTCAGTGTCAGCGAAGGGTAAGATTTTGTCTTTGTTGTTCACCAGGTAGACTTTGGTTCCCATCGTGGAGAAAATGGTTGTGTATTCACATCCAATCACTCCAGCGCCTACAACGCACAAAGACTTGGGGAATCGGGTGATCTCTAGAATTGTGTCCGAGTCGTGGATTCGTTTTCCGTCAAAGGGGATTCCTTTAGGCTGAAAAGGATACGATCCTGTTGCGACAAGGATATAGTCTCCTTGGATCTGCTCTTCTCCTTTATCGGAAGTGATGGTGAGCGTATGTGGATCGGCAAACGAGCAAGTTCCTTTATAAATGTCGACCTTATGCCGCTGAAGATTCTCTTCAACACTTTCTCCTTCGGTTTTGGTGACAAAGTTTTTGCGGAACATGAAATCTTCGACCGACGCTTCATGTCGCAGATCCCGATCGATCCCGTAGAGCCCTTTTTCATATTTCCCGGAGAAAAATAGAGCCGTTTCTTTGAGAGTTTTTGAGGGGAGAGTCCCAGTCACGACCATCGCACCTCCATATTTTTCTGCCCTTTCGATGATTGCCACTTTATGGCCAAAGTAGGCGGCTTTCACAGCTCCTTTCTCCCCAGCTGGGCCGGTCCCGATCACAACGAGTTCATACTTCTTCATATTTTTTCTCATATCAAGAGCGAGAAGGAAAGGCAAGAAATTCGGTAACATGATAAGAGATGACTCATGGAAGAGAAACAAATCGAGTACCAAGCCGATGCCTTAGTCGGGAAAATTAAGCATTATCTCATCACTATGATGGGAGTGACGATTGAAGAGGCGAGCGATGAAGAGTTTTTTCGCGCGTTTTCTTTGACTCTTCGCGAAGAAGTGATGATCAATTGGACGGCCACCAATCATACGATTAGCCAAACAAATGCTCGCACCGTCTACTATCTTTGTCTCGAGTACCTCCCTGGAAGGCTTCTTGAGAACAACATCTGCAATATGCAGGCCTCTGAGCTTGTTCGGCTTGTACTTAAAAAGTTGGGACGTGATTATCGGAAGATTCTGCGGGTTGAGCATGACCCCGCTCTTGGAAATGGAGGGCTTGGAAGGCTCGCCTCTTGCCTTTTGGATTCACTCGCTACGCAGCAATATCCAGCTGTAGCCTATGGGCTCCGTTATCAGTATGGGATTTTTGAGCAAGAGATTCGAGCAGGGATGCAGGTGGAGCGGCCCGAAGTGTGGCTGCTGAATGAAAATCCTTGGGAATTTCGCAGAGATCCCCATGCGGTCAATGTGATGTATGCGGGAACTCCTGTAGCACAGCAAAATGCAAAAGGGGAGGAAGTCTACGATCTTATCGATCACGAAGAGGTAAGAGCCCTCTCCTACGATATTCCCATTATTGGTTATCGAGAAACACCTGATTTTTCTGTGCTTTCCCTTCGGCTTTGGACGACCAAAGAGTCGCCGCGCAACTTTAAATTGCAGCGCTACAATGCGGGCCTTCTTGATCAGGCTGCAGAAAACACCACCTTGACCGACGTGCTCTATCCTAATGACAACAACGAGATGGGGAAACGGATTCGGCTCAAGCAAGAATACCTGCTCGTGGCAGCCTCGATAGGTGATATTGTGAATCACTTCTATGAAAGGACAAAAGATATGTCCTTATTTGCGGACAAGGTGCGGATCCATATCAATGACACCCATCCGGCTCTTGCCATTGCTGAGCTGATGCATATCTTGCTAAAAGATCATGACTTTGGGTGGGGCGAGGCGTTTGAAGTGGTGAAAACATGCTGCAACTACACCAACCACACCGTGCTTCGCGAGGCGCTTGAAGAGTGGAATGAGGAGCGACTCAGTGAGCTTTTGCCACGCCACTATCGAATCATTGAGAGGCTCAATAACGACTTTTGCGGGAAGATCCGCGAGCGGTTCCCAGAGGATGAGGAGCGGGTGAAGCGGATGTCAATCCTTGGAGGGGGGCAGATAAAGATGGCCAACCTCTCGATCTATGGCTCCCACCGGGTGAACGGGGTTGCGGCTTTGCATACTGAGATCATCAAAAAGGATATCTTCAAAGATTTCTACGAGATGTATCCGGAAAAATTTGTCAATGTGACCAACGGAGTCACGCAAAGGCGTTGGGTCAATCTTTGCAATCCGGGGCTTGCTGAGTTCATCACCAAGCGGATTGGTCGAGGGTGGATCAGCAATCTCAAAGAGATCGAGCAGCTCTCGAAATATGCATCGGACAAAGATGTCCAAGACGAATTTCTTGAGATCAAGCGGGCGAATAAGCGCGCCTTTAGTGATTTTTTAAGAGCAAACAACCCCATAAGGGACACAAGTGGCAGAGTCATCGGAGCCACGGATCCCTTTGGAGAGGATGCTATTTTCGATGTACACATCAAAAGGATTCATGAATATAAGCGGCAGCTGATGAATGTGGTTCACGCGATGATGCTCTATCTCGAGCTCAAGGAAAACCCAGAGTGTCGCAAAGTTAAGCGGATGGTGATAATAGGGGGAAAAGCAGCGCCGGGTTATTTAATGGCAAAAAACATCATCCAGCTAATTTGGAGACTTGGCGAAGTAGTTCATGCCGACCCAATTGCCAAACAGAAACTGCGGGTGGTCTATTTTGAAAACTACAACGCCTCGAGAGCTGAGAAAATCATCCCCGCGACCGACCTATCAGAGCAAATTTCCTGTGCAGGGATGGAGGCGTCTGGAACGGGGAATATGAAACTCGCCATGAATGGAGCGCTCACGATCGGGACAGAAGATGGGGCGAGCATCGAGATGCACCAAGAGATCACCGACCAGTGGTGGCCCTTTGGTTTTGGCCAAACAGCTGAGGAGAACGCCGCCTTGCGCTCTAGTGGCAAATACGATCCAAAAGAGATTTGTGAGAAACACCCAAAAATCAAGGCTGCGCTTGAACTGCTTAAAAATTCTAGCTTTGCGCAAACAGAGGACCAGAAAACAGCGTTTGATGAGATCTACCGCTCCCTTCTTGAGCCTCATGGAGGGGAAGTTGCAGATCGTTATTTTGTGCTCAATGACTTGCCTAGCTATTACCTAACGCAACAGAAGGTGGAAGAGCTTTATCTTCAGCCCGCTCTTTGGGCAGAGTATGCCATCCAAAACATTGCGCATATGAATCGGTTTTCAACCGATGAGTCGATCCACAACTATGCAAATCTAGTATGGGGGCTTCTGCCCTGCCCAGTCGACAAGGACGAGTTAGCGCGCGTTCGCCAGCAATACAGCGAACACGACAAGTGCCGCATCTTCTAATTCTAGGCGTGGCCTTGAAATCAACATAGCTTTGGCAAGCGTTTGTTTATAGCTTACATCGGTGCGCCAGATCGCTTGCCTGGAGAGCCATCTAAACCAAAAATTGTCCGGTCTAGAGATTTTAAACATACTCTTTTTTAACTACATCACACCAAACTAAAGGCTAGATAGTAGTCTCTGTTTTAAAAACTTTTCATTGACTCTCACTTTAGAGTGATTCTTTATAATGCGGTCATCCTTTAAAATCATAGGGATATTAAAGGGAAAAAAGAATCGATGGCCTATACAGTAAAAAAATTAAGTGAGCTCTCAGGGGTGACGGTTAGAGCTCTTCATTACTATGAAGAGATCGGCCTTCTCAAACCAGCCTATTACGGATCCAATGGATATCGCTATTATCAAGAGAGTCAACTTTTGCAACTCCAGCAGATTCTCTTTTTCAAAGAATTGGGATTTACCCTGAAACAAATTCAGAAAGTAGCGGGGAAAGGTGATTTTGATCAGATCAGCGCCCTTTATTCTCATAGAAAATCTTTGAGCAGAGAATGGGAAAGGTTAGGCTCCTTACTGAAAACCATCGATAAAACAATTGAACATTTGAAGGGAAAAAGAAAGATGAAAGACAAAGAAATTTTTGATGGCTTTAACATCAGCCTGTTGAAGGCAAAAGAGGGACAATCTTATTCAAACGCTGAAAAGCTTGTAGCTCAAAGTGTAAAAGATCCAACCAAAAACATTGAAGACGTTGAGAAACGTGGTGAGCTCTATTATGATAATATTACCAAAACAACAGATGTCCTTTTCAGGCAACTGGCTCACTGTATTGAACAAGGATTAGATCCTACAGCCGATGAGGTGCAAAAAATCATTAAGAGGCACCATATTTTGGCTGAACAAACCCTTACTGGGACAAGGGAGGTTTATATGGCTATGGCTGAGTTGTATGTTGAGCATCCTGAGTTTCGTAAGCAACTAGAGCCTATCCATCTTAATCTTGCCACTTTCATGGCAGAAGCAATGAAGGTGTTTGCTGATAAAGAGTTAACTTAATATTTTAGTAAGTTTCCCTGAAAAAAAGAGGGTGATTTATTTAAAATTCTGTGCACTCACGGTGCCCCGAGTTTCAACTTTTATCCGTGATTTCATGGCAGTCCAGGGTATTAGCTTTTTTGGAGCTGAAGCATCAATGCTTGGAGCTTGGCGTCGATGTTCTTGATTTCCTTGCCATCGGGGCCAAGCCCCCATTTTTTGAGAAGCTTTTGATAGATCCCCTTTTTTTTCACGGCTTTTAAGCCTCGATTGAACCGTTTGATGAAAACAGGATGCTCATCGATGAGCGTCAATAGGCGTATGCCCTCATCGGTTAGTGGAGCAGAGGCAATTTGGAGCTTGCTTTTCCACAAGTTGTAGATATATTTTTGGGTGATCAAAACATTAAGCACACCCACATCAACCCCTTCTTTTACAATGGCCTCAAGGGCAAGGGGGATCGAGTCATAGCTTCTTAAAAGAACTCCCGGGTATTTCTGGAGTAGGACGGTCGCAGTAGAACCGGGGATGATCGCTACTTCTTTGCTCTGCACCTGACTCACATTTTTGACGTCCGATTTGGTGGGTGTTACGATTACGGGTCCAGACTCTAGGTAGAGGTTCGAGAAAGTATACCGGTCAACGTTGAAAGCGTAGGGGCGCAACGTGCTTAAAGCTCCGTCATATTGTTTTTCTCGGAGCCCCTGGAGAATGTTGTCCCAGTTTCTTTCTACAACAGAAAGAGAGAGGTTTTCCTTTTTTGAGATTTCGACGAGGAGCTCAATAGAAAAAGCAAGAAGTTGTTTGTCTTGCGCTCCAACTTCGATCGGGAACCAAGTAGGGTCGTAGCCAATGGTGTACTTTTTGACGGGTTGTCTATACCCACATCCTGAAATGAGCAGGCACATGAGCAGAAAGAGCGATCGAAGAATAGGACCCATTCTTCTTAAGTACTCAATAGATCTATTTTTTGGAAAGAATGATTCAACCCTGGTGAGGGCAGAGGATCTGCCCTCACCAAGAAGGTGATTTTTACTATTGTGCTAGCACGCCAAACTGGCGAACAATCTCAGGGAAATGGATAGCAAATTCCTTGCAGAATTGAGGATCAGACAAGCGAGAGGACAAATTGGTTAAGAGATGTCTTGCCACAGGAGAGGACTCATCGAAACTTTCCAACATTGTCTCGCAAATTGAAGGTCCAGCATTTTGGATAAGGTTTCCAAGTAGCTTTGTATGGAGCGTCTCGTATTGGAGATTGAGCGTCTGTTTTGGAAAGAGATTGTCTGGACAGTAGAAAAAGTTCCCGATGTCTAAAGTCACATTTTGTTGATCAAATACGAAGATTTCAAAGGCCTCAGAGAGACTTTTATTTTCGAGCAATACATTCCGAATCCCTTCAATCCCATCAGTTTGGCCATCACCTACCCAAAAAGTAGCGAGTTCAGACGTGTCATTTTCCCATTCAGTCAAGAGGTCAGGAAGCGTTGTTTCGAAGTACTTCCGTACGTTGGCAACGTTTTGTTCTTTTCCTGCAAGAGGTGTTGCGTTTCCTGCTTTCTCAGCGCAGTGAGCAACAAACATTCTTAAGCAGGGGATGAGTCCTTTGCAAATGTCGACAGAAGCTGTTTCATTGAAGTTTTTAAGGAGTGCTGCTATCTGAGCCTTTTGTTGAGGAGGAATGGCTTGAGAAATTTTAAGGAGTTGGTCGCCTTTATTCTGAAAGAACAGAGTAAATTGCTGTGGGGATGGATCAAAGCTACTGATGAGTTCCATTACGGAAGCGTTTGGATCCGTGCCGAGTTCTTTGATGAATTCAGCTGGCGTATGTTCAATCAAAGAGAGCACGCGGGGTGTTACCGGCTTGGCAGGTAGGGAATCTGGCTTCGCTTTATCGGGGCAGCACGTTATAACGTGGATGAAATTATTATAGGCCCAAGATACTGCTGAGCCAATCATGCGAGGGATGTACATCACGCAGTCCCACACTTTTGCAAAAACACCAGGGTTCTCTTTTGCTGAGCTGTTTGCTTTACTTGAAGCGATAGAGTTGACGGACACATGCCCCAGAGGATCCGAACATGATTGGCTAAGACTGGGGGAATGAGTGCGTTCAGTATGAGCTGGGTTTGCTTTTTGAATCTCCATAAGTTACCTCCAAAAAATTTCATGGACGGAACAAAGCTTAAAGAAATCGTAAAAATAATTCAAATGGAAAGTGAAGAAAAATTGTTTGCCCAATGGGTGTCTTTTCCTTATTTGTCTAGAATCAGGCGTAGGCCGTAGTAGCAGAGGATGCTCATCACTGCACTGGCGGGAAGGGTGATGATCCAAGAAAGGGCTATGTCTTTCACAGTTCGCATGTTGATGGCGCGAATTCCACGAGCTAGACCGACACCTAAGACAGCTCCTACCAGGCAGTGGGTGGTGGAAATAGGAAGGCCCATTTTTGAGGCCAGCAAGATGGTGAGCGCAGCTCCAAATTCAGCGCAGAAGCCACGAGTGGGGGTGAGCTCGGTGATTTTTCGGCCAATCGTTTCGATCACGCGCCATCCCCAAGTGGCAAGGCCTATGACAATCCCGATGCCTCCAAATATGAGCAGCCACGATGGAATAGAACTTGTTTCTGAGATGACTCCATTTTTGATCACATCGAGTACTGCTGCGATCGGGGCAATCGCGTTAGCTACATCGTTGGCGCCATGGGCAAACGCAACAAAGCAGGCGCTGATGATTTGCATTCCTCCGAAGGCTTTCTCTGCATGATTATACTCTGAGGTTCTCTCGGGAAAGCTTGCCTTTTTCCGAAGGTCTCTTTTGAGGTCGTGCATCTCTTCCAAGAGGCCTGTGATTTTTTCGTTTCGCGTATCAATCGAGCCTGTCCGGGCGCGGCGCAAGTGTTTGATCGCTTTTTCAAGGCTGATCAAAGTAAATGGAAGGGAGCGTTCTTCGGACTTGATGGACGTTTTGGGTGTGGGGAGTCGTTTGACAACAACAAGCCCTGCTGCCCAACTGACTCCACCGATGCTCAGGCTTACAAGCATGGCCTGGGGGAGCGTAAAGCTAAGATCGAGTCGCCCAAGACCATTGAAGATGAGGCTTAGGGAAAAGGTAGTGAAGACGATAAAGAGCAAGAAGGGGATGAACCGTTTTGTGGCTATCGTTGGATTGAGCGCAAAAAGAATATTCCTCTGCAAAAGTCCAAAAATGAAATAGGAGACGCACCCACTCAAGACAGGCGCAAGGATCCAGCTAAGTACGATGGAACCGATCATATTCCATTGAATGCCAGCCCACCCGATGGTGAGAACTCCAAATCCCACAATTGCGCCGACGATTGCATGAGTCGTGGAGACAGGAAGACCAAAATAGGAGGCTAATTGAAGCCAAATGCCCGTCCCAAGAAGAGCGCCGCACATCCCATAGATGAGGGTTTTAGGGTCGTTCATGAAAAGAGTGACATCAATCAGTTCTCGTTGGATTGTCTCAGAGACATTCCCTCCGATGAAATAGGCGCCTGAAAATTCTAGGACGGCTGCAATAAGGACGGCTCTTCGCAGTGTAAGAGCTCCAGAGCCGACAGAGGTGCCCATCGCGTTGGAGACATCGTTGGCGCCAATGTTCCACGCCATGTAAAATCCTACGAGAAGGGTGATGAATTTGAGAAGAGTTTCAACTTCCATCGCTATTTAAGTTCAAGAACCATCCGGATTCGATTGGCGAGTTTTTCAGAAACCTCAGCGAGCATGCCAATATCCTCGATCAGGCGGAGCCAATGGTAAAAGCCGGGAGTAGTGAGAGAATCTCCCTGAGTAAAGAGCTTTTTCATCAGCTGGCGTTTTTGTTTTTGTGCTTTGTGTTCTTTAAAAGCGGTTTCTTCAACCATCGTCTTTACTTTTTCAGCTTCAATACCTCCAAAAGAGGATTCGAGAAGCTCATCAATCTCTTCGATGATTCTCTTTGCATCCCAAAAAACTTCGACGGATTTCTTAAAAAAGGGGAGGAAATCTTCAGCAAATAGATCAAAGCCATCAAGAGGGCGTAGGGTGAGAGTTATTCCAGCGTCTTCCGCTTGATCTGCAATCGAGTCTTGAAGAGAGAGAATTTCAAGGAAGTGGGAACGATCGATGGGCATGAACAGACTTTTAGGGAGCTGATTCCGGATGTCGTTCTTGGTGAGGTCGGCCTCGTGCTCTAGTTGGGAGAGGTCCTCAACTAGGCGCTCGATTTTGGTCAATTCTTCCTTTGAGAGAGCTTCGATGACCTTGGTGAGCTTCTCTATGCAGTTGCCCACCTTGTTCATATGAGATTGAAGAGGAGCGAAAGGAGACTTACCAAAGAGCCTAGCGATTGTTAACATACGAACAAGGATAGCGGATTGGCTATTTTTTGAATATCGCTTCCTTTTCGCTTTCGGTCATTTCCCGGAAAGAACCCTCAGGGATCGGGCCGAGTTGTAGGCCACCGATGCGGATGCGGGTCAGGGATTGGATTTTGAGACCTGCTTTTTGAACAAGGACCCTCACCTCTCGTTTTTTGCCTTCTTTGACAATGATTTTGATCGTGCCTTTGCGCACCTTTTGGACGCGCACGGGTTTGACAAATACGCCTTCTACCAGCCCCCCTTTTGAGATGCGGACAAGGTGACTATGCTCGACTTCTTCGAGGGTTTTGACAAGGTATTCTTTTTCGATATTTGACGAGGGGTGAATGACTTTTTGGGCGAAATGGCCATCATTGGTGACGATGAGAAGGCCTGTCGTGTCTCGATCGAGTCGTCCAACGGTGAAAAGCCGCTTTTCTTTGGGAAACAGATCGATCACCAACTTTTTTCGTGGCATCGGCGCGTTGCTGCAAATGAACCCGAACGGCTTGTTGAGAACGTAGGTGATTTTTTCTTGCTCGTCATGAATGCGTGTGTCTTCTAGCCGGACATCATCGGCACTTAGGTTGACGTGGGTCTCTGGCTTGAAGACAATCGATCCGTTAACCGAGATTTTTCCATCAAAAATAAGTTTTTCACAGGCTCTGCGAGACCCGATCCCAGCAGCTGCAAGTACTTTGGCGAGGCGCTTCTTTTCCATAGAGAAAGGATACCTTAAAGGGAGATATTTCTCAATTTGTTTTGGGATAGTAGGAAAGATTCATATGAGAGAATTCTTTTGATAAAAGCGTAGAGGGTGTTTGGAAATTGCTTTGAAGCGCGGAATTTTATGATTTTGTGCCCCAATATTTGGCGGAGAATGGAGCTGAATGGGTACATTTAGAGCAATTTGAGCCAGATATTGAGGCGAAAAAGGGAAAATTCCCCGCTCAAATGATTTTTCAAACACCCTCTTATATCGCGTCGCTTTTTTTATTCCTTCTTGAGAAAGGAGCCCTTTTTTGATCAAATCGGAGAAGTCTCTTTGTAATGAACGTCTATTTATTTCTGGGAACAGTTTTTGATATTCCCGAATTGTAATAATTTATTTAGTTAGAGTAAGTTTTTTTTAATAATTTTTTTGTCTTATAGAAGGTTTGTGTTTTACAGAGATATTACCCAGTTTGATTACAAGGGAACTTTTGAGACGGATTTCGTGCATCTGGGCTTCTAGGGCTTTCGTCCTCTTTTTTGCGACATTATGCGACATTTTTTGTGAAAAAATACCAAAAAATCGTCGCAAATTACTATAACACTCTTAAAACCAGTCGATTGTATTTTTTAGTGCAGAAAAAAGCCGATTTTGAGTGCTGACGACTTATTTGTGCAGTAGGTTTCTTCGAGTTTGCAAAGACCTGCTGAATCAGGTACCCTATGACAAAAAGGAGTTAAAGGTGCCCTTGCCAAGTCAGTTGATTCTCATGCGCCACGGCCAGTCGGAGTGGAATAAGCGCAATCTCTTCACTGGGTGGGTCGATATCCCCTTAAGCTGGGAGGGAGTAAAAGAGGCGATCAAAGCTGGAGAGCGGATTGCCGATATCCCGATCGACGTGATTTACATCTCTTCTCTTGTACGAGCTCAGATGACGGCGATGATTGCAATGAGTGAGCACAGGGGGGGGAAGGTACCTTTGATCACCCATCCCAAAGAGACAAAGCTCGAGGAGTGGGGAAAAATCCACAATCCAAAAGCTGCTGAAGCAACGATCCCGGTGATCGAAGCGTGGGAGCTCAACGAGCGGATGTATGGTGAGCTTCAAGGGCTAAACAAACAAGAGACAACGGACAAGTACGGCAAGGACCAAGTACAGATTTGGCGACGCAGCTACGACACGCCACCACCAGAGGGCGAGTGTCTGGCGGACACGGCAAACCGGGCCATCCCTTATTTCCAAGAGAACATTGTTACTCATTTAGCGAGTGGCCAAAATGTTTTCATTTCGGCCCACGGAAATTCACTGCGAGCGATCATCATGCATTTAGATGGTCTTTCCAAGGAAGAGGTGCTCAAACTCGAGCTAGCTACCGGAGAGCCGATCATCTATCAATATGAGGGGGGAGCCTTCTCCAAAGTCGATGGCTGATTGGATTTTTCTGGATCATCATTCTAAAGGTCGTCCATCGGTCTCTATAGCTAAGGAGATGGCCAAAGAAACTGCATCCCATTGGCTCTTTGGAGAAGAGGGGATTGACCGGCTCGAAAAAGAGATTCTCTCTTTCTGTGGTATTCAGGGCGGTGAGCTTAGGCTCTCTTCTTCTGCAGCACAGAGCCATTTTCAAATCTTGCTCTCCCATTACATCGACTCAATTCGAGAAACGGGTAGAACTCACATCCTTGCCCCCGAGACAGAGGTGAAGAGCATTACAGGTGGCATCAAGCGCCTTGAAAAGTTTGAAGTGCAGGGCAAGTGGATCCCTGTTAACCAAAATGGCCAGATCACAAAAGCAGCTTTAGAAGAAGTCGTTCGCGCTCGCTCGAGCTTATTGGCTCTTTCATGGGCTGACCCTCTTTCTGGGGTTGTACAGCCGATTCATGACCTGCTTGAGGTGTGCCGCGAGCACGATATCAAATTGCATTTGGATGTGAGCGCTGCACTAGGAAAGCTCTATCTTCCCCTAGCCAATCTTGAAGTGGATTATTTTACCTTTGATGGGAACCTTCTTGGGTGCCCTTGCCCTGTAGGAGCTACTCTACTGAAAAAGGGGAGCAAAATAGCTCCGCTTGGATTTGGGGCCCCTTCATTTCCTTACAGTTATTTCAGCTCGCTGAAAAAGGGTGTCTCTAATGCTTTAGAGAAAATGGACCACTATGCGATGGAAGTAGCCAGGCTCCGTGATCATTTAGAAGGGCTATTCTCAAACATGGGAGGAGAGCTATTTTTCCAAGAGGTCGAGCGCCTCCCCAACACAGTAGTTGTTGCATTTGAGGGAATTCATGCAGAGCATCTTCTTTTCCATTTAAAGAGGCAAGGGTTGATTGCCACAACAGGTGGGGGGCGGCTTTGTGAGCTTCTCACAAAGTGTGGGGTGAAAAGATCCGCGGCTTTGTCTGCGATTGCCTTTACTCTCTCTGACGCAACCACCCAAGAAGAGATCGAAAGAGCTGCTGAGATTGTGCGCGCAGGCCTTGATTCTTTGACTCCTTATTCTGAGAGGATCCATGCGTAAATTGGGTAAATCTCTTTTAGGGAAGATAGAAAATCCTCGCTGTGTTGGCTTTTTTACGGAAGAAGAAGCGAAGGCAAAAGCAATGCGCCTTTGCATCGGCAGGGGCGGGAGTGAAGAGAAGGGGTATCTTTCTTCCTTTTTCTTTTTGATTGATGAAGAAGATGGAGTCGTTGCAGATGCCAAATTCCAAGTCTTCGGCCCCCCTTTGCTCATCGCCATTTGTGAGATTGTTTGTGGACTCATCTTAAGAAAAAACTATCTTCAAGTCCGACGTCTATCTGCTGATCTCATTGAAAAGGAAGTAGGGGAGTTACCAGCTGAGGGCGCTGTTTATCTCAATGGAGTTCTTGAGGCAATCGATACTGCAACCGAAGGGTGCATGGATATCCCTATCGAAGATGTCTATGTGGCTCCTCCTTCTATGGAAGGGGGCGAGCGTCAAGTGTACCCTGGATGGGAAGAGTTAAGCGGCGCTCAAAAGAAAGAAGTCGTCAGCCAAGTAGTCGCTACTGAAGTGGCTCCATACGTAGAGTTAGATGCTGGTGGCGTAGAGGTTCTTAAAGTGGAAGAAAATCGGGTGACCATTGCTTATAGTGGCAATTGCACAAGCTGCTTTTCCGCTACGGGAGCTACCCTTGATGCCATTGGAAATATTTTGCGCCATCGCATTTATCCTGACCTGATGGTGGTTCCCGATATGAGCCTACTTGACTCATCTCTTCTTTCGTAGATGAGTGATCTCTGCAGAAAAGAGAGTGCATACACCCTGTTCCTTGGTTCTCACAAGGAGCTCTCCTAGATCTGAGAGCCCCTCTAAGACGCCAATTATTTTTCGAGCGCCTACCTCGCAGCTGATCATCTCGCCCTTGTAGGCCAAGCACGATTCAAGTTTTTGTTTGGCAGGGGCAAACCCCTCTTCGGAAAAGCGGGTAAGGTGAGCAAGAAACTGGTGTGTGATCTTATCGCGCAAAAAAGTGAGGTCCCATTTTTTTGAAGAGATCTCGATCAAAGAAATGGCAATTTGATCAGGACTCACAGGAGCATTCACATTTAGCCCGACCCCTGCAACGACTCCATGTCCATCTTGAAAAGGGAACGTCTCTACGAGAATTCCCCCAAGTTTTTTCTCATCCACTAAAAGGTCATTCGGCCATTTAATTTCGGCTGTGACACCATTTTGGTTGAGTACTTCCCAGATAGAGAGGCTCAAAAGTTGGGCAAGGTGGGGAAGAAGAGGACTGTCAGCAGAAACGGTGAACGCTAAAGTGAGTGCTAAGTTGCCCTTTTTTGAGATCCACTCTCTCCTGTAGCGCCCCTTTCCCTTGGTCTGGAGATCAGCGGTGATGCAGGTGACAGCGAAGGGATCGAGCTGATCAAAGTGGGCCTTTGCCCAGCCATTTGTGGAATCGATACTAGGAAAGTGGAGAGTGTGGACTTCCATAATTTCTCCTAGTATACTGAAGGCGCGGAATTTTATGTGGAAGCAAACATTTTTTAGGAAACTAGACCTCTCTTTGATGGCTCTAATAGCAGCACTCATGGTGATCAGCTTGCTCGTCATCTCATCGACGACATCCATTCTTTTTGATGGGGAGTGGGATGGATTTTTCACGCCCCATGTGAAAAAACAGCTACAGTACTATGGCGTTGGCTGGGCCTCGTTTTTTTTCCTTAGCTGGTTCAACTACCATAAACTTCGTGAATGGACATGGATTCTCTATGTTGGGATGATTGTTTTGCTCATTGGTCTGTTCTTTGCTCCGGCGATCCAAAGTGTGCATCGATGGTATCGCATTGGAGGAGTGGCCTTTCAGCCATCAGAGTATGCCAAGCTTGTGGTTGTTCTCATTTTAAGTTGGTTTTTGGAGAGAAAAAGAGACAAGTCAAGGGAGTGGAAAACAACGTTTCAGGCTCTGGCTCTTTTATTCACCCCCTTTGCCTTGATTTTGAAGCAGCCAGATTTAGGAACAGCGCTTGTGCTTTTCCCCATTGGCCTCGGCCTTTTTTATTTTGGGGAGATCAATCGAAAAGCTCTTTGGGTGATGGGATCATTGGTGTTGATTGGATTTACGACCATTTCCCTCTTTTTTTTAAGCATCGTGGATCATGAGGAGTTTCGCCCCATTGCCACGAAAGTGATCAAAGAGTACCAGTATGAGCGACTCACTCCAAAGACCTATCATCAACAAGCGGCAAAGACAGCCATTGCGTTAGGTGGTGTATGGGGGAAGGGGTGGAGAAAAAGTGAATTTACTCGCAGGCAGTGGCTTCCTGCCGCCCATACCGATTCGGTCTTTCCAGCCTTTGCTGAAGAATTTGGCTTGATGGGAGTGCTTGCGCTCTTGGCCCTTTTTTTTGGTGTGATCGCTCGTTGCTTTTATGTTTCTATGATGGCTCAAGATTCTTTTGGTCGACTTTTAGCGGCGGGGATTGCCATTTATTTAGGGATGCATATGGTAATGAACTTAGGGATGATGTGCGGGCTTTTGCCGATCACAGGTGTCCCGCTAGTGATGATCTCCTATGGAGGGTCGTCCATCGTTGCAACAATGAGCGCTTTAGGGGTAGTCCAGGGCATCTATACAAGAAGGTTTCTGTTTTCATGAGTGAGCATTCATTTCTATTTGAGCAAAAAGATTGGTTGGGAGAAGGGAGCATCAACCTTTCGATGGTGGAAGATGAGCTACAGTTCTACACACGCTGGAATTTAGGTGGGGCAGATAGCTCTGGAGAGATCAGCGCTTTGCAAGAGATTCAGATTCAAGGGATCAGTGATGTGATGCATAACCAGTTTTGCTTCAGATCGATCACGCCAACATCCTTTGAAATCGAGCTTGAGAATGCAGCTCTTGGACTCATTACTGGAAAAGGGATCATCAAAGATGGACTCATTGCTTGGGAGTACCGAAACCCCGAGCTTGGCTTTGAAGGTTTTGAGTTTTATGAAAAGCAAGAAGATGGAAGCTATCACATGCGCGCAGAATACGCCACGGATGATCAGAGCCGAACAATGATTCAAGGGAAGATCTGGCAGAAGGGGGGTAAATGAAATATACCTTATTTACTTGCGCTCTTCTTATGACTGTCGCTTTAAGCGCGATGAATAAGATGCAGTTCGACAATGTGCATCTCGGAACTCCTGTAGAAGAGGTCGTCAAAAAAGTAGGAAAGCCCTATGACATCCACAATTGTGGGAACGGGGTATATGAATACGAGTATATCGAAAGGATATCGATGAACAACGAGCTCGTCTATCAGAACCACTATTTTTTGAAAGTTGTCAATGGACATGTGGTGAGCAAAGACATCCGCGACGAGTCGCGTCCTGCTTACGATCAGCTCTGGCAGGTAGATCCCAACTACCCCACCTATCCTTAGTTGACAATTTGTCCACTAAACGGTTATAGGTTGGGCTATGAGTCAAGAAGAATTTGAACGCCCCGAGCATGAAGCAGAGTTCCCCCCGAAAGAACCGAGGGAACCCTTTCTTCCTGATGAGGCTCTTCCAGAGATAGACGAAGTCTCCACGCCCCTTCTTCAAGGGCTTCATAAAATCCAGCCTCCAATTACTAAAGAGAAGTTAGCGGCCTTCCTTATAGAGCTTCGCCCTATTGTACAGGGGATCCAAAATCTTTCTCGCGCTGATCAGCATAAACTTGCTTCTCGTCTACAAGATCTAAAAAATGAGCTTCATGCAGAACAGTTCTCTTCGGAGATTATAAATATCGTCGAAAAAATTGGAGCCCACTTCAACGAGCTTCTGGTCCTTTCAGCGCCTCCCGATCAAGTGGGGGTGCTTAGCGCGATCAATGATCTAGAAAAAATTCTATAAAAAAGGCCAGCTTCTCAGGGACTGGCCTTTTTTAAAAGACTGAATATAAGATTAAGCTTTGATTTTGATGTCCACGCCAGCTGCAACAGGAAGCACTTTGAGCTTATCGATTGTATCTGGGGTCGGGTTGAGGATCTCTAAGAGTCTTAAGTGGGTTCTCATCTCAAACTGCTCACGCGACTTACGGTCTACGTGGGGAGAGCGCAAGACGGTATAAATTTCCCGCTTTGTAGGTAGGGGAATGGGGCCAGCAACGCGTGCCCCAGTTCTCTTAGCTGTCTCGACAATATCGTCAGCAGCGCGGTCGAGGACCCGTTGGTCATAGCCCTTAAGCCGGATTCGTATTCTATGTTTACTTTGCTTTGCCATAATTTACCGTTTTTTGCCTGCGGCAACCTCTTCTTGAATTTTTGCCGGCACTTTTTCGAAGTGGCTCGGTTCCATTGTATATGTCGCTCGCCCAGATGATATAGAGCGCAGCTGGGTTGAATATCCAAACATTTCACTCAAGGGGACTTCGGATTCGATTTCGAGAGCTCCGCCCTTTTGTGGGTTTTGAGCCAAGATCCGCCCTCTTCGCCGATTAAGGTCGCCAATCACATCTCCCATCGATTGTTCAGGAGTTGTGACGACCACCTTCATGATCGGCTCTAGAAGAATTGGATTACACTGTTTTGCGCCGTCTCTAAGGGACATCGATCCACAGATCTTAAAGGCCATCTCACTTGAATCAACCTCGTGGTAAGATCCATAGACAATAGAGACCTTTGTGTCGACCATGTTGTAGCCAGCAATGACTCCTGTAGCAAGTCCTTCTTCAACTCCTCGAATGACAGCAGGAATGTATTCTCTTGGGATAACACCACCAACAATCTTGCTGACGACTTCGTTCCCTTTTCCTTTTTCGTTCGGCTCGATTTCAAGGACAACGTGTGCGTATTGCCCGCGACCACCACTTTGCTTCACATACTTGGTTTCAGACTTTGTCGGCTTGGTGATTGTCTCCTTGTAGGAAACTTCGGGTTTACCCACGTTTGCTTCTACGTTGAATTCTCTCATCATCCGATCCCGAAGAATATCGAGGTGAAGCTCTCCCATTCCTGCGATGATTGTCTGCCCCGTCTCTTCGTTCGATGATACGCGGAAAGTAGGATCTTCTTCAGCAAGAGCTGCAAGAGCGACAGAGAGTTTTTCTCGATCGGGCTTAGATTTCGGCTCAATCGCCATTGAGATTACAGGTTCAGGGAAGTCCATCTTCTCAAGGAGAAGGGGAGTCCCTTCTGCACAGAGGCTATCTCCTGTTGCTGTGTTTTTCAGACCGATCAGTGCGGCAATGTCTCCAGTGAAGAACTCATCGCGGTCTTTTCTATCTTTTGCGTGCATTTCAAGAAGTCGAGAAACGCGCTCTTTTTTTCCTTTGGTCGTGTTGAGAATGGTGGATCCTTTTTCAAGAACGCCAGAGTAAACTCTAACAAAGGTGAGTCTTCCCACGTAAGGGTCGGTCATCACTTTAAAGGAAAGAGCAGAGAGAGGGCTATCATCACTTGGCTGAAGTTCCATCTCTTCGTCGGTATTGGCATCAAACCCTTTGATGACCCCTCGATCTAGAGGAGATGGCATCCAGCGGACGATCGCATCGAGAAGAGGTTGAACTCCTTTGTTTTTAAAGGCGGTCCCGCAGAGAACGGGGTTGAACTTATTCTCACAGACGCCCTTTCGGATCGCTGCATGGATCTCATCTTCCGTAAGTGTATCAGGAGCTTCGAGCACCTTCATCATGAACTCTTCGTTCGACTCGTCTAGGGTAGCGAGTTCTTCAAGAAGTGCTTGGCGCATTTCGACGCACTTGTCCTTGAGATCTTCTGGAATATCAACTGTGTCGTATTTAGCGCCCATCGTCTCATCGAGGAAGAGGTAAGCTTTCATTGTGACGAGGTCGCACATTCCCTTGAAATCTGCTTCTGCTCCAATGGGGCAGTGGACAGGGATGGCGTTGGCGCCGAGCTTTTCTTTCATCGATTCGACAGCAGCGAAGAAGTCGGCTCCAATTCGGTCCATCTTGTTGATGAAGGCGATTCGAGGAACCTCGTAGCGAGTTGCTTGTCGCCAGACAGTTTCGGATTGAGGTTGAACTCCAGCAACGGCATCGAAAACGGCAACAGAACCATCGAGTACGCGAAGAGAGCGTTCTACCTCAACGGTGAAGTCGACGTGTCCCGGGGTGTCAATGATGTTGATTTTATGGCCGTCCCAATAGACGGTTGTGGCCGCGGAAGTGATCGTGATTCCACGTTCTTTCTCCTGCTCCATCCAGTCCATGGTAGCGGCACCTTCGTGCACTTCTCCAATACGGTGGAGGCGCCCAGAGTAGAAAAGGATCCGCTCTGTGGTCGTGGTTTTACCCGCATCAATGTGGGCCATGATCCCAATGTTGCGGACATTTTCTAACTGGTCTGATTCAGGGCGTTTTTTCGTTGCCATTCTTTATTGTGTTCCTTTAGTTCTTACCATTTGTAGTGAGCGTAAGCTCGGTTGGCTTCGGCCATACGGTGAGTGTCATCTTTTTTCTTGATCGTAGCCCCTTGATTCTGGAAACAGTCAGCTAGCTCAGAAGACAGGCCTTCAACCATTGAGCGCCCAACTTTTTCTCTTGAGTAGCGGATAATCCACCGCATCGCCATTGCTGTTCGACGATCAGGAGAGATTTCAATGGGGACTTGATAAGTAGCGCCACCAATACGTCTTGATTTTACTTCGAGAGTGGGCTTAGCATTCTCGAGGGCTTGCTCAAAAGCCTCGTATGCATTTTCAGCTTTAACTTTAATGGCAAACTTTTCAATTGCTTCGTAGATAATTCGGCGTGCTAAAGATTTCTTTCCGCCTAGCATTACTTTGTTGATGAGTTTTGAAATAATAATGCTGTTGTATTTGGGATCGGGATCAATTTGTCGCTTTTCTGCGCGTCTTCTCCGTGACATCTAGCCTCTTTGCTCCTTATTTAGGTTTTTTAGATCCGTACTTCGATCGGGATTGTTTGCGGTCTTGGACAGCCGCACAGTCGAGGGCACCTCGGACAATGTGGTATCGAACACCGGGAAGATCTTTCACCCTGCCTCCTCGGACGAGGACGATGCTGTGCTCTTGAAGGTTATGCCCTTCTCCACCGATGTAGGCGATCACCTCTTGGCCATTAGACAGGCGGACCCATGCCACTTTTCGTAGGGCAGAGTTTGGTTTTTTAGGGGTCTTTGTTTTTACCTGAAGGCAAACTCCTCTTCTTTGGGGGCATTTCACCAGGGCGGGGGACTTTTTTCTTCGAGTTTTGCGTGTCCGCTTACTGCGGACGAGCTGATTGATGGTCGGCATCGCTTGCCATTCTCCTTACGTTAAAGTAAAAACGCCCCACAAACAATGGGTGCGAGTAGAACAAACTATATAATGAGCGGGGATTTATTTGCAAAGGCTAAGAGCGTTAGCCCGTAGAAAGTTGGAGGTCGATGGGCATTTGTGGTTTCATTATTCTGTAAAAATAAAATTGAATTCGCTAAGTAGGAGAAAAGAGGTGGGCTCAATGCGGCGATTGTTTATTTGGATTTTTCTATTCTGGGGCGGAGCAGCTCAGCTATTTTCTTCCGTCCATTTTGATGAAATCGTCAAAGTAGAGGCGTTGCCTCCTAGTGCAGTCGATGAAAAACACCTTCTCAAAGCGAGCGATGTGCGTGACACCTTTAATGAAATGCTCCAGTTTCATGTTCAACATCATAAATTGACACCTATGCTCGTTCAGCGAGCCTACAAAGTTTTTCTTGAACAGTTTGACAGATTCAAAATGTATTTACTTAAGAGTGAAGTGGATCAAGTCAATCGCCTTTCGAAAACTGTGTTTGAAAGAGGGGTAACAAAATATTCTCAAGGCGATCTAACAGATTTTTTTGAAATCAACCAAGTGGTTGAAAATGCGATTGTTCGAGCGCAAAAGTGGCGTGAAGAGATCGAAAAGCAAGCGATCCTATCTCCATTTGACCTGAGGGAATCAAGAGGAGAGAGCTACCTTTCGTATGCATTAACAGCAGATCAGCTGAAAGAGCGGGTGTCGAAGCAGCTCATTCGACTCTTAATGGAAGAGAAAAAGCTTTGCGGGATGGGCGACTGGACTCCTGCGCAGCGAGAGAAAATTTTTACTCTTTGGGAAAGGCGTTTTTTGCGCAAAGAAAATACCTATCAAACAGGGTCTTTTTTGAAAGAGCACTACCTTGCCCTCCATGCTCTAAAAGCACTTGCGACTAGCCTCGATGCTCACACAGCCTACTTTAGTCCTGAAGAGGCACGCGAGATGCGCGCAGCGCTCGAAAAGCAGTTTGAAGGAGTAGGCGTTGTCTTGCGCGAAGGAATCGATGGGGTGATGATCATCGATCTAGTTGCTGGCGGTCCCGCAGAGAAGAGTCGTCTTGTTCATATTGGAGATCAGATCGTATCCATAGATGGGAAATCTGTTTCTGAAATGAGCTACGAGCAGGTGCTCGATGCAATGAAGGGAGACGGAAATAGAGAGCTGCACCTAGCACTTCGCCAGAAAGGAGAGACAACGCCTCGCCGCGTCGTCCTTTCAAGAGAAAAAATCATGATGAACGAACAGAGGTTACAGTATCGCTCAGAGCCTTGCAATGACGGGATCATTGGAGTCATTACTCTTCCCTCTTTTTACGAAGGGCAGGGGTCAAGCGCAGAGAAAGATATGCGTGAAGCTCTTAAAAAGCTAAAGAGAGAGGGAGCTCTAAAGGGCGTTGTTTTGGACATGCGGGAGAACTCAGGGGGATTTCTCACCCAGGCGGTGAAGGTTGCCGGTCTCTTTATTTCTCAGGGAGTCGTTGCCATTTCAAAATACGGCCGCGGGGAGGTAAAGTATTTACGCAATCTCGATGGGCGTCTTTATTTTGACGGTCCTCTTGTGATCCTGATTTCGAAGGCATCAGCCTCGGCTACAGAAATCGTAGCCCAAGCGCTTCAAGATTACGGAGTGGCTCTGATCGTTGGAGATGAGCACACCTACGGGAAGGGGACCATCCAAATCCAAACAGTAACAGACCCGTCTGCTCGAGCCTACTATAAGGTGACTGTTGGCCGCTACTACACCGTTTCGGGAAGATCGACCCAAATTGAAGGGGTAAAAGCCGATATTGTTGTCCCTACTATTTTCGCCTCCTACAAAATTGGCGAGCGCTTTCTAGAGTATCCATTGCCAAATGACCAGGTGGCCGCTGCCTACGTCGACCCACTCACCGATATAGACCTTCGATCCCGTAGCTGGTTTCAGAAAAACTACCTCCCCAATCTCCACACTCCTCAAGAGAAGTGGAAGAAAGAGCTCCCAACCCTTGCCAGCAAAAGCAAAGAGCGGCTTCAAAACAACCCCAACTTTGCTCTTTTCATCAAAGCGCAAGAGAAAAAAAGAGGACGCTCCCCAGCTCTGTTCCGCCGCGAGCTCAATCCCGAATGGGGAGAAGACGATCTTCAAGTCGCCGAAGCTGTGCACATCGTCAAAGATATGCTGTCCATCGAAAACAAAAAGTTCGTTACGAATCCATGAATCTTGTTGACCTTGGTTCTTAGTTAAGAGGCCTTTTCTTTCACATAAACGGGCTTTTTAGGTGCCGATTCCCGAATCATCCCCTGTCCTTCAGGCCTGGGTTCATCTTTGATAATCAGCCTTGCTTATTTTGCGATTTTGCATTAGGCTTTCACGTACAAAAACACTCTTAGGGGGATATCTGTGGAAGTAAAAGCTCTTTTAGAACCAGCTCAAATTTGCTGGGATCAACTGACAAAGCCTTCAAACTCTTATTTATCCATGGTACGCTCTATACCTCAAAAAGTTCTTGTTTTTTGTGAATTGATTGTCACCCTTCCTTTCTTTTTCATAGGAAAGACGATTACCATGCTTTCTTTGGATAGCAAACCAGCTCTCTCGAGTAATAGCAAACCAGCTCTCTCGAGTATCAGCCAGCGGGAAACTGCAAATGCTGTCTCTCAATTAGCAAGAGGGGCGGCCGAAGGCGTTTTGATTCCAGAAGGAAATCAAGAATCAGGTCTACAGGGATTTGCACAAAGCCCCTCTTGGCAAAGCTATTCGCAACTTAGTCAAGAGAGTCGTTATCTCATTGCCGCTCGATATTTTTACAAAGAATTTGGATGGAGCATCTCTTCGAAGGAAGCATTGCTCCAAAAATTTGAAGATAAATATCGTCTTGCTCCTCAAGTCGACTGGTTGCACACTGATATTAGAGTTGCTGCTACTGAGGCTAAAGCGAATGAGGAGAAGATCGAGCTTCTTGAATCTTGGAGAAACAACATTTCTGCTGAGGATAAAATAGCTTGGATTGGTAGATTAGACCAAGTAACAAAAAATCAAATCTTACGGTCATTGGCTAACAAAAGCCGTTTTAAATTTGAAGAGGCTGAAAATATTCTAATGAATGACCCCACAAACGCATCAATTACCACAGCCATTGATTTTGTGCTTTCTTCAGTTAAGGGTGGATACCCTAGTAATTATTTTAGCTAGCTGTGCGGCCCATAGCGTCATAGGTTAGTGAAGGTGTGTGCCAATAGGAAAAAAAATCAATTCACTCTTTTTTTTGCGAATCCCCCTTGCCAAGAATCGAAAACATTCATATCCTGGGTTCTTTGTTTTTGGCCAGATAGCTCAGTCGGTAGAGCAGAGGACTGAAAATCCTTGTGTCGCCAGTTCGATTCTGGCTCTGGCCAAATTTTGGGTGAAGAGAGGTGGATTTTGAAGCTTCTCTCTTCGGCCGTACTATTCGTACTGCCCTCATCGAGAATCTCCAAACTACACCCCCCTTCCCTCCAAAATTTGAGGCTAGAGTCTTATATTAAGTTTTTCTTGT
>Ga0180438_10001921_pt1 | contig 35413 bp, 21 predicted proteins | sample SS_ome_12_FD_132455 | JGI IMG/M metagenome (GOLD analysis project Ga0180438, IMG submission 132455) | Hypersaline lake sediment archaeal communities from the Salton Sea, California, USA - SS_3_D_2 metaG | ecosystem: Environmental > Aquatic > Non-marine Saline and Alkaline > Hypersaline >... | reverse complement strand
TCACCACCCCCACGCCTCATCTTTCTCACCGTCATCACACCACCTCCGCAAAACGCCGGTTCTCTGGAAATCACCCCAGCATAACCAACGCCGCAAGACGGGCGGATTTGTAGCGCTCACGAAAGAAATCCTTTCCCTTTGCGATTTCATACCAGATGATCTTCTTCGCCGTCCCACGCCACGGTTTCGCCAACGCACCGTCCCCGGCGCACGGGTCCAAGATGACACGGGCCGGGTAATGGGGCGAGATCAAATCGAAGAGGAACTGGCAAAGGCCATCGGGCGTCCTTATATCATTCGCTTTGGTCACCGGCTGGTTATAGCCGCCGAAAAATGGTCGAGGCCGGGTCTTGCCATCGAGCCCGACCGTGGCGTCCAACTGGATAATGTGACCAGTTGCCTCCAATTCGGCACGCACGCTGGCGGCAGTGGCGTGATGGACACCCAACATCTTGCCGACCCACCGGTTTGATCGCTCCGGAGTTTCCGCAAGCTGGTCGGCAATGAGTTGGCGTTTCTGGGCCTGAGTCAGGTGACGGCGGGCGAGATTGAGGGCTCGGGCCAAGGCTCGCAATTCCTCTTCGTCGCCCTCGTGTAAGGTTTCAGGGCATTCGTAGCCAAGATCATCGGCAACGCCCTTCCGGTTGTTCCCATCAATGATCCGTCGCACCGGCCCGTCGCTGTCCACCAGGATCGGGTTGAGGACGCCGTTGACGGCGATGCTGGCCTTGAGCCCCTCGTACTCCTCTGGCGTGAGTGGAGGAAGGTCGATAATTGGCTTGTAACGGGGCTTGGATCTACGGCGTGATTTGGTCTTGGTGGTCATGGCCGGGCCTCCTTGAAGTGGCTGCCGGTGATTGTAGCTCAGAGATTGTTTTTTGAAAACCTCTTTTGCTCACTCCGCCCGTTCCGGGCGGAGTGAGCAGCCCAAGCTTGAAAGAGAATGGCCCGGCCCCTAACCCGCTCCCCAAATGGCCTCGGGGCCCCTCGCCGAGGAGAGAATTGACCGGAGATCCCCAATAACTAACCTCCGAACGCCGTCCCCACAAACACGGCCCTGGGACTGGGCGGCGGAATGTGCTGCTGGGCTGATTATGATGGGACGCTATTGCTCCCATCAAGCACGGCCCCGGCCCTGGGTGGCGGGTCGTGATGGCGTGCTGAAGCTACTGCTCCCATCAAACACGGGCCGGGGACCGGGCGGCGGGCGGTGATGGAGGGCTGAAATTGAAGGGACGCTACTGCTCCCATCACAAACGGGTGCTGGACTGGGCGGCGGGGCGTGAACGGGCGCTGATAATTATGGGGTTCATTTGCGGGTAAACCAAGGGGGTAGGGGGTAGGAGCGCATAACATCCCCCATCCCTCACAGTCGATACGTGACCTTCGTATCGGCCACGTCGCCCTGGAATCGACCAGCATTCACCATTACCGGGGGAATGTAGATCGTGCGATGTTTCGACCATCCGGGACCGTATGCTTGTCGCTTAAAGTACCCACGTCGCCAATGGGGCCTCTTGGGTTTTCCTTTGCCGTCGCTTTCATCGCACTCCACTCGATCAACCAGCTTGATGTCCTGGTCAAAACTGAGGAGAAACTGTCGTGGGAGCGACTCCAGCATTCTCTGCCCTGCCTCCCTAACTCGGCGTTTTCTGCTCCGCATGAGCTTCTTCGCCTTCCTTTCACCAGGGCGGTCCATTGGCCTCTGCGTCCAGCGATGTATCGTCATCAGCAGACATAGATTGATCGCCACTCTTTCGATAGCATTGGTGGCGCTGATATGCGAACCTTCTTCTCGGCTGTTGCGGATCGCCTGCTCAATCGTCGGAAACTGATCGTGAGCCAGAAGCCCGGTGACGATGCGGTCTCCGTCGAGCCTTGTTGAAAAGAACGTGGAGTCCCTCATTTCGCCCATCCAGGTAACGTCGAGACCGTGACCGAACGGCCTCCAGTCGTTCGGCCATGCAAACACCATCGAGGCATACGGCGACTTGAAGTCTGAAAACGGAATATTGGCGTCAGTGTGCTCCATGGCCTCACACTGTTCTCGGCTGGGAGCCACAATCTTCAGACCCCCAGCGACCGCTCTTGATTTCACGAATAAATCCAACATCCCATCCAAGGTATAGACACTCCTGTAGATGCGAACGAGTTCAGATGCTTCCGGTGGGACCGGGGGATATGTAAATGTGGAGCCTCGGCCATCCGGCGTTATTGTCCGTCCCGTTCGCTCGATCCACTTGTACTTGCCCAATATCCGCAGTCGGACCAGCATTTCAGGCGATACGTAGCGGGCGATGTCAAACTTTGTTGAAGGTTGTTTCATTTCTACTTCCTCCTTTCGTAAAGGCAAAAAGAAAGCCCGCTGGAGCAGAGCATCCCCCTTGACTTGGGAAACTCTGCTCCAGCGGGCTCTAAATCTCTAAGGTGGTGACTCCTGCCCGGCCTGGCTCTCGCCGATATCCCGACAGGCTACCCGCTGAATCAAATTGTCTGCCGTCAGCTACATCACACTTCGCATCGGGCAGTGGCTTCCATAGTCGCTCTCTTTCTATGTGGTTCGTAATGCTCTTGGTACATTTCGCCCTCTCTCCGTCGTTGTTGGGCGGGCCGGTGTGGATGATAGTCGTCATCCATCCCTGTTATTGTAGCCCAGTTTGAAAAGTTTGTAACGTAACGACGGTGCGGCTCGTTTTCACCGAACCGGCCTCGACGCTTTTCCAGCTTGAGCTTCAGCATCTCGGCGTCGGTCTCAATCACGAACACTTCCTGGTCGTGGGCACTGAGCACGACGCCCATGCCCCTGGCTCGGCTAATGTCGTTCTCCCGGTCGGACTGGGGGATGACCATCTTCACCACGCCCAGCTTGACGGCCTCTGCCGCCCAGTCGGTCGCAGGCAGCCAGTCGTCATGCTTTTCGGCCCCCAAGAGCCCAAGGCCCTTACGCACCGGATCGTCGTTGGCCTTTCGGTTGCCATAATTGCCAAGGAAGTCGGACAAGCCGTTAGCCTTGAGGATGCCGCCGATGGTCTTTGCCCAAGACGTAAATGGATGGCGGGCAGTGTCATCAAGCGGTTGACCGGAATGCTTCCATCGTTCGATCATTCCCCGCAGTTCGGCGGCAATGTGATTTTGGTTGGCGGGCAGAAATTCGTAACGGGGGTTACCGATGGGCGATGTCCGGGTGGTCACGTCGCCCACGGGGGTCAAGTGGATCGGTAGACTGCGATTCAGCAGATCCTCGCTGACGCTGCCGAAGTTGGTGGAGATCGCCAAGACCACATCGTTGCGGCGGCGCACCGGTGCGCCGGTGCCGGTGGAAAACAGTAACGGTTCCGGGTCGGTGGCAAATCGTTCCAGAAAGGCCGAGGCCATGAATCGTTGGCTACGTTCCAGCCGAGCATTTTCTACCACGAGCACACCTGTATCGGGGCTCTGTTTCAGGGCACCCACGAAATTCCGTTCCAGGGCCCAGTTGGTGGATTGGTAAGAGATGGACACGGACCCCGCCAGCCCGGCAGCGAAAGCGATCACCGTGTCCTTGCCTGCATGGCTCTTATTGGCCGTGACGCAGATGATTGGCTTATTGCCCAGCCAATGGTTGCGGAGCATCACAGTCAAGGCCGCCGCCACTGCATTGGTTCGGTCGGCGTTCGTATCGAACGCCATCACGTCCAAGAAGGCGTTGATCGTGTCGAGCGAGTCGGAGACCTCGGGCTCGCCACCGATATAGATGACTCGATGGTGCTCGCCACCGTCGCAATAGCCCGGCTTCGCCAAGGCGAAGCCGGGCAGGTACATCGGGACCGTGGTGATCTGATCGACGGCGAGGAAGTGGCCGAGGAAGCACTCGGACTGGAGCATGGCGTTGAGATGGGCTGCGTCGATCTTGCCGCCCTTGCTCTTGCCCTGCTTGACGACACGAACGGGCACCCGGTCAACGATCACGGGCAGCAGTTCCGAGCCCTTGGTGATCGTGATGTGTTTCCCGCTAGCGAGGAGACGAATCAACCCGCCGCCGACGCTGGCATCTCGGAAGAGATCACCGGTTTCGGCGAGCCGCTTACCAAGGTGGGAATAGTTGTCGGCGACGTGTCCGTCCTCGTCCCAGATAAGTTCTGCGCCAACGAAACGGGTATTACCCGACACACCCACCACACCCCTCCACGCCGAGGAACGGTTGGAGCCGAACCGGTTTGGATCGGTCGGACGAGAGGACCGCCCGTTGCCGGGCGTATTGGTAGTGGTGGAGTCCGAATTGGCCGCCCGCAAGGGGACAGCCGACGCCGCCCGGGGCTCGGGCGAAGAGAGTGAGCGTTTCATTGGGCAACCCAGCAACTCAGTCGGTGAAGCTGCCGTCAACGGCCCGAACGCCAACTACTGTTGGGCCGGATCGCATTGACCGGTAGCGAGCACCAACTGAGCATCTAAGTCATTGATGGGGTTGCCCACCAATTAGAGACGCTCTGTCAGTACGGGTTAGTCTACTACGAGTGTATGTACTGTTGATTGATATTGTAGCCCATTCTTTCGTGATTGTAAACCGGCTTCCGCAGGCGTCAACTTGTCTCTGGAGACAAGTTCAGACCATCGGACAATTCTGTCCGATGGTCTGGCTCATGGGCGAACAGACCAAGGGCGGTGTGCAGAGGGGACTGACATTGGCAAGGAACAGTCATCGGGGAGGAAACACTGTCGCCACACCAGAGACCAACACCGCTATTTTCAAAAATGCTGACTCAACGGGGATGCCAACATTATATGTTGCGGTTTCATTCCGAGCGGAATGAAATGAATGAAAGATTATAACCCCCGGCAATTAAACCCCAACGTCTTCGATCAAACATTATATGCCCACCGAATGAAACGGAATGAAACCGGCATCGACGGAAACTTTAAAAACACTGCCACCCGGTCCCAGCAGCCGAGCGGGTGGAAGGTATCTCGATCTCTCGTGTCGGGATGTACGGCGTGGATGACGTATCAATCATCTGGTCCTGGTCGAGCCTCACACCCGAGAAGTTGTCAGCGGAATCGCTGACGTAAGGGAAGGAGCGAAAAGACAGCGACGTTCGGCTGCGGGTGAATGGAGAAAGAGAAACCGGGGAGTCAACGCAGAAAAATCATCTTGCGCTGCCGATTGTAATGTGAGAGAATGCAATCATCATTTTCATTAAGGAGTTTAACTATGGTTACATTACAGGAGACAAACAACCTCGCATCTAACAGCACCGGTTCGAGTAAGATCGACGACTGCACCTGCGATTCAGTGGAGAAGTCGGCAAGCCAGGAGGCTCTCGCAATTCGGCTTGAAGAATTAGAGCAAGAGGACGAGGATGGCGAATTGGTGACCAGGTACGAGATTCTCGAAGGCGAGAATTGCCTGATTGGGAAGGCGACCACCGTGGAGAGGGATGGCAAGAGACTGCTGGAATATGTTGATAGCGATGTCGTCCTGCATAATGCGGTGGTCGGGGAATCGTTCAAGGAGGCCCTTGAAGACGCTGAGTCTCTGGTGGAGATGTTGCGGCACTATGAGAGATTGGAAAGGGACGGGAAGATTGTTTGTACTGGGAACGAAACCAGCCCATCTATGGTATTCTACGAAATCGTTCTACCCAAAGGCGGTCTGCCCTTCACGACGGATGAAGAACTGGTCCAGTTGGTGGCGGAAGTGGTTTCAGTGCTCGATTGAATTGAATTTGAGCGAATGAGGGGACGGGGACTTGAGCGCCGTGGCTTTATCTCCCTGGCCCCTGAAATGGCAAGGTCGAAGGGTTGAGGAGCGTTGGCGACAAACAGTGGCCGGATCGCTCCGAAACCACCGGCCAGAAACCCCGAGATCGTGTCAATCTGGATCGAAATGACTGCGGACGGGGGCTGCAAGCAAGGGAGCCCCGGTGCTACCGTTTCTTCACAGACCGCTTCTTCCTCACCTTCGAGGGCCGGTCGCTTCCGATCCATCTATAGACTGTGGTGTTTGCCACGCCAAGCTCTCGGGCGATCTGAGCCACGGGCTTGCCTTCTCTCGCCATAGCTCGCATTCTCCTGATCTGCGCCTGCGTGACGTACTGATGATCCCGCTCTTGCCATGGGTCGCCATCCACAGTGAATGCCTCAGTTAGTTTTCGCTCCAGAATCCGCTGCGCCTTGAACACTACTTTCCACGGAACATTGGTGTAGCGACGTAGGTTTCGGTCGGGGTGCTGATGACGATGTGTCAGGTGGGCCGAAGCAACTCCTTCGCCATCGATGCGCCTGACAAAATTCGCAGATGTGTCCCGCAAGGTGTTGAATCCGTGCCGTGGAAAGCTCGGATGATCTTGCTGCACTCGGTCGAGGAGCCTATACCATGCGTTCGGGATGTCCCTGCTGCGATTCCCGCCTTTGGTCTTCCTCCAGAGAGGGTTGCCTCTACTGTTCACCAGAACGTGGGCCGTGCTATCTGTCTCCCGTCCTCGAATCGCCCACTGAAGCCCTTCGTATGTTATGCGGAACAGGCGGTGAATACCTTTGACTTTTTTCTTTCTACGGACTCGTTTGATGTAGTGGACTCCGTTCTTTTCAATGACCTCACCGACACGTAATCGCCCGATTTGGTCAGCCCCATAGGCGCAGTTCACACCCAGAAGCAGAAGGAGCCGTTCCAGGGGAGTCCCATACTCGAAAAGGGTCTTGAGTTGAGCCACAGTGTAGGTCGGAATGTCATCGGCATCCGAATCGTCGTCTCCCTCCAATCCAAGGGGCCGATGACTGATTCTGTGATAGTCCAAGGGTTCCCGCCAATCCCAATCAGGCTGGGTGTGCAGCCAGTCAAAAAACTGGGCGAACTCACCTATCAGGTTTGAGGCAGTCTTGGCCTTCATCGGTGTCTTGTAGCGATGAGTGATTGGCCGGTTCCGGAAGATGCCGAAAAGTCGGTCCACGGAAGCGTAGTCAGTAAGGGACTGCAACGGCACGTCGTCAACGTAGCTCTTGATTTGCCTGACCATGCTTCTCTTGGTCTGTCCCGTGTCGTTGACCGCACGTTCGGACTTGTCGAACTTCTCACTGGCAATATGTTCAGAGTATGCGTCGAGAGCTTGGTGGAGCGTCTTGTCTCCGAGGAGGTTGACATACTTTCGGTCGTTTCCAGGCATGTCCAAGACAACGGCCTTCAGATCGGCGGCCAGTGCCAACAACGACTTTTCACTCGCTTCAACTTCCTTCCACTTCTCTTCCTCGCCGGCTTTACCCTCGTGATATGCGGCCTCGTCCTCGGGTAGAACAGGGATCTCGGGGTAACACCGAGCGACGGCTTCCACAATTCGGGCGTAGGTTTCCGAGTCGGCGTTGGGCAGGCTGTATCGGTAAGCAGGCTCTCCCTTGCCGATGGCTTTGGCGATTTTCAGCGACAGGTCGTCCCAGATGGGTGATGTCCCGGCCTGCTTTGATTCGAGTTCGATCCGGTGCCAAATGGCGGCGATTCGGTCAAATCGCTCCTGGGCAGTTCGTTTGACCCGCCCGAGGCTGAGCTTCGGTTGAGTGAGCTTACCATCCACCCTGTGGAGGTAGCCGATATTCCTTCTGTAGATGCCATCTTTCTCCGCTTTGAGGCTGGTCTTTCGCATTCCCTTGTGCCCTTCGGTGCGGGTGTGATGGAGATTCTGATAAGCCCAATTCTACCGTCTTATCAGAAGTTGGCCAGCCAATTATCAGAAGAAATCGGGTCAAATTATCAGAAGATACGGCATTTTGGCCGTTTTTCTTGGTCAAATCGTAGCGACACAATTCGACACAAAACAAGAAATAACAAAGCCTTGCGAATGATTGCAAGGCTTTGTTAAGGTGGAGGCGGCGGGAATCGAACCCGCGTCCCGTGGCATGTCTACGCAAGCGTCTACGTGTGTAGTCGGTTGTTTGGGTTTCGTGGCGGGCGGCTCGAACCGACGCGATCCGCCTGCCCCTAGCTCAGAACTTGGTCTCGCTCAAAGCGTGCTGAGCAGTGACTTCGAGCCAGCCGGAATTGGCAACCGGTTTTTGGGCCTCTCCGGCGAAGGCCCGCAACCGGGGCCGCGTTTGTTACGCAGCCATTGCGAAGGAGTTATCCTTGGCAAGTAAAGTTGCGATCAGGTTTTAACGTGGCCTCCTGATCAACCACGACACGCATCTTACGCTTCCAGTACCCGGTCGAAGCCAATTCGCCCCCTGGGAAAGCGTTGAGCATCGGCCGCAAAACCCCTCCTCGCTCGTCTCCAAGCGGAACGGAGGCCGAGTCGCAGCGTTCAGCTTCCCGATTTTCATCTTCGGTCCGATTCATTGTGCATTATTCGTCGAAATGGCGCCGTTGGCTAGGGCGTCGGCGTCTTTTCCCCTTTTCGTGCCGGGTTGGTCTGCCTAGAATTGTCCATCGCAATCCCTCGCCGATGGACTCTCCCTTCCCGATGAATGGCGCCCTCCGCATCACGGTCGCTTTCGCAGTCGTGCACCACGCGCTGTGCGGGTGCTGCGGGGGCGGTCTGTTTGTGGAGTCGCTGGGGCGTTTGGGTTCGTCCCCGTCACCGTTGATCGTCGCGACCGAGCACCGCCATGGTTGTGCTTGTGAGCACGCGGGGCAAGCTCTCACTGAGAAGGATCCTCGGGATAACTCGCCCTGCCGAGACCGGCTTCCCCATCACCATGACTGTGGCGCGGATGCCTATTTACCTTGGCTTTTTGGGGCCGCCGTCGACTTGGAGACCCTCGACGTCGCGGCCGGTATCGAAGCCGATTTCCGCCAGATGTCCCATCTTGCCGGTTTTGTGGTGGCGCCGGCCGAAAACGACGGGCCTGAGCGGGCTCTCTTGCGCAGGCGGTATATCTGGGTTCAATCCCTGCTAATCTAAATTCTCACTGTCTTCTTTTGGCGGCAGTAACGGCGGCCTCTTTGCCGTCGTCTTTCCGAACGAAATTCTTCTTATTCCTCTAGAGGAGTGATGCCGTGAACATCACGCGTGCAGACTCGCGGCGGGAGCGCGCGACGTCCCAACCTGTCTCCGGAAACCGCGCCGAGTCGGACGCGGCAGTGGCGCCGACCCCGGCCGGAAGGTCCCCGTCCAGGCGGCGCCGGTGGCTGGTTTTTGCGGCGGCAACCGTGGTCGTGGTGGCCGTGGCGACGGCGCTGGCCGTTACGTTCCCGCGTTGGGCGCCGGCCCTGCGGCGAGCGGCGGAATCGGCCATGCCGCCGGCAAACCGAGCCGCGAGCGGACAGCATGTCGAGGAAGGCCTCGACGGCAACCATGCCGGGCATGATCACGCTGGGGAGACGCACGCCCATCCGGGCCACAGCGAAGAAACCTCGCTCGCCCTCAGCGAGCAAGGCCGCAAGAACATCGGCTTGACGCTCGCCACCATCGAGTTGAGCGATCCCTCCAGGGCGATGACCATCCCGGCGACGCTCACCGCGATTCCGGGCGCCAGCCGCCGCGCCGTTTCGGCGCCGCTGACCGGCATCGTGACCAAAGTCATCCCGTTGCAGGGGGAGGCGGTGGAACCGGGCCAGCCGCTCTTCGAACTGCGGCTGACCCACGAAGACGTGGTGGAAAAACAAAGCCAGTTGCTTGAGTCGCTGGAGTCCCGAGACGTCGTCGCCAGCGAGATCGCGCGGTTGGATGAAATGGCAAAGCAGGGCATCGTGCCGGGCAAACGGCTGCTCGACCAGCAGTACCAACGGCAGAAGCTCGACGCAACGATCCTGGCCGCAAGACAGGCGCTGCGCCTGCACGGTCTCTTGGAGTCGCAAATTGAACACATCGTCGACAAGCGCGAGCTGGTGGACACGCTGACCGTCGTCGCCCCCGAGCCAGCGCACGTGATAGGTGAGGAGGAGCATTCCGATCTGATGCAAGTCGCGGAGTTGCACGTTCGACCAGGCCAGCACGTCCAAACGGGCACACCGCTCGCGACGCTAACGGATCATTGCGTGCTGTACATCCAAGGCCGGGCCTTCGAGCAAGACGCTGCGGTCCTCAATGAGGCGGCGAGCACGGGCGCCGAACTGACCGCCCTGATCGACGGAGGCGAGGGCAAGACGAACGAAGTCGATGGGCTGACGATTCTCTACGTCGAGGACACGGTCGAGACGGAATCGCGTGCGCTGAAGTTCCATGTCGCGCTGCCCAACGCATTGGTCCGCAATGAGCGCACCGACGATGGACGTCGATTCATCTCGTGGAGGCACAAGCCGGGCCAGCGCGTTCAGCTCCTGGCGCCGGTCGAGCGGTGGACCAGGCAGATCGTGTTACCGCCGGAGGCCGTGGTGCAGGACGGGGCGGAAACCTACGTCTACCAATACGTAAACGGCCACTTCGACCGAAAGACGGTGCACGTGAAATACCGCGACCAGCAGAAGGTGGTCATCGAGCGTGATGGCGCCCTGTTTCCCGGCGACCAGGTGGCCGCTCATGGCGCCTACCAGATTCACTTGGCGCTGAAGAACAAGGCGGGCGGAGGCGTCGATCCTCACGCCGGCCACAATCACTAAGGGATCGGGAGTCTTCTTCGACCATCGTCTGGCCACAGGACGCCAACATGCTCAATTCACTGCTCAATGGAGTGATACTTTTTTCACTTCACCAGCGGTTGCTGGTCGTCGCGCTGGCCATCTTTTTGATGGCCTATGGCGGCTGGAAGATCGCGGAACTGCCCATCGACGTGTTGCCCAGTCTCGATCGGCCCCGGGTCGTGGTGATGACCGAAGCGCCGGGCATGGCCCCCGAGGAAGTCGAGGCCCTGATTACGTTCCCGCTGGAGACGTCGCTGAACGGGGCCACCGGCGTGAAGGCGGTGCGAACCGCCTCGGGAAACGGCCTCTCCGTCATCTACGTGGAGTTTGACTGGGGCACGGATATCTACAACGACCGGCAAATCGTGGCCGAACGGCTTGCGCTGGTAGCCGACGAGGTGCCGGAGGGAATCCAGCCGCAACTCGCGCCCATCTCGTCGATCATGGGCCAGATTGTCATCCTCGGGATGTGGAGCGAAGACGAGCGGGTCAGCCAGATGGAACTGCGGACGCTGGCGGACTGGGTGGTGCGGCAGCGGCTGCTCACCATTGAAGGCGTTTCGCAGGTGTTCGTGATGGGCGGCGAGCGGATGCAGTTCCAAGTGCTCGTCGATCCCAACGCATTGCTGCGCTACGATGTGTCGCTGCATGAGGTGCGGACAGCGCTGGCGGAAAGCAACGCCAACGTCACCGGCGGCTACCTGGACGAACAGGGGCCGAATGAGTTGCTGATCCGCTCGCTCGGCCGCGTGAAGACCATCGAGGAAATCGGCGAGATCGTGATTACCATGCGCGACGACCGGCCGGTCCTGGTGCGGCATGTGGCCCGCGTCATCGAGGGCCCCCAAGTGAAGCGCGGCGACAGCACGGCGTTCGCCCGCGGCCAGGACGGCGAGTACGAAGGCGGCGCCGCCGTCGTGATGACCGTGAACAAGCAGCCTGGGGCCGACACCCGCACGGTGACCGCCGCCGTGGCCGCGACGCTCGCCAGGCTCGAGGAGTCGCTGCCCGATGGCGTCCGCATCGAACCCGACTTGTACCAGCAAAGCACGTTTATCGACCGCGCGGTGCACAATGTGATCGACGCGCTGCGGGACGGGGGATTGTTGGTCGTCATTATCTTATTCCTGTTTTTGCTCAACTTCCGCACAACCTTCATTACGCTGACGGCCATGCCCCTGTCCGTTGTCGTCACGGGGGTGATTTTCACGTGGTTCGGCCTGTCGATCAACACGATGACGCTCGGCGGCCTGGCGGTCGCGATTGGCGAGTTGGTGGATGACGCGATTGTCGACGTCGAAAACATTTCCCGGCGTCTCAAAGAAAACCGGCGCCGCGAGAACCCGCGGCCAACGCTTTTCGTCGTGTACCGGGCAAGCGCCGAGATCCGCAATTCCATCGTGTTCGGCACGATGATCGTGGTTCTCGCGTTCTTGCCGGTCTTCGCCCTTAGCGGAATGGAGGGACGCCTGTTTGTGCCGGTGGGCGCCGCTTATGTGACCTCCCTGCTCGCATCCCTGGTAGTATCTCTGACCGTTACGCCCGTCCTCTCGTATTGGCTTCTCGGGCAGCGCGGCGCCTGGCCGTGGCTGGCGGCGGTGATTTCCCCAATCGCGACCTTTCTCTTGAGCCGCTTCGGCGCGCCGGCGGCGTTGGGGTGGTTCGGCCTGGAAACGGCGTCACACCAGTTCGCAGCGCTGCCGCTGTGGACGCATATCGTTATTGCCATCGTGTCCGCCGCGCCACTTTGGATCCTCATGATGCTGGCGGACCGCATGGCCGAAGGGGAGGCGGACGGTTGGCTGTTGACGGGCCTGAAGTGGGGCGCCGGACACATGATTCGCTTCAGTTTACGTCGGTCATCGCTTGTTCTGGGCGCCGCCCTCATCGCCGTGGCGATGAGCGGGTGGGCCCTCTCGCGACTGGAAAACGACTTCTTGCCGCCCTTCGATGAGGGAGCGGTACAGGTGAACGTGGTGCTCCCGCCGGGAACCTCGTTGAAGACATCGGAGGCGGTGGCCCGGAAAGTCGAACAACGGCTGATGAAGATCGACGACATCGTCGCGTTCGTTCGCAAGACGGGCCGCGCGGAGTTGGACGAGCACGCCGTGCCGGTCAGCCAATCGGAGTTCATCGCCACGCTGAATCCGGATAGCCGGCGATCGCGAGAAGAAATCCTCGAAGAGATTCGCGAGGCATTGGCCGACGTGCCCGGCATCGTGACCAGCGTGGAGCAGCCGCTGGCGCACTTGATTTCGCACATGCTCTCGGGCGTGCAGGCGGAAATCGCGATCAAGCTGTACGGGTACGACTTGCAGGTCTTGCGGCGCGAGGCGAAGAAGATCGAAGCCGCCATCGCCACCGTGCCGGGCGTGACCGACTTGCAGACGGAACCGCAGATCGAGATTCCGCAATTGCAGATCGAGCCGATTCCCGGCCGCCTGGCGCAACATGGCCTCCGTCGCGGCGACGTGAACGAACTGGTCGAGACGGGGCTGCACGGCGATGTGGTCTCGCAGGCGCTGATCGGCCAGCGGCAATTCGATCTTTTTCTCCGGCTGGACGAACCTTTCCGTGAAGACATCGACGCTGTTCGCCGGCTGACCATTGATTTGCCCGCAGGCGGGAAGACCAGTCTCGCGTCGGTCGCCCACGTGCGGCGGTCGAGCGGGCCCAACACGATTCACCGCGAAAAGGTCCGTCGCCGGGTCGTCGTGCAGTGCAACACGCAGGGCCGCGGGCTGGTCGACGTGGTCGAAGACATCAGGGACCGCGTGGAGCCGATTGAACGCCGGCTGGCCGAGCAGTACAGCGGCTATTTCGTTGAATACGGCGGACAGTTCGAGCGGCAGCGCACCGCATCCCGCCGTATGGCCGTCTTTTTCGGCGGCGCCATGATCGGCATGTTCCTGGTCCTGTTCAGCATGTTCCGCTCGGCCAATCTTTCACTGCAAGTGCTCATCGCCCTGCCGATGGCGTTGATCGGTTCGGTCGCCGCGCTCTATCTCACCGGGCAAACGCTCACCGTGGCGGCGATGGTCGGTTTCATCTCGCTCTGCGGCATCGCTTCGCGAAACGGAATCCTGCTGATCAACCACTACCTCCACCTGGTCCAGCACGAGGGCGAGACATTTTCCCGGGACATGATTGTCCGGGCCGGGCAGGAACGCGTCGCTCCGGTCCTCATGACCGCGCTAACGTCGGGCATCGGCCTGGCGCCGCTGGTCATGGCCTCGGGCGAATCGGGCAAGGAGCTGCTTTATCCCATCGCCACGGTGATTATCGGCGGCCTGGTTAGCAGCACCTTTTTGGAGTTTCTGGTTCGTCCCGTTCTCTTCTGGCGATTCGGTATCGGCGCGGCGCGGCAAGCCATCGAGGCGGAGGAGGAAGATTTCTCCGAGTCTCCGGAAAAGCAAGCAGGGATTACGACAGATCAGCGATGAACGTGTGCGACGGAGGTATGATTAGGGTCTTCCAGCGTAACATCTGCGTGCCTTGCGCGCATGCGCAAATCCGAAATCCGAATTTCGAAATCCGCAACAAATTCGAAGCTCGACTGACCGAAATCCAAAACCGCCGCCGCAGCGCGGGAGGGTGTGGGGACGTTTTGAACATTCGAATTTCGGATTTGGTTGCGGCTTCGTCGCCTCAGGCGTTTCCCCTCGCTTGACCGAGGAGCGACGTGGCGACGCCCTCGCGTTTGCTTTCCACTTCACAACTTCAGGAGGTCGACGGATGAATGCCTTGCGAGTTTCTTGCTCTCTCTTGGGCCTTGCCGCGGCTGGTGTTTTGCTGGCGGGCTGCGGTGGCGGCGACCAACCCGAGGACGCCGGCCGTGTCGAAGGCGGCGCTTCTCCGGCCGGCCATGCGGAACACGAACACCCGAGCCAGGGTCCGCACGGTGGCGACCTCTTCGCACTGGGCGGGCACGAGTATCACGCCGAGCTGCTTCACGACAAGGATTCCGGCGCCGTGACCGTCTATCTCCTGGACGGCGACGCCAGGGAAACGGTGGCGGGTGACGAATCGGAGATCACGATGCAGCTCTTCCTGGATGGAACGTATGTCCGTCATACGCTGTCGGCCGGCGCCGAGAAAGGAAAATACGCAATCGACGACGCCAGCCTGGCCAAGACGTTGGGAGATCGAGAGGAACTGAAAGGCCGCTTGCAAGTGAAAATCGACGGGAAATCCTACACCGGCCAGATCGAACATGCCGCGCATGACCATGCCGGGCACGACCACGACGACCACGATCACATAGGGGAAGACGATTCGGATCACGACCATTGACACTGCGGCTTGCTAGCATGCCGTCATCCGGGCCGGTCGGCGATTTTTCGGCGGCCGGTCCGTTGGCTTGGAATGCGGCGTCGGATAACGCCGATAGCACAATAGTGAATCGCCGCCACCACCCGTTTGCGGCGCTGTCATCGGGAGAAGCAGGATGCGACCCTTCGAAGCGAAACGCTGGCGGATATCTGCGGTGATGATTTGCGGCGCCCTGACGGTGGGCGCCGCAGGTTGGACGGCCTCGGGCCAAACGACGGGACCGCGGGACCTTGCCAGTCCGATTCCTATGCCGCTGGAGGAGTTCGGCGTTCCTTTCGAGGCCCGCTGGCAAGCGGAGAGTGACATTGAGCCGGCGCCCCTGCCGCCGCCGCAGGCGCCACGAGCGCAGACGGATGCCCACGCCGGCGTGACCATCGCCCACCTCGAGCAATTGGCGTTGCGTCACAACCCCACCCTGGGTCAGGCGTCGCGGCGCATCGAGGCCCTCTGCGGAACCCATCTGCAGGTGGGGATCAAACCCAATCCATCCATTGGATATATCGGTGAAGAGATTGGCGACGGTGGTCGGGCCGGTCAGCAAGGAATCCAATTCCAACAGACCATCATCACCGGCGGCAAACTGGCGCTCAATCGTGCCGTGGTGAGCTATGAAATCGCCCAGGCGCAGCAGGAGTTCGAGATGCAGCGGCGCCGCGTGCTCAATGATGTCCGCATTGCGGCCTATCACGCCCTGGCGGCACAGCAAACCGTGACCCTGGCTGAGCAATTGCTGGCCCTGGGGGAGGCCGGGGTGAAGGCTGCCGAGGGCCTTTTCCAGGCCAAAGAAGTGAGCCGCGCGGACGTTTTACAGGCCAGAATCGAGGCGAACTCGGCCCGGCTGACGCTGGAGACATCTTCGAACAACGCGAGGGCCGCGTGGAGACGTTTGGCGATGGTGGTCGGCGTCCCGGATCTCCAGCAGGTCCGCATCCAGAACACCCTGCCAGGGGAGCCTTTATCGCTCACTTGGGACGGCGCCCTTACGGATCTGATGGCCGCCAGCCCCGAACTCGGAAGGGCTTACGCCGGCGTTGAGCGGGCGCGGCGCCACTTGGCGCGACAGTGCGCCGGGCAAATCCCGGATGTGACGCTCGGAGGCGGAATTCGCCACAACTTCGAATCGGAGACCACGGTCGCTACCGCGTCGCTCTCCGTGCCGCTGCAAATCTTCAACCGCAATCAGGGCAATATTCTGCGGGCACAGGCCGAGCTGGCTGAGGCCCACCGCGAGGTCGAGCGCGTCGAGCTGTCGTTGCAAGACCGGCTGGCCGTGGTCTTCCGGGAATATGAAAATGCCCGCCAGCGGGCCAGCCGGTACCGGAACGATATTTTGCCGGACGCCAAGGCTTCCCTCGACCTGGTTCAACAGGGCTACGAGGGTGGCGAATTCGGTTATCTGCAACTGCTCACCGCCCAACGGACGTACTTCGAGACCAACGTCGCCTACATCCAAGCCCTGGCGCAACTCTGGACCTCGACGGCCGAGATTGACGGCCTTTTGCTTCGCGGCGGACTTGCGCGGCCGGGCGGGTAGACTTCCGCCGTCCCTGGCCGAAAAACTCACGCGTGTCGCATCGCTACGAACATTCAGCGGCGTCGCGATCGCTACTTCTTATGGAGCGACTTGCGATATAGCGCATCGACCTTCCCGACGTACGTCGCCGGGTCGTCTGCGATCTTCTTCAGGCACGGCGGGCAGCAGACGTAGATGATCCGGCCCTGGACGATGGTCCACTTCGCGCCTTGCGGCAACGCGTTACCCATGACCGGGCAGATGCCTTGGGCCTTGGCGAAGTTGGCGTGGATCGTCGCCCAGTGTTCGGGCTTGATCTTGCCGGAGGCACAGCCGGCGCAGCACAAGTAGATCGCCTCTTCGCCGACCTTCACTTTGACCGGCTGGCCGTGGCTGCCGAGCTGATTGCCCGTCACCGGGCAAACGCCTTGCACCGCGATGCGGACCTGCTCGCTCGTCGGTTGGGCGTCCTGTGCGTTCGCTACGATTGTGGCGCCGCCAAGACTCATGGCGGCCACCAGCGCGAAACGATACTTTGCAGACTTCATCTTCAAACTCCTTTCATGCGTCTTCCGAGGACGCAAACGGGGTATCTTCTTGCGACGCTGCAAGAAGCCTGTCCTCAACGCCCAGATGCAGCTTCAGCTCCATGTAGGCACAGTAAACGGTGGGTACGATGAATGTGGTGAACGGCTCGACCAACATGCCGCCGAACACGGGAACGGCCATCGCCCGGGCAACGTCGGCGCCGCGGCCTTCGGACAGCATGATGGGCAACAGCGCAATCAGCGTGGTCAGCGTGGTCATCACGCAGGGGCGGATGCGTTTCAGGCCCGCCGCGTATATGCACTCGCGGAGTTCCGCCACCGATTCGATTTTCACCCTCTCGAGCGACTGTTTGATGTAGGTGGCCATCACCACGCCGTCGTCGACGGCGATGCCGAAAAGGGCGATGAAACCGACCCAAACGGCGGTGTTCACCTCCACGCCGGCGACCGCCAGCGCGATCATGCCGCCCGCGAAGGCTACCGGGATCCCCGAGAAGACGACCATCGCAATCGAGAGATTGCGAAAGTCAAGGTAGATGATGAACAGGTTGATCAGCAGGACCAGCGGCACGATCCACATCAAACGGCGGTTGGCTTCCATCTGGTTCTCGAACGAGCCTACCGGCTGCAACTCGAAATTCCCCGCGGGGAATTCGAGTTCCCCGCTGGCTCTCGCTTCACGCAAGGAATCCATCACCGCGCTTACCGTCTCCAGATCGCCCGCCGCGCCGGAGGGCGAGAACGCCACGTGGGCGACCAGCCGGGCGTCTTCGCTGTTGATGGCGCCGGGGCCCCAGGTCGTCTCGATGTCGGCCAACTGCCGCAGCGGCACAACCTTTTTGGCGTGGGTGACCACGGCCACGTCGCCCAGGCTGTCCACCTGCTCGCGGATGTCCCGGCGATAGCGCACCTGGATGGGATACCGTTCGCGGCCCTCGTAGGTGGTCGTCACGTCCACGCCGCCCAGGCCCGCCGCGACCACCTGGTTGACCATCCTGGTGGTCATGCCGTAGCGGGCCGCTTCTTCCCGGTCCACCTCGAACTCGTAGTACGGCTTGCCGAGCACGATGTCGGGATTGACCGTGCCGGCATGGACGTAGTTGTTTTGCTGGAGCCGCTCGGCGACCGCGCTGGCCGCCTTCGCCAGGCCGTGCAAATCGTCTCCGTAAATGCGAACGGCCATCGAGGCCTTGATGCCGCTTTGCAGCATCACCACGCGGCCTTCGATGGGCTGAAGCGGTGAGGCGGGGGTGACGCCGGGCAGCGTCGCCACCGCGTTGATCTCATCCCAGATGTCGCGCGCGGTCACGCCCTCACGCCATTGGTCGCGGGGTTTGAGCATGACATAGGTTTCGACCATTGCAGCCGGGGCGGGATCCAGCGCGGAGTCGACCCGGCCAATCTTCCCCAGCACGTTCGCCACTTCCGGAATCTCTTTAATCAGCGCGTCCTGCGTTTGCAGGACCTCCATCGCCTGGTTGAAGCTGGCGGCCGGGTAGAGACTGGGCATGTAGAACCAACTGCCTTCATCCAGGGCGATCCAGTCGTCGGTCTTCAGGCCCGTGAAGGTGTGCTTGGCGGTGACGTAGCCGGGCACGTCGTTCAGTTCCGCCCCCAGCGAGCGAAAGACGTACTCGACCGGCCGCAGCGCCGTCGGCAATCCGACCCAGGCGCCCGCGCCCAACAGCAAGATCGCGACCGGCAACGAGAGCATCGGCAGCTTGTGATCGAGCGCGACGCGCAGCCGCCCGGCGTAAAGCCAGCGGACCAGCCGGCTGACGGGGCTTTCGTCCATCGGCCGGATGGTCTCGCGGCTCATCCACCAGCCGATGGCGAAGCCGGCCGCGGCGACCATCGCGGTTAGAAGGGCGAGGTCCAGCGGCAGGTAGGATTGCGCGTGTTGGCCCCAGACGCAATAGCAGAGCACGCCCGCCAGCGCGGCCAGGCCCGCCCCAAGCGTCAGCCCCTTCAGCTTCGACGGCTGGCCGCTACGGAGAAACACGCGGCACAGCACGGGGACCACGGTCACCGCCACGATCAAGCTGGCGATCAGCGCGAACGTCTTTGTCCATGCCAGCGGGGAAAACAGGCGATAATCGCGGCCCGTCAAGAAGAATACCGGCAAGAAACTGATGACGGTCGTGCTCACGGCCGTGATGACCGCCGGCACGACCTCCAGGGCCGACATCTGAATCGCCTTGAGCCGTCCTTCGGCGCCGCCCCGCGAGCCCGCCGCTTCCCACTCCGCCAGCCCACCGTACACGTTTTCCAGCACGATGATCCCCATATCGACCATCGTGCCGATCGCAATGGCGATGCCCGCCAGCGACATGATGTTCGCGTCCACGCCGAAGACGTTCATCGCGATGAACGACATGAGCACCGCCATCGGCAACGTAGTGGCGATGACCAGGCTCGACCGGATGTGCAGCAAAAACAGGCTCACCACCACGAGGGTGATGACGACTTCCTCGAAGAGCACGTCGGTGAGCGTCTCGATCGTCTCGTTCACCAGGTCCGTGCGGTCATAGATGCCGTGAATCTTCACTCCATCGAGCTCTGGCTCGATGGACTCGATTTTCTCCTTCACGCGGTCGATCACGGCTCGGGGATTTTCGCCGTAGCGCATCACTACCACGCCGCCGACCGCCTCCGAACCGTTGAAATCGAGGGCCCCGCGGCGAAACGCCGGGCCGAGCTGCACCTGGGCGACGTCCTCCACCCGCACCGGCACGCCTTGCCGCGTGAGGATGACCGTCTTTTCGATTTGTTCCCGTGTCTCCGGTTCCGTCTTGTCCGCCCCGATAAATCCCTTGCCGCGGACGAGATACTCCATGCCGCCGGTTTCGACGGTCTTGGCGCCCACGTCGATGTTGGACGCCTTCACCGCGTCGATCACCTGGCTAAGCGGAATCGCGTGATAGCGGAGCTTGTCGGGATCGACGTCGATCTGGTACTGCTTCACGTACCCGCCGATGGACGCCACCTCCGCCACGCCCTCGACCGATTGCAACGAGTATTTGACGAAAAAGTCCTGCTTGCTCCGCAATTCCGCCAGGTTCATGCCGGGTGGCGGCGCCAGCACGTAATAGTAGATTTGCCCGAGGGCGGTCGCGTCGGGCGCCAGCGTCGGCACGACCTCTTCGGGCAATTCGCCCGACACGGTCGTCAACTGTTCCGCCACGCGGGAACGCGCCCAGTAGAAATCGACGTCGTCGGCAAACGTTACCTGCACAAAGCTGAATCCGAACATGCTTTTGCCGCGGACGTTCTTGGCCCCCGGCACGGCTTGCAGCGCGACCGACAGGGGATACGTGATCTGGTCTTCAACGTCCTTGGGCGAGCGGCCCGGCCAGTCGGTGAGCACGATCACCTGGTTCTCACCGACATTCGGAATCGCGTCGATGGGAACCTGTTGTGCACTGTGCCAGCCGTAGGCCACTACCGCCACACAGGCGATGAACACAACGAGCCGCTCCCGCAGGCAAAATGTAACGATGGCGGATATCACGGTCGGAACTCCATCTTCTCAATCGGGCGGATCGAAGGCGCAGCCCCCAAGGCAAGAAGCGTTCGGGGCAAACCCGGGGGAATGAGTAAAGGCCGCCGCCTGCGCGCAGCTACGCGCGCAGCGCTCCCTCGGAAAGAATCAAAGCGTGAACCGGCATAGAACGGCGCAACGCTGCGCGGCCGGAGACGAGAAACCCAACGGCTGAAGCGTTACGACTTCGTTCGAGCCCGGCTCGACCGGCGTTTCGAACGCGACGGTTTGCGACGTGAACGCCAACAACACAAGCGTCTCGCTGCGATCGGGGCCAGTCGGCGGCGCCAGGGGCTCGTCGGGCGACTTCTTGTCGTCAACGGCGCACCGGCAATGGTCGCAGCAACGGCACACGCCTTGCCCGTCCCCACAGCAGGGTGGCGAAATGGCTTTCGCCCGGCGCCCGCACCCGCCACCGGGTAGGGCCTGGAGCGGGACGGCGAAGACCGTCAGCCAGACGAGCAGATTCGCGATGGGCTGACCGGTTCCAAACATGACTACTTTAGTGGTATATCGACGGAAACGCCGAAGCGGCAGGCCGTCTTGTGCGAATCGGCAGCCGCACCTCGCAGAGTGCATTAAGAATACGATAATTAGTGGATCTCACGCAAGGCCAGGTGGAACACGTTTCTCGGAAATCGGGGCCTGAAACTCGCTGGACGGCGGGAATCATCACCTGGCCACTCGTGTTTCTGCGAGCGTGCGATGGCCCCCTTCCGCCCGCCGGCCTCCGGAGCGAACAACCCTCCCCACGTCGCTTCTTCCGGCATGCCGCTTTTGTGAATCTTCATCACGTGTTGCAACGGTGGAGGGCGTCTTTCGAGACGACTCATCATAGCACGCCTTTGAAACGTCGGCGCTGAATCGGGCGCTTCTCACAGGAGAGCGGAAAAGGCCCTCTCCCATTGGGAGAGGGTTAGGGTCTTCCAGCGTAACAGCTACGTGCCTTGCTCGCATCCCAAATCCGAAATCCCCCAACCTGGCGCTGTCCAGTTAGGACGTGTAGATACCGATGCCCCGAGGGAAGAGGGGAGCATCAACCGACCTCGCAATTCTCCTTTGCGGACCCCTTGTGGCCTTTGGCGCCGCACCCGCTAAAATCCAGCCATGGAACCCCTTCGCGCATCGTCTCCCCACGCCGGCCCGCCATCGGCCGCCGCAAGCGGCGGGAGCATGATATACCTCACGCTCGTGGTGTTGGTCGCCACGCTCGGCGGGTTGCTCTTCGGCTACGACACGGCGGTGATCGCCGGGGCCATCGGGTTCTTGCAGGCGCACTTCGAGTTGACCCCCGCGATGAAGGGCTGGGCCGCCTCCTGTGCGCTGGCGGGGTGCGTGTTGGGCGTGGCGTTGGCCGGGCCGATCAGCGACCGCTTCGGGCGCCGCACCATGCTGATGGTGGCGGCGGTCCTCTTTCTCATTTCCGCGGTCGGCACGGCGGCGCCGAAAACACTCACGGTATTCGTCATCTTTCGTCTTCTCGGCGGTGTGGGCGTCGGCGCCGCCTCGATGACCAGCCCCATGTACATCGCCGAGATCAGCCCTGCCCGCATCCGCGGGCGGATGGTGAGCGTGAACCAGTTGGCCATCGTCAGCGGGATGTTGGTCGTCTATTTCGTGAATTACTTCATTGCAAGTTATGGGGAATCGCTGCACGCCGATTGGAACGTGCTTTACGGATGGCGGTGGATGTTCGGTTCCGAGGCAATTCCCGCGGTGGCGTTGCTTGCGTTTCTGTTCTTCGTGCCGGAAAGTCCGCGCTGGTTGGCCGAGAAAGGCTTGGTCGAGCAGGCCCGCCGCATCCTCACCCGCGTGGACGGCGCCGAGCACACCGAGCGTGAATTGAGCGAGATCCAGGCCGCCTTGAAAGAAGAGCCGGCGACCTTGCGGCAGATGTTCGCGCCGGGGCTGCGCGTCGCACTCATGATCGGCGTGGCGCTCGCGGTGCTCCAGCAGGTCACCGGCATCAACGTCATGCTCTATTACGGACCGGAGATTTTCAAAAACGCGGGTGAATCGATCGACACGTCGCTGCTGTGGACCATCGCCATGGGCGGTTGCATGGTCCTCTTCACCGGCGTGGCGATCTGGTCCGTGGACCAACTCGGCCGCAAGCCCCTGATGATTGCGGGCGCCGCCGGGATGGGCCTGTGTCTGGCGGCGGCGGGGGCGGCCTTCTGGATGGAACAGACCGGTTTGGGCCTGCTGGCCTTCATTCTGGGATACATCGCCTGTTTCTCGATGTCGGTTGGGCCGGTGACGTGGGTCATTCTTTCCGAGATATTTCCGACCAAACTCCGTGGGCGGGCGCTGGGTGTGGCCACGTTTTGCCTGTGGGTCGCCAACCTCATTATCAGCCAGACCTTCCCGATGATGGATGAAGCCCCCTGGCTGATCGCCACGTTCCACCACGGCTTCCCGTTCTTCGTTTACGGGGGTTTCTGCGTGGTTCTCGTCGCGGTGATGGCGGTGGCCGTGCCGGAAACCAAAGGGCAAACGCTGGAACAAATCGAACGGCGGTGGATCAAGCCGTGAATTCGCGACGCAAGAAGCGCCTGCCCCGCTGCTTTCGCGAGCCGCCCTCACTCGACGAAGGCTATCAGCCTCGCGCCGTGGCGCCGCAAACGGCGCTGCTGCTCAATCCTTTCTACGCCAAGGATCCGCACGCGAGTTTCGGTAAGCACGTGCTCACGCCGTCGTTGGCGCTTACGTCGATCGCCGCGGCTACGCCGCCCCATTGGAGCGTCTCGTACTGGGACGAAAACCTGTTGCAGGGCGCGGCGCCGGTCGATCCGTTTCCGGCCGTGGTGGGCATGACGGTGCATCTTACGTTTGCCAGGCGGGCTTACGAATTGGCCCGCTGGTATCGCCAGCGGGGGGCGGTCGTGGTCCTGGGCGGTTTGCACGTAATGTCGTGCCCGGAGGAAGCCCGCCCCCACTGCGACGCGCTCGCGCTGGGCGACGGGGTTTCCATCTGGCCGCAAATCTTGCACGACCAAGAGGCGGGGCGCCTCCAGCCGGAATACCACGGCTCTTTCCGCACGCCCTATCGTGACGCCCCCCTGCCCCGCCGCGATCTTCTCCCGCGGGAATCGTTCCTCACCACCACCAGCCTGATCGCCACCCGCGGCTGTCATTGCCGCTGCGGCTTTTGCTATCTTTCAACCGACGGCCTCCACATGCCGTACCAGACCCGTCCGCCGGAACAAGTTGCACGGGAATGGGTCGAGGACGACCAGCCGTACGCCGTGTTTACCGATAACAACTTGGGCTCCAAACCCGAATATTTGTGGGAGCTGTGCCGGGCGCTTACGCCACTCGAGCGGATTTGGAGCGCTGCCGTTTCCATCGACGTGGCGGACGACGCAAGCCTGGTCCGCGAGATGGCGCTGGCCGGCTGCACCGGCGTGTTTGTCGGTTTCGAGTCGCTCAGCGACGCCAACATCCGCGACCAGCGGAAGCAAAGCCCGTCCGTGGCGGATTACGCGCGGCGGGTGCGGCTGTTTCACGACAGCGGGATTCAAGTGAACGGCAGCTTCGTCCTCGGCTTCGATCATGACGGCCCCAACGTATTCGAGCAGACCGTGGCATGGATCGAGGAGAACCGGCTTGAGTGTGCGACGTTTCATATTCTCACGCCGTATCCGGGCACGCCGCTGTTCCGGCGATTGGAGTCCGAGGGCCGCATCCTGCATCGCAACTGGGACCGGTACGATACGTCGCACGCGGTGTTCCGGCCGCGGCGGATGTCGGTGGAAGAACTCGAGGCGGGCTACGCCTGGTGCTACCGCCGGCTCTTTTCGCACGCGTCGATCTTCGGCCGCCGCCCCCGTGACTGGCGGGCCGTGCCGCCGTATCTGGCGATGAGCTACCTCTACAAGAAAAACAATTGGCTTTGGCGGTTGCTCATCCGCCACCGGCTGACGGCGCGGGTGTGGCGGCCGCTGGTCGAAGGGACCCGCCGCCGCCACGTCCGCTTCCGCCGCCGGCTGGAAATCGAGGAAGCCCCGGCGCGAGAATCCGCGGTCGTGCCTGCCGGGGCCTGAACCGCCCGAATGGATTACAGACGACGCAGCGTGGCCGCCGGCCGCAACCAAAGAAGGAACCGCAGATGGACGCGGATTTCTTCAGAGGACGTATCTTGCCTGGCACGGCAAAACCGCGGTTACTGCGAACGTTGTACGTCGCGCTCGTCGTGGTTCCCGAGCCGAGCCGCGCCCGTCAGGAAGCGTCCCCCCCCGCGTCTGTAACCCTGCTGCGGCCACTCCCTTACGGTCGTGGCTCAGTGTCGATTTGCTGCGGCCACTCCCTTACGGAAGCTCATGATCGCTCCCCCAATGTGCGAAGCACGAACGCCCCGGTCCCCGAATCCCGGTCCCCGAGAATTTGCGCACGCTTCGAGAACTTTCATCGTTTGTAATACAGAGAACACCGAGTTCCACAGAGGTTGCGCCCACTACGCCGCTTTCCGCGCCGATTGAGCCACCGCGTGTGCGGCGGGGGCCGGCCGGGTTTGCACGGCGAAGTTTTCGACCACGCCTAGCGGTTCGATGCCGAGGTTCATCAGGTCGTCGGCCAGAACCGCGATTTCGTCGTCGCTGGTGAAGTCACCGCGGCGGACAAGAAGCATCGCCTGCACCGGTGAAGAGCCGGGACGGTTTCTGGAGGAATCCGGCGCCCCGGAAAGCCCTCCGCAGTCGACCAGCACGATCTCGAATTCCTCGCGTAGCGACAAAAGGCAGTCGGCGGCGCCCGCGGCTTCCCGCGGGGTGAGGGCCGCCGTGATCGGCTCGGACAGCGGCGCCACGGTCAGGTCGTCCTGCTCCGCATAAACCATGCTCTCGCCAAGCATTCGTTCGCCGGTCATGGCGGTCCGCCAGCCGGTGGCCAGATCAAGCCCGAGCCGCTCGCCCAGTTGCGGATTCGCCAGGTCTCCGTCCACCAAGACGACGCGGCGACTGGCCGCCGCCAGGGCTTTCGCCAACGTAAGGGCGACGGTCGTTGAACCCTCCGATTCCGATCCCGCCCCAATCCCGATGCAGTTGACGCCGCGGGCGGCAAGCTGTGAAAGACGATTGACCAGTTCCGCCAGCGCCGACGAGGGCATTTCGGCGGCTCGGGTCACCACGTCCGGCCACGTCAGTGCGTCCACTTCCCACGCGGCTTCCAGCGGATCGGCAAGCTGCGCATGCGCCAAGTCGTGGCATCCCGCGGCTACCTGAGGCGGCGTTGGTTCGGCGCCTTCGGCGGAGGCGTCGACAAGAATGGCGGGGGCGCCGTCCGGGTCTTCATCCACCGCATCCGGGGCGACATCTTCCAGGACGTGCTCCGTGCTCACATCGCGGTCATTCCAAGCAACGGACAAGGCGAGATCCGTGGCCGACCGCGTGGCGACCGCGGCCATCGACAGAATCGCCGGCAGGTGCGATCGGCCCCCCACCGACGGCGTCGGCCGCGGCGCGGGCCGCTTGAAGGGAAGCGGCGTCACGACGTCGGCGCCGCCGCCCGGCGTCACGACGTCGATGGTCGGCCTGGTCGCCTTGGCGGCAGAGGCCGGGCCGTGGTCGGCGTCGTCTTTCACCACCGCCGCCCCGGGTGTCGGTCCCGCAAACAGTTTAGTAAGGGCTTGGTCTAAAAGACTCATCGCGGGTCCTGGGAGAAACAGATTCGATGGTTCCGTGCAATCGGGGAGCGGCGGGCGGTGGCGTTTCGCGCCGGGCGATGCGCTCCGGGTCTTGCGACGTGAGATTCGCCGCCGGACGCCCAGTCGAGGCGCCGGGATCGTAAAACTCGTCCCGGTTCGGGATCGTCAATCCTCGCTCGTCGCGGGCTGGCTGCTCGAAGTACGGATTGGGTGTTGGCTCGTCCGGTGGATTCTCGAACACCGAGTCGAAGACGTGGCGGGCGTCGATCGGGCTACCGACGGCAGGCTGCGGCCCGGCAGGTTGCGGCCTGGCAGGCTGCGGCGTGAGGGCCTTTGCAGCGAATTCCGGCGCCATCGCGGAAGGTCGGCCGGCCGGCGGCCGCGCGGGAAGGGCGCCGGCGCCGCCGGTCTCCCGGTTCCAGGGCTGTCGCGACTCCACGACCGCTTCGGCGTCGCGAGGCGTCTTTTGCGCGGTCGGCGGGGGCGATTTTGCCGGGATGGACACGGAGATCTCGGGCGGAGCTGGCGTTCGCTGCGCCAAGCGGGTCTTCGTCTCGACCGCCGGCGTTGACCCGGGCGATTCGGCCGCGCCGGCGGACGCAGAACCGGCCTTTTCAGAACCGCCGGCCACGTCGGGATCGGCGGAATGACGGCCGGGGACGCCGACGAGCACGACATACGTGAGCAAGATCATCGCCGCTGCGCCGCTGGCCCAACCCAACCAGGGCGACGCCTTGCGGATTGCTTGCATGGCGATCTGGGCGGGTTTCACGTCGCCCGCAAATGGGCCGCCCCACGGCGTCGGCTTCATCTCGTCCGCGGGATCGACGGAAGGCCCGCTGGCGGCCCGCGGGAAATGAGCGGCCGGGACGCCGCCGCCGGCGTCCACGCGCCGCGTGCGCTCAGCGACGATTTCCTCGTCGTGCCGCGACGTGGATCGTTCCGCAAGGCGGCTGGACGCCGTTTCCGCCGGCGCCACATTCCATTGCGTAAGGTCCGGGAGTTGCCAAATCAGCGGTAACGGTGATCCACGGCGGGCGCCGGAGCGATGGCGTCGCCGGGAGGTCCGCGGGGCTTGCGGGGAGAAGCGGTCGGTCATGGTTCCGTCGGCAGTTGCGAAGGTGACCCGAGGCGTAAGCGAGGGAACCGCGCGAAGGACGCGAGTCTCTCGAAAGACGCAAGTCCCTTGCTCACGCTGCGGGTTTCGATGCGTTTTCAAAACAGGGGGAAGCGGCGGCCGCAAGGAGCAAACGCGCACGCTGGGCCACACGAAAAGGTGTTCCCTTCATCGGTAGGGATGAAGCAAACCTTGAGTGTCAGATGCATTTGGTAAAATGGGGAGACTTTGCGGGGCGGCCCGGCTCCGATCCCCTACCCTTCCGGCCACTGCCGGCAGTATTCGTACAGTGCGACCGCCGTGGCGGTCGCCACATTGAAGCTGTGGGGCAACCCGAAGACTGGAATCTCCACAACGTCGTCAAGCAGCGACAGCGTTTCGTCCGTTAGGCCTTCCCGCTCTCCGCCGAGGATCAACGCCGTCCGCCGAGGAAACGCGAAATCGGGCAGCGGGATGGAATCGGTCGCCTGCTCCAGCCCGACCAAGCGGTAGCCGTCGTCCCGCAGCCTGGGCAGCAGCGGGTCGAGCGAGCGGCGGGATTCGACCGTTACGGTTTCGGCGGCGTCGCGGGCAATCGCCGGGTCCACCTTCCCCCCGCCGCAGGCAATCACCCGCATGATCCCGAAACAACCAGCCGCCCGCACAATCCGCGAGAGATTGACCGTGCTTTTCAGCGGCGCGCACACCAACAGCGCCTCCCGCGGCCGCGACAACGGGGTGGGGGGTTGGTGGCGGAGCTGTCTTCTCGGCGGCATAAGAATGCTCGTTGCGTCGTGCGAAGGAGCGAGCGGGTGTCCCACCTTGCCGCTTCGCTCCGCACGTTCTATGATGCGCGGTTTGGATTTCGGCGCCAATGGGCGCTCTTTCGCGGTTCTAACTCCGCCGGCGGCGGTCGGCGTTCTCCTATGCGTTTCGAACCCTTGCTGACCCAGGCGTCCGCGTATCTTGCCCAGACCCACGGGCTGCTGGCGGAGGCGGAAGGCGGCGGCGCGGCCGGCAAGGAGGCCGCCACCAAGGAGGGAGCGGGCGGGCTGTTCGGCGATTTCGGGTTCATCCTGCCCTTCTTGCTGATCGCGGTGCTGTTCTATCTGATGCTCATCCGTCCCCAACGGAAGAAGCAGCAACAGCACGAAGAGATGATGGCGGCGCTGAAGAAGAATGACCGCGTCGTCACCGCCGGCGGCATCATCGGCATCGTCACGCAGGCGGAAAAGGACAAGCCCGAGATCACCATCCGTGTGGACGAGAACAACAATACGCGGCTGAAGGTCATGCGGAGTTCCGTCGTCCGGGTGCTTACGGGGGATGAAGAAAAGGACAAGGAAGACAGCTAGACCGTCGAACCTGGCGTCGCACGTTGAATTCGGTTCGATATTCGCGCTTCGGATTTTGTTGCGGCTTCGCCGCCTTCGGGATTCTGGAGAAACACATTGATGTGGACCAACGTCGATTCTTCGCTTCGCATCGCGGTGTTCGGATTGCTCGCCGCGGCGATTCTCTTGCCGTTTGTCGTCGGTTGCACCGACACCTCCACCTTCGATCGGTGGGACAAAGACAATGACGGCGTCGTCGCCATGAAGGACGTGCCGAAGAAGAGCCAGGAGTTCTTCTATAATCTGCTGGAGGAACAATCGCGTCGCGAGGCCGAAGCGGCGGAGGGCCCCGATGGCGGCCAACCTTCCGCGGGCCCGGAAGTCGAGCCGCCCCCCAAAGTTTCCCTCACCCGAGAGGAATACGTCGCGCTGACCGCCACCGACTGGGCGCTGTACGGCACGGTCTTTCTCACGGTGATTCTGACCATCACCGTGCCGTTTCTGCTGGGCAGCTACCTCGCCAGGTGGCTGCGGATGCCGGACTATGGAACGTCGCTGGGGCTGATTCTCTTCGCGGTGATCGCCAGCAGCGTGATCGCGTACGCCGGCTGGCCTCCCAAGCTCGGCACCGACTTAAGCGGCGGCATCATCCTCGTTTACGAAATTGACGAAGAGCGAACGCTGCAAGCCAAAGCGGCCCGAGAAACCGACGACGCCATGACGCCACCGGACGAAGACGAGATCGACATCGATCTCGACGCCCTGGTGCCCGCCCTGAACAACCGCATCAACCCGAGCGGCGTGAAGGACACGGTGGTGCGGCCCTACGGCGACAAGCAGGTCCAGATCATCATTCCGGACACCGAGGCGGACGATTTGGAGGTGATCAAGAAGATTATCGCCAAGACGGGTTTCCTCGATTTCCGCATCCTGGTCAACCGCCGCAATCCCACGTTCGCCCCGTTGGTCGAGGCGGCCGACCGGCAGATCGCGGCCGATCCCAGCGGCACGCGGCCCACGGTCAAGGCCGGCGGCCTGGAGGCCTACTGGGTAACGGTCGGGAAAGCGCCTTTCCAGACCAATCCGCTGGAGCCGGAATATCGGCTTGACGAAGCGCAGCTCGATTACGCCATTACCCGCATCGGCGCCAGAGGCGACCGGGAAGCCCTCGTCTACGACGACAACTGGGACGTGAAGGGAACGCACATCCGCATCGCCACGGCAGAGCGGAACCAACAGGAGGGCGGCGGGTGGATGATCTCCTTCCAGATGAAGGGCGCCGGCATTCCCCTGATGCGCGGCCTGACCAGCGAGTTCGTCGAGCAGGATGAGTCGAAGCCCGGCAACCAGCTCGGCATCATCATGGACGGCGAACTCCTCTCGGCGGCCCGGATCCGCGGCATCATCTCCGACCGGGGCCAAATCACCGGCACCTTCACCAAGGAAGAGGTCGATTTCATCGCCGATGTGCTCAAGGCCGGCCGGTTGCCCGCCGTGCTCCGCCAGGAACCGATCAGCCAGGAGCAGATCAGCGCGCTCTTGGGCGCCGACACCATTCGCAAGGGCGCCATCGCCATCGGCATTTCGCTGGTCACAGTGCTCGTGTTCATGATCGTCTATTACCAGTTCTCCGGCGTGGTGGCCTGCTTCGCCCTGGTCATCAACCTGCTGTTGGTGCTGGCCGTGATGATTGCCATCCAGGCCTCGTTCACGCTGCCGGGATTTGCCGGTCTGGTGCTCACGGTCGGCATGTCGGTGGACGCCAACGTGCTCATCTTTGAACGCATCCGCGAGGAACGCGGTCGCGGCGCCGCGCTCCGCATGGCTCTCCGCAACGGGTTCAGCCGGGCGACGACGACCATCGTGGACGCGAACTTGACGACGCTGATCGTCGCCATGGTGCTGTACGCCATCGGCAACGAACAACTCCGCGGCTTCGCCGTCACGCTCATCCTCGGTATCCTCGCCAGCATGTTCACTGCCATTTTCTGTGCCCGGGTGGTGTTCGACATCGCCGAACGCAAACGCTTCATTACCGACGCCGTGACCGGCAAGGGGCTGGTCGGCTCGCTGCTGGGCCACAGCAGCATCAACTTCCTGAGCTACAAGATTCCTGCGGTGGGGGTCTCGATCGCCCTGATCGTGATCGGACTGGTGGCAGCCTTCACACGGGGACGGGACCTCTACGACATCGACTTCAACGGTGGACTCAGCGTGCAGATATTGCTGGCCGAAGAGATGACTACCGGCGAGGTTCGCCAGCGGGTCAGTTCCCTGCCCGACGTCACGGTGACCGCCGTGGACGTCGAGGGCCGGGAGAGCCGGGTTTACAAGATCGACACCTCCATTTCCGGCTTTGGTGAACTCGGCGAGGTGAAAGTGACCAACCGCGCCGGCAAATCGACCGTGGTGGACCTGTCCGGCGCCACCACACCGGAAGAGGTCGTGGAAACGATCCGCCAGGCGACCCGTGACGCCGACTTGAAGCTGAACGTGTCGCTCGACAGCAAGACCGGCGGCCTAGAGGTGGAGGACGACAGCGGGGGCGAGGGAGTCCTGAAGCTGGAAAACGCCGACGGCCTGAAGTCGGCCGACAAGCTGAACATCGCCTTTGCCACGCAGAGCGACAAGGCGCTCACCGGCCAGTTGCCGGACGCCGTGCAGATCGTCGAGGCGATGATCGAAGCGCTTTTCACAGAGGACGGCAAGTCGCTCTTGGTGATGCACGACGTGGAGGTGGGCGAGGTCAAATCGCTGAACGCGGAACAGCCCGACGTGGAAGCGACCTCCGCTTCCCCGCCGGAACGAAGGATCGGCCCGCCGGCGTCGGCGCCCCGCTCAAACGCTCCCCGCTCAGGCGCCGCCGAGAACGCCGATTATGTGTTCGCCTCGACCGGGGATGTCTCCGCCGGTTTGCTGCAAGCGGAAGAAGCCGACGAACCGGAGGAATCTTCGACCGACGAAGCGCGGACGGAAGAACCCAAGACGGCGGCGCCAACGGTAGAACCAGGCGAAGCACCAACCGACGAGACGCCGGAGCCGACCGACGATACCCTTGGACCGGCGGACTCGCTTGAGCCGGCCGAATTCGACTCGTCCCCCACCTCACCCTTGCAGGAGGCGCCGGAAATCGAGCCGACCGGCGATGAGGTCGAGGGCGCGGTTAACTACCGCAGCGAGGTCACGCTCAACTTCGGCGAGGATGAACTCAGCGCCACCTCGGTCCGCGACCGGATCAACCGGGCGGGCGAATCGGTCGGCGTTCCCGCCGGCAGTATCGGCCTGGAAGTGACCAATCCCAAGGTCGAACGGGGCAGCGGCCAGCGGGCCAACGTCTGGAACGTGAAGCTGACGCTGCCTCCCGAGAAAGCGCAAGAGGTTCTTGCCGAAATGGAGCGGCAGACGGAGGCCAGCCCGGTCTGGCTCTCCAGCAACAAGATCGGCTCGCAGATCGCCACCAACCTCGGTCGCATCGCCACGGCGGCGGTGGTCTTCAGCCTGCTGTTTATTATCGCCTACATCTGGATTCGCTTTCAAAAGGTGGCGTACGGCCTGGCCGCCGTCATCGCGCTGGTGCACGACGTATTCGTCACCATCGGGGCCATCGCCCTGAGCTACTGGCTCACCGGCGTGCTGGGGTTTTTGCAGGTGGACGAGTTCAAGATCAGCCTCGTGGTCATCGCGGCCCTCTTGACGATCATCGGTTACTCGCTCAACGACACCATCGTTATCTTCGACCGCGTTCGCGAAATCCGCGGCCGCACCCCCATGCTCACGCAGGACATGATCAACACCAGCATCAACCAGACGCTGGCCCGCACGCTGCTCACCTCGCTCACGACCTTGATCGTGGTGGTGATTCTGTACTTCCTGGGCGGGCAAGGCATTCATGCCTTCGCCTTCTGTCTGGTGGTGGGTGTGGTGGCGGGTACCTACAGCACCGTCTTCATCGCCTCTCCGGCGCTGCTCTGGATGGCAGGGGTGCGCACGCACGAAGCGGACAACCCATAAGCGTTTAACCCCGAGCCGCAGGCGACGGGGTGACTGGTGGTATCCCTAGTAGTTTGTAAAGAGGAAACTGATGAGTGCGTCTTGACGGCCGGGGTCAATGGTCTTCTCGCAGCAAGGAACCTAGAAGAAACGAAGGGGGCCGCCGCGAGAAGAGCTTTGACCCCATTCCGGCTCGCCTGACGAGTCAGGCCGGAATGGGGTCGGGGCTTGCGTGTCGGCGGCGCAATCCGCGAGATTCGGCGTCTTTGGCGACACGCAACCCCCGACCCCCAGCCATCACCTTCGGCGTTACAGGCGACCAGTCGCAGCCGAGGGTTCCCATCGCCGTCACCAACCATGCGATTCCTCTTCATCGGCGACATCGTCGGAAAGCCCGGCCGCAATATCCTTCGCTCGGCCTTGCCGGGGTTGATCGCGCGGGAGGGGCTGGACCTGGTTGTCGCCAACGCCGAAAACGCGGCGGGCGGTTCCGGACTGACGCCGGTGATGGCCGAGGAAATCTTCGCGGCCGGCGTGGATGTCATTACCCTGGGCGACCACGTGTACAAGCGGAAGGAGATCATCCCCCTGCTGGAGCGCGACGGCCGCATCGTCCGCCCGTGCAATTACCCGGACAGCTCGCCGGGCATCACGCTGGCCAAGGTCTCCGTCAACCCTCGGACCCCGAACGCGTCCGCGAGGGAACCGGTCACGGTCGCGGTTTTCTGCGTGCTTGGCCGCGTTTTCATGCGGCCGGTCGATTGCCCCTTCACCGCGGTCGAAAAGATGCTCGAGCGGATCGGCGGCGACGCGGCCGTCACCCTCCTCGACGTGCACGCCGAGGCCACCAGCGACAAGCAAGTCATGGGCCGGCTCTTCGACGGACGCATTACCGCCATTCTCGGCACCCACACGCACGTGCCGACGGCCGATGAGCGAATCCTTCCCGGCGGCACAGCCTTTCAATGTGACGTTGGCATGACGGGCCCTCACGAAAGCATCCTCGGTCGACGCATTGACCGCGTGATCGAAACGACGCTCTCCTTCCGCCCCACCACGTTCGACGTGGCCGTTGGCGACGTGCGGCTCAACGGAACCATCGTCGAAGCCGACCCGGCGACGGGAAAGGCTACGGCCATCCACCGGGTGTGCGTGACGAAGGAGAACCTGACCAACTCGACGAGTTCACGATCTACCCCGTCACCGCCCACGATTTAGAAGAATGAAATGCCCGGCGCCTACAAGCCGAAGATCCGAGACCGACGACACGGAGGAGGAAGCCGCAAAGTATCGGCAGATTCGCGAATTGGTCGCTCAGGAATTGCCCGACCTCCGAGCCCGTGCTCAAGCAGGTAGATACGATGACCCGGTACGCCTCGGCAGTAGGAAAACACGTCATGTTTCAGCTTGCCGACGCAGAAAGCGTTTGAAAATGGGCTTTTCGCAAGCTGCCCTTGTGCCAATTCTTGCGTTCTTCTATGGTTCGTCCGGATTGTGGTGGTGGCTGATCCAGCATTCCCAGTGACGAAAGACCGTATCGGCGCACGCCGGTGGCCGTGGTGGCTGCGGACGCTGTCGCTTATGGCGGCGGTGGGGCTGATCGCGCCGCTGGTGGTCGCTTCGCAGCTTACGCCGAACCGGCGCGGCCGGGGCACGCATGAGCAGCTCGGGTTGCCGCCGTGTTTCAGCGTGGTGATGTTCGGCGTGAGGTGTCCGTCATGCGGGATGACAACGAGCTTCGCCCACCTGGCCCGGGGCGAGTTCGCCGCCGCCGCCAAGGCGAACCTCGGGGGCGTGCTGCTCGCGGGGCTGTCGGTCGCCGCAAGCGCGTGGTTTGCCTGGGCAGGCGTCGCTGGGCGGTGGCCCAACCGCCGCGTCGGCCCCAACACCATCACCGTGCTGCTGGCGAGCGTCATCGTGGCGACGCTGGCCCAGTGGGCGATCCGTGGGTGAAATTCCAAACAGTAGACCCCAAAAATAGTCAGAAAATTCGATATTCGCATTTCGGATTTTTCTTTCCTGATTCCGGAACCTCTCCAAAAGGACATCCCCGTGTCCCGCCTCCAATCGCTCTTCACTGCCCGCCTCGGCGCTGCGATGCTCGCCTCCGCTTGTTTCGTGTGGCTTAGCGGCTGCGCCGGCTTGCTCGCCAACATCCTGTGGGACGGCCGCATGGTGGATGCCAAGTATGACGGTCTGAAGGAGAAGAAGGTGGCGGTCGTCTGCGTGGCCGACCATTCCCTTTACGCCCCCGGCTCGGCCGCGTCGATGCTGGCCCGGCAGGTCGAACAGCTCATCAAGACGAAAGTGAAGGACGTGCAGGTGGTGGACCAGCAAACCGTCCGCGACTGGATCGACCATCACGACTGGGACCGCCTCGACTACCGCGACGTGGGAGAAGGGCTGGGCGTAGACCGCCTGGTGGCCATCGAACTGGAGGACTTCAACCTCCACAACGGCGCTACGTTCTACAAGGGTACGTGCGACATGCGGGCCAGCGTCTACGACATGGAAAACAGCGGGGAAGAGATCGTCATCGCCGATTCGCTGCCCGTGCAATATCCGCGGGTGAGCAGCGTGGCGATCACCGATACGACGGAATCGCAGTTCCGCAAGCGGTTCGTCAGCGTGATCGCCCACAACGTGGCCAAGAATTTCTACCGCTACGATGTCAGCGAGGATCTGACGGTGGACGCCACGGACGTGAGTTTCTAAATCGCATTGCTTGAATCTGACACGGCGCGCGGGGCGTCAAGGCTTTGTGGCCGGATGTCCTGCCTCACCTGAAACTGGAATTTTCCGCTGGTTGGGTTAGTCTCACCTGACAAAAGGCTGCCAAGGATTACCGGATCGAGCAGCTTGAGGCGAAGCTCGCCAACAAGAACGAGGTGAT
>Ga0180438_10001920_pt1 | contig 35419 bp, 39 predicted proteins | sample SS_ome_12_FD_132455 | JGI IMG/M metagenome (GOLD analysis project Ga0180438, IMG submission 132455) | Hypersaline lake sediment archaeal communities from the Salton Sea, California, USA - SS_3_D_2 metaG | ecosystem: Environmental > Aquatic > Non-marine Saline and Alkaline > Hypersaline >... | reverse complement strand
GGCGGACATGATCAGGCCCCAGATGGTGAACTGCACGATCAGGCCCGGCGAGGCCTGGCTGAAGGAATTGCTCTCCAGAGGCACCTCGTCGGCACTGGCCAGTTCGACGCGCAGCTGGAAGGGGGGATCCCGCCAGGCCTCGGTGGCCAGGGCAAAGCCTTCGGCGAGGTAGGCGCGGCGCGCCGCGTCGCTCTCGAAAGGCTGCGCGGCCTCGTAGGCGCGGGCACTGAAGCCGGCAGTGGCTAGGGCGCCAAGCAGCCGTGTGGCGGCGCTGTTCACCGCGCCCACCGCGCTCATCCCTGCCGTGCTCTCCTGGTCAACGAAAAAGGTGAGCCTGGGATTGAGGCCATCCCAAGCGTCCTGCGTAAAGCCTGGGGGGACCAGGAGCGCCGCAGCCACCTTGCCGTCACGCACCTGCTCTGCGGCTTGTTCTTGGCTCAGGCCGTCCAGCAGCACTGGGCGGACGGCATCAGACGCTTCTAGCAGCTCCACCAGCCCTGCGCCGATGGCGCCCTGGTCTTGGTCCACAACACCGACCGGCAGTCGCGGGTCGGCGTCACCCCCGGCGTTGCTGAACATAAAGCCGAAGAAGACGGTGAAGACGATGGGCATGAGCACCATCATGGCTATGAGCTTGCGGTCGCGCACTACCTGAGAGATGTCCTTGAGGGCGATGTCGATGATCGGTCTCATTTGGCCTCCCTAAGCCAGGCGCCGGCGGAAGGTCGTGGCGCCCAGGGCAAAGAACAGCGCCCCCATAGCCAGCATCACGCCCACGGGCAACCACAGCTCGCTGGCGCCCGCACCGGCCAGCGAAAGCTTCCAGCCGCGCAGGGCCCAACCCTGGGGTACGAGCAGTGACAGCGTGTCCAGGAAGCCCGGCAGGCTCTCAAAGCCGGTGGTGAACAGGCCACCGGCCATGCCCATGATGGTCAGCACCCCGCCGAGCACAGGACCGGCCTGCTGCGTACTGCGGACGAAGGACATCAGGAAGGTGCCAAACCCACTGGAGGCGACGACAAGGCCGAGGGTGACCAGTGCCACGGACAGCGGCTGGCCCCACTGCACGCCAAAGACCAACGCTGATACGACGGTCAGCACCACGGCCTGGCCCAGGACCAGCAGGAAGACAGCCAAGAGCTTGCCTCCCAGGATAGTGGTGCGCGCCGTGGGGGTGGTGAACAGCCGGGCCAGGGTGTGCTCTTCTTCCTCGGTGATGATCGACTGCGCCGTAGAAGCGGCGGTGAAAAAGGAGAAAAAGACCAGCTGACCGGCCAGGATTTGGCCCGCCAGTTTGGCCAGCGTGCTCTGGCGAGCCACGCGGGCCGGCGGGGCCTGTATGCTGATCAACGGGTGCTCCTGGCTGCCCTGGCTGCGGCCCAGCTCTGTGGCCCAAGCTGCATACTCCAACGCCACGCCCTGCAGCGTCTGCGGCTCAAGCTCAATGCCTCGGTCGTCCAACTGCTGCACGACAACCTGCGGTGCGATCTTGCTGCCGGAAAAGCCGTCGAGAAAGCCGGCGAGCAGCGACTTGACGATGCCCGGGCCAATAGTCAGCGTGGGATCCTGGACCATGGTGAGGGTGGCGCCTGCGGCTGATCCCACAACTGCATCGGTGAGGTTCTGCGGGATGATCACGGCCACATCGGCAGACAGTGCTTCCACCGCCGCCCGCGCGCTGTATTCATCCTGCCCAACTGTGACCTGGACCAACTCCGAAAGCTGTTCGCTCTGTAAAAAGTCGAGCAGCAGCGTGCCCGCCGCAAAGCCTGCCGCCTGACCGCCCGGTTGATCCAAGTTGACCACATGCAGGCGCGTGGCCGGCACGCTGAAACCGCCATCGCCGCCGAGCCCGCTGAAGGCAAAGTAGATCAGTCCGGCAATCAGCAGTGGCGCTGCGATCATCATCGCCCAGATAAAAAGGCTGCGCGTGTAGCGGGTCAGGTCTTTGCGCGCGATGTCGAGGGCTCTCTGGATGTGTTCCACGATGGCCTCCCTAGTCGCGCAGCGCGCGGCCCGTTAGGTGCAGAAAGACCGCTTCCAGGTTGGGTTCCTGGACCTCAATGTGGGTGATGCGCACATCGGCCTGTGCGGCTGTCTCGAACAGGCGCGGCAGCACCGCATTGCTGTCGTCCACCATCAACGTGATGGTGCCGTCCTCTGCGGAGATGCGGCGCACGCCCTCGGTGGACTCCCAGCTGCCGAGCACCCTGTCTGACGTGGCGTTGATGGTCAGCCGGATGCGGTCGAGCTCGCCGACGATCTCGACCAGTTCCTGGTGGGTACCGTAGGCGATCAGCTTACCCTGGTCCATGATGGCGATGTGGTCGGATAGCTCCTGCGCCTCTTCCATGTAGTGCGTGGTGTAGAGGATGGTCATGCCCTGGCGATTGAACTCTTTGACCTGATCCAGGATGTTGCGCCGGGATTGGGGGTCGATGCCTACCGTCGGCTCGTCGAGGAACAGGATCTGTGGCTGGGGCAGCAGGCCGATGCCGATGTTGAGGCGGCGCTGCATGCCGCCAGAGAACTTGTCGACCCTGCCCTTTTGTCGGTCGGTCAGGCCAGTGATCTCAAGGACCTCGTCCACACGTTGGCGCAGGGCCGGGCCGCGTAGGCCGTACATCTTGCCCCAGAAGGTGAGGTTTTCGCGCGCCGAGAGGTCGGGGTAGAGCGCCACCTCCTGCGGCACGACTCCGATGGCGCGCTTGACGGCCATGCTGTCGTCGCGGATGGAATGGCCCATCACCCAGGCATCGCCATCGCTGGGCTGAAGCAGGCAGGACAGGATGGAGATGGTGGTCGTCTTCCCAGCCCCGTTCGGTCCCAGCAGGCTGAAGATCTCGCCACTGTGGACGTCAAAATCGATGCCGCGTACGGCATGGACGTCGTCGTAGTGCTTGTGCAAGCCGCGCACCTGAATGGCAGCGGTGCTTGGCGTGGGGTCAGTGCTCACGTGCGCCTCCTTCGTCGTTTTGGAGCAGCTTGAGGGATTCTGAGAGCGTTCTGCCACCGATAAGAGAATGAATCTGGCTGCCTCACTGCACAAGGGCAGCCAGGGGGCGCCGGCACTGGGCCGCGCTCTTGCTTCTGCCACATCGCGATTTCATCTCTTGCTCGTTCTTGGCTCCATGCGCACCGTGGCGGCCTCCGCCATCAGCGCCTGCGGGAGCCTGCAGTCTCAATCAAACACGCCCAAAGCATATCCGTGCACTGGGTTAGCCGTCATCACCCAGCGTGGGTGATTGCCTAGGTGATTGGACAACTCAGCCTTGTCATCGCCAGAGAACCGAGGCGATCTCCCCTCAGCATAAGAGGAGACCTCCTCTGGCAGGTCGGCTTCGTTGACGGCTCTCCGAGGAGGTCTCAGTGAAGGTGCAGCCACGACGCATCTGCGGAGGCAGGCGGCGTGGAACGGGCTGTCTTACGCGGCGATGTCCTTGGAGCTCTCCCACAGCCCGTGGATGTTGCAGAAGGACAGGGCCACGAGCGTGCCCGCCCCCATGACCTTCATGGAGAAGGTGGCGTTGGGGTTGGCGTACACCGGCCCCTCGTTGGCGCCCTTGACGGACTCGCCATGGGCGCTGAAATCAAAATGGGCGACCTGGTAGATGAACTTGTCGCCCTCTGGCTTGAAGTACACGTCGATCCAACGGATGTGGTGCTCGGTGGTGTTGGGGTGGGCGATCTCTTTGCCCACGCTGACCTGCACCATGAACGGCTCGCCAGCCGTCACAGAGTCCGGGCACTCGATGACCGGGGTGTGCTTCTCCTTCTTCCAATCTGCCGATTGTATGGCGTCGCCGAACTTCATCTGCTCCTCCTTACTCCTCAAAGGGCTCGAACATGTCCTTGCCAACGCCGCACTCGGGACAGACCCAGTCTTCGGGGATATCCTCAAAGGCAGTGCCGGGCGCGATTCCGCCATCCGGATCTCCAACGGCGGGGTCGTAGATGTAACCGCAGGCTTGACATTCCCACTTTTGCATTGTACCTCCTAAGGGAACATGGTGTAGGTGCTATTATCCCGAAATCCGGGCGCAATGTCAAAGTTGGCCCACGATCTCGGCGTCATCACGAGCAGTGCTCAACCGCCAGCTCAGGGTGAATGCAGGACAGAAGCAGTTCTGCGCCGCGGACCAGGTTGGGACCCGGCGCATTGATCGCCATTTCGTCAACGGCCAGCACGCGGCCGGTACGTATGGCCTCGACTTGCTGCCAGCCGGGCCGCTGCATCACCTTGTGCAGTTCAGGTTGGGGGATTCCGGCCCAGGCGACGACGATGATCTGCGGGTCGGCCGACAGTATCTCCTGCTCACTCACGCGGCCACTGCGGCCTCCCGGGACCGGCTGCCCCCCAGCGATGTCCACCAGCTCAGCCACCCAGGGCGAAGCGCACATCAGCGGATCGTTCCAGATCTCCACATAGACGCGCGGCCGGGGTAGGTCACGCCTGCGGGCCCGCAGGGCGGCAAAGCTGCCCTGCATGGTGGCCACCACCTGCTCAGCCTGGCGTGAGGCGTCGGTCAACCGCCCCAGGGTGAGTATATGGCGAAAGACGTCGTCGAGACGTTGGGGATAGAGGCACAGCACGTCGAGATCGGCCTGCAGGAGCTCGCACACACTCTCCGTGCGGTAGGGCACTGAGGCGATAACCAGGTCGGGATCAAGTGCTGTGATCTCTTCCGCCTTGGCGCACCAGGTTGTGGAGACTCGGGGCAGATCGCCCACTTCGGCGACCTGATCGCACCACTTGCTCACGCCGACCAGCCAGTCTGCGCGACCGAGGGCAGAGAGGATGGCGGTGACGCTGGGTTCCAGGGACACGATGCGCAGGGAGCGCTTGGCGCTCATGCGGTCCTTTCCCTCTGGAAGGCTGAGGCGGCAAGGCGGGTCCCAGTGCCCCGCCGGGCAGGCCAGCGCTGGACGCGTAGGCTGGTGCTCGCGGGGCACCGAGTGACGCTTGCGCTAGGATAGCGGCTCGTTGGCGGCGAAGAGCTTCTCAGTCTCGTCTTGCAGGACCACCCAGATGGTGTAGATGCCCAAGAGTGTGCCGATGGGGACGTTGACGAGGTCCAACGCCGAGAGGATCAGGGTCAGGATGCGGGCCCAAGGTTTGAACCTGATCAAGCCCCAGCCGGCGATGATGTTCGGCAGCGAGATCAGGCCGAAGAAGCCGCCGATCACGGTGCCGACGACGCTGGTGATGGCAAAGGCATCGCGATCGCCCGAGATCAGACCACCACCGACGACGGCAACAAAGACGAACGCTGCGATAAGCAGGCCGAGGACGCCCATGCCAATGCGCAATGCCCCGGCAACGGTGACGTGTTTCCTCATGTCCATGGTTTTTCGCTCCTTTCATCCATAGCAAGTCTGTCCTCTGGGGCTAGCCAGAAGGCTAGGTTCGGTGCCCCAGTGAGAGCCGCGAGGCCCTCCACCCTTAGTACGCTCTCCGGCTCCTCTGGTTGCGCAGCCATTGAGTTGAATCGGACAGTGAAGTCTAGTCGCTGACGATGCTGCTTGCGAAGGCAGCAGCCTGCTCCTCTGCCTCACGCAGCGCCTCAGCCGTGGGTGCACCCTGGAAGGTGAAGGCAGGGGCCGCTTCCCACTTCAGTGCCTCCGCCAGGGTTTCGAATTCGCGCTGAGCGCCGCCCGACCAGCCGTAAGAGCCGTAGAGCCAGGCTTTCTTGCCGCCGATGCGCTTGCGCGCCAGGGTGTCCAAAGCCTGGGCCATCGGCGGGAACATCTTGCCCTCGTAGGTGGGCGCACCGACGACAATGCCGCGGTTCTTGAATACGGAGGCCAGGACGTGCGAGTGCTCCGCGCCTGGCAGCTCAAAGACCTCCAGGGGCACCTTGGCCCGCGCGATGCCACGCATCACCGCGTCGGTAGCCAGGCGCGTGTTGCCGTACATGGTGCTCGAGAGAAGGGTGATGGCCTTCTCGGTCTCGCCCGACGCGTAACCGGCAAAGCGCTTGTAGTGGCCGATGACCTTGGACGGTTCAGCGCGCCATACCAGGCCGTGCGAGGGCGCAACGACGGAGATGTCCAGGCCACTGAGCTTGTCGATGGCCTTTAGCACCATGCGCGAGAAGCTGGCCACGATGTTTGCATAGTAGCGCAGCATCTCGTCGTAGTACAGCTTCTCGTCCTGTGGTGTCACCTGGTCATCAAAGAGCACGCCCTTGAGCGCGCCAAAGCCGCCAAAGGCGTCGCAGGAGAACAGGATCTTGCTCTGCGTCTCGTAGGTCATCATGGTCTCGGGCCAGTGCACAAAGGGCGTCTCGTAGAAGGCGAGCTTCCTGCCCTGGCCTAGGTCAAGCTCGTCCCCGTCAGCGACAACCCTGACACCCTCGCGTATTCCGTAAAAGTGTGCGGCCATGTCGATGCCCTTGGCTGTGCCGACGAGCACGGCTTGTGGGGCCATCTGACGCAGCGTGTGCAGGAAGCCGGTGTGGTCCGGTTCCAGGTGGTTGAGGATGATGTAGTCAATGTCCTCCGGGTTGGTGTTGGTTGACGCCAACTGCTGCAAGAACATGGTGGAGCTGCCACTCCACTCGCGAACCAGATCCACGACGGCGGTCTTTTCGCCTTTGACCACGTAGGAGTTGAGCGAAACTCCGTAGGGCAGGGGCCACAGGCCCTCGAAGCGGTCATCGGTCATCACATTTACGCCGATCCACCAGGTACCGGGCTTGACCTCAATGGCGGTCACTGTTCTCTCCTTTGGGAACCTCGCATGGCGAGGTTGGTGTTCGATCGCGCTGAAACAGCAGAGCGCTGCGAGAGGTCTCGCAGCGTGGTGCTGTCAGCGATCTGTTCAAGGGCCCGGGTGAGACGCTGCCAAAAGGGCCGCACCGAGCAGACTGGCGCGCGTTCGCAGCAGGCCAGGCCTTGGGCGCCGGCACAGTCGGCCAGGGCCAAGGGCTCGTCGACGGCGCGCAAGACATCACCAACGCTGATCTCGGCGGCACCACGGGCCAGCGTGTACCCACCTCCGGGACCTTTGATGGAGCGCACCAGGCCTGCCTCCCTCAGGAGGCGGAACAGCTGCGCGATGTAGTTGGCCGATATGGCCTGCCGCAGGGCGATCTCCTTGCGCTGCAAGGGCTCGTCACCGCTGGCAGCGAGCTCGACCATGGCACGCAACGCGTATCGACCTCTGGTTGAAACACGCATGAGCATCCCCTTACGATGATCATTGTACAATAGTTTAGCACAATGGTCAACTACAGTGCCGCTGTAGTCACGCTGCGACGAGGATGGCTTGAGGGCATGTCTATTTGACAGTATGGCACGCCCACGGGTATAATAGCGCGTTCGTGTCACCGGAGGAGAGAAGACCAACATGCCCAAGAGAACGTATCAACCCAAGAAACGTCGGCGTCAGAGAGTGCACGGCTTTCGCGCGCGCATGCGCACCAAGGGTGGTCGCAATGTGTTGCGCTCTCGCCGTCGCAAGGGCCGCAAGCTGCTGGCCGTCTAGTCAGAAAGTGTCCTCGGCGGAGGCATCTCGCTATGGCGCATGCGAAGGGAACCAGCCATGCAGAGACGCCATCGTCTGACCGGCAACAAGGAGTTTCAAGACGTACGGAGTCACGGTCGATCATGGTCCCATCCGCTGCTGCTGCTGCGCGCTCGACCAAATGGGCTGGCACACAGCCGCTTTGGTCTTGTGGTCAGCAAGCGCATCGGGACGGCGGTGGTACGAAACCGCGTCAAGCGCAGGCTTCGCGAGGCGACGCGAGCGCGACTGGCGAGCATCGCCGCAGGGTGGGATGTGGTGTTGATTGCCCGGTCACCTATCGTAGGCGCGCAGTTTGTCGATATCACCCAAGCGCTGGATGCGCTGCTCATCCGCGCGGGACTCACTGGCACCGCTGCGGAGATGCCGGATGGGGCTGAGTGAAGCGGTTCGCTCTGGCGCTCATAAGATTCTACCAGACAAGAATGTCGCGAAATCTGCCTCCCACCTGCCGATTCGTTCCATCATGCTCGGAGTATGCCTATCAGGCCATCGACAAGCATGGGGTGTGGAAGGGGGGCTGGTTGACGTTGAAGAGACTCGCTCGCTGTCATCCTCTCAACCCGGGTGGCTATGATCCTGTCCCCTGACGGTTCAGGTGGGTCGCTGCTCGATGCCCACTCTCTCCGAGAGCTCTCGGGTGGGCCGACAACCATGGAGGCGTATCGTTGAAAGAATCGATCTCAAGAATCACGCTGCTGATGGCGTTACTGTTCGTGGCGGGCCTCGTCAGCAGCTGTGCGGGCGCGCCCGCCTTGCCCTCCTGGCCCGGCCCGCTGCTGGCTGGCGAGACGCTCTATATCGGTTCCCAGGCCGGGCGCGTGTTTGCGCTGAACCCAGCCAGTGGCGCGGAAGTGTGGCAGTATCCGCCGGCGGGGGACAATACAACCATCGGCGCTCTGTGGGGCACGCCTGCAGTGGCCAACGAGACGCTGTACATCGGCTCCGAGAACAGCCAGTTGTATGCCCTGGACACCAACACGGGCACGCAGCGCTGGACGGTGTCGACTGACGGACGTATTGCTGGCAGTTCGGTGGTGGCGGAAGGCAAAGTGTTCGTTGGCTCCAGCGACCATAACGTCTATGCCTGGGACGCACAGAACGGGCGAAAGGAATGGGAGTTTCCGACGGGCAACTGGGTCTGGGGACGCCCCGTCGCAGCCGACGGAAAGGTGTACGTTGGCTCGTTCGACAAGACAATGTACTGCCTCGATGCAGAGAACGGAAGCCAGGTTTGGGCTTTCGAAGCGGGCGGGGCTATCGCCGGTGGCGCAGCCGTCACGGATGGCTTGGTCATATTCGGAGCACTTGACAACAAGGTCTATGCGCTCAATGCTGATGATGGAACCAAGGCCTGGGAGTTTTCCGCAGACCGTTGGTTCTGGGCTCGTCCAGTTGTGGTCGACGGCACCGTCTATGTGGGCTCGCTCGACCAGACTGTCTACGCTCTGGATGCCGAGTCGGGCGCCAGGGTGTGGTCCTTTGTGACGGATGGCATGATTCGTGCCGCGGCGGCCATCTCGGATGGACAGCTGTACGTGGGAAGCGAAAAGGGCACCGTGTACGCCCTGGATGCAACGACGGGACAGCAACTGTGGCTGGCGACGCTGGGTAAGAGCATCGTCACTGCACCTGCGGTGGACGGTGGCACGGTCTATGTGAATACGTTTGGTGATGCGCTCTATGCGCTGGACGCGGCATCAGGTGCCCAGCGCTGGACGCTGACTCCAAGCAAGAGGTAGGAGGAGGTCCTCTCCGTGAGTCAGCTTTGGAATACGTTCATCTTCAGGCCCATGCTCAACTTCTTGCTTTCCCTGTACGCTGTGCTTGGGCGCAACTTTGGCCTGAGCATCATTGTGTTCACCGTTTTGGTGCGGCTGGTTACGCTGCCCGTGCAGATGCAGCAGATGCAGTCGGCGCGCAAAAGCCAGGAACTGCAGCCGCAGCTGCAGGAACTGCAGCGCAAGTACAAGAACGACAGGGACAAGCTGGCCGAGGAGCAGATGAAGCTGTATCGAGAGGCAGGTGTCAGCCCGCTAGGTTGTCTGATACCCACCCTGATCCAGTTTCCCATCTGGATTGGCTTGTACCAATCCATCATCAACGCGCTGCCCGATACGCCGGTGCAGCTGCTCAACCTGGGTCGCCACGTCTACCAGCAGTTTCCGCTGCTGTCAAGCCTGGCTGCAGTGGACAACCTGTCGAGCCTCATCCCCTTGAATAACCACTTTCTGTGGCTCAATCTGGCCAGGCCGGATCCGTACTACGTGCTGCCGCTCCTTACGGTGGCCAGCATGTGGCTCCTTCAGAAGATGATGGCTACACCCTCGACGGATCCGCAGGCGCAAGCCATGAGCCAGTCGATGGAGCTGATGATGCCTGTGATGTTCGGCTTTATCACGCTGCAGGCGGCATCGGGTCTGGGCATCTACTTTGTGGCCACAAACGTCTTTGGTATCGTGCTGCAGTACTTTGTCAGCGGTTGGGGTTCGCTGAGCGAGGTCATTCCCCAGCTCGGTGGTGGCAAGAGCCAAACCAAGGATAAGAAGAATGCGCGGAAGTGATAGCACGATTGAGATCAGTGCGCGCACGGTTGAGCAGGCGATCGAGCAGGCGCTTGATCAGCTAGGCCTGGGTCGAGACGAGGTTGAGATCGAGGTTGTGCGCGAAGGCAGTCGTGGGTTGCTGGGGCTGCTGAGCGAAGATGCTGTGGTGCGCGTCAGCCCGCGTTCCGCCGACTCCGAGGAGCCAGAGTGGGAGGAGTACCTGGCTGATGAGGAGGGTGAGGAGGAGGAGCAGGAACAGGAGCCCCGGGGCGAAGCAGGGGCTGCGGATCCTGACGAGGTGGCCCGTCTCGGAGGGTATGTCCTGCAAGGGCTGCTACGGCACATGGGCTTTGTCAGCAAGGTAGCACGGGCCGAGCAGGTCTTGGACAGCCAAACAGGCGAGGATGCGGTTCTGCTGGACGTATCTGGCGATGACCTCGGCGTGCTCATCGGGCGGCGCGGTGAGACGTTGCACGACCTGCAGTTCTTGACTTGTCTGATGGTCAGCCGGGACCTACAGCGCTGGCCGAACTTGATGATCGACGTGGAGCACTACCGCTCCCGCCGCGAGCACACATTGACCGGCCTGGCACGCCGCATGGCTGATCAGGTCCGCAAGTCGGGCGAATCCATCGCGCTAGAGCCCATGCCCGCCAATGAGCGGCGCATCGTGCACCTGGCGCTGCGAGACGATCCCGATGTCTTCACCGAGAGTATCGGGCAGGGCGAGAGGCGCAAGGTTACCATCTTCCCCAAACGCTAAGTCGCGAGCAAGGCAGCCACCATGGGGGATTCACAGCCGCAGCGCGACAGACGCAGGCCGGAGTTCGTGGCCGTTGGCCATGTGACCAGGGACCTGCTGCCAGGCGGTGAGCACACGCTTGGCGGAACAGTCAGCTATGCTGCCCTGACCGCCTCACGGCTGGGCTGTTCGGCGGCTGTCTTTACCAGCGGTCCACCCGCCTGGGCGCTGTCCGCTGTTTTGCCGGGCATCGACGTTCATGTCGTCCCTTCGACCCACGCCACCACCTTTGAGAACATCTACCGGGGCGCGGGCCGGCAGCAGTGTGTTCACGCTGTGGCCGACCCATTGCCCGTGGGGCAGCTGCCGGCCGAGTGGCGCAGGACACCCATATTGCTGCTTGCGCCCGTGGTGCACGAAATCGGCACGGATTGGCTGGGACGTTTTCCCAACTCGCTCGTTGCCGTCACGCCGCAGGGATGGCTCAGGACTTGGGACGAGGATGGGCGGGTGCGGTTCCGCCGCTGGGCCGAGGCCGAGCAGGTCATCTCCGAGGTTGACGTCCTGATCTTCAGCGAGGAGGACGTTGAGAGTGACGAGTCGCTGGTGCTTGAATACGCTGGGGCGGCCAGACTGGCCGTTGTGACCCGCGGCAGCATGGGAGCGACCCTTTTTGTAGAAGGCGAGTCGCAGGAGTCTCCAGCCTTTCGTGCTCAAGTGGTGGACCCAACGGGTGCGGGAGACGTCTTTGCCGCAGCCTTTCTGGTGCGGCTTCGTGAGACGGCCGATCCCGTTGTTGCAGCTACGTTTGCCAACTGTGCAGCTTCGCTGTCTGTGGAAGGATCGGGCACGGCGGCAGTGCCAAACAGGCAGCAGGTCGAAGAGCGTCTGCAGCGGGCGGACCTGCGGGGCTGAGGGGGCCTTGACATGGGCCATGTGTATGCCGTAGCCAACCAAAAGGGTGGTGTAGGAAAGACCACCACGGTTGTCAACCTGGGTGCCTATCTGGCCGAGGCGGGCAAACGTGTGCTTGTGATAGACATTGACCCGCAGGCCAACGCCACAACCAGCCTGGGCGTGGACAAGAACGCGCTGCGGCAATCGATCTACGAGGCGATCATCGGAGATGTCACCCTCGAGCGGCTGCTGATCCTGAGCGACCGCCTGGGTCTGGACCTGATTCCTGCCGCACCTGCCCTGGCGGGCGCGGAAGTGGAGTTGGTGGGCATGATGGCCAGGGAGCAGCGCCTGCGCAAGCGCCTGGAGCCAGTCCGCGGGCGCTATGACTATGTGCTCATCGATTGCCCGCCCAGCCTCGGCTTGCTGACCGTCAACGCGCTCACCGCGGCCGACGAGGTCATTATTCCCATCCAGTGCGAGTACCTGCCCATGGAGGGCCTAGCGCAACTACTGCGCACCATCGATCTTGTGCACTCCAACCTGAACACGTCGCTAGGCATCCGCGGCCTGCTGATGACGATGTACGATGTGCGGACCAACCTTGCTCAGCAGGTGGTGGATGAGGTGCGGCGCCACTTCCCGAACAAGACTTTCCGCACCATCATTCCGCGCAGCGTGCGGTTGAGTGAGGCTCCCAGCTACGGGGAGCCGATTATCGATTATGACCCACGATCCCCAGGTGGGGCAGCCTACCACGCACTGGCTCAGGAGGTTCTTGAAGCAGAGTTGTGATCACAGCATCCGCGCCAGGGGCAGCTGGCCTGGCCGGGGAGTGAGCGATGCAGGCTAGGGGGAGAGGATGAGCCCCAGACATCGAGGTCTTGGCAGGGGGCTGGGAGCGCTGATTCCTGGTGCCGAAGCACCCTCAGGGCTGCTGCAGGTCGAGATTGGCGATATCACGGTCAATCCTCGGCAGCCTCGCAGAGCGATGGACGAGGAAGGGTTGCGCGAGCTGGCGGACTCGATTGTTGAGCACGGGCTGCTGCAACCGCTGATCGTGACCGAACTCGTCGAGGGCGCCTCGGAGGGCAAGCCGCGCTACCAGCTCGTAGCTGGAGAGCGGCGCTGGCGGGCGGCCATGCTGGCCGGGTTCGACTCTGTTCCGGTCCTGGTCAAGGAAGCCACGCCGCAAGAGACGCTCGAGCTGGCGTTGGTGGAGAACCTGCAGCGCGCCGACTTGAACCCCCTCGAAGAGGCTTCTGCCTACCACCAGCTAGTGGAAGAGTTCGGCCTGACTCAGGAACAGGTGGCCGAGCGGGTAGGCCGCAGCCGCGTGACCGTCACCAATTCGCTGCGCCTGCTGCGACTTTCTGAAGGGGCGAAGGATGCATTGCAGGCAGAGCGCATCAGCGAAGGGCACGGGCGTGCTTTGCTGGCGCTAGACGAAACCCAGCTCCAGCTGCGCGTGCTTCAGGAGATCGAAAAGCGCGGCTTGTCAGTGCGCCAAACCGAGGAGTTGGTGCGGCGACTGAACGCCCGCGCCGAACAGCCGCAGCCCAAGGCTGTGCCGACACCACAGACGCGAGCGCTGGAGGACCGCTTTCGCCGCGCTCTCGGGACCAAGGTCAGCCTCTACCGCAGCAAGCGCGGTGGCAGGCTGGTGATCCACTTTTACTCCGAAGAAGAGCTACAGTCCATCTACGACCGGATTGTCGGCGAGGAGCTGTAGCAGCCTGCGTCCTTGCAGGCTACACCAGCGACTACCAGTCCTCGTGGTTGCGATCTTCTCGAACGAACATGCTGAGCAGAAAGCTCACCGCGCTGACCACCAGTGCCCCCCAGAAGGCCGGACCAAAGCCGTCCACGTAAAAGTTGATGCCAAACACGCCGGCCAAGCGCGAGGCCAGTAGCAGCATGCCGCCGTTGATGACCAAGAGGAACAGGCCCATGGTCAGCAGGATCAGCGGGCAGCTGAGAAAGGCCAGCAACGGTCGGACAATGGCATTGACCAGCCCGAAGAGCAGGGCCATGGCCGCCAAAGTGGTCCAGCCGCCTTCGTAAGTGATGCCCGGCACAAGCTGAACCGCAGCGTACAGCGCTATTGACGTAACTAACCAACGAGCAAGAAACCTGGGCATTGACGCTTCTCCTATTCCACAAAGATCTCGACGCGTTCCTGATCCTCGTCGTCTTCGATGTCGAAGATCCTGCCTTGCTGGCCCCTGCGCAAGGCGTCGCGGACCTGCTCAAAGTCGACGTCCTCTGACTCGGGCACGAACCGGGCGCCCATCTTGATGCCGACGTCCACCAGGGCCATCGGGATGTTGATGTTCATTTTGCTTCGGCCAGACCTGAGGTCCGTAACGCGCACGCGGAACCAGCGCGGCTCACTGCCCGCAGACGGCTCGGCTGGCCCGCCGCTGCTCTTGAGCGCAGCCAGCAGTTTGGCGCCCTCTTCGGCTGTGATCTGACCGCTCTCGATCATTTGCAGTATCTGCATTCTCTCTTCGGATGCAGCCATCTGTACCTCCTTAGATCTGCCGCCACGGTGGCGGCTGTACGCCGACCTGCCTGACCCACGACCGGCGCCGCTGTCAATCAATGAGTATTCGCACGTACTCGCCTTTCTCTTGATTGTCAATCTCGATAGCAACGGGCTCATCATCCGGCAAGCCTTCGCGCAGAGCCAAGATGAGCTGGTCCATACCGTCTCTCTGCATTTGGGGCACAAGAGGACGCAGCATGGCGATGATGCTGGCGCCCGGGCCGAGTGGCAGCGGGAAGCTGAGCGACGCCTGCTCGTCCCCGCCCTCAAAGTGCATCTGTACCCAGCGCGCGGTGCGAGCCCACGAGGCGACCGTTACGATTGCTAGCCCAAGGAACAGCGGTATCCAGCCAAAGACCCATGTCCAGACGGTGACGCCACTGCGCTGGTAGGCGTCGGCCAGCACTGCGCCGGCCACTATCATGACCACAGCACCCCCGAACAGAGCTTGGCGCCAGTAGGGTCGCACGCGCGGTTCGTCTGCGGATCCGGCGGCACCCTCCACCACTGGCTCCGTCTCCGCAGCCTGGGCGATGGATGAAGGCTCTTCGTCAACCAAGTCTAGCAGTCTGGCCGCCTCTTCCGCCGTGATGCGGCCGCTTTCGACCATCTCCAGGATCTTTCTCTTCTCCTCGCTCATATCACGACTCCATGTGTCGTCGGGCGGAGGTCCAGCGTCATGCGCGCCAGGACGCGCACGGTGTCAAAGCCGGCCTCCTTGAAGGCCTGCAAAGCCTGCGGGTGCGATGCAGACACAGTGGCCTTTAGGTCGAGTTGCCTCCGGCGGAGCTCATACAAGGCCCTGCTCAGCAGCTCGCGTTCCAGAGTACCGCGGTGCTGGGGGCGGACCACGATGTCCAAACGGTGGGCGTCACGCTGGTCCCGCTCAATCACTTGCAGCGCAGCTTGGAGGGAGGCGCTGCCCTCCAGCACCCAGGTCCTGCGCACGCCCTGCCCGAACAGGCGACTCAGCCAGGCGAGCAGGCGACTGTCGGAAGCAACAGGGCGACGACCCTGCCCCATGGGCAGGCCTTGCATCTCCTCAGGGGTGGCCGCTCGGATCAGGGCACGGACCGCCGCTGCATCGGCGGCCCGCCACGGTCGCAACGGCACGTTGGGTGCCCGCGACGGCTCAGGCCAGCGAAACCGCGGCATCCTCACCTCGTGGCAAGTGTCATAGAGCTCAAAGCCAAGGCTCTCGTACAACTGGCGAGCGGCCACGTTGTCGTCGTTCACTTCGAGCAGCAGCCGCTTCGCCCCCCGCTCGACGGCGCGGCGGATGACAGCTTCCATCAGGCGACGTGCGATGCCCTGGTGGCGATAGGCGGGGAGCACCGCCACGTTGCTGACGCTCATCACACCGGGGGCGCCGCTCTCGCGCGTCAGCGAGGCATTGCCCACCAGCCGCCCATCCACAATCCAGACATAGCCGTCCAGAAAGGGTGGAAGGAGGCTCTCACTGCCCCCTGCCAGCCACAGCAATGGACCCAGCCTGGCCAGCCGGCGCATCTCAGCGACAATAGGGTTGCCGGTGCGCTCCAGTTCGTCCTTGAAGGCCAGCTCGACGAGGTCGGCGAGCGGTGCAAGGTCACGCTGCAAGCGAAAGGGCTGCAGAGGCGTGTCCACTTTCTGTTCGAGCGATTGGTCTGCTGCCAGGATCAAGCCGTCCCTTTCGTGCCCGTCGCATCAGGCCGGCGCTAGCTCTCGAGCGCGGCCAAAAGCGCTTCGGCCTGCGCAGCGTTGATCTTGCCCTCGGCCAGCATTCGCAGAACGGCCAGTCGCTCCTCTTGCACGTTGCCGTCCGAAGCACTGGGGCGACGTGCTCGAGCGCCAAAACCGTGAAGCCTGGACATCTGCTCGGCCCGCCGCTGGGCCCTCTGCTCCAAACGTTCGCCTCGCCGGCGCATCTTGTCGGCCATGCGCTCGGCGCGCTCGGCGGCCCTGCGCGCGCACTCCTCGACGCGGGCCATCTCGTCCTGCAGGACATCCTCCACATCGGTGCTGCGAGTGGCCCGGACCTTGATGTCGCCACTGGCGGCGACGATGCGCACCTTCGCAGAACCCTGTCCAAGGATGCCCGTGAGGCCATGCGGCGATTCCTGCGCGTCGGCCAGCTTGATGCTGCAGGAGATGCTTCCTAGGGGCGCCAGAAGCTCCAAGGTCGCGTCTGAGCTGTGGTCCAGTTGTAGGCGCACATCGCCGTTGCTATCCACGCTGTACTCACCGCTGGTGAGATTACCGCTCAGATCGACATCACCATTCACATCATGTACGTCAATCTGTCCTTCCGGGTTGCGGATGGAGACATCGCCGGTGATGCCGTGCAGTTCAGTGGGCCCGCTGATGGCGCGCAGTCGAACGTCGCCGCGAATCCCGTTTATCGTCATCTGGCCCTGGACGGCGCTGACGCGCAGATCGCCGTTGAGCGAGGTCACGCTCAGCAAGCGGCTGCCACCAACCTGGACATCGCCGTTCAGCGCTTCTAGCTCCACGCTCCCTACCTGAGTTGCCACCAAGTCGCCATTGAGGCGCGCAGCGCGCAGCCCCTGGACCTGAGTCACACGGACATCGCCACTGCATGCTTCCACGGCGACAATGGCGGATTCGGGAACGCGCACGGTCAGTGAGCCGGTGCTGGAGACCTGCAGTTCCGATTCCGTCTGCTGCACCTCAATGCCGTCGCGATCAGTCTGCGCCAGCAGCTCGGCCTGTGGCCCCTCAGTGCCCTGGATGCGCAGGTCGCCAGTGCATGCCCTGAAAACGACTCGCGGCTGATCGCCCAGGTCATAAACCTGTCTTTCGCTCATTGGCGCTCACCTCGCCTCTCTAGCTGCCCTGCAGCAGTTGGATTGCCTCGTCTGAGGAGATCGCACCTTGCGCCAGCTTCTCGAGGATCTGCTTGCGCTCTTCTGGCAGCATCGGCGCCTCTTCTTCTACCGGGTATCCAAGGGCACGGATCACGTCGTGCAATCTGCTGCGCACGGTTGGATAGGACAGTCCCACCTCCTCCTGAACGCGATTCAGCTTGCCCTCGCAGCGGACAAAAGTCTCCACAAACTGCAACTGTTCGCGGGTCAAGCGTGCGAAACGCCCCAGCGCAAAGTGACCTTCCAGCGTGAGGTCACAATGGCGGCAGTGGAGCCGCGTGACGGTCAGATCTTGGCTGCAGAGGGGGCAGCGGCCCAGCACATCGTACATGGTCTCCTCCTGCGAACTGCGTTTGGTTCAGCGTGAACACCATTTCGCGCATCTATGGGCGGACATCCCAGCTGAGATACTCAAGATACGCCTTGAAATACTGTAACACATATCTGCGGAAATGTCAATTTATTAAACACCGCATTGATTTTTCTGCACCCAACCGGTCCGGTGCCATAGGTCAGCTCCGCCCGCGCGCATCATGCCAGAAACGGAATTGCCGGATCGCTGCTTCCGCAGTATAATGGGTAGGCTGCTACGCGAGCTGGCGAGTAGGACGGTGGCGCCCAGCGTCACCCCCACAGGCCGACGCAGCTGGGTGCGGAAGCGATGCTAGGTCACAGGGAGGGGCCGCTTTGGATCACCAGGCAGCCTTGCAGCGCATTCTCGTGGTCGATGACGATGAGGCAGTCCTGCGACTGGTGAGAGATAAGCTGGATCGTGCCGGCTACGAGGTCTCCACAGCAAGGTCCGGGGAAGAGGCACTGGATACCATCCGTCGCTACGGTCTGCCTCACCTGGCGATTGTGGATATCCATATGCCAGGTATGGACGGTTTCGAGTTCGCGGAGGTCGTTCAGGAATTCAGCGATCTGCCTGTGATCATGCTCACCGCTGCGGACGAAGAAGAGTCCATCATCCGCGGCATCGACTGCTTCGCCGAGGACTATATCACCAAGCCCTTTAGCCCTCGTGAGTTGGTAGCGCGCGTCGGGCGGGTGCTGCGAAGGATCGGCGATTTCTCCTACGCGCTGCGGCCCGTCATTCCCATCGACGACCGGCTTTCCATCGACTTGAGCACGCAGAAAGCCATTGTCGATGGCGTGCCGGTGAAGCTCACCCCGACGGAGAGCAAGCTCCTCTACATCCTGATGCGCAATGCCGGGCATACGGTGACGATGCAATTATTGTTGAGTCGTTTGTGGCCCCTGGGTGGCGTCTTTGAAGATGCCTTGCGCGTGCATGTGCATCACCTGCGGCGCAAGATCGAGCCGGATTCGGGCAATCCACACTATATCACGACTGTGCGGGGTATTGGCTACCGCATGGTCGCTCCGAATGGTTAGTTGCAGTGGCGATGGGCGGGGTGGGCCGGAAGTGAGCGGAGAGAGGGTGAGGAGGGGACGATGAGCGACGAAAAGGCCCAGCAGCAGGAGCAGGCCAGGCCGATCCAAGAGGTGGACCGCATTCGAGACATCATCTTTGGCCCGCAGATGCGGGACTACCAAGAGCGTTTCCAGCAGGTGATGCGCGACTTGGAACGGCTGCAACAGGAGCTGGGGCGCCTTTCCCAGCAGCTTGCTGAACAGGACAGCAGCCAGAACAAGAAGCTTCAGGCCCTACGGCGCGAGGTGCGGGAAGCCGACGACAACGTTCGTACTGAACTGCGACAGAGCGTTGAACAGTTGGCCAACGACAAAGTGAGCCGCGAGAGCCTGGGCGAGATGCTGATCGACCTGGGCATGCGCCTGAAGGGCGAAAGCTCGTTGACCGGCCTGCTGCAGGACCTGGTCAAGTCTGACGAAGGCAAGGACCGTGCCGAAGAGCAGTGAGCGTGCCGAGCCAACAGTAGGTGCAGGCGACGGTCGAGCTGCGCGGCGCGAAACGCAGCTTGAGGCCCTGCGGGCTATCCTGTTCGATGGATATCGCGAGCGAGTCTCTGCTCTCGAGTCCAAGCTGGATGAGGTCGAGCACGGCCTGACCGACGAAGAGGCACTCGTTGCGACGGTCACGCCGATTGTGGGCGATGCCATACGCAGGCGCATCCAGGATGCGCGCGAGGAGATGATCGAAGCACTGTATCCGATCATCGGCCAGTTGGTGGTACGAGCCGTTTCGGAGGCGATCCGCGACCTGGCGCGCAAAATCGATGCTCAAGTGCGAACCTCCTATTCACCACAAGTTCTCTTGTGGCGGCTCCGGGCCCGCATTGGAGGTGCCTCGTCGGGCGAAGTGGCGCTGCGGCAGGCGCTGCCCTTTCAAGTCGAGCAGGTCTTTCTCATTCACCGTGAGACGGGCCTGCTGCTGCAGCACGTCGCGGCTGAGGACGGGGCGTCATCTGACTCTGACCTGATCAGCAGCATGCTGACCGCGATCCGCGACTTTGCCGAGGACGCCTTTGGGCGCGGGGAGGAGGCAGATCTGGATGCCGTCGAGTACGGTGAGCGGCGGATCCTGATCGAAGCGGGCGAACACGCGTACATGGCCGTGGTTGTGGACGGTGTTGAACCTCCCGGCTTCCGCTCGGAGATGCGGCAGCGCCTCATGGATATCGGCAGTGCCCACGCGCCTCTGCTGCGCGACTATGACGGGGATGCGGCTCACTTGGCGTCGGCTGAGCCAGCGCTGCGATCGCTGATGGTGTCGCAGAGGCCCGCGGGTTTGAGCACGATGCAGAAGCGGCTCCTGGTGGTGGTGGCTGGCTCGCTATTCGCGTGCGTTATCCTGAGCTGCTTTGCCGGGCGCTGGGTCTGGGGAGCGCTGCGCGGCCAGGCCACACCTACTGTCGTACCGATCATCGCTGAGGCGACGGCGAGCGCGACACCCACCCACACCCCCACGCTCACTGCAACAGCGCTGCCCACTCCTACCTCGACCATCGCACCAAGCCCCACACCGAGGCCCTTGGCTGGGGTGATGACAGGCCATGTGTGGGTGCGGAGCCAGCCCTCCTCAAGCGCGCCGCTGCTGGGCATCATCATCGAGCGCGGCGAGCCCGTGACGATCCTGGCGGCCTATGGCCCGTGGGGTCAGATTGAGTGGGCGCCTGAAGGCGAGGCGAAGGTTGTGGGCTGGGTGCCAATGCAGTGGGTGGGTACGGTGGAGCCCATCCCCGAGCGAATCGTGACGCCCGAAGTGGCTCCCTAGAGGCCATGGAACAGGCGCTGCGCAAGATCCACAGAAAAGTCTGCCTGCTCGGTGACTTTGCCGTGGGCAAGACCAGCCTGGTGCGACGCTTTGTGTACAACCGCTTTGCGGACAAGTACGTCAGCACCATCGGGGTGAAGGTCAACCGCAAGACAGTGATGATTGCTTCCGGCAGCGAGTTGGTTGAGCTGACCATGATGCTGTGGGACCTGGCTGGCAGCGAGGAGTTCGACCGCATGCGCCGCAGCTACCTGCGGGGTGCCGCCGGAGCGATTTGGGTGTGTGACCTGACGCGCCCAGCGACGCTGGACAGCCTGCAGATCTACGCGGACATCCTCTTTGCTGCGACCCCCGGCGCTCAGCTGGTGTTGGCTGCGAACAAGTGCGATCTGGCGGAGGATGTGCGCATCCTACCTTCGCAGCTTGAGGCCATTGCCGACAACTACGGTCTGCCCTTTGTCGTGACCAGCGCCAAGACCGGCGATCAAGTGGAGGGTCTGTTCCAGCGGCTGGGGAAGATGCTCGTGTTGCCCCAAGGCGGTGCTGAGTGAAGCCCGACGTGACTCAGACCATCCTGGCAGACCGGGAGATCGCCTATGTCCTGACTGACCGGGCACTCAATGTGCTCGATATCCGCGGAGCCGTTGAGATCCTGGGTGATGGCAAACCCGCTGCGCTAGGACAGTCGCTGCCGGAGCTGGTGCCGGAGCTGGTAGGCAGCGAGGACCTGCTGCACCAGGTGATGTCGGGCACATTGCCGCGCTTTGAACTGGCGCTGCTCAACCGTGATACCAACACAGGAGACACCCGCTACCTAAGCATGGTGACACTGCCCACCTATGGCGAAGCAGGCTACATCAGCGGGCTGGTGCACGTGGTCGAGGATGTGACCGAAATGGGTGCTCTGCAGCAGCGGCTGGCGCAACACCGCAACGAACTGCGCCTGTTGCAGAGAGAATTGGAGCAGCGCAACCAAGACTTGCAGGCAGCCAATGCTGAGTTGCGGCGTCTCGACGAACTCAAGTCGATCTTTGTTTCTGTGGCGGCACATGAACTGCGCACACCTCTGACGTCCATTCTTGGCTATCTCGAAGTCCTGCTCGACGGGGATGCGGGCGACCTCAGTGCCGGGCAGCGCGACTACCTCGACGTGGTTCAGAGCAGTGCCCTTCGCCTGCAGCGGATCACCAGCGAACTGCTGGATGTGACACGTATCGAATCCGGCAGAGTGGAGCTGGTCTTGCAGCCCACCGATCTGCGGGCCGTTGTGCAAGCTGTGATCCGCGAGCACAAGCCTCAACTCGACACCAAAGGCCTACACTTGGCCTGGGAGCCACCCCGTAAGCTGCCGGCGGCGCTGGTTGATCGCACGCGTGCCGCTCAGATTGTGGGCAACTTGCTCAGCAACGCCATCAAGTACACGCCCGAAGGTGGGCAGATCATCGTTGCGCTTTCAGTGAGTGGGAATACCGGATTCCTGAAGCTGAGCGTGACCGACACAGGCGTCGGCATCGCTGAAGAAGACCAGGCCAAGCTCTTTGCGCGGTTCTTCCGCGGTGAGAGTGCGAACCTGACCGGCGCAGAAGGGGCCGGCATGGGCTTGTACATCACGCGCTCTCTGGTGGAGTTGCATGGCGGGAGAATCTGGCTGGAGAGCGTCCCCCTGAAGGGCAGCACATTCTGCGCCACGCTGCCAGCCGTTGACGATTCTTTGGACAGTGCCCCGGCCGAGGGCACGACACAGGGTTCTTGACTCCCCCTCAAGCGCCTTCCGGCGCTCCTGCAGGTACCGCGACCCCAGACATCGACCATAATGGCCGCCTTAATCTGCGGGTGCTAAACTAGAGTATCGGGAGCGCCTGAGTGGTGAAGCAGGAGCGGTTCAAGCTGTGCAGAGTCTAACCACTGTCGGGGCAAGAAAGGCCGGGACTGCAATCCACACAACGGAAGCATTCTGTCAGAGAATCGTCAAAGTTGTAGTTTGGCATTGTCATGCAGGTCGCCGTTGTTTGTGGTTTACTCCAGGTTAGAGTGCGTGGCCTTTCTCCCTCACAGGCGCATTTACGGGTCAGAAGTGGAAGCATGCTCGTCACACATCGGAGCCAGAGCTGCTGACTGCTCAGAATGGATCACGTCGCCGAGCAACGTCGACAGAACTGTCCTGGCAGACAGGTCCCTATCGGGAGGGCTGCGTTGGACCAGCGTTTACCATCCAATGATGCCCATCCCGCTGGTGACGCGGCAGCGGTATCATCTCTTTCCTGCTCGTTCTTCCAGGACCCGTGCGGCCAGAAAGCCGACTGATCGCCCGAGCGCACTGCTGCAGCGGTCGGGCCGGTAGGTTACTCAGTCAGGAGGGGGGTCTCTAATGAAGAAACGGTTGGGCGCGGTGATTGTGGCCGGGTTGGTACTGACCCTGGTGGCATCAGTGGCCAGTGCCGTGGCACAAGGGAGCGGCGCTCGGTACTTCCCTGCGACGGGACACAACGTGCAGGGCGAGTTCCTGGCGTTCTACGATCGATACGGGGGGGAGGAGATCTTTGGTCTGCCGCGGACCGAAGAGCTCCCACTGGGAGATCTGACGGTACAGTACTTCGAGCGGGTCAGGATGGAGTACCATCCGCGCAATCCGTCCGAGTACCGCGTGCAGCTATCACTGTTGGGCGATCTGCTGGGCTACGGCGCAGCACCGCTGCGCCAATCCAGCTACTCCAGGAACAGTGCTACGCGCCGCTACTATCCAGAGACGGGCCATACGGTCTGCTACTCGTTCCTGCAGTACTTTGACAGCCACGGCGGGCTGACGGTCTTTGGATATCCGATCACCGAACTGACCATGGAGAGCGGGCGGGTGGTGCAGTACTTTCAGCGGGCGAAGCTGGAATACTACCGCGACAACCCGCCGCACGCGCAGATCAGGCTCGGGAATCTGGGCGACGAGTACATCCAGCGCGAAGGCCTGCCGCAGGCTTACCTGGCGCAGGTCGCGCCGATTGATCAGGCCCAGCCTGATGCTGGAACGCAGGTTAGCGCCCAAGTCATCCCAACTCCGGTGACGCCTGCGGCCCGAGCAAGCGTTTGGCCAGATGTGCCGCCAACGCCGCGGCCTGTAGGTCGATTCCAGGTGTCGGCTTCAGTCAAGTACCCGATCACGGGCCAGGGCGGGTACCAGACCGTGTACGTGCGGGTGACCGACGAGTGGGGCCAGGCACTTCAGGGAGCCAGCGTTCAGGCCGTCGCGCATTTCCGAGACGGTGACAGGATGTTGAGTGCCGACGACACCGATGCCACCGGGCACAGCTCGCTGAGCTTTGGCATCGGCCATCCGCCGCCAGGCTACACCGTGATCATCGACGTCAGCGTGAGCTATGGCGGTCGAACGGTAACACAGGCGGTGTCCTTCATACCCTGGTGGTAGGCTGCGTTTGAGCAGCCCACTGGCAATGGCCGGATTCAGTGCTCGCGGGTTGTGACATCCCCCGCGAGCACTCTTCTTATTTCTCCGTCTTCATCCCGCAGCAGCAGCGCACCGTCCTCGTCCACGGCCACAGCCAAACCCCTTCGCTCTCCCTGCGGCGTGCTGATGCACACCCACTGTCCCAGCGTCACCAACGCTTCGGACCATTCGCTCAGGGGGGAGGCGCCTGAAGACAGGTCGCGATAGCGCGCCTCGAACTGCTGCAACAGCGCCTGCAGCAGCGCAAGGCGTGGCACGACGCGGCCCAGTTCATGGCCGATCGATGTAGCGTGGAAGTGGGCCGGGAGTGCTTGCGGCGGCATGTTCACGTTCACGCCGATGCCGACGATGACGTACCGCAAACCTGCGCCAAGGCTGGAGGATTCTATGAGGATACCCCCCACCTTCCGACCATGGATGAGGATGTCGTTGGGCCACTTGAGTTGTGCAGGCAAGCCCACCGTCTCGCCAATGGCCGATCGCACCGCGAGAGCGCTGATGATGGTCAGCTGAGGCGCTTTCGCTGCTGGCAGCTGGGGGCGCAGCACCAGCGAAAGCAGGAGCGAAGTGCCGGATGGCGCCAGCCAACGCCGGCCCAGACGGCCCCGGCCGGCCGTCTGCTCCTCGGCAAGGACAAGGGTGCCCTCTGGAGCACCTTCCTCGGCTAGCTCTCGGGCCAGAGTGTTCGTCGAGGACACCGATTGGCGGAATACCACCCTGTGGCCGATGGAGGCGGTGCCCAGGCCGGCGCGAATCGCCTCCTCTGTTAGCATCTGCTCCTGTTGGATGTGCATTGCGCCTGAGCATAGCGGACAGTGCCTCTGTCGTCAAAGGTGATTGACGAAAGCGGGGAATTCATGTACACTCCCGCTGCAATCGAGAGGCGACTTTGTCGAGGAAGCAGTGGCGCAGGTTGTAGATCTTATTGTGCAGGGCGCCGGGCAGCTGCTGACCATGCCTGGCCGGGGGCCCTGTGTTGGGAAGGCGATGGGCCTGCTGGGCCTGATAGCTGACGGCGCCGTGGCCGTCGACGGCGGCGTGGTTGCGGCTGTCGGTACCACATCTGAGGTGCGTGCCTCCTATCGCGCCCCCCGCCACATCAACGCGGGCGGGCGCGTCGTTATGCCTGGCCTGATCGATGCACACAGCCACGTCGTGTTCGCCGGTTCGCGCCACGACGAGTTCGAGCAACGCATCGCTGGCGCGAGCTACCTGGACATCATGGCCGCCGGCGGCGGGATCATGAACACCGTGCGGGCTACGCGCCGATGTTCGGCCGCGGAATTGGCCGAGATGGCCAGACCCCGTCTGCAGCGTATGCTGGCGCACGGGACGACCACGGTCGAAGTGAAGACAGGCTACGGGCTGACGACGCACGATGAGCTCAAGTGCCTCCAGGTCACCGAGGAGCTCAATGCCCAGCAGCCCCTCGAACTGGTGCCCACGTTCCTCGGGGCGCATGCCGTTCCGGACGAGTATCAGGGGCGCAGCGCGGCCTATGTCGATGTGGTGACGCGTGAGATGCTGCCGGCGGTCCGAGAGTGGGCAGAGTCCAGGGCAGGCCCGGACGTGCCAGTCCTGCCTTTCTGCGATGTCTACTGCGACGAAGGGGCCTTTACCCTGGAAGAGACGCGCCGCATCCTTGAGGCCGCCAGAGACGTGGGGATGGGTCTGAAGGTCCACGCCGACGAGTTCGCCCACCTGGGTGCGGCCAGGCTGGCGGCAGACCTGGGCGCTATCTCGGCGGACCATCTGTTGCGCACGCCCTCGGAGGACCTGCAGGCTATGATCGAGGCAGGCACGATCGGAGTGCTCTTGCCCGGGACTCCCTTCGGCTTGGGCCTGCATGACTATGCCGACGCGCGAACCATGATCGATTCCGGACTGGTGGTGGCTTTGGGCAGTGATCTCAACCCCGGAACGTGCTACTGCGAGTCGATGCAGCTGATCATGGCTCTGGCCTGCCGCTTCATGCGCATGACACCGGCCGAGGCTATCGCGGCCAGCACCGTGAACGCTGCCTATGCCATTGGCCGCGGGCAAGACCTGGGGCGCCTTCAACCAGGGGCCGCAGCAGATCTGATCATATTGGATGCGGTGGATTACCGGGAGCTGCCATATCGTTTCGGCACAAACCTGGTGTGTACAGTTGTCAAAGGTGGGGAGGTTGTCGTCGAGCGGGGCTAGTTCTGTTTCCACACCGCTTCCGGAGGCGGCGTTGGTGACTCTGCTCGCGCACACCGCCCCTCACCAGCATCAGACCCTATAGAAAGGACGGAAATGGTCGATCAAGCAGAGGTCAAGAGACTGGAGGAGATCGCTCATCGCATTCGCTGCGACATCATCTGGACGCTGGCGCATGCACAGTCGGGGCACCCCGGCGGCTCGCTCTCGGCGACTGACTTTGGCGTGGCGCTGTACTTCTATGCCCTTAACCACAAGTGTGAGGATGCCTGTTGGCCGGAACGCGACCGGGTCGTCTTCTCCAAGGGACACGTATCACCACTGATTTTCTCCCTGCTGGCAGAATGTGGATACATACCACGGGAGGAGCTCAAGACCTTCCGACAGATTGGCAGCCGCCTGCAGGGGCATCCGAACTTGGAGTGTCCTGGGATCGAGGTGGGCACGGGCTCGCTGGGCCAGGGGCTGTCGATTGCCGTGGGCATGGCGGTGGGGTTCCGGATGGATGGCCTTCCGAACCGGGTGTACTGCATCATGGGTGACGGAGAGAACCAGGAGGGCTCCACCTGGGAGGCTATCATGTCCGCCGGCCACTACCGGCTGGACAACCTGTGCGTGGTGCTGGACAGCAACGGCCTGCAGATCGATGGCTGGGTGGAGGATGTGATGGGCCTGCAGCCACTGGCCGACAAGTGGCGGGCCTTTCGTTGGAACGTCATCGAGATCGATGGGCACGACATGGCGCAGTGCATGGATGCCTTCGATCGAGCCAAGGCCGCCAAGGGGCAGCCCACGGTCATCATTGCCAACACCGTCAAGGGCAAGGGTGTGTCGTGGATGGAGAACGTGGCCGAGTGGCATGGCAAGGCGCCCAAGCCCGATCAGTGCCGCGACGCGTTGAAAGAGCTGGCATGCCCAGCCGAATACCTGGATTTCTAAGGAGCAGACGATGACAGATAGGACGGAGATCGCAACGCGTGATGCCTATGGCGAGGCGCTTGTAGAACTGGCGGCAGTGGACGAGCGCATTGTAGTTCTTGGCGCCGACCTGACCGGGTCGACGCGCACGGACTGGTTTGCCGACCGGTACCCGGACCGGTTCTTCGACTTTGGGATCGCCGAGCAGAACATGCTGAACGCTGCGGCAGGCTTGTCGCTGGTGGGCAAGATACCGTGGGTGAGCACCTACGGTGTCTTTGTCGCCGGGCGTGCCTGGGATCAGATCCGCACCACCACGTGCTACAGCAACTTGAACGTCAAGATCGGTGGCGCACACGGGGGCATCTCGGTTGGTCCCGACGGTGCTACCCACCAGGCGTTGGAAGACGTGGCCACAATGCGCGTTCTGCCCAACATGAGTGTGATCGTCCCCGCGGACTATCACGAGACAAAGAAAGCCGTGGCTTGGGCCTGCAAGCACGTCGGGCCCGTCTACGTGCGCTTTGGCCGTGAGCCGGTGCCGGTGGTGACGCAGCCTGAGGATCCATTCGAGTGGGGCAAGGCCAACCTGATTCAGGATGGCGGTGATGTGACCATCGCTAACAACGGCCCGGTGCTGAAACAAGCCATGCAGGCGTTGGAACTGCTCCAGCAGAAGGGCATCTCTGCACGCTTGCTCAACATCCACACCGTCAAACCGATCGACCGGGAGGCCATTGCCAAGGCAGCGCGCGAAACAGGCGCCATTGTGAGCGTGGAAGAGCATCAGGTTGCAGGCGGGTTCGGCAGCGCTGTGGCAGAGGTGGTGGTGCAGGAACACCCTGTGCCCATGCGCTTTATTGGGATTCAGGACCGCTTTGGTGAGTCTGGGACACCTGAGCAGCTGTTCGAGGAGTTCGGCTTGACCGCCAAGCACATTGTCGCGGCGGTGGAGGACGTGCTCAAGGCCAAGAAGACGTAACAGCGCCGCGCGGTGGCGGCAAACAGTCGTCCGATGTGACAGTCGAAAGCCTCCCGCAGGTTCATATCCTGCGGGAGGCTCTGCTTGCCCGCGAGAGCGGTGTCCGGGGGTACGCCACTGTCGGGAGCGTGTCCCTGGGCCAACTGGCCAGGGGCTTATTGACCAGCCTGCGCTTGGGAGCTGCGCGGCTCCAACACCCGCCAATGCAGGAAGGCCAGTGCTGCCAGGTTCAGCACGGCAGCGCTGAAGAAGGTGGCCTGGTAGCTGCTGTTCGAAGCGATCCAGCCGCCAATCAGTGGAGCCACTGCGGCGGTCAGCCCTGGCAGGGTGTTGGCCAGACCGATGTAGGTCGGTCGGTCGCTGGGCTGACCGAACTCCAGGGCGATGTTGACTCCCGAGACAATGTCTGACGCCGTCAGTGCCCCAACAGCGGCGAACACCGGGTACATCCAGAGAGGTGATGGGGCCAGGATGGCTACGACCATCGACAGGACGGCCAGGGCCAGGCTGGTCTCCAGGACAAGCTTGTGACCGGCACGGTCGGCTAGCGGTCCAAAGACCACATTTGAGAGCGACTGGCCTACCAAGAGCAGGGTTGTGTAGATCCCGGCCTGGCTGTCGCTGAGGCCCCAGCGGTCCACGGCGTACACGGTCAGGAAACCCAGCCCCATGCGGCCCAACACGGTCATCATACGCGCCACCAGATAGGCGCGGAAGTTGGGGCTGCCCTTGAGCACCATGGGCAAGCAGCGCCAGTACTCCAGCAGCGACACCTGCGGCTTGTTAGAGTGCAAGGGCGGCTCGCGGACCATCGCGAGGAAGAACCAAGAGCCCATCACAAAGGCAAAGGTGAGCCCGAAGCAGATGGCAAAGTTGCTGGGAAAGGGGTAGCGATCCAGGATCGAGGCGGCAAAGGAGGCTCCCAGCGCCCCGGTGGCCGTGCCAATGAAGCTGGCCAGGCCCAGCATGCGACCGCGGTAGTTGACCGGGATGACCTTGGCCAGCATTTCCTGCCAGGCCACCGCGATGGCGCCCGCACCGACGGTGTGCCAAGCCAGGGTGAGGAAGAAGAGGGCCAAAGCCAAGCCCGGAGAACGAGCGGCCAACAGAAACGCCGAGGCAGCCATCACCAGGAAGGGGAGCCGCTCGGCGAACAGGCCGATGTTGACCGCTACAACCTTCTTGCGCGGCTGGCGCTCGGTGAAGTTCACCGTCAGCAACTGTGGCAGGTACCACCCTGCACCAGCGATAGTACTGACGAGGCCGATAAGCAGGGCGCTGTCGGTAAAGTGCCTGACATACAGCGGCATGATGGTGCTAGGAGCGGCGATGTTAATGCCCAGGAAGAAAAAGGCACCGTCCATCACCATCACGCCAAAGTTCCATCGAAAGTCCCGCGCTGTCTGCGCTTGGTATGCCGCCAACTCCGCGCTGTGTTCTGCCTCGTTCACCATGCCCCCATGTTCGGACACAATCCGGCGGAGTTTAGGCCATTTCGTGGCATGCTCCAAACGCACCGATGGGGCGGACTGTTTGCCTTGCGGGGCGAATGGCGGCATTATTGGAGATAGCCGACAAGCCGATTTCCAACTCTGAGCGGAGAGTGCAGAGCAATGCCTGATGCTGGTGCAGCGGCTGGCGCGTCCAATACGCCGCTGTCAATCTCTGTGCCCCACGGCAGCGTGCAGCTTCCAGCGTTTCTGCCCGACGCTACGCGCGGTGTGGTGCGTGCCCTGGATGCTGGGGACGTTGCCAACTGTGGGGTGCAGGCGCTGCAAATGAACGTCTTTCATCTCATGCAGCGGCCTGGCTCGTCGGTGGTCAAGGCCTGCGGTGGGTTGCACAGGCTGTTCGGCTGGGATGGGCCGATTGTGACCGATTCCGGCGGCTTTCAGGTATATTCGTTGATCCGGCAGAACCCGGACTATGGGCAGCTGACGGAACGAGGCATGGTTTTCCGCCCCGATGGCCGACGTCGCATCAAGCTGACCCCTGAGAAGAGCATTCAACTCCAGCTGGCCTATGGTTCCGACGTGGTGGTGTGCCTGGACGACTGCACCAGCGTCGATGAGCCGCTGTCCGCGCAGCGAGAGGCGGTTTTGCGCACCATCAAGTGGGCCGCGCGCTGCAAGCGCGAGTTTGAGCATCAGGTTGAGCAGCGGCAGCTTGCGCCGCCGTCGAGGCCGCTGCTTCTGGCCGTGATCCAGGGCGGTGGAGAACGACAACTGCGCAAGCAGTGCGCGGAAGCACTGCTTGAGCTGGATTTCGACGCCTACGGGTTGGGGGGGTGGCCTCTGGATAGCGAGGGGAACCTGCTTCTGGACGTGATTGCCTACATTCGGGAACTGGTCCCCATGCGCTGGCCCATGCACGCCTTGGGCATTGGCCAGCCGGCAAGCGTTGTGGCCTGCGCTCGACTGGGTTACGGCCTCTTTGACAGCACGATGCCCACGCGAGATGCTCGTCACGGGCGGCTGTACACCTTTGATGAGCATCCGCACAGCAGCGAGCTGCGCACGGGCTGGTACTCGTACGTCTACATCCAAGATGCAGAGCACATTCGCAGTGCCGAGCCGTTGTCACAACACTGTGACTGCCTGTGCTGCTCCCGCTACTCGCGAGCCTACCTGCACCATCTCTTTCGAACCGCAGATCCCCTTTGGCATCGACTTGCGACCGTACACAATCTCAGGTTCATGACACAGTTGATGGCAAGATTGCGTTCGATAGGGCGCCCGGTCTAGGGCCAGTTCGGTGGGGCGGGACGCCGGAGCGCAGAGGATACGAGGAAATGGAGGAACTGGACCGCCTCGTTGAGGCCATCCACAAGAGTGCCAAGTACCGCACCGTGTCCGAGGAGGTGGTCAGGGGGCTGGGGGCACGTGAGTTGGCCAAGGGCCGCAGCTTACGCGAGGCGATCAAGGCGACCAAGAGCAAGCTGCACCAGGTGGGGGCGGCCTACCTGGCAGGTCGCCTGCCGTACGCACAATGGCTGGAGCGGCTGGTACAGGCATCGCAGGATGGGGAGCCCGGCAGAATCCGGGAAGTGTGCCGGGAAGCCATGGCACAGCATGCTTCGACGCGCGAGCGCTTGCCGCACCTGGACTCGTTCTTTGCACAGCTACTGGAGCCTATAGCGCCCGTCTCGTCAGTGCTGGACGTGGCCTGCGGGCTCAACCCACTGGCCAGCCCGTGGATGCCGCTGGCCCCCATGGCGCAGTACTATGGCTGCGAAATGTACACTGACATGGTGGCCTTCCTGAACGTGGCAATGCCGCTGTTGGGCGTGCAGACCCGCATCGAAGCCTGCGATGCTACGGTGTCGCTCCCAGCGATCAAAACGGATGTGGCGCTGGTGCTGAAAAGCCTGCCGTGTCTCGAGCAACTGGTGCCATCATGCAGCACGGCGCTGCTACGCCAGATCCGGTCGGACTTTGTGGTGGTGTCATATCCCGTACGGAGCCTTGGGGGCAGGGATCGAGGTATGCTGCGCAACTACGAGCAGCAGCTTTGGGCTCTGGTGGAGGGAGAGGGCTGGACGGTCAGGCGCGTGCTATTCGAGAGTGAGCTGGTTTTTGTGGTGAACAAGAGTCCGCGGCAGTAGGTGTTCGATCAATCAATACGGAGGATACTTTGCAGGAACCCACAATGGAGCAGATGAAGCAGCAACTGGTGGCTGTGGTGCAGCCTTGGTACAGCTCATTGGACGATCCGGCCGCCGCGCAGCAGGCTGTTCTTGCTCGCATACTGCAGGGCTATGCGGCCACGCGGTACGGGCAGGATCACGGGGCGCAGTCCGTTGCCACGGTGGAAGAGTACCGCAGCGCCTTTCCCATCGTCACCTACGAAGATATCAAGCCCTTGATCGAGCGCACCATGGCCGGGGAGACCAACCTGTTGCTCTACGAGCCGCCCGTGGGCTGGGCCATCACCCGAGGCACTACCAAAGGTGAGTCCAAATTCATACCCATGACCCCGACCGACATCAAGATGCGGGTCAGTGCCGGGCGGGCGGTCGTGAACTATGTGCTGCGGACGCAGCATTTCGACATCTTTGGAGGCGTCAACCTCAACCTCAACTTTCCGTCCGTGGTGGGCACGGTGCGCATGGGCGAGCGAGATGTGGAGTACGGGTACAGCTCGGGCATCTACGTCAAGCACGTCTCGCGTGGCATGCCGCTGCGCTCGCTGCCGCAGCAGGAGGAGATCGATGCGCTGGGCGGTGGCAAGTCGCTGCGCGATTGGGAGAAACGCTTTGACCTGGCATATGAGCGCTGCAAGGAGGAGGAGGTAACGCTTGTGGGGGGTGTGGCGCCAACAGCGGTGGCCTTTGGCAGGTACTTGCACCAAGCTCACAAGCTCTATCCCAAGGATCTGTGGAAGGTGCGGTTGATGACTCTGGGCAGTGTGCCCGGAATCAACACACGCTACGTCCCAACGCTGCGGGCAATGTATGGCGACGTTGCTATAAAGGAGATCTACGGGGCTACCGAGGGGATGTTCGGGCAGCAGATGGACGAGCGACGAGCCTGGGTGCCCAACTATGACCTGTTCTTCTTCGAAGTGCTGACGGGCCGCGGCACGGTGATGCTGCATGAGATGAAGCCGGGAGAGCGAGGCAGTCTGGTGGTCTCGACCCCCATCCTGCCCCGTTACCAGATCGGGGATCTGATCGTGGCCTTTGATGCGCCGTACTTCCGCTGTATCGGGCGTGACCAGCCGCTGACGCTGCTGCGCTACTATTGGGATCGCCTGGTGCGGCTGGACTTGAGTGGACCCTAGCGTAGGGCCCCTCCAAGGCGCAGAAAGGGGCGGCCGACTCGAGTCTGCCGCCCCGGTGGTGAGAATCAACCGGCCATGAGGCAGGTACTTGCGGTGAGCCCTACAAGCGCCCCCTGAACAGGCCGCTGAGCAGCACCACCACACCAATGACGATGAGACCGACGGCCAGGACCGACATCGAGCCCAGGATGCCACCCAGGCCGATGGCCAGCATGACGCATGCTCCGATGAGAGTGCCGAGAACCGGACGCCGGTAGGCGGGGACCAGCAGTCGCACCAGCACTTCAAAGAGCAGAACCAGGCCGATGGCGATGAAGATCAGATTCCAGATGCCACCGAACTGATCCCACTCGATGTACCCCAGGGTCTGGGCCATGAAGACCAACCCGACGGAGATCAGTATCAGCGCCGCTGTGACGCCGCCGAGCGGGTCGCGGCCCCAACCTTCGCCCTTTTCCTCCTTCTCGTCCGTCTTTTCCTCCATCCAGACCCAACCTTCGCTCTTCTCCTCCTTCTCGTCTAGCTCGCGCTGGCGCCGGGCCTGACGGGCACGTCGCCGCGCTTCTCGATCGTCCTCCGGGGGCAGCTCGCTGCGCAGTTCCTCATCTGACATGCTCAACCTCCTTCTCCTGCAAGCAGTCCGAATACGCGTCGGATTCAATTGTAGCGCACAGCGGCGCCTACAGCAAAGGCGCAAGCGGCGCCAGTGGCTACTTGACGGTGACCCGTCCGGTGACGGTGCGTATGTCGAGCGTCCCAGAGCCGCTGCCCAGGATGCCCGAGCACTCGCGGTCGGTGATCGATTGCTCGCGCATGGCCAGGATGCAACGCACCAGACCGGTTTCGCTGCGGGCTCTGACGCTCAAGTCAGGCCTGCCCGCGATGCTAACCTCAACGGCGCCACTCTGGCTAAGCAGCAGATGCTCCTGTCCGCCTGCAAAGACTCCCTGCGCATCAATATCGCCGCTCTCGGTCTCGACGTTGAAGGTCCCCTGCACATCGTTTAGGAGGACGCTGCCTGCCGCGCTGCGCATCACAAAGTCCCCCTCTGAGCGGCGGCACTGCGTGCTGCCAGTCTGGTTGTTCAGCTCGATCTGCCCCTGGCAATCGCTCAGCTGCAGGCTGCCGCCGGAGGTGGTGAGGACGATTCGGCCTTGCAGCTCATCGACATAGATGTCGCCAGTAGAGCTCTGCAGGTCGAGTTCGGTGGCATGGGGAACAGTAGCAACGATCTCCACGGCCGGTTGGCCGGCGCTGGAGGTGAGGCCTGTTGCCGTATCGACTTGGATACGTATGACATTGCCGCTCTGAGTCGTCCGGTAGGACGTCTCGCGCGCGTAGCGCAGTGTGGCCTGGATTCGAACCTGGTCGGTGGTGGCACCGTGGACCATGACGTGGCTGACGGCAACGGCGCCTTCCAGGCGGGGCGGCCCCGACACGGTGAAGGAATCGTCGCGGCGCTGGGTGTTGGCTAGCGAGCAAGCGGACACAAGCAAGGCCAGAGCAACAAGGCTGGCCGACAGAAGCTTCCCGGTTTGCATATTCCCCCCTTGACGGCAAACCTGTAGGGAGTGCGACCTGTCTTGTGATGTTCTTGCCGAGATGCTGAGGCGCATTCTAGGATACATCTGCAGGTAGGTCAAACTGTGTGCCGCTCGACACTTGACCGGCCCATTGTCTGATGCTAAGGTGTCTGCCAAAGGAACCCAGCTGACTGGCGCTGGGATCAGATGCTGACTGCATTGCAGCCTTTGGCTGCGGTGCCATCCAAGGAGAGGGAGAAGCTATGCTTGATCTGTCACTGTCCGGGATCCTGGTTCTCGATTTGACGCGGCTTGCGCCCGGACCTTTCGCATCGCAGATCATGGCGCAGTTGGGTGCGGAGGTCATCAAGATCGAAGAGCCCGAGCGCGGCGATCCACTGCGTGGATTGGCTGCGAAAAGCGCAGATGGGATCCAGCCCATGTTTGCGATGCTCAACCGCAACAAGAAGAGCGTCGCGCTTAACCTGAAGACGGCTGCAGGGCGACAAGCGGCCCTGCAGCTGGCGGCCAAGGCCGACGTGCTGCTGGAAGGATTTCGGCCGGGCGTCATGGAGCGACTGGGCCTGAGCTATGACAGTCTCGCTCAGACCAACCCGGGGCTGGTCTATGTGTCCATCAGTGGCTACGGTCAGAGCGGCCCCTACAGGTCGAGGGCCGGGCACGACCTCAACTACTTGGCCTTGGGGGGATTCACCGCCCTCACGGGCGGCGCCGCGGGACCGCCGGGGATGTCCGGGGTCCCCGTGGCGGACATGGTTGCCGGGCTGTGGGGCGTGCTGGGCACGCTGGCCGCCTTATGGCAACGGACGCGCACGGGACGCGGCCAGCACGTCGATGTGGGAATGCTGGACAGCGTGGTCTCGCTGCTGGCGTTGCCCCTGGCGGAGCAGCTGGCGAGAGGCAGACCGCCCAAGTGGGGGGAAACGTTTCTAACCGGAGGGCGAGCCTACTACAATGTCTACCAGACCTTGGATGGCGGGTACATGACGCTGGCAGCCATCGAAGCACCCTTCTGGCGGGCTTTTTGCCAGGCTGTTGGCCGACCAGAATGGGTGGAACGGCGAGATGATCCTGACCCATCGAGCTTGGTGGGCGAGGTGGCGGCTTTGTTCCGCGAGCAGCCGACCCGTTACTGGACCGATCTCTTCGCCGAGCACGATTGCTGCTGCGAACCCGTGTTGGACCTGGAGGCGCTGGCTGCGCATCCACAGGTCGTTGCGCGTGG
>Ga0180438_10001919_pt1 | contig 35422 bp, 30 predicted proteins | sample SS_ome_12_FD_132455 | JGI IMG/M metagenome (GOLD analysis project Ga0180438, IMG submission 132455) | Hypersaline lake sediment archaeal communities from the Salton Sea, California, USA - SS_3_D_2 metaG | ecosystem: Environmental > Aquatic > Non-marine Saline and Alkaline > Hypersaline >... | reverse complement strand
TGCTAATACTGAAAGTTGTAATCGTATCCTGTATGCTTTATTTGCTAAATACAATAAAAAATGGGAGGATCATCATTATGCAATCTTCTAATCAAATTTACACACAGTTATTGACAGTACCAATATCGTTTTGCCCTTGACATCCGAACGAAAATTGCTATAATACCTGCGGACTGGGGGAGCAGGATATTTGGTTTAAGGGATAACCTTAACACAGATCCTTTTTCATATTTATAAAGCACAATAACCAAAAGAATAAAGGCAATCAAGGAGTGTCATGAAGTTTTGGAGAAAACCATTAGATGAAGGCAAACACAAAATCCCGAAAGGGGAGATCCATATACTCCAGGATCGCTGTAAGGGATGCGCTTTTTGTGTTGAATACTGTCCAAAAGAAGTATTGGAAATGTCTGAAGAATTCAATAAGAAAGGGTATCACCCACCAAAAGCGAGCAAACCGGATGAGTGTGTCGATTGTCACCTTTGTGAAATGCTTTGTCCGGAATTCGCGATCTATGTTACCACGCTAGAGGAAAAAGAACCTGTGGGTGTGGGTAAGAAGGAAGGAGAAAAATGAAACCAGATCCAAAAGGTGTGTTGACTGGTTCTCACCAATTGACTGGTAACCAGGCCTGCGCAGAGGGAGCTCTGTCAGCAGGCTGTCGTTTTTTAGGGGTGTATCCTGTTGAACCTGCGATCGAAGTTAGCGAGCGATTTCTCGAACGGGCCAAAGCGGTTGATGATGCGACTTTTGTTCAGATGGAGGATGAAATATCCGTCCTCGCAGCAGTCCTCGGAGCATCATGGACCGGTAAAAAGGCAATGACGGTAACATCGGGTGATGGGCTGTCTTTGATGATGGAACACCTGGGACTCGGTGTCATGCTCGAAACTCCGTGTGTGATCGTTGATGTTCAGAGGGTCGGTCCGGGTTTGGGACTCCCAAACCGTGCGGCTCAAGGGGATATCATGCAGGCGCGGTGGGGTTCACATGGTGATTATGAGATAGTGGCTTTGGCACCAAGTTCATCCCAGGAAATGTTTGACCACATGATCGGGGCGTTCAATATCTCAGAGCGGTTCCGGGTACCGGTAATGGTCATGGCGGATGCATACCTTGCGCAACAGAAGGAAACCGTTGTTATCCCCAAACCCGAAGCGATCGAATTGTACCCTCGACGATACTACGAAGGCAAGCCCGGTACATATCTACCTTTTAAGCGCGATGGAGACTACATCCCTCGTATGGTCGACATTGGCCAGGGTTATAAGTTTCACGTAACTGGTCTGACCCACGATGATCGTGGTTATCCGGTTATGAACGAGGAATGTCAGGAGTATAATGTTCACCCGTTGGTATGGAAGATACGGAAATATGTGGATGAACTTGTTGATGTCGAAGAAAACGGGATTGAAGATGCTGAATATGTAGTGATTTCCTATGGTACGACCACCCGTGCTGCGAATAAAGCCGTTGAACAAGCACGCAGTAAGGGTGTAAAAATTGGACATCTCAAACTGAATATCATATGGCCATTTCCAGAAAAGCGGGTGTCGGAGATCGCTAAAAAAATTAAAGCCTTCATCGTACCTGAGATTAATTTCGGACAGATCGTCAGCGAGGTTGAGCGGGTTTGTTATGGCAAAGCAAATGTGGTTTTTGTGGTCCATGGTGATAAAGGTATGGAAGATCCGAACGATATCCTTGTGGCAATTGAATCCGTACAAAAGGAAACTCAGATCAAAGATGGAGTTCTTGAATATCAAGGAGCATGAAATGGAAGCAGTAAAGACAACCGCGGCACATGAAATACATCCCATGGAAAATGTTCTGCGTATGGATCGGATACCGCATATCTGGTGTCCGGGATGCGGGATCGGTATCGCCGTTACCGCATTCGCTGCCGCTCTTGAAAAGGCCAACATTGACCTCAATAAAGTCGCGATCGTATCCGGGATCGGCTGCACCGGACGCGTTGCCGGTTATGTGAAACTAGATTCGTTCCATACTACCCATGGACGGGCGATCGCATTTGCGACGGGGATCAAGGTCGCTAGTCCTGATATGAAAGTCGTAGTTTTTTCCGGTGACGGTGATCTGATCGCGATCGGTGGTAATCACTTCATCCATGCTGCGCGTCGAAACATCGATATGCTTGTTGTTTGCGTGAATAATTTCATCTATGCGATGACCGGTGGACAGGTCGCACCGACCACGCCCCTTGCTGCTTATGCAACTACCTGTCCATTTGGATGTGTGGAACCTCCATTTAATATACCATATCTAGCGGATTCATCGGGCGCAGTGTACGTGGCGCGTTGGACTGCACTTCATGTGCGCAGATTGACCAATTCGTTCGTGGAAGCATTGAACAAGAAGGGCCTGTCGGTAGTCGAAGTGATCTCACCGTGTGCTCAATATTATTCGCGTATCAACCGGTTGGGCGATGGTCTCGATATGATGAGATTCTATCATGATAACAGTGAGATACGTCACGGCGAGGATACCAAAAATTTGGATATTGGATTTCAGCAAAAGATCATTATGGGAAAATTCGTGGATCGTGAACGTCCATCCTATACAGATCGCTATCAGGATTGGTTGAAGCAGCGAAAGGTGGGTATGTAATGAATGCAAATCCAAGAGACGTGCTTTCAGGTACACATTATATCGACGGTGATGTTGCTTCTGGATTTGGGGCACTCGCTGCTGGCTGCAAATTCATTGCCGGATATCCAATAACACCATCAACCGAGGCGGCTGAGGCATTTGCACGTGTCGCATATAAAGGGAATGCGATGTTTATTCAGATGGAGGATGAACTTGCATCGGTATCCGCGGTGGTGGGCGCAGTGTGGAGCGGCGTAAAGAGTATGACCATTACTTCCGGTCCTGGTTATTCGCTCATGATGGAAACATTTGGATTCGCGGCAATGCTCGAGACACCAATGGTACTTCTTAATATCCAGCGTGGAGGACCATCTACCGGAGTACCGACAAAGACAGGTCAGGCGGACATAATGCAATCACGATGGGGATCGCACGGTGATTATGAGATCATTGCTTTTGCACCCGAGTCGCCCCAGGAGCTGTTTGACTATACGGTAAAGGCATTCAATCTTGCCGAGCGTTACCGTTGTCCGGTCATGATCATGTCGGATGAGTGTGTAGGACACATGACCGAAAAAGTCGTTATCCCCGCGGCTGACAGGATAGAGATCGAGCCACGCAGATTTTTTAAAGGGCAGCCTGGACAGTATTCTCCTTTTAAACCCGACGATGACCTTGTTCCTCCAATGGCAAAGGCCGGTGATGGATACAATCTTTACATTTCTGGGCGGGCACACAATGACCAGGGCATGCCGTATACAAATGAAGAATTCAAGTTGCGGTGTATCCGCCGTCTTGTCGATAAGATCAAAAAGAATAAGGAAAAGATCATTGAGTTACGGGAAGAGAATACTAAAGATGCAGAGGTGGTTGTGGTCGCCTACGGGATATCTTCCCGGGTTGCTGTCCGAGGCATCGAACTGGCGCGTGAAAAAGGTATTAAGGTCGGTCAATTACGTCTTGTTACGATATGGCCATTCCCTGATGAACGGATAGCAGAATTATCCCAGACTGCGAAGGCCTTTGTGGTGCCTGAGATCAATTACGGACAGATCGCATTTGAAGTTGATCGATGCGCACATGGGCGTTCTAATGTCGTATTGGTGCCGCATGGTGGTGCTGGAGTACATAATCCCGACGATATCTGTGATGCTATTGAATATGCAGTTAAGCATAAGGAACCTCTCGAGGGTGTACATGAGTATAAAACAAGACTGGAAAGAAAGGTATTTGAAGAAAAAATGAGGATAGCAGAATGAACCCCCTTGTTACGGCGTTTAAAAAAGGTTTTGAGCGATCAGGTATCAAACCTTCCAGGATCAGTATGCCATCGGATGTTCTGTTTGAACCTGAAGTCGTAAAAGATCTCGGCGTTGATTACTTCCATGTTACGCGCGGGCGGGCGATCGCATTTGGTACAGGATTGAAATTAGCAAATCCTGCATTAAGGGTGGTCGCTGTTGCAGGCGATCTTATGACAATTGGAGGTAATCATTTTGTGCATGGTGGACGGAGAAATATGGAAGTTCTGGTAATTTGCATAAATAATTATGTATACCGTAAGATCGCCGGGAAAACCGCACCACTGGTGACCGTAAAGTTCTCTCCGTATTCTACCTTCGAGGAGCCATTCAATATTCCACACCTCGGGAATTCATGTGGTGCGATCTACACAGCACGCTGGACTGCATTGCATATTGAAGAGTTGGCTGAATCTATCGCTCATGGATTGACCAAGCGTGGACTTGCGGTAATCGAGGTACTCGTACCTGGTCCTGATTATTACAATGGAATTGGAACCTGGCGTGACGAATTGGTGAAATTCTACCATGAGAATTCCGAGAAGCGAGACGGTGAAATGCCCCGTAATGTCGGGATCACCGGGGAATCCAAGATCATTGTGGGGGAATTCACAGATAAGGAGATGCCACCATTCATTGACACTTACAATAAGCAATTGAGTGCCGTGTTGAAGGACAAGTTCACACCTTACGGTCAAACCAATGGAGGTCAGAATGGCTGAGGTCCGATTTGCCGGCTATGGCGGACAGGGTATAATCCGGTCTGGTATTATTGCCGGACGAGCGGCATCGATACATGACACCAAACATGCGACTATGAGCCAATCCTTTGGTCCAGAAGCACGCGGCGGAGCATGCAGCTCGCAACTGGTGGTATCAGAATCCAAGGTGCTCTATCCATACGTGACTAAATCGGATGTGCTCGTTGCCATGTCGCAGGAAGGGTACGAAAAATTCGAACCAGAACTAAAGGACAAAGGCATGCTGCTGTATGATGTGGATCTCGTCAAACTCAAGCCAAAGTGCGGTAACGTGAAGTTATGCGGTATTCCAGCGACACGATTCGCCGAGGAACTTGGCCGGAAAATAGTTGCGAACGTGGTAATGCTAGGCTTTTTTACTGCAATCGCTGGGGTAGTGACCTACGAGTCGATGAAGAAAGCGGTTCCCGAATCAGTACCGGAGAAAGCAATAGAGTTGAATATCCAGGCATTTGAAAAAGGATATCAATACGGGAAGGAGCAGATCAGTGGCTGATTCGGAATCGGTCGAACAAAAAGAACCCCCTGAAAAGACTGGCGCAACGCTCCAACTGTCCTGTATCGAAAAAACATTTCCAATCCAAGAAATCACAACTTCATCGTGTCGAGTTGCCTGTCCGGCAGGGGTGAATATCAAGGCATATCTCGGCGCGATCGCACGTGGCGATTTCCAGCATGCTCTTGATATCGTACGTGAGACGAATCCTCTGCCAGGTATATGCGGGCGTGTATGCACCCATCCATGCGAAACCGAATGCCGACGGAGCGACTACGATGATTCTCTTGCGATTTGCGCCCTGAAGCGATTCATCGCAGACTTCGAACTCGAGCAGGGTGGACGAAATGTCACAAAGATCAAACAAACCAGGGAGCAGAGGATTGCGATTATCGGGTCAGGACCAGCCGGTCTGACCGCAGCAAATGATCTGATCCGCTTGGGCTATGGGGTGACGATCTTTGAGGAATTATCTGTTGCCGGTGGAATGATGATCACCGGGATACCTGCGTATCGTTTACCCAGGAATATCATTGAAAATGAAATCCAAGATATCATTAAACTTGGCGTGGAGCTGAAGATTAATACTAAAATAGATGATATCAACAAACTGTTTGAGCAGGGATACACCGCAGTCTTCCTTGCGATCGGTGCTCATAAAGGACTGAAACTGAAAGTCCCGGGTGAGGATGAGAATGAGGGGATCGTAGATTGCATCGAGTTTCTGAGAAGGGTAAATTCAGGGGAGCAAAAAAAACCCTGCGATCGTATTATTGTGATCGGCGGTGGTAATTCCGCGATCGATTCTGCGCGTTCAGCACTGCGCCTTGGATGTATGGACGTACATATTGTTTACCGTCGGTCGCGCAAGGAAATGCCGGCTAACGAGGAAGAAATATTGGATGCGGAAAAGGAAGGGATTATTATCGATTATCTGGCAGCACCAGTAAAGATACTGGGCAAGGACGGCAAGGTGATTGGTATGGAATGTATCAAAATGAAACTTGGAGAACCTGATGCTTCGGGAAGACGCCGTCCAGTGCCGATCGAAGGATCGGAATTCGTGATCGATGCCGATCTTATCATATCTGCGATCAGCCAGAAACCTGATATTGAATGTTTCAGAAATTCAGATGTCAGTATCAATAAGTGGGATGCTTTTGATATCGATGAACAGACCATGATGACGAACAAGCCGGGAGTATTTGCGGGCGGAGATGCAGTAACCGGCCCCAAAACAGTGATTGATGCGATTGCAGCTGGTCATCGGGCTGCACGTTCGATCGACAGGTTCTTACAGGGACAGCCAATGGATCAGAAAGACGAACAGGATCAAATATTCCAGCGTGAACTCATCCCCGGGGAATTCATACCGGAAAAAAAGGTGCGTACACATGCGTCAAAAAAATCGGTTGACAAGCGGAAGACAACATTTGACGAAGTCGAGGGAGCTTTAGTTGAAGAACAAGCCGTGCAAGAAGCAAAACGATGTTTACGGTGCGGTCCTTGTTTTGAATGCATACACTGCGTTAAAGAGTGCCGAAAACGTGTGATCGGTATTGCAACCGATACAGGCAAAGAATTGATCATGGTGCACGGTTTACCGGCTGACTTGAATATTACGCCGAACATGGCGGCTTTATTATCAGTTAAAGGGAAAGAATCCGTACCCGTGCGTGTCGAACCTGTTGTTTCAACTGTTGTCACTGAAATGTGCAGGGGGTGTGGTGATTGTGAAGCGGTGTGTGATTACTCGGCGATAATGGTTTTAGAACAATCCGATGGTTCTCGGGTCGCACAGGTGGATCTGGCGACCTGTAAGGGGTGTGGTACGTGTGTATCGGTTTGTCCAACTGGAGCAGCAAATCTGACTTTTTTCGATAGCAAGGGTATTGAATCTGAACTGGAGGAGTTCCTTGGTAACTGATTATAAACCTAAGATCGTTGTATTTTGTTGTAACTGGAGTGCCTATCCAGCGGTCGATGACGCACGACGATCCGGGAAGGAGCTGCCCACCCATATTAAGTGCATACAGGTCATGTGCGGCGGTATGGTTACACCGGGATATGTGTTAAAGGCATTTGAACTTGGTGCTGATGGTGTTTTCATCGCCACATGTCATGTTGACGATTGTCATTACGCGACTGGGGCCAGGCGGGCTGCTGATGTTCACGATACGACCGCGCAGCTTATTACCATGCTCGGGATCGAGCCGGGCCGTTTGAAACTCGGATGGTTCAATGCAAAACAGGCTTCACATTTCAGAAGCGTAATCGATGAATTTGTTGCTCAGATCAGGGAATTCGGACCGCCTTCCAAAAATGACTTGAGATCGACTGCCAGGAGTGCGACACCATGAACGATTTGAAGATGACTGTGAAAAATACTCGAGCATTGCTGTGCCTGGAGTGCGGGAAATGTACATCGGTTTGTCCGGTATCAGTTTTCAATACTGGATTTTCACCTCGTGTTATGGTGACCCGCACTATCCGTCACTCAGCCGATGATGTGGTTGCCAGCAAGAATATCTGGTCCTGTTTGACCTGCGGTATGTGTGAACTGCGATGCCCCGCGGACATAAGCTATATGGATCTTACACAGGAAACTCGCCAGGTCGCGCAGCAACTTGGTGAAGATGCGATCTGCTCGCATGGTGGTGCAGCCCAGTCCTTTATGCGCATTATGACCTCACCTGAGCTGGAACAAAAACGAATGGATTGGATCGGCAAAGATCTCCAAATCGCAGCTCAAGGTGAAGTACTGTATTTTGTTGGTTGCTTACCTCACTTTGATGTATTGTTAAGCAACATTGGCGTGCAAACGGTTGAGGAATCGCGTGGTGCGGTTCAATTGCTGAATCATCTCGGTATCACCCCGGTTGTCATGCCCCAGGAACGTTGCTGCGGGCATGATCTGCTCTGGAGCGGAGATACGAAAAATTTTAAGAAACTCGCTGAGATAAATATCGATGAGATCAAGAAGACGGGTGCAAAAAAGATAATCTTTTCCTGCCCGGAAGGATATCGAACCTTCAAACTGGATTATCCAAAATACTGTGGTGTTGATTTTGAGGTTCAGCATATCTCCGAAGTATTAGATCAAGCGCTTGAAGACGGGAAACTGAAATTCAAGGAGTTAAAAAAGAAAATCACATACCAGGATCCATGCCGATTGGGGCGGCACCTGGGGATCTACAGCGCTCCGCGAAAGGTTATGAAAGCGATCCCCGGTATAGAATTGATTGAAATGCCCCGAAGCGGCCAGCGCGCAGTTTGTTGTGGAGTCAGTGCATGGGTTAATTGTTCTTTTTACTCCAAACAGATTCAGATGATGAGATTGAAGGAAGCGAAAAACACCGGTGCGGATCTGTTGGTCCTTGCTTGTCCTAAATGCGAGATCCATTTTCGATGCACGATGAAAGAGGAATCTGCGCCTGAAGATATTAAAATACCTACCATACAATTTTCTGCTTTGATCGCTCAGGCATTGGAAAAGTAAACAGTATGAAGTGCGAATATGTCAAATTATTGGAAGTTACAATTTGCATAAAAAAGAGAATAGATTGAATGACTTATCAAATTTTCCGAAAGGGGGTGATTAGATGCCCAAGGATGACGATCTGAGGATCGGTGTTTTCATATGTGATTGCGGTACTAATATCGCCGGATCAGTTGATACGGATGCGCTGATTGAGGAAGCAAAAAAACAGGAGAATGTTGTTTTTGCGACCAAAAACACCTACATGTGCTCTGAACCTGGACAGCAAGAGATCAAGAAGGCGATTGACGAGCATAAATTAAGCAGGGTGATCGTTGCCGCTTGTTCACCACGCATGCATGAGCCAACATTCCGCGCTTGTGTGAAAGAGGTCGGACTGAATCCATATCTGGTCGATATGGCGAACATCCGGGAACAGTGCTCGTGGGTTCACATGGAAGACCGTACTGCTGCGACCGAAAAGGCGAAGGATATTATGAACGCCTATATTGGAAGAGCCCGGTATCTACAACCTCAGGATGAGACCAGGATACCAGTAGCCCAGAGTGCGCTTGTGATCGGAGGTGGAGTCGCAGGTATGCAGTCAGCACTCGATCTCGCGGACGCAGGATACAAAGTAACGTTAGTGGAGAAAGCACCTTCGCTCGGCGGTCTTATGGCGCAACTCGCCAAGACTTATCCGACCATGGATTGTGCGATATGAATACTCGGTCCAAAAATGATGGATGTCGGTCGACATCCCAATATCAACCTTCTGACCTATAGCGAAGTTGAAAAAATATCCGGGTATGTTGGTAATTTTCATGCGTTGATTCGCAGAAAAGCAAAGTACGTAAACGAAACTGAGTGCACGGCGTGCGGTGATTGTACGGAAATCTGTCCGGTGATCGTTCCAGACGAGTTTCAACAGGGTATGTCATCCCGGAAGGCAATCTATATTCCCTTCCCTCAGGCGGTTCCTTCATCCTATTTGATCGATATGACGAATTGTCTGGGAACCAATCCTATTGCATGCGGCAAGTGTGCTGAGAAGTGTGAAAAGAAGTGCATTGACTATGACGCGAAGGATGAGATCATAGAAGTCGATGCGGGAATTGTAATCGTTGCTACTGGTATGGATGTATTCGATCCTACTCCGGTAGATGAATACGGTTACACGAATTTTGAGAATGTGGTTACGAGTATGGAATTCGAGCGCTTGATCTCTGCAGGTGGACCATCAGATGGCCATTTTTTCCGGCCAACTGATCGTAAACGACCCAAGACAGTGGGTTTCATACAGTGCGTCGGTTCACGTACAGAGAAGTGCGGCAATCCCTACTGCAGCAATATTTGTTGTATGAATACCATTAAGGATACATTATTGCTCAAGGATCATTATCCTGATATTGAGGCGAAAGTCTTTTATATCGATATCCGGGCTTTTGGCAAAGGATTCGAGGATCTATTCAATCGCAGTAAGGCAGCTGGAGTACAATACATCCGTGGTGTCCCGGGCGAGATCACCGAAAATCAGAGTACGAGAAATTTGAATATAACCGTCGAAGATACAACATCGAACAGACTTGAAAAATATGAGTTTGATATGCTCGTTCTTTCGGTGGGTGTTATGCCACGCTGGGATATGCCACAGGTTCAGCAACTGTTGACCCTTTCAAAGACACCGGATGGATTCTTTATGGAAGCCCATCCCAAGTTAAAACCGGTCGATGCACCGACAACCGGGGTGTATTTCGCCGGTTGTGCCGAAGCACCCAAAGACGTTAAGGATTCGGTGACCCAGGCGAGTGCTGCTGCAGCGCGTGCTGAAACAATGTTATCTGCGGGCGAGGTGACTCTGGAAGCGATAACATCAACGATCGATCTTGAAACTTGTCGTTTCTGCGGCATGTGTGCCAAAGTGTGTCCTTATAATGCGATCAAGGTGGATCCTAAGAAAAAGACTCTCGAATACATCGAAGCACTGTGTAAGGGTTGTGGCACCTGTGGTGCTGAGTGCCGGTTTGGTTCCATCACGATGAAGCATTTCACGGATAACCAGATCTACAGTCAGATCGATGCGCACCTTACTGTTAATCCCCAGGAAAGGACGATCGTATTTGCATGTAACTGGTGTTCCTATGCAGGTGCAGATACGTGCGGTGGAGCGCGGTTACAGTATCCACCCAACCAGCGGCTCATCCGCACCATGTGCAGTGGACGGGTCGATGAGAAGTGGGTGTTGTATGCATTCAGAAAAGGCGCGCCGATGGTTGTGGTTTCTGGATGCCACTATGTCGATTGCCATTATATCGATGCGAACCGATGGACTCAAAAGAGGGTCGAAAAACTGTGGGACAAACTGGAGAAATGGGGCATACGACCGGAACGATTGTTACTGGAATGGATCAGTGCGGCTGAAGGAAAGCGGTTCCAAAAGGCGATGCAGGATATCGAGGAATTAAGAAAGACAGTCACCCAAGAAGAGATCGAACACACTATGAAGGTGCTGACCGAGGAAGAAGAAAAGGCAAAAGCGAAGAAGAAATAGTCCTTTATCGGACAGGGGAGTAGAATGGAAGAAAAAGATTTTAAATGCCTGCGTTGCGGAGCGATAAATAAATACCCCTTTGAAAAGGGCGTCATGATGGAACGTCAATGCCCGAAGTGCGGATCGAACAGCATACGGCTGGTAAAAGAAAAAAAGACCGATCAAGCGAAAAAAGAAGGCTGATCTGAAACCACGATTATTATACTTTTTCATCGGTATATTCACTGCTGGTTTGTCCTATGCGCATGGACCATCAGCGATCACACTTGCATTCGATCCCGATTCCCGTGTGTTGTCGGTCTCGGTCGAGCATCGCGTCGGTAAAATAAATGAACATTATATAGACCAAGTGCATGTCAAGCTGAATGACGACGAGATCATTATTCAGCAGTTCGAGTCGCAGAGCAGCACAAGCTCCCAGGATGTGCAGTATACAACAATCGATATACAGCAAGGAGATGAGATCAGCGTGACCGCTGACTGTAATATCAGCGGTAAAAAAACGGTGAAGATCACGATCAATCAGGAAAAGGCACCAGAAGAATAATAATAACGATATAAGTATCAACATAGCGTTCATGAAATCCGCCTGGTCGGCGGGTTTCATGCTAAACGGTCCCCATATTTACCCTATCTAATATATACAAGGAGGTAAATATGAGGATGAACAAAGCTGTGTATGATCAAATAGTCTGGTTGTTGGTAATGCCAGCACTTGTGTTCGGAGTGAATCATCATATAGACATGATCGATTTTGCATTTGAGCCCGATTCTATCAACATTAGTGCGGGAGATACGGTGTTATGGGTGAATCACGGAGCAATGACCCATACTTCCACCAGCGGTACGGGTGGTGTGCCTGATGGGAATTGGGATTCGGGACCAGTGTCCCCAGGAGGAAGTTTTGAATTCGTTTTCGATTCCGAAGGGGCCTTTCCGTATTACTGTGCACCACATTGGCAATTGGGTATGACCGGGACCATTATCGTACAGGGGACGGGTGTTGAGGAAGTCGACAAGCATTATCTGGTTAGCCGGGTAACGACGACGAATTATCCCAATCCTTTCCGGGGAGCTACGACCATCGCCTTTGAACTTCCCTATGCCGCCCGGGTCGAAATAAAGGTGTTCGTTGCGTCCGGAGAGTATGTTCAGACTTTGCAGAATGCATCACTCAGTGCCGGTTATCATGAAGTGCAGTGGAGCGGGAGAGACCATGCTGGCTCCCGGGTTCCGCAGGGGGTGTATTTCTACGAACTGAATGTCAACGGGGAGAAGACACGGCATAATATACTGTTCCTGCATTAAAAGGAGAATGAATCTATTGACTGGTCCTGGTTAATATGGTACCATGACAACTGTGAAAAAATCCGTGTACATTGGTGTGGATGTCGGCGGCACGAATGTGAAATGTGCAAGGATAGAAAATGGTACGATCAATGAGCGTCAGATTACAAAGACAATCGCAGGTGAAGGTTATGAGGTATCGTTACGGCAGATCCTGAATACGATCACACCGATGTCACGCGGAATAAGCGGTATCGGTGTCGGTATTGCTGGTATTATCGATTCAAAATCTGGCATAGTGCGGTATTCCCCTAATATGCCTGGATGGAACGATATTCCTTTGGCCAGGATCCTGCAAAAGAAGTACAATGTACCAGTTCATGTGCTCAATGATGTCAATTCTATTTGTCTGGGCGAGTGGCAATATGGAGCAGCAAAAGCATGCAATGATGTGTTCCTGCTCACGGTTGGAACCGGTGTTGGTGGTGGTGCTATATGCAGCGGTAAACCACAATTCGGTGCTCATGGATTTGCCGGTGAATTCGGACATATCATTATCAAGGACAAAGGCAGGAAATGCGTCTGCGGAAACCATGGTTGTTTAGAAAGTTATGTGGGGGCACAGCAGATGGTACGGTATGCACGAAAACTCATGCGTAAAACAAAGACTATTCTGCATAAGTGTACGGTTCTGACCCCAAAAATCATCGCTGAAAAAGCAAAGCAAGGTGATCGCGTTGCCCGTGATGTGATAGTTCGAATGGGATACTATTTAGGTGTGGGGATCACCAATATCATTCATCTGTATGATCCCGGGGTGGTGATCGTATCAGGTGGTATTTCAAAGAGTGGTAAGATCCTTTTCGACTCAATAAGAATGACAGTGAAGGAACGCGTTATAGGAAAGAATTACCGCAGGTATAGGATAGTACCACCGAAACTCGGAAATGATGCCGGAATACTCGGCGCTGTATATTACGCGCAGAGCGTTTAGTATAAATATTTCTTAGTTCCTGGTATCTACTTAACCCGCAGCGTCCTTTGTCGGTTATAACCAAATACTTCGGGTGTATACATTTCCTCGGCTTTGGTCGGCGGCATGGTGAACGTTCCGTATGTCATTGCCCGAGCAAGGTACGAGAAAGTATGTTCCCCCGCATACAAGGCATCAGCAAAGAGCAGGACTTTGTCGTTGTAGATCTCCCAATGGTCAAATGTTCCCCATGAGCGGTAATAATAGTCGTCATAGTAGTAATCATCATAGTAGTAATCATCGTAATAATCGTGATATTCCTGTTGTTCGTCACTCACCATATAGGATAACGTTTGACGGCTCTCAGTATCAAATGAAGTGTTGATGACCTCAAGACCCGCCGGCAACGGATCATCCACCACCACAAAATTGCGTTCCTGTGGAGTGATCACACTCAGGGTCACCTTGTAGATCTCGCCAGCACTGAGTTCATCACCATATGATCCTTCAACGAGCGGTTCAATAACCTTGAACACGGCAAGGCCTTCGTCGCGTGGTTTGAGTTCTCGTTTTGGTGCATAAAGCATTCTCATGCCATAATACAATCTTCCATCCCCCTGTTTCTGGATATTCACCGGGAGTTCTTTGCCCTGCTGTATGTCCGCGATCGGAATCTCTGTGCGTCGGATCTCGAGTTCCCGTCCCTTGAATGTTTCCTTGACGATCTCTTTGTTTTCAAGATGAATGCTTGCTGTAAAATCGGGTTTTTGCTTTTCGTAGATCTTGAAATATGTATTAAAGGCATCGAAAACATATATGTTCTCCTGAGTGGAACGCCAGCGACCGATCTTACGTTCAGCAACAAGCCATTTAATGATTTTCTCTGCATGCGCGAATTCGCCACCGGTTTCCAGCATTGCCTGGAGAATGAGCGCGGTCGTGCGTACGTTGGAGTGCCAGATCCACGACATGCTGCTTTCATCAGGTTCCTCAAAGTGGGCAGTTGTTGGAGACATTTTTATTTTATTAAGTAGTATCCGGCGGAGTTCCTTCATATACGTCGAGTTTCCGTATATATGTGCAGTTTTCATGAGCATAGTCTTACCGAATAATGATATCTGGTCACGCTTTTCATAAAGCTTGGACATATAACCATGGTCGTATGAATTCCACAAAGCAAGGGCGTAGAGTACAAAGGATTTAGTTGTGAGCTGAACATTTATTGAGTACGGATATTCCCACTCATTGTCACTGCGGCGCAGTACGTTCTTCAGGTAATCGATCGCGCGACTCGTCATATCCTGGTCGATCGTATAGCCCTGACGCTTCGCTAGGGCAAGTGCGTACATCACATAGGCAGTCAGCCAGGACGATGCACGCCACGAGTCGGGCCAGTATTTGAATCCACCATTATAGTGCTGAAACTCGGGGAATTCCTTGAGTGCGTCCTTGACATATGTGCGCAGGTCTTTTTCCTGCAGTTCAGAGAGTTCAAAAGTATTAATCAATTCCTCGGCGAGTACAAAGGGGAGAATGCGTGAAGTTTTTTGCTCGAGACACTCATATGGATATCTGATAAGGTATTCAATACCACCTTCCAAGCCAACAAGCGCGGAAGATGAAGTGGTGAATTCGACGTAACCAACATCCTTAAATATATCAGTCGGTACGGTCAAAGCCTCCGCAGCCTTGTCCGTGGTCTGGCTATATAGCGCCACTGCTTCGGTAAGACGGGGCTGGATGACCGGGATCGAGAGTTCTATACCGTCGGATTCACTCCCCATGACAACTTTAAAACGGAAGGTGGCCTTGCCTACTTTCTCGACCTGATATTTAAAGCGTACTTCCTTCTCTTCACCATCAGGAATCTCAACTTTCTTGGTTTTTTCTCCAACGAGAGTTATATTGTCAACCGAGGCTTCAATATCCACCCCACCCGATTGTTTTGTATTGTTATGGACCACCACACCCGCTTCGAATTCGTCGCCCAATCGAGCAAATCGGGGTAACGATTCCAGAATAAGCAGCGGTTTTTTAACGCGGATGTTCGTCTCTCCAGCGCCAAATGACGCATGCTTTGTTTGAACAGTCGCCATGATCCTGAAGGTGGTCAGGTTGTCCGGTAGTTTGAATTTGATAACTGCCTCACCGTTCTTATTGGTATACAAAGTGGGATTATAGTATGCGGTAGTAAGGAATTCCGTACGATAGGCGAATGCTTCACCAGGTGCACCTCCACCACCGCGGCTTTCACCCTTTTCGTCATAACTGCGTTGACCAATAACATGCAAACGACTTTCTGCGGTCTGTACGGATAAAGGTCTTGAACCATAGAAGTAGGGGAATGGATCCGGTGTTTCAAAACCGATAAGGTTCAGAACACCGACATCCACGACGGCAAGGACGATCTCGGCCTGTTCACCCTGTCCTGTATTGCTTTTAACCCTGATCCGGACGGTAACTGTATCCTGTGGTCTGTATTCCTCTTTGTCAGCAGAGACTTTGATATCGAGATGTTTGGATTCGGCATCGATTTTAAGGTTTGCACAACCGATCTTAAAAGATGGCTTTGCTATGTCGTCACCCTCATCATTATACTTATCAACGCCTGTGCGTCCTTGAACCAGGATAACGGAAACATAGACATTCGGTAAGTAATCCTGAGAGATCGGGATCTCGACTATATCGCTTGAACCGACCAGTTCTTGTGTAAATCGTTCCAGTACGAATTCACGCTCGATCGTGATGAGCGCAAGGGCTTTTTCATAAGGGGATTTAACCAGGATCCTGGCAACATCCCCGGGTTTATATTCTTCTTCGTCGGGAACGATCTCGATCTTATCATCATCGCTTTTTCGCCAGGAGAAATATCCTTCACCGGTTGAATAAAAATAAGTACTTGTCTCAATGTTATTCCCTCGGGAATCCTTGGCGCGTGCTTTGATAATGTAGTAACCGGTCTTTTCCGGCGTATAAGCCTTTGTTACTGTTTGTCCACCGGTTTTTACCTTCATTGTATGGACCGTGCTGTCCTGGAGTTCAGAGATCCATTCATATCTTCCCTCGACCCCAGCCTTGCGCACGCTTACCCATTGCCGTCTGATGATCTCGATTTTAAGATCCTTGTCGCTTACAATACCACCATCTGGCGTTGTCGTGATGAAATTAAATTCGATCGGTGATTTGACATCCACGAATGTGGTCTTGGGACGGATCCCAATGTAGTATTCACCCTTGTGCACCAGGCAGTTGGTCCGTCCGGAAAGCGTTTGACGGTTCTGTGCCGTTACCGTACCTTCAAGCGAGAGGAGCATGGTTCGCTTCACCTTTTCATGCTCGAGTTTCTGGGTGACGGTGATTGATCCTTTTTTATCCAGTTTATTGCTTCCAGACGCAATAACACCCTCGAATTCCCACTCGTCGTCGTCATACCACGAATACATAGGTCCGAACCGGAATCCTTTATGACCTGGGGGTCGGTAATAAGTATGTGAGAGCGTGATCGTCCAATCGACATCCTCTCCACTCATCGGTCCGCCATACAGGTACCATCCTTTTATTTCACCGGAGAATCTGTCACCAAAAATATATGTATCTTCATGACATTTAGCCTTTACTTCAAATTGAGCGGCACGGTATGCTTCAACCCGGAATGAACCATAGAAAGTGACATCATCTATGCCTGGATCGACCGTGATCTCATACCAGCCAGTAGGCGCATCCGCGTCGATGGGTATTTTCTTATCGAAAGAACCATAAGCATTCAGTGTTATGTCGTCATTCCAGATCTCGTCACCACGGGAATTGTAGATCACCATCTGCACTGTCCTGAATGCCTTTGGGATCTGCCACTTACCGCGGATTTTATCCCGGATAATACCTTTTATGTAAACATCTTCTCCCGCCTTATAAATACCTCGTTCAGTGAATACATATCCACGGTAGCGCTCTGGCTCAGGGCGCCAGTCATATGATATGCCGAAATCATACGGATAAATTCCAGTTCCGTCATCCGAGACAATGAATGCTTCGTCGTTGCCGTTACGGGCAAAAACCCAGACGCGTGGTTTATCCCATTCGCTTTCCGGTATAATGCCGAGTTGTTTCCAGCCCGGGGTTTCCGCAAGCCCTTTGTTATCAGCATAGCCCTGCCAGAGGACACGATTATCATTGTCACGGATCTCGATACGAGCATTCACAATTGGTTGTCCGTCCTTCAGATCAGTCACCCAGATCAGATTGTTTTCCGAGGAGAATTTTCCAGTTATTCCGATGTTCGTTACCTGGAGAAGACCACGGTAATACTGACGACCATACCGCAGACCCTGTAAAGCGTCGATCTCATAGAAGATAAAACCATCCGGTCTTCCCTTCAGTACATCGTCTAATTCAAGGGGTAGTGTGATGCGTTCATTACGTTTACCATTTATCTTCCAGAGATCATTTACATCATAATTGAATTGGGGATTATAACTGGAATATCCGTAAAACGGACTTCCTGAAGTCAGCGTTGGAATGATCTCATCGCGCCGTAACAGCGCCATCTTTTTTCTGACCCGGGATACATTAATGAATGTGACAGGATGACGCTTATCCGAGTATGATTCTACGATACCTTTGCCGGTTGCCGTGTAGATATTCGGATCATAGTCCGTGGTTTTGAAGTTCGCGGTTACGTCCTTAGTGAGCTTCTGGTCAAACCGGTCCTTCAATTCCTTATCTATGGTCACTTTATATTTTGTGTCAGGTTTCAGATCAAGATACAGGTAAAGTCGATACGATGAATGCGTCCAATTGAAGTAGTGTTCAGGGATCTTGACCTCAGGAGTGAATGTTATGTGCTCCAACAGATCTTTGTAGACCACCGGATTGGAAAAATTGAATACAATGTCATCCTGTGGATTTATTACTTCATCATCAAAACCTTCATAGCGGAAATAATTATAAGTGTAAAATATGATTGATCGCTCATGTTCCATCCCGTGATTGCCCAATGCAGCGGGCAGACCTTCCCTAAGCACGACCATGATCTCACTTTCGATCGGCAGATCGCCATCCGGATCAATAACAACCGTCTTTTCGGGTTTCCAGTATGATCCACGGTCTTCTTCCTCCGCCTGAGTCATAGAACGTGTTTTAAAGCCTTGATGTTTTTCGAAACCATCGCTGTCTCGGGTCACCAGTTCGACATACTGTCTTATTTTATCCGGTGCCATTTTCTGATTGAATAATAAGTATATATTATGGTCGAGTTCAACCCAACTTTCATTGTGGTACGGTTTTGAATTCATGAGATCAGGGCGGGCCGTGGTAAATTTCCATGAATAATCGTTTCTCATTACGGATCCCATAAGGGATTTTGTCCCCCGTGGAACTATACAGGTGTATTGTGTCCCACCAACCAGAGGTTCATCCGGGATAAAATACAGGGTTGAGGTTCCACGCCAGCGATACCGTCCTTTTATCTCCGGTTTGATATTCAACGGTCCCCTGGATTCGAATTCCGGGACTCCTTCCAATGGCACCATAGGTTGGTTGAACGATACCATGATCTCGCGTACTTCAGCGAGGTGTTCAGTCCCACCAGCCGGAGCGACATACAATACTTCGACATCACGTTTTTCCCCTTCGGGTATCTCAAAACCCGCTTCAGAAGATGTTTTTTTAGGACATGATATCGAACAGATAAGGATAAAAGCAATCGATAAAAATATGAGTTTTTTCATACTGCCTCCAGTCACATAGTGTATTGAAAAAGAACTGCAAGTCAATGAAAGACAGCGATAAAGTGAATTGCCCAATTACCGATACCGCAATTGCCAATAACTAATAGTCAATTACTACTTCTGCTATTTCAGAAACGCTTGAGGTCGTTCTTATAGAACGTCCATTCTGGGGTGGATAAAGTATCACCAAAGTCAAGAACATACCATGGATCGAATTCAGGGTCATTCAAATTTTTTAAAATATGGATATCTTGTGCCGGCATATAACTTTGTGCAAGAAGGAAGGTTTTTCGATCTGTTTGGGGATCCTCGGCCATATCCACCACGATGACCGCATGTCCGGGAAAACCTCCCTGGATAAATATATCACCGATTTGCATGGTTTCAACATCAGATACCAGTTTTAATTGCTGGCTCAGCGAATGCGAACCAGCATATGAATAAATGAAATCCAGAAATTTGCTCAGGGTATGATAGGTTGAATCTTGAGGAGCAGTTTTGTGCCAGGACACAATATTTCCGCTGACCGAAGGGCGGTAACCGTTGATCCATGTACGGAATGCAATCGTATCGCCACTTGTAATATGAAATCGGATTTTGTCATTGGCGTTTATTGAGTATAAATATTCAGCATATAACCGCATGATCGCATCCGCGCACTGTTGAAGGTCTTTTGTCCCGACCGGAATATCAATGACCGCGGCATGTCCTTCTTGATACTGCTTTAAAGATCCGTCATACAATTCGATCGCAGGATTCCCGGGTTTCAGAGGGATATGTTGCAGCCACGATGCGAATGAAAGAACAGGTGTGAGCATCCGGTTGAAGCCATCTGGAGATGGTATTCTGTTAACGAGACGATCAATAATAACGGAATCAGCCTGCCAGGGATATACATAAAGGATATTTGCGAAAACGTATACACCGTATTCATTAATAGTGTAGTCAAGGGCAGTGTGGGTAGTAACGAAGATATCGTATCCTTGTTTAAGGTTATACCAAAATGATCGCAGATCCTGATCACTCCGCAGGAAACTCTGGAGTGCGAGCATACCGGCATAGTCCATATGACCGGGAAAAATATAAACAGGGATTCGGCTCTGACCATTGGATTTTGCATCGACACAGCTTATATAGAGTTCTTCGATCGCATCGTCACCGATTGGAATGCATCCTATGGTTACGCAACTGCCATGGATCCGGATCTCCCCACCCAGATCAGCATGAGGACTTAATACATCGTCTGCATGATTAGGGTAGCTGACAAGCATGGATAAATGGAAATTCGAGTATGGATTGAAATGGCTGATATGGTATAATCCTTCGGGTATCTGAAGATCGCCTCGTTTCCGTTTAGGTCCGGGCGTGCCGGAAAAAGCCGTGAAAGGATATTGTTTGATCAGAGTGAAGGTTGTTGTCGTCTCATCACGTGCCCAGAGTTCTAATATTTGTTCGTTCTTGTATGCAACGATCACGATTTTATGGGGGGGATAATTAACTCCTTTGTTATTGAAAAGTGAATCAAGGTATTCCCCCCGGTTCTCCCGCGCCTGGTGAACCCTTGGGAAGCGATCCTGCTCGTCCTGGAATGTTTGACTGAAGGCAATTGCTGCTACTAAACTGGTTAGAACAAAGAATTCAATGAATACACCTCGCACTACGAGCCTTTTTTTGCCGAACGTGCAAGTTGCTTCACGTATTTCGCCAGCATGTCATACTTTATTTTCAAATTTTTATACAATTGCTCATAATCTTTTTGTTTTGGATCTTTTTTGGCTTCTTCTATCTCGGTTGCAGCGAGCATTTTTTTAATCAGTGGCAGCATTTCCTGCATATCCTTTGCCACCTTACCTAACTTGGATTCTTCGATAACCTCGAGAAAACCCTCTTGGGCAAGCCATGTTTTTACATCTCCAGGCCGCTGGTCACTCTCGCCCTTAAGCCAATTGTCATTAGCGATTTTCATATCGGAAATAACGTCAGGATAGATATTACGTACTGCTTCGATATAGCGTTCCGGGAAACTATTATCTTCGCTGTCGAATTTTACGATTTTTTGAACAATTTTATTTACTTCAAACTCTTCTTTGATCTTCTCATCACCTCGCTTAAAAAGGGCGATAACGGGCGGTATTTCGATATAGAGCTTCTGGCATAATCGAAAGAGTGTTCCTTTTAATAGAATATCTCTGTATAACCGTATATTGATTATTATAAGAGTGATATTGTTCCTGAATTTCGCGATCATCTCTAGAGTTTCATTGTAGGTTGCAACCCCAAGAATACGCTCGCGGGGGAGAAGATCACATATACGTTTTCGTATTGCCACATTTGGTTCGATGAAAAGTATCATAATTCTATTTTATTATAAGACCAGGATTCATGATGTCAAGAAATCAAAGGGAGGTACAACTACGCACCTCCCTTTGATGTTGAAAAGAGAACCGGACATTATTTTATAATGACGAATTCCACGCGACGGTTTTTAGCCATGCCATCTTCTGATGCATTTGATGTGGTAGGTTTCGATTCGCCATATCCTTTGGCAACGAGTCGCTCCGCGTTAATATTATGTTTCGATACCAGGTAGTTTTTTACTGCCGCAGCACGATCATTTGAGAGTTGCATATTATAGTCATTATCCCCCCGGCTATCCGTGTGTCCCTGTATTTCGATTTTTGCGCTAGGATTTCCATCGATGATCTTTATGATCGTTTCAGCTGCTTCATCGAGGACCTTATAGGATTCTGGTTTGATCTCTGATTTTGCGGTTTCGAAGTAGACCTCAGGCAAAACGATCTTGAATTCCTCTTTTACCAGGGTAATAAGGAGTTCGATGGTTCCGCCCGGTTCGATAGCCACTTCCTTCGTAAATGGCAGATAGCCTTTGTCCATCGCGGTTGCGGTTATCATATACGTACCGCTCTTCAGCACTTTTTCTGCTTTCCCGGTCACAATCTCAGGTGTCATTGAACCGATTGTTACCTCAGCGCTTTGCGGCACATCGCCCTCGATCTCCTGGATCAGAATGATCAAAGTACCTTTATCCGGTGTGAGCGGAATATCTAATGGGGTGGTTTCGCCCGCCTTGACCGCAATATTTATTTTATTATCTACGTAACCGGGAGCCTGTGCTCCGATCGAGTAAAGGTCCGGTGCTACTTTTTTGAATTGATAAGCACCGTCTTCATCACTCGCAGCCGACGCGATCATGGCATTGTTTTCTCCATACAGTGCAATGTTCGCCATGAGTGGTTTGTCGGTGTTGCGGTCATATACCATGCCAGCGATCAGACTGGTAGTGGGCGTATCAGGCATGAAATCCGCGCAGTAGGATATTCCGACCACTGCTGCCCAGGGAGGTGTAACACCCCAGCCGGTTGTGATGTTAAAGCTGTCGGTCATCGTGGTCGGGAAAGCACGTTCGTTTTCACCTTCCCATCCGCGGATGTCCACTGCCAGATCAAGATTGAAGCCCCCGAATCGGAAACCGAGACCAGGTGTAATATACACTTGATTTGGGCCAAACACCGAGTCATCATCGATAAAGGTGAACAGCTCATCTTTTCCGATATAGTCGATCCCGCCGAGTTCGATGAACGGGACAACCGCGCCGAGATCATAGCTTAATGCTGCACGATAGATGGTGTAATTGTTCTTCCAGCCAAGCGCATCGTCGTTCTTATTTTTATCAACATAACCAAGATTAAGATCGAGCGCAAACGCCCTGCCTTTGATGGTTATCAGTCCGATGACGCCCATGTCTGTGGCACCACTGGAATGATATCTGAATATACCGCCCTTATTGGTCTGACCGTCACCGAATATTAAATCAGAACCATCGCTCACTGTCGTTTCAACATCCGATCCGGTCATAAAGGATACGAATGGATTCAAACCGAATTTCACTTTCTCACCACCGACACTCAGCTTCAAACCGATCTTTGTATCGCCCATTCCAGAACTTATCCGCACCAGATCTGTTGGAGCACCGTAATCCAGTGCATCGCCATGAATAGAACTGGAAACATTAATTGCGATATTGTCGGTGAAGGCATATCCTAAACCAAAGTAACTGTCGTATCCCTTGTGATTTGCCTCCCCGGTCTGCTCACCAAGTGTTGTTACATCACGGGTTTCTGTGAAGTAACGTGCAAAGATACCGATGTGGATGTGTCCGGCTGAACCATTATCAGCCGAGATCGTGCGCAAAAGCCCGTATGAGTAATTTATCGTGGGATGCGCAAATACCACCCCAGCACCGATCAAGAACAGGACGATGAATCTTGTTTTCATGAAGCCTCCTTTTTGTGCCATGTTTGTCCTTTTTCCATTTGTTTATAAAATTACAGTAAAATCATCAACTTCAATTCGACAATGATGCAATGGTAAGTAAAGTATCGAAATTAGGTTGATAGAAGGTGTTGAGTGAGTATAGCTATTAAGGGAGATATGTCAATACTTGCTGCAAGGGAGAAGTGATTGATCTACGAAGTATCGTGCATATTGCAGCGTTATTACTTGACTGTTTTACCATTTCTTATTGTGTACACCCGGGCAGTTGTTTTCTGTAGAAATGGCTTGTTTTGGGAGATGATTATGTAGGAAAGATGCGGGTCGTTCAGGTTCTCCACCACCTTTTCAACTGTTGATTCATCCAGGCCCAGGATCGGTTCATCCAGCAGGAGGATTCGTGGTTTCATCGCCAGTATGGTTGCCAGGGCAAGGCGTCTTTTTTCACCTCCGGATAGATTATACGGGGCACGGGGTTCAAAATCTGATAGTCCGACCCGGGCAAGCGATTCCTTGATGATCGTGCGCACTTTGTCATGTTTGATCCCGAAATTCAGCGGACCAAAGGCGACCTCTTCCCGTACGCTCGGACAGAATAGCTGATCATCGGAATCCTGGAATAAAAATCCGATCTTTTCGCGCACCTCAACGAAATCATGCTGGGTAACACGTTCTTTGTTGAAGACATTTATCGTGCCCTGTTCAGGTATAGTAAGTCCCATGATGATGTGAAAAAGGGTCGTTTTCCCACACCCATTTGGTCCGATGATACCGATCTTCTCGCCCCGATGCAGGGAAAAGTTCAATCCACTGAGCAGATCCGGATTTGTCGGATAACCGAAATGGATATCCTTTAGGTCGATCAAAATGCCATTGCGGTCCATTGCAGGACTCCAAAAACGATAAGGACAAATGTAAATATAACTACTGCGGTTATATCCCGTGGAGTGAAATGAAAGTGATCGAGGAGCCAGTATTTTCCCTTGAATCCACGGCATACCATTGCCTTGTGAATCTGCTCTGAGCGATCATGTCCGCGCACCATGAGGGTTCCGATAACAGAGCCATAGGTGCGATAAGTGTGCATCGACGTGTTTGGGCAGAAGCCGCGTACTTTCAAGGTTTTTTGCAGTGTTGCATACTCAGCGATCATGACATTTGCATACCGGAAAAGGAAAAAGAAGATGTGGATCAATTTATCCGGGATCTTGAAATGACGCAGGGCATGTACCAGGTCGAATATGCTTGACGTTGATATCAATACGATATTCAGCAGAATGATCGCATTACATTTCATTGTCACGAGAAGTGTATATAGAATCCCTTCATTTGAAGGGGTAAGGCCAAAGATCGTGAATGGCGTAGTGCCGGGGATGCTGAACGGAAGGATCGCCCAGAGAAGGAGGATAAAAATATTGGCAATGAGAAGACGGTGGATAATATGTTTCATGCTGAGTTGAGCGATCAGGATCAGAATGACCGCAATGCCCAGACCCGTAGTTGCGAGCGGTAATTTGTGGGTTATGGCAATGATGATCGAGAGGAGAATCGCAAACAAGATCTTCACACGCGGATCGAGCTTATGTAATACACTGTTACCCCTGGCAAAGGGTTCTTCGATCATTTCTTTTTCCTGTTTTTTAAGAAAATGAACAGGCCGAAGATCCCGACAATATATCCGATTCCCCCGATGATCGTTGTCAGTGAGTGGGATCGTTGCTGTTTCTGGATAAGGTCGATCACGGGATCCAATTTTTCATCGACCACCTGTTCGATGATCTCACGGATCTGCTTTTCAGTCATGTTATCTTGTTGTTCATTTGCCTGGATATTTTTTTCATCAGTCATTACCGAGGGAGATCCCCGGGCCACTGATTTCTCCTTGAAAAAGGGGAGGTCGTTCTTATGTACGGTTGTTGTTGCCATGTGGCCCATCCCTGCTGTCAGGGTGATAGTAAGATCTTCACGCACGCCAGGTGAAAAAACGAAAAAACCTTCGTCATTAGTTTTTCCTTTGGTGATGACCGTACCGTCTGATAGGGTAACCTGCACCGGTTGTTCGATCACTGGTTTGCCATCATTATAAAAACATTGGCATTCGACCAACTCACCTTTGACCTTCGTAAAGACATTGACGCGGTGAGCAAAAAGGCTTGATAAGGTCAATAACAAGGAAAGTGAGTATCGTGTAATACTCTTTATCAAGCGATACCTCCAATAAGTGCCGGTCTCACTCTTCGCAGGAACCCGATGATCAGCGCGGTCAGCACTCCCTCGATGATCATAACCGGTGTATGGGCAATGATGAATACTTTGGCAACAGGGAGGAAATGTTCTCCGGTAAAGATCAGGCAGAATGCCACCAGCATACCGGAGAGGAGAATACCGGTAATGCCGGCAATGAACGCAGCGATTATTGCCCGTGTACTGTTCTTACTGCGCACTGATCGAGCGAACAAATAGCCGCATACCATCGCTGGCAGAGCAGTGACCAGAGTATTCACGCCCAGGGTAGTGATGCCACCGAACTGGAATAGGATGATTTGTAAGAGCAGGGCAACGAGCAACGCTGGAAATGATGCCCAACCGAGGATGATACCAACAAGACCGTTGAGCATAAGATGCGCGCTGGCAGGTCCGATCGGTATGTGGATGAGTGATACGACAAAGAACGCCGAGGACATGACCGCGACCTTGGGTGTCTTTTCCAGATCCATTTTTTTGAGCCCGATCCCGCACCCTGCGACTGCTCCGGCAGCGCCAGCAATGAGCAGCGGGGCAGCAAGAACGCCTTCAGAAATATGCATGCACTATTTCCTTATTCTATATCAACCGCGTAGACCCAGATAAGGGCACCGATCTCGATCGGATAGTCTTTACCATCTTCGGGATTGCGCAAGGTTTTATCGTCTTCATTCAAAGCCGCGAATCCCCACCAGCCAGCGACTGGCATTGCATACGAGAATAAACCTTGAGCATCGGTTTTTATCACCTGGGTGATAAAGGGACCAGCAGGAGCAGAGTATTTTCTGTTATCATTATAATATTCAACCTCGACTTCGCAGAAGGGCACCGGTTTACCATCAACAAGCACCCTTCCCTGAAAAATATTGTTTGTATAAAGACCATACGGCCGAGTAAGGGGAATGATCTCAGTTTTAAAACCGACCTCAACGTCCCATCCTACTTCCATATTAAAACTGTTCACGACTACCTTGGTGTAGTGGATGATATATGCTCCTTCTGCGGGTTCCCAGTACGGTGCCGGTTCCACGAAGAAAACATGATCGCCTGGTGTATTCAGCGTATAATTTGTCTGCCACGCAGAGTATCCATCCTTCGTATACTCCTTCAAGGAGCCGAGCATATCTATGCGGTCTTCACCTTTGGTTACCACCCCGAATTGCACGGGTTTTGCCATGTGCATCATATCACCCTCGAATGGATGGCAGAAGGATAGATCGATAGTGATCATCGTATTGTTTGCATCTTCACAAATAGTCTGTGAGGGAATAAGGGTTTGAAAGTGCCCATACATAAGCGAAATAGCTGTCAGTGTTATCAGAATCATGGGTGTTGTGAAGCACTTCAGTTTCATGAAAACCTCCTCGTTTTAAAACTCAAAATGAATGCCAATGGTTGCTGTAAGATCATCTTCATCCTGGAATCCGCCGGTAATGCCGCCATCCACTGCGAAACCCGGCAGGATCGTGTACCGCGCGCCTGCGAGCCACGTTTGAATATCATCTTCATCACCACCTGCTTCAGCGCCAAGCGCGAGATTACCGGTATTGTAGATGACCGCAAGGGTATAAAAGACCATACCCTCAAAACCTTCCATCCCGGTCGCCTCATAACCGACATTCACGTCGACCTCAGCCGGACCAATATTTCTGGTGACAATCGCATTTAATGAATAAGGCATGTCGCCAAGACTTCCGGTGAACGATGCGGCGAACAGGTCCGGGACCAGAGCGAATTTCAGGCAGACTTCAGCATTGCCAAAACCGTTAGTATCTTCTGGCAGAATCGTATAACCGACACCGACTCCGATGTCCATGCGATCGGTCAATCCGTGCTTGAAACCTAATTCGAGCACCGCATAATCCTCCCATAGATCGCTGCCCAGCTCCAGTTCAAATCCACTCGGCGTAACCGTTCCGGCATCATCGGTGCCGAAAGGACGGGCCCCGAATAGACTGCACGCCATGATGCACAGATACAGTATGAATAAACTTTTCATTTGATTTCTTCTTATGCGTGTTACTTTTTTCATAATCGTAACACATTATACCGTTCTGTTATTCAATGTCAAGTAATGAATGCATGCCGTACGATAATATGACAAGATCCTTGAGGGCATTTGTATCTGAAGATTGTCTTGAGGCTACAGAATGATATAATTGACAGGACCTGAAGGTCCTTACCGAATGAATAATTTAAAGGGATAATAACCGTGACACAATGGTGTTGATTAAAGAATACTTAGATGTATAATAGCGTAGGTGAACAAATGCTTTTATCGCAGCAAAAATTGGAATATATGAAAAAGGAGATTATTATGAAGAAATTGATAATACTCGCATCCCTTACTCTGGTATGTATGTATGGACAGGACTGGGAGCGGATTGTGGAGGAATATGTTGATGGCGTGTATCTTCAGGGGGCATACTCAGGTGGCGTTAATTATTCTCGCCCATACTGGGTGGATATCGATAATGACAGCGACTACGATCTTTTTATCGGAGGGGAACACGGTGGTATGCATTTTTACCGGAATATTGGCAGCCCTTTATCAGCCTCATGGTTGTTCATCACCGAGTATTTCGAGGATATAGATATTGGCAATCGCTCATCTCAGGCATTTGCCGATATCGACGGTGACAATGATTTCGACCTCTTTATCGGGGAACAGCGCGGAGCAATCTACTATTACCGAAACGACGGGACTCCCAGTGTCGACTCCTTTGTGTTTATAACTGACAATTATGAGGGGATCGATGTTGGATCCTATTCCGCGCCTTTTTTCTGTGATATTGACGATGACGGGGATGTTGATATGTTCATTGGGGAACATACCGGTAACATAAATTACTATCGTAATGACGGTACCGCAACGTCTCCATCATGGACGTATGTAACTGACACCTGGTTTGGTATCGATGTCGGCACAAAGAACATCCCATGGTTTGCAGATATTGATGCGGATAATGATTATGACCTTTTTATCGGATATTCAGAGGGTACCACTTATTTTTATCGAAACGATGGTACGGCTGCATCACCCAACATGGTGTATGTTACGGATAATTACATTTCTGATGTAGGGAATACCAATGCTCCGACCTTCGCTGATATCGATAATGACGGCGACCTGGATTTTTTTGTCGGTGAATATATTGGTAATGTTAACTACTGGCGTAATATTGGAACCCCAGCAAACGCATCATGGACTTTTGTGAGGAGGAATTATCTGATCATCGACCTGAACTCTTCATGCACACCCGTACTCGTGGATATTGATGCGGACGGTGACTATGATCTGTTTTCCGGTGAATGGGTCGGATTCATCGATTTTTTCAGAAATACTGGCACCCTCACTGACCATCGCTGGAATCTCGTATCGGAAAATTACGGGGGTATCGATGTTGGTGATAACAGCGCGCCCACTTTTGTTGATATTGATAATGATAATGATTTCGATCTTTTTATCGGAAACTTAGAAGGTAATGTGTATTATTACCGCAATGATGGAACCATAACAGTACCGAATTTTGCGCTTGTTTCCAGTAATTATAACGGTATAGATGTCGGTGATCGAGGAGCCCCGACGTTCGCGGATATCGATGATGATAATGATTTTGACCTTTTTCTCGGCAATCTGGTCGGTCGAATCTGGTATTATCGAAATGATGGTACAGCATCTGCTCCAAATTGGACGTTCGTTACGGATAATTATGAAGGTATTGATATCGGGGATCAGAGCATTCCAACCTTTGCCGATGTTGATCGCGATGGTGATTATGATCTGTTTATCGGCGAGGCGATGGGCACAATTTACTACTATCAGAATGATGGCACCGCATCAGCACCTTCGTTTAGTTTTATCACCAATGAATTTGCCGGAATCAATGTTGAAGAAAATACAGCACCCACGTTCATTGACATTGATGACGATGAAGATCTTGATCTATTCATCGGCGAACGGTGGGGCGGATTAAATCACTACCTGCAAATTCCGCTGGATTCGATACCACCCAATCCACCTTATATCTACGGTCAAAAGTCAGGTGGCAACGTATACTTATACTGGCATCCGGTCACTGATACAGCGGGAAATCCGGAGAGCGTGCATCATTATGTGGTTTATAGGAATACATCTCCCTATTTCATCCCGAGCCCAGGAGATTCGATCGGTATAGCATCCGCACCTGAAACTACCTTTACGGATATTGGTGCTTTAGCTGTTGCTCAATCATATTATTATCTCGTAAAAGCAGTCGATGTTGCCTTTAATCGGAGCAGGAAATCGAACATGGGTTATAAACTCAATAAGTTTTTCAACGAAAACAGCGGAACTACGAGCGATCGTAATCTTACCAGTATCCCCTGGCACAGTGAATATATGACAGTAGCGGATTTAACGGATGATATTAGTCTTCTGGGAATCCCACTCACGGAAATTACTAATTTACGGGACGATCAGTTATATGAAAGTTGGATATATGACGACTTTTTCGGATGGTTCGGGACTGATTTTTCGATAACGCCCGGTCGTGGATATGAGGCAATAACTGATAGAGATACAACGTTGGTTATCGTTGGTTCAAACAATCCGGATGGCGAGATCACACTTAACGAAAATAGCGGGACAGCGAGTGACCGTAATTGGGTATCGATTCCATATAATGGAATGTATACAACTGTGAGTGCAATTACGGATGAGTATAGCCCGGTGGGTGTTCCTCTCATCGAGATCACTAATCTGCGTGAAGATCAGTTGTATGAAAGCTGGATATACGACAATTTCTTCGGATGGTTCGGGACTGATTACCCGATCGCACCGGGTCGCGGTTACGAAATGGTGACTATTGTTGACACGTTATGGAATCCAACAGAGTACAGCAATGTGTTTTTCAACCTCGGTCCGGTGAAAATAAAGCAGCCGGAATTCGACATCTGTTTGGGTTATCAGACTGTGAACGATCGCCTGCCGGTATGGAATAGTGAAGACGGATTCTGCAGTGTTTACGATGGGAAGACTGGGATAATGAATTATCGCATCGCCGGTACAAGCCACATTGTATGTGTTAATATAAATGTAGAAGATCTCGAGCGACTTTTATTCACGGCGTATCGTGTAAACGATCCGGTGGATGCATTAACGGAGATAATGATCGGCTGCGGAACGATCCAGGCTGAAACCAGAGCACTGGCGTGGTTCAATACCGGTAATTTCCTGTCACCTTGGAAAGACGGTGAGGAAATAATTGTTATCGTTGAGGTCAGGGTGAATGGACAGAATTATGTCGCTGTCACACGTGAGGTTTTAAGCAGCATTGTTGATATTCAGTACATAAAGGAGTTATCCTTCCAGTCTATTCCTGAACCTGTCAAGAGTTGTGAGAGAATAACTTGGACATCGATCAATGATGAAAATATCATTGGCTATTCGCTCTACAATCATGGGGTAAGGATTAATAACAGTATAGTCACTGAGGATCATGTAGAAGTAGATGAGCCGGTTTCCTTTTTAAAATTGGTTTTCGTGGGCGGTCACGAGAGCGTAATGGATTCCCGGGTCCTGCGGCAGGAGAGTTCGCAACTGAATTATGCGTTTTCGTTGCATCCAAATCCGTTCAATGATCTTATAAAGATCGAATACGCAATACCCATTAGGACAGAAGTAAAGATCAATATATATGACATAACCGGTCGAGAGGTTAAAACACTTGTTGCTCAACCAGTTGATCCCGGCGCTTATGAAATAATGTGGACCGGAAGTGATAACCGCGGAAGACAGGTGAATGCAGGAGTTTATTTCATTGATATCAGGGCCGGAGAATTCCAGAACCAATATAAGGTTGTTTTTGTAAGATAGAATTCAAGCATGAGAATTAAAGGGGGATTAATGAAGGTAAGAAACTTGATCGTTGTTGCAGTTCTTATGGTGCTTTTTACGTCCTCGATGTATGGACAGACAAAGAATCTCAGACAATTTGTGCGCAATTTACCGGCCGGTTACGACACAACGGGCAAGCACTGGACGATCTGCCAGTATTCGCAGGCAGAAACCCACGTATTGACGGAAAATTCGGTTGGTTCGTTTACATTATATGATGCTGATTCCAACTTCATTGCATGGAATGCAAATCTCGGTAACTTTAATGCCGGTGTAAATCCGTGGACACCTGGAGATACGATCGTCATCATTGGTTCAATCGACACCGCATATATCAGTAATCCAGGGGGTTATGGAGACGATCAAGATCATTGTGGATTTTATTGGCTATACGCGGATACGATATCCCAGGCCACCCCTCAGTTATGGCAGCCGCCTGACACGCTGCGTCCATTGCCCCAGCCTGTTGCATCCCAGGCAGGTACGAATATTGAAATTTCAATTTTAAATCCAGCCCAGACCGGTTCGGATATCTCAATGTATGCGGTTCTTGGTTACTGGCTTTTGGCTGATACGACCGGTTCCGGTACGCCCAACGCTTTTAATAAGGAGGTTGCATTTATCCCGGTCCAGGGTGGTTCAGGCAATACCACGGTCTATTCGCATCCGGTCAGCGGCAATTACTACGAAGGTCAAACCGTAGTATGGGCTTACCAACTTGTTGCGGTACCTGACACAGGCGGCACTACGTGTCCCGGTCATGCAACCTACTATTTATCAAGGAATTCCAATCCGCTTATCATTGTAGGATTGGAGGAATCGAGCAGGGAAGCTACGATACCAGGACATGGATTGGTTGTTCAACCCAATCCTTTCACAAAATCAGTGCGCATTTCCTGTTCCGGAATACGGGCGGATACAGATGGAAAACTCTCGATTCATGCGGTTGACGGACGAACGATTGCATCATTCGAGATACCCGGATCATCTTCCATGACATCTTCAGTGATCTGGACCGGTGAGAGTGAACCAGCAGGCACTTATTTTCTTGTTTTGCATACCGGGACATCGATAATATATGAAAAAATCATTAAACTTCATTAAGTAATAATTCGCGGTCAGATAATTTGATACTGTAGACTCTTATTAGTGTACAAAGATACTTAATTTTTTTACCCTCATTTTTTGTATATACACCAGCAAACACCTATCCCGGGAAGATTCATTAACCATAGAAATTTCGACCAACTCTACTGAAAAAAACGATCTTATAGGGAATATGGTTTGTCTTTTGCTGTATATTATTGTGAAGGAGGTTGAATATGAAGATAATTCCAAGCATGCTCATTTTAACCCTTAGTTTAGCATGGTCGACAATTGTCGCCCATAATGAAATGAAACCAGAATCTGTGGACAAGGTCATGCTGGACCGGGCAAGTGTCCAGGGAAAATACACGGGTCTTCTCCATGTTATTGAAGCCCCCGAGGATAAAGCAGAATACGGTGCATTTTGCGATTGGGGCTACTGGTATGGTGATGAATACGAGCACCATGTCAATCTCACGCCCGGATTCTGGGTGTATGTGTACCCGAATTGGTATATCTGGGAAAAGCTATCCGCTGAGAAAACATTAGATTTTGGAGCAAGTGCATTTGGAAAGTACAAAATGCTCATGCACGTACTCTATGTTCCGGAGGATGCCGGTACATATGGTAATTTCTATGACTGGGGATTTTCTGAGGAATATTCCTATGCTGGCTGCGATAACCTGATCCCCGGTTATTGGGTTTACTTAAATCCGCACTGGTATGTTTGGGCGGACGTCACTAATAATGACGGTGGAACGTGAGGGACTTGCGAGGTCAAGTTATGACCTAAGCAGTTGGGGTCAAATCTTCACATTTCACTTTTCCCCCTAAGTTTGATAGTAAAGAGAAAGAAAATATATCTACATTTTTTTAAACTCTCCTTGTATCTTTAACCGGTATTAGCGACAACATAATTGAAAAGGATTTCGGTTCATATAAATCAACATCATTTGCAGAATAGTGTATAATAATCCAGGAAAAGTGAAATGTGAAGATTTGACCCCATAGCGTGGTATAGAAGAAGGGGAGCCGTTTCAGGCTCCCCGGAGAAATCACTAAAGAGTAACCTAGAGTATTACTATCTTTTGTGTCGTGGTTTCATTATTCACTGTCATCTTGAAGAAATAAATACCCGGCTGCAGTGTTTTCTTATGCCATGTCAATTGATGATTTCCAACGTCTTCAATCCGATCTACTATATTCTCGACCATACGTCCGTCTGCAGAATACACTTCCATGCGGATATCAGATTTTAATCCCAACGAGTAGTTTATCGTTACAGTATTTCTGGTAATACTGGGCGTGATACTCAAAGCGATGATAGCGTTCTGTTCCGTCTCTTCTACCCCCGGCAGAACGGTATTCTGGAAATAGCGGATAAAACCATCAAAATCACTGACCCACATGTCTACTGCTCCATCACCATTGAAATCCGAACAGTAGATACGGGACGCCTGATTTCCAGTGATATAGCCCGAGGTCGTGAGCCGGAGTGTATCGCGTGTATTGAATACCGGGCTTGCGTTCGTGCCGGTATTTCTATAGAAATAAATATAGGTGTACTGGTCGCCAACAATGATATCTTTCTTACTGTCACCATCGAGGTCATAGACGCGCGGCGTGGCTCGGTAATGGTATATGGGACTTCCTGCGCAGTATGCATAAGTATATGTGGTAAACACCGGGTTTGCATCGGTTCCCTGGTTAAGGTATATCCTTATCGTTCCGGTTCCAGATTCGGCGCCGATGAGAAGATCCTTCTTTCCATCTTCGTTCCAATCCTGAACCTCAGGATTGCTGTTGCCACCCACATCGATGATTGTACCGCTTGCCCGAATCGTATCGGCCAGGGTAAGACCTGATCCTGTTTCCAGAAAGAGCATTACGTAACCGTTCCTGTCGCCGACAAGGATATCACGCATGCCATCGTTGTTCCAATCGCAGACCGCGATTGCTGAACCCTGGCATCAGCTCGCGTATACAGAGATGGGACTGCCGTCAGCATAAAGGTAACTGAACGATGTCCCGAATTGTGGGTTGGTATTGGTACCGATATTTTTGTAGAATCGCACATAACCTGAGGAGTATTGTCCGGTTACGAGATCCTTTACGCCGTCACCGTCCCAATCGTAGTAGAACGGGGATCCATACCAGGTGACGTCGATCGGACTTGAACCTGCATAGACATACGTACCAGGAAGGAATATTGGCGTTTGGGTGAATGCTATCGCGATACCAATGAGGAGTACTATACATATTTTTTTCATAACCTATCCTCCTTTCCTTATTTAATATATAATGATATAGGCAATTCATCCGATGTCAAGACTTAAGTCGCATGGAGGTGGAATTAGGGATGACTTTCATCTATCAGTAGAATAGCAGTTGGGGTCAAATCTTCACATTTCACTTTTCCCGGATCATTGTACATTATTATGCGAATGATATGATCTATGTGAACCAAAACCCTTTTCAATTATCGCGTCGCCAAACCCGGTTAAAGATACAAGGAGAGAGTTTCAAAAAATGCCGGTATATTTTCTTTCTCTTTACTATCAAACTTAGGGAGAAAAGTGAAATGTGAAGATTTGACCCCATCGCCCTGATCTGCGGGTAGTGTATACTATTGTGTGTAAATTCATCTTGAAAAGGAGAAAAAAAGGTGTATCCTCCAGTTGATATGTTCAATAAAAAAGAAAGGAGGACACACCTATGACTTATCTAAACGATACCC
>Ga0180438_10001917_pt1 | contig 35444 bp, 29 predicted proteins | sample SS_ome_12_FD_132455 | JGI IMG/M metagenome (GOLD analysis project Ga0180438, IMG submission 132455) | Hypersaline lake sediment archaeal communities from the Salton Sea, California, USA - SS_3_D_2 metaG | ecosystem: Environmental > Aquatic > Non-marine Saline and Alkaline > Hypersaline >... | reverse complement strand
GTAGCTATTTATTGGGAAGGTGAGCCGGGGGATATCAGAGTTTTAAGCTATTCCACGTTATACCGTGAAGTCAACAGGTACGCCTCGGTGTTAAAGAAGTGTGGCGTAGGCGATGGAGACAAGGTTGCTTTGTATTTACCGATGATACCGGAGCTACCCATTTTCATGCTGGCATGTGCCAGGATTGGTGCCATTCACACGGTGATTTTCTCTGGTTTCAGTGCAAAGCCATTGGCCGACAGGGTCAACGATGTAGAGGCCAAGTTACTGGTAACTGCCGATGGGGGATTTCGGAAGGGGAAGGTGATCCCGCTAAAGAGCATAGCGGATGAAGCCTTAACGAAATGCCCTTCGGTGGAGAAGGTTATTGTAGTGAAAAGGACTGGGTCTCAGGTCACCGTAAAGACGCCGAAGGAGGCGTGGTTGCATGAGCTACTTGAAAGTGCGGAACACTTTGTGGAGCCGGAGCCGGTAGAATCGAACCACCCCCTCTACATCCTGTACACCTCTGGGACTACGGGCAGACCAAAAGGGATTGTTCATAGCACTGGCGGCTATCTGGTGCAGAACTACGCCACGTACAAGTGGGTGTTCGACCTTCGAGAAGAATCCGTCTACTGGTGTACTGCCGACGTCGGGTGGGTGACTGGTCATAGCTCCATAGTCTACGCCCCGCTGGCACATGGGGCGGCTATCGTACTCTATGAAGGGGCTCCGGACCATCCTACCATTGAGAGGTGGTGGGACATCATCGAGAAATACGGAGTTAGCGTGTTCTACACCTCGCCTACAGCCATCAGGATGTTCATGGGATATGGGGAAGAGATGTTAAGCAAGCACGACCTCAGTAGCCTGGAACTCTTGGGGAGTGTGGGAGAACCTATTAATCCGGCGGCTTGGCTGTGGTATTGTCGGCACGTGGGCGGTGAGAGATGCCCTATTGTTGATACCTGGTGGCAGACCGAGACCGGCGGTATCATGATTTCACCCAGCCCCGGTATAGAGTGTGTGCCTCTAAAGCCCGGCTCAGCAACGTTCCCACTGCCAGGGGTAGATGCTGAAGTCGTTGGTGAGGACGGAAAGGCAACGCCTCCGGAGCAGAGAGGTTTTCTGGTGATAAAGAGACCGTGGCCTGGTATGTTGCTTGGGATACACGGAGATCTCGACCATTACGAGGAAGCCTATTGGTCACAGTTTCCTGGTATTTACTATACGGGCGACTATGCGGTGAAGGACAAAGATGGATACTACTGGGTCCTGGGAAGAGCCGATGAAGTGCTGCAGGTCGCCGGACATAGAATAGGCACGGCTGAACTGGAGGACGCTGCCATCTCACATCCCAAAGTAGCTGAGGCAGCGGTTGTGGCTAAACAGGATCCGGTGAAGGGTGAGAGCATCGTCCTCTTTGTCAGGCTCAAAGAAGGTATTGCTGCATCTCCGGACTTGAAAAGCGACCTAGCTGGTTACATGCGGAAAGTGGTGGGTCCTATAGCAGTTCCCGACGAGGTCCATTTCGTCCCAGAGCTACCCAAGACAAGGAGCGGCAAAGTATTGCGGCGGGTTTTGAAGGCTGTGGCCAACAATACCGACATTGGAGACCTTACGACGCTGGAAGATGAAAGCTCCGTGGAGGAGGTAGTTAGAGCTTATCAAGAGCTGAAAGCCATGGAACAAAGATACGGCGGCTTCATTCAGGAACTAGTAGCACCCAAGGTCCAAAAGTGAAATAACTCAATAAAACTGAATAGCGTATTTCGAGAAAGATTTGACGCTAGGCATAGCCTTGCAGGCGCTGTAGAAACAGAATAGGCTGGCAGACGTTTTGCCAACCAGATTTTTGTCGGCCTTTCCACTGATAGTTACGCTCATCTAACTAGGTAGAGAAGCCCAAACTCAGAGTATCCTGGGCTCTCAGATAGGGATTTCGGCGCTCACGGTCGTCCCTCCGGCGGGCTCTGACTCTATTGCTAGCTTGCCACTGATGAGTCGCGCTCGCTCTTGCATCCCAGCAAGTCCGAGTTTGCCAATAGCGGCCAGGTCTTCTACTCTGTCCGGTAACCTAAAGCCCTTACCATTGTCTTTGATTGTTAGGACGACCTTCTCATCGCTGAATTCTAGCATTATCCAGCATCTGGATGCTTGCGAATGCCGGCACACGTTCCTTAGTCCCTCTTGAGCGATACGGAATAGTATCAGTTCTGTCTCGGGAGACAAACGTCGCACAGGGCCAGCACTACCCAGAGCAATAGGTATTCCAAAGTGCTCCGTCAGGTCAGAGGTCAGCGATTGCAGCGCCGGCATGAGGCCCAAGTCATCCAATACTGAGGGGCGCAGGTCCTGGCAAAAACGATGCACTCCGTCCAATATCTCATCGGCTTGCTGTCTTGCCCGCTCCACAAATGTAATATCCTGCCGGGATAAATGGTCGGCGCTAGAAAGAAGGTTATCCAATCTGCGTGCAAGTACCACCAATTGTTGAGCTGTATCATCATGAAGCTCTCGGGCCATGCGCCTACGCTCCTCCTCTTGAGCTTTGGTGATCTGCTGCAGGTAATAGCGTAGATTCTCTTGCATTCGCTTCTCTTCAGTGACATCTCTAGCGATACTCTGGAATCCCTTTGGTTCACCATTACTAAAAATCAAGCTGGTTGCAAGCAGGCATATTGCTTCTGAACCGTCTTTCCTGACTATCCTTTGTTCGTAGGGCATGGCCGCTGGTTCATGTTTGGTCAACTTGTCCTGGACCTCCCTTGCTAAGCGCAGACTGTCATCGCTGAGAAATGACCTTATGTTCATCCCCACCAACTCTTCTACCGAATAACCGTTCAGTCTGGCAGTTGCTCTGTTGGCTGATTGAATATTGCCCTCCAAATCACAAACCCAAATAGCGTCGTAGGCATCGTCGAACAGCCCTTTATAGCTTTCCTGCGACTCTCGCACTTCCCTGTGAGCTATCTCCAGTGCCGAAAGCGCTTGTTGGTAACGATCTCTTTCCTTTCGAAACAGATAGAACAATGAGTTGACAACAGCACCAATGGCAACAACCGTGGTGCTTTCAAGCAAAGCATCGCCAGGATGGGCGGAGACGAAAATGGCTCGAGGCAGCATAATGAAACACACCACCACCAGACTAGCTATGCCTGCCCTAGTGCCGAAGAAATAACTGGCATAGGTCATAGGAGCGAGGAGAAGAACTCGTTCTACAGAGTGTCGACTTAGACCTGGGAATGGTAGATCTGTGCCCAGTGTGTGTTGCGAGTAGTGCAAGAATATGATGATGGCAAACATTGCGGCCACAGCCCAGGAATGCGGGTTACGCGCAAACTCAAGTACTGTAGCTGGCAGACGTTTGACCATCTGTGCAACAACTCTTAAGTGGTGACGCCGGGCCCAGATCACGGAAGGTCTTCGAGCATCAACCAGCCTCTCCTTAGGCCGTACAATACAGCCTCGGTGCGCGAAGCCACGCCCAGCTTGCCAAAGATGTGCCCCAGATGAACTTGAACCGTGCGTGGGCTAAGAAAGAGTTGCTCAGCAATATCCTTATTGCTGATGCCTTTGGCAGCCAACTTCAATACATCCATCTCACGCTCACTCAGAGGCTCCGTTGCCTTTGCCTCGGTGCTGCCGGGTGGGGATGTTAGCTGTTCTATAACCCTGCGGGCAACTGTTGGATGGAGCACTGACTCCCCGCTATTCACCGCCCGAATGGCATCAATGAACTGACTCCCCCGCACGTTCTTAAGCAAGTAGCCAGCTGCTCCTGCCTCCAAGAGGGCAAAGATATACTCTTCATTAGGATAGGCAGTGAGTACCAGCACCGCTATAGCTGGGTTATGCTGCTTGATCTGCTTGGTAGCCTCTATTCCATTAAGCTTGGGCATGGCTATATCCATTATGACCACATCCGGGTGCAGCTTGGCAGTCAGTTCCACTGCTTCTTCACCATCGTTCGCTTCACCAACGACTTCCATGTCTGGTTGACGCTGTATAAGCTCACGAGTGCCTTCTCGTACTACGATATGATCCTCAGCGAGCAGAACCTTGGTCTTATTCATGGCATCCCACGCTATGTCCAGCGTCAATTGTAACTTACTTCCCTCATAACTTCAATCGGGCGTCGTGAACACAATTCATAATTGGGGCTAAAGGTTCAGTTGGATCTGCTGTCTGTAATCTACAACCCGACTAGTCTGCTCTGTGTGAGAATAGCCAGGTTGTTCACTTCCACGTGGATGCTACCGGGAACGATTACACGTCTACTTCTGAAATGGACTGCCTTGATGACCCTAACAGCCAGCAAATCTTGAACCCTGTGACTATTACAGATTCCGGCTCAATCCTATCCGCACTCCAATAGTGCCTCTATTTGCGCCATGATCTGTTCAGTTCTGAAGTGATTCATAGATATCGCTCCAGAGGGGCAGGCGGCGGCACAGGTTCCACAGCCTTTACATAGGGCAGTAATTACGCTCGAGACTCTTTTCCCGTTGTCTGGCTTCAGTTCAATCGCACTGAACGGACACATGGCAGCGCAGATACCGCACCCTGCGCACAGTTCCTCGTCTACGCAAGCAGTCGTAGCCTCGGGTTTGACATAACCCATTCTCATGGGTATTGCTGCCTTTGCTGCGGCCGCGCAACCCTGGAAGATAGCCTCGCTCACTTCTACCGGCCATCGGGCCGAACCGCAAACGAAAACGCCATCGGTAGCGAACTCCACTGGACGTAGTTTGAGATGTGCCTCCATGAAGAAACCTTCTTGACTCAAGGGGATCTTCAGTAGCTTGCTTATCTCATCGTTGTCGCTACGGGGAACAAGAGGGGTTGTGACCACAACCTCGTCACAGGGAATCTCCAACTGGCTTTGCCTAAGTTGATGATACACTCTTACCTCTTCAACGTGTCCGTTCCCGATGACCTCAGGCGGCCTTGCCGGATCATAGCGTACGAATCTGACGCCCGCTTCTTGAGCCTTGCGGTAGTAGTCTTCGAAGTCTATGCCATAAGTCATCAAATCACGATGTAGAATCCACACGTCTGCCGACGGACTATTTTCCTTGATAAGGACAGCATTCTTCACGGCAGTCATGCAACAAAACCGGCTGCAGTATGATCTCTCGGCAGTGCGACTGCCTACACAGTTGATCATCACGACGCTGTGACCATCAACATTGCCCTCTCTCAGCTGCTTTTCTAGCTCCAGTTGGGTGAGTACTCCGCTCATTTCCCCGTAGCCGTATTGCCCTGCTGGTTTGAATTCCTCAGCCCCTACGGCAACTATGATTGTTCCCGCCTTAAGTCTGGTTTCCTCACTTTCGCGGTCCAGAGTAACACTGTAGTTGCCTATGAATCCCGCTACCTCTCTGACTCTTGTACCCAGGTGAACTCCTATTTTGTCATGTTCCTTCAGACGGTGTATTAGTGGGCCAACGAAGTCCTTTGCGTCCTGATTTGTAGGGAAGAGCCTATATATGCTCGACAGGTTGCCACCAAGCTCTGTTTCCTTTTCCACTAGGTTGACATGGAAGCCCTGATCGGCCAAGTTCAAAGCTGCGGTCATCCCGGCTACACCGCCGCCTATTACAAGACAGGATGGAAGCACCTCTATCTCAATCTCTTCCAGTGGCTCAAGTAGTCGAGCCCTGGCAACCGCCGAGGCCACAAGTCTCTCAGCCTTTTCAGTGGCTTCCTCCGGGCACTCCATATGTACCCAGGAACATTGGTCTCTTATGTTAGCCATCTCGAACAAGTATTTGTTTAGGCCAGCCTCCTCGCAAATAGACCTGAAGAGTGTCTCATGAGTCCTGGGGGTGCATGAGGCCACCACAACCCGGTTAAGACTGTGTTCCACTATTGCCTTCTTTATTGCTGAGGTTCCCTCCACAGAGCAAGTGAACAGGTTGTGCTCGGCATGTACCACATTTGCCAGCCCTCTTGCGTACTCTACCACTCCGGGGACATCTATATATGCGCCGATATTGCGGCCGCAGTGGCATATGAAGACACCAACGCGAATCTCCGACATGTCAGACACCTCCTGCTACAAAGTCAGGCGTTCTAGCTGTTAACGCTTCAGCGGCTCTAGCCGCTGCCGCTGAACCTTGAACGACAGAGTCAGGGATATCTCTTGGACTGTGAGCATAGCCACAGGCAAAGACACCTGGTCTTGTGGTATCGAGCGGAGCGAACGTCTTATCTGGAATCTCAGCGAACCCGTACCTGTCTAAACCTATGCCTAGTATGCTGGCTAACTCTTCAATACCTTTAGAAGGAACAAGAGCCTGGGCGAGAATCACAAGTTCTGCCTCAAAGGGCCTCGTGTCCCCGGTGGTAGTGTCCTCATACCAGATGATCGGATTGCCATTAGTCCTGTTGAGGTCGATTCTCCCGGGGCGCCCTCTGATATATGTCACATTATATTCTTCCTTAGCTCTGGTAACATATTCCTGAAACCGTTTCCCGACCGCTCTCAAATCCAAATAAAAGATAGTAGACTTTGTCCCGGGATGATGCTCATAGGCCAGTATGGCTTCCTTGGTAGAATGCATGCAGCATACGTTGGAGCAATATGGCATGTTCTTGAAGTCGCGGGAGCCAACACACTGGATGAACGCTACATTGGATGGAATCTTGCCATCTGAAGGACGCTTGAGCTCACCATACGTAGGACCGGAAGCTGATGTTAACCTTTCATACTCAATAGCAGTGATAACATTGGCTATTCTTCCATAGCCATATTCTCCGAGTCTCGCAACGTCGTAGAAGTCGAGACCAGTAGCCAGGATAATGGCACCGACATTCAGCCTGAGTATTTCCTCCTTCATTTCGTGGTTTATGGCCTTAGCCTGGCAAACCTTCTCACATTCTCGACATCCAGAGCAGCCACCGCAGTTCAGACACCTCTTTGCTTCCTCTATCGCCATTTCTGCAGTGAGACCAAGGTTCACCTCTCTGAAATCTGTTAGCCTGTCCGCAGGAGCCACGGCAGGCATTATCACGCGATTCTTCCTTTCTTTGCCCTTCAAGTCCAGATCCTCGATGGTTGTGGTCGGAAGTGGTTGTTGTTCAGGCGGAATCATCTCATTTCTCAAGTAACTGTCGATTGCGATGGCTGCTGTATGTCCTGCTCCTATAGCCTGCACGACGGTGGCTGGCCCAAGAACGGCATCTCCGCCAGCGAATACCCCGGGCACGCTCGTAGCCATGCTCTTATCGTCAACTACCAACGTCCCACTGGGCGATACCTGAAATCTACTATCTTCAGGAAGCAATGCGAGGTCGGGGCTCTGTCCGATGGCCAGGATAACCGCGTCCACGTCCATAGCAAATTGTGAGCCCTCTATAGCTATGGGTCGTCTCCTACCGCTGGCATCAGGCGCCCCAAGTTCCATCCGAATACACTCCATACCTGATACTCTGCCATTCTCCCCCAGAATTCTCACTGGCGTAACCAGGTACTGAATTACTATCCCCTCGTGCTCAGCCTCCGTTATCTCCTCTTCATTTGCTGGCATCTCGCGTCTGGACCTACGATATACAATGGTTACTCCTGTGGCGCCAAGCCGACGAGCTGTTCGCGCAGCGTCGATCGCTACATTACCGCCGCCGATTACCGCTACCCTTCCTCCTGGTATAACCTTCCCTCCGAGGTTGACCTCTCTTAAGAAGGAGACACCGTGATGGACACCTTCAAAGTCTTCGCCGGGAATACCAAGATTGGCGCTTCTATGGGCTCCGACCGCGATGAAAATTGCCTTGTAGCCCTCTTGCCGCAAGTCATCTAGTGTCAGACCTTTTTTACCCACGGGACTGTTAAGCCTTATCTCCACTCCAAGGCTCTTGATATCCTTGATTTCTCTCTTAAGCATTTCCTTAGGCAGACGATAGTCAGGGATACCCACTGCTAACATACCGCCGGCAACAGGCAATGCTTCGAAGACAGTCACTCCATAGCCCATGAGGACTAGATCGTTAGCCGCACATAGGCCAGCTGGCCCGGAACCGATAACAGCCACTTTCTCATCTCGAGTCCGGGGGGCATGTGCTATCCCGTCTGTCCTCGTATTCAGTTCATAGTCAGCAACGAACCGTTTCAGGGCAGCGATAGTAAGTGGTTCATCGACTTTCCCACGATTACACTCTGTCTCACATGGGTGAGTGCATACCCTACCTAAGGTGGCTGGTAGAATGACCTTCTGCCTGATGAGATGAAAAGCCTCCCTGAATTTGCCCTGAGAAATGAGAGCAATATACCCCTGGATATCCAGGCCTACAGGACACGCTGCCTTACACGGAGCTGTCCCCCGCTTGTCGATGACGTAGATGTTAGGAATAGCTTGGGCAAACGGCTTGTATATTGCTTTTCTGTTGCCCATTCCCTGATCAAATTCGCTTTTCAGTTCGACTGGGCAAACCTGGGCGCATTCGCCGCAACCAGTGCACTTGGTCTCATCAACATATCCGGGTTTCCTCCGTACGTCCACTTCGAAATTACCCACCTCGCCTGCCACTGCAGCAACCTCGGAGTAACTCAACACTGTGATGTTCCGATGTCTATAACACTCGATCATCTTGGGGGCTAGAATACACATTGCACAATCATTGGTGGGGAATGTCTTATCTAGCTGCGCCATCCTTCCGCCGATGCTAGGTGACCTCTCCACAAGGTATACCTGAGAGCCGATATTGGCTAAGTCAATAGAAGCTTGAATACCTGCTATGCCGCCACCAATTACCAAAACGGAATCACTCATTTTTCTGAACCTCCACAGCATTTGCTACAAGGTTCGCCATGTCCATGACTTCAATCTCAATATCGGGTCCCTTTTCCTCCCCCTTGTTCACCATGGCGCACCTGAAATGAATTTGACATTTGGGGCATGTGGTTATGAGGATATCAGCACCAGTAGCCTTTGCCTCAAGCAATCTCTCAATTCTTATCTGTTTGGAGCACGAATCACAGTTAGTAAAGGAGCTGGTGCCGCAGCAAAGAGATTCCTCCTTGCTCTTCTCCATTTCAACTAATTCTATGCCTGGAATGGCCCGCATCACGTCCCTGGGCGGGTCATAGATCCCCAAGTGTCTCCCCAATCTACAGGGGTCATGGTAGGTTACCCTCTTCATTATTTCTTTGAGCCTTAGGCCATCTGTTCCTATGGCCTCAGACAGAAACTCGCTTATATGCTGCAATTGACAGTTAATCTCTACGTAATTAGGATAATCCTCCTTGAACGTGCGGTAGCATTCTGGGCAAGAGAAGATTATCTTGTCTACCCCCGCCTCCCTTATCATTACTGCGTTCTTCTGGGCCAGCTTCTCAAAGGTGTCTACATCGCCGGTCCAGAGCATATCATGCCCACAGCATTTCTCGTCGGGAAGCAGCATTGGTTTCACTCCCAACAAATTGAGTATTTTCAGACTTCCTTTGGCAACATCCGTGATCTTGAACCCGAGGTCTTCGAAGATGGGGTCTAAGTAAGGGGCGCAACCAACCCAGAACAGAGTCTCGCTCTGGTCGGAGGTCTGGTATCCATCAGACAGCCATTCCAGCCTCCTCTGTTCTATATTGAGATTTGACATAAGTCGAATCGCAGATTGTATGGTGCCAGAATGAGCGCAGTCTCCATGTTCGCCATTACTTGAGGCCACAGCTCTCATCTTCTGGATGAAGAGAGGATAGTTGACATCAGAGGGACATTTGAGTTGGCAGGCACCGCAGGTTAAGCAAGAAAACAACTCTTTGTTGTGAATCAGTTCATCTTCAAGTCCCAGAAGCGCATCTTCTGCCATCACTCGCGGAGAATAGGACGAATCATACCGGGAAACTGGACATATACTCGAACACTTGCCGCACTCCAGACAGTAGAAAGTCTTGGTTTCCTTGATGATCTTGTCCAAGTTCATACTGTTGCCTCTTCTCTAGCCATTGTGAGAATTGAAGGTGCCTTCTCTCTCGTCGTTTTGAGAGGTGAGGGGCCTATCTTCTTAAGCTGCTCCACCATTTCATCAATTACTCGGGCAAATACTACCCCCTCAGAAGCAGATATCATCTCACGCCTCAAGCGCTCGTCCTCTAGCCCGAGGGTATGTACCAGACGCCTCAGTTTTTCGGACATTGCGTCGCACTTCACTGGACCGTTGAGATAATGGCAGTCTACATAGTGACAACCGGCAATCAACACACCATCAGCGCCTCCCTCGAAAGCTTTGAGGACATAGATGGGATCTACCATCCCGCTGCACATAACCCTTACTACCCGCACATTTGGTGCATAGTGGGTACGACTTGTTCCAGCGAGATCAGCTGCAGCATAGGTGCACCAGTTACAGGCAAAAGCTATGATTCGAGGTTCAAACTCATTCATCTTATACCTCCGCTAAAGCGTCGACCATGCTGAGTATCTGCTCCTGAGTAAAATGCCGGATTGACATAGCACCTGTTGGGCAAGCAACAGCACAGGCGCCACAGCCCTTACACAAGGTCTCATTTATGGTGGAAACCCAGCGCCCGTCTGTATGAATGACCCGGGGGGCATGAAAATCACATATTTCTTCGCACCGTCCACAGCCCAGACAACGCGTCTCATCTACCTGGGATATGGCAGACTCAAGCCTTATTCTGCCTTTGCTTGCCAGCGACAAGACTTTGGCTGCCGCTGCCGAGGCTTGAGCCACAGTGTCAGGGATATCCTTCGGACCTTCACAACAGCCAGCAATGAAGATCCCATCGGTTGGTGTAGCTACAGGGTCAAGCTTCACGTGCCGCTCTAAGAAGAAGCCATCTGCCCTTCGGTTGAGAGCAAGGATCTTGGCGACTTGTTCTGCGTCTGAACGCGCCTCGAGGGCCGTGCATAGTATGACCATGTCTACAGGAACCCGTATCAGGCTCCCCAGCACGGTATCCGCACACAACACGATCAATTTCCCCTTCTCCTCGTCAGTTATGGCACGGTCAGTGACCTTAGCTACTTTGCCTCTTATGAAAGTAACCCCTTCCTCAGAAACGCGCTTATAGAATTCTTCACAGCCTTCTCCAAAACAACGTATATCGATGTACATCTCATAGACTTCGGCATCGGTAAATTCTCTGATCAGATGGGCGTATTTGAGCCCGTACATGCAACAAACGCGCGAGCAATACTCGTGATAGTTTTGGTCACGACTTCCGATGCAGTGTATGATAGCTACGCTCTTCGGCTCTCGGCCATCTTTGAGCACAATCTTACCCATTGTTGGTCCCGCGGCGCAGCTTATCCTCTCAAATTCCAGACCCGTTATCACATTGTCATACTTCCCATATCCATATCGGGGCATCACGCTGGGGTTGAAGATGTCATAACCGGTAGCCACGATAATTGAGCCTACCTCGAACTCAACAGTCTGGTCAGTCTGATTGAGAAGCGTTTCCGGAGTTATAGCTCCCGCTTCACAGGACTTCATACAGGCTCCACACTTCTTGCCCCCTGATTGAATATAAGCGCAGTTGTCTGCATCTACTGTCGCCAGATTGGGTATAGCTTGAGCAAATGGGATGTAAATCGCCTTTCTCTTTGCCAAGCCCATCTCGAATTCATTGTCCACCTTCCATGGGCACTTTTCCTCACATACTCCACAGCCGATACACTTGCTCCCGTCTATATGCCGCGCTTTCTTCCTGACCCGTACCGTGAAATTCCCAATGGAACCTGACACCTCCTCCACTTCGCTGTAGGCTAGGAGCTCGATGAAAGGATGCCGCCCTACATCAGCCATCTTGGGGGTAAGGATGCATTCAGCGCAATCCAGAGTAGGGAAGGTTCTATCAAACTGAATCATGTGCCCACCGATAGAGGGCTCCCTCTCCACTAGATAGACGTTGTGCTCGCCATTAGCAATATCCAAAGATGCCTGAATACCGGCGATGCCACCACCTACTACCAGAACGTCAGGGTTAAACGGTGCTTCCTTGACTTCCAGCGGCTCATTCCAGTAAACACGCCTCACTGCAGCCCTTACTATATCCTTTGCTTTCTGTGTCGCTACGTTTCTGTCGTCATGAACCCAGGAACAGAGTTCTCGAATGTTCGCTTGTTCATATAAGTAGGGGTTTAGACCAGCGTCTTGGCAGACTTGGCGGAAAGTGAGCTCGTGCATTCTTGGTGAACAAGAAGCGACAACGATTCGGTTAAGTCCCAGGTCCTTGATATCTTGTTTGATCAGTGCTTGCCCCGGGTCAGAACACATATATCTGTAGTGACGTGACACCACTACTGAATCGAGACTGGCCGCATATTCAGCTACCTCTTCTACGTCCACCGTGCCAGCGATATTCAACCCGCAATGGCAAATATAGACTCCGGTTCTCCTGTGGCCGTTTCTGTCCATATCTACCTCCTTATGGTTAGATTGCCTCCTTAACCAGTTCTGCGATGTCTTTGACTGCAACAGTCTCGCCTTTATCTACTGTTAGCTGGCTATCCTTGAACATAGACATGCAATAGGGACAGGCAACCGCTAGTACTTCAACTCCCAAATCTATAGCCTGTCTCAGCTTGATGTCCGAAAACCTTTGCCCCTTCTCTGTGTCCATCCAGAGTCTGCCTGCTCCTCCACCGCAACAGATGCTATCCTCCCTACAGTCCGGAAACTCAATCAACTCTAGGCCTGGGATACTCCTTAGAACTTCTCGAGGCTCCTCATATATGCCATTATGACGCCCAAGGTAACATGAATCGTGGTAGACGGCCTTTGTATTTAGCTCTCTGGTGAACTCCAGCTTGTGATCCTTGATAAGCTGTAGCAAATACTGAGCAGAATGGATCACCTCGAAGTTGCTTCCAATATCGGGGTATTCATTTTTGAAAGTGTGATAGCAGTGAGGGGAACTGACAAGAATCTGCTTAACCTCGTATTCGCCGAAAGTAGCAATGTTTCTTTTTGCTAGGCTCTGGAACAGGTTTTCGTTCCCTGCTCTACGGACTGCCTCTCCGCAACATGATTCGTTCGTGCCCAAGATGCCAAAATCTACACCTGCCTTGTTGAGGATACTAGCAGTTGCCGTAGCTATGCCCTTCATGAGAGGATCATAGCAAGGCAGGCAGCAGGGAAAATACAGCAAATCGGTACCCTGAGTGAACGTCTTTACGTCCGTGTCTTCGGCCCAATCTGCTCGCTTCTCCTCAGCCTGACCCATTGGATTGCCCACCCCGGCAATGCCTGTCAATGCCATTTGGAGTGAACCGGGCGACTTACCCGCACCCAGTTCCATAACAGTCCTACGTATGGCCTTGACTACATCTATTAGCTGCACACCCCGAGGACACTGGTTAACGCAAGCCCCGCAGGCAACGCAGAGCCAGATATCTTCATCCTCAAAATCAACTACACCCAGTTGCGCCTCATGCATTATCTTGTGTATGCCGAAATCCCTCACTAGACCCCAAGGACAGCTACCGGTACAAGAGGCACACTGGTAACATAGTTGGAGGGTTTCCCCGCCTTCGTCTACCAGGAGGCCTACTGCTTCTCTGTAAGGAGTCTTCACTAGCATATTCGGCTCCTTCGGCTCCCTCACAACAGACTGTATAGCTATGGAAGTTGCGACCATAGCTTGCCTAGACTCTTGTTGCCATCTCTGCCATTGCGGGAGTCACAATCTCAGCAGGCTCCGGGAACTCAGCGGGCTCAACCTGCAAAACCTGCAGATTTTTCACCCAGCGCTTGGCCGGAAGATGGTCGGCTGCCGTGTATCCCACTATGGCAGGGCTTTCGGCTTGTACCATGAGGTCGAAAATGCCGTCAAGCAGCTCGATGGATTGTACCCAGGGTATATCTATCAAGTCTCTCAACACCTCCTGATAACCATCTTTGTAGGCTTCCTTAGTCAAGTTGACCATGATGTAGTAACGCTTTGTTGCCATTTCCTTTGCCTCCTTTCTTACTACAATATGCAACTCAAGGTGATATATACACAGCTCTGTGAATACTCCCTAATCCGTGAATGAGCCTATTGATCCTCAAGCGGTCCTCAAGAGTAAGCCCTTGATGCCTAGCTGGCGGCTTCGGGATTAGCCTTCCAAGCTTTGCAAGCTCGTCCACAGTGAACCCTTCATAGTCACGGGGATTGAAAGGCTCAACTTTGAGGATGCAGAATTGTTTGATCCATTTGTTGGGGAGTATTTTGTTAGCGACGAAGATCAACCTCATGGGAGCTGTGACTCTCACTAGAAGGTTGTGTGTACCGCTGATTCGCTGAATGGAATCTACCTCGGGCACGGCTTTCAAGTCTCCCAGTACACTCTGGTAATAGTTCTGGTAGAACTCATCCTTTACAGTGATCATGAAATAGCCGGTTGTTGCCATTTCCTTACCTCCTTTCTTAACATTAGCTGCATCGTTTAAGAATTGGCCGGGATCATGAATGTGTCATTTCTCCGTGTTGAATTCTCTCTCCAGCTCGCAGTAATGGTCTCGAATCCACTCTAGCTTGTCTTTGGGCAAACCCAGGATTCTGGCAAAAAGAACTTGACCTGTCAGTTCAGTTAGTGGGTTTGTCCTGACCTCCTCATAGGCTATCCAGTCTTGCTGAGTTATTTCCTTTTTGAATTCGGCCCGTAACTGGCGGTAGTGATCTCGAATCCATTCTAGCTTCTCTCTCTCCAAGCCTAGTAGCCTGCCAAAACGAGCTTGGCCTGCCATTCTGGCTACTGGGTTTCGTCTAACCTCCTCATATGCTATCCATTCTTGTTGAGTGACTTTCATTTCGCCTCCTTATCTCCAATGCAGTTCTGCATCAAGTTGTCATAGCTTTGTCCTACGACTTTGAGCCACTAGCAATCTTGACACGGTCCTCAAGAGTGAGCCGTTGCTGCCTGGCCGGCGGCTTGGGAATTAGCCTTCCGAGCCTTACAAGCTCGTCAACAGTGAACCCTTCATAATCGTGGGGATTGAAAGGCTCCTCTTTGAGGATACAGAACTGTTTGACCCATTTGTTGGGAAGTATTTTGTTAGCGACGAAGATTAACCTCATGGGAGCTGTAACTCTCACCAGAAGGTCGTGTGTACCGCTGATTCGCTGAATGGAGTCAATCTCAGGCACAGCTTTCAGGTCTCCCAGTACATTCTGGTAATGCTTCTGGTAGGACTCCTCCTGCACAGTGATCATGAAGTATCCGGTTGTTGTCATTTCCTTTGCCTCCTGTCTGGACATGAGCTTCATTGAAGACTCTCAGGATCAGCTCTGTCTTTAACTGTAGCTTATCACCATACCTGATACGTGCCATCTGATTCAGAGCCTATTTTTTACTGCTTAGGATGCTAAATCTAAGAGGTATTCCATAAGTACCTCCGCTTAGCAGAGCATGCGCGGAATAAGCCGGTCCAGCTATGTCATTGCGTGATCGAATTAACTGGAATCCTCGGCGAATCAGGCAATGATCGCTGCCGTTATCCTAGCTTGGTTGAGTATGGCTGCAGTGTCGGGGGTGCGGAATACACTCCCGAGGGTTGTCGACCAGGTCTTAGACAAGCAGTCGATAAGGACTGGAAAGGACCCTCATCTGAGAAATGCGGCAGCCTCCGAACACTTGGTCGCGTTAGAAGGCATCTCTTGTGGATGGCACAAAGAAAGTACCCCAAGCAACCTGCCGCTTTTGGCTTCCTCCCCTCCTCCTTTCGGCTATACCTAGTCAGACTCGGTTCTCAGTCCACCAACTTTCCGTTCGGCCACTTGGGGCACTTCTTTATGTTATCACATCTATAGATACTCTGTCAAGTTTTGGTTCGTGAGCCGTTGAACCAGCGCGAATTCATACTTGTGTGACCAAGGATTACCCACCCTTATGCAACTACCCCTTTCCTTATATTTCACTTCTACTGCTCTCGCTCAATCAAGTTCCCACCCTAAGGTTGACTAACACCAGCAGTACTACCGTGACTCATACACATGATTCGCCCATGATGCAGCGGTCAACAGCAGGGAGAAACGCCACCGAGATAGGAAGCGCGGTCTCGGCGCACTCCGTGTATCTGGAATAGTTGGAAGCCCCGTTACGGGAGAAATCCTGCATAGTTGACGGAAAGGACGTTTGGTGATAGCTTCTCCCGGAGCAGGCTTGAACCAGCCAGATTTACATCGTTATCGGTCAGGAGGATGGAACCCATGAAATTGAAAGACAAGGTAGCCCTTATTACCGGCGGAGGGACTGGGATCGGCAAAGCCATTAGTTTCGCCTTTGCCAGCGAGGGCGCGGTAATTGCCATAGCCGCGCGCAATCTGCCTCGACTGGAAGAAGTAGCTGCAGACATCAAATCGAGAGGAGGCAGGGCAAAGGCAATACAGGCCGATATCTCCGACCACGAGCAGGTGAAGCGGATGGTAGCCCAGACCATCGACGAGTTCGGTCAGATTGACATACTGGTGAACAATGCTGCCAGGGGAACATATAACAATGCCGACGTCGTGGATATGCAGCTGGATGAATGGCATGAATCGCTAGCTATTAACCTAACGGGAACTATGCTGTGCTGCAAAGAGGTGCTCAAGGCTATGATTCCGCGGAGAAGCGGTAGCATCGTCAATATCAGCAGTGTGGCCGGCTTATCCGGAGTTCCCAGGGAGAGTCCGTATGCCGCCAGCAAGTGGGCCGTAATCGGCTTCACCGAAACGTTGGCTATCGAAGCCGGTAGATATGGCATTCGTGTCAACTGCATCAGCCCCGGCGCTACCCGTACCAGCGAGTTCGATGACTGGGTCAATGTTGCAGCCGGGGAAGCCGGTGTCTCCTACGAGGCGGTCATGACCAAACTGGCGGACAACAATGCCTTGAAGAGAATCGCCGAACCGTCGGAAATAGCGGCTTGCATTGTGTTTCTGGCTTCGGATGATTCCAGTGCCGTCGCCGGCCATAACCTGGTGGCCAGCTGCGGTTTTCATATAACACATCCCAATATGATTCGCTGGGTGTAAGGCGGTACCGGAAACATAGGGGATAGAGACCGGCCTCTCGCTAGATAATCAGTAGCCCAACCAGTGTGAAGCCGGCGATAGGTGGCAGGGCAGCCATTGGCTTACCCTTCAGGAATTTCTGCTGAATTGCATAGACACTAATCAGTCCCAGTGAGCCGAGCACCGCGATAACGATGCCCGGACCCACGCCCCGCGCAAAATAGACGGAGGCCGTGAGCAGGCAGGGGAAGGCGACATCGCCTCCTCCTAGTATGGAATATTCTCTGTCCGCGGGGTTCACCTGTACCACCTTCTCTGCCTGTTTATTCAAGTTTGAGTTCCACTCCGAATAATCTCTGGGAATGATCAGTGCAGGCAAGGCGTTTATTTGCGATAGCTTGTTTGCCATCCAGACCATGAATTTGAAACGGACCGCCAGCACGTCATAGACGGCGAGCGCCAGAATAATAGCCATTGCAGTCCAGGGCGCAATGAATCGGCCGAAAACCAGAGCCAGGCTGCTGACCGCCAGAACCAGTACTAGGTCATGTAACCAGACCAATGGTATGAAGAACCAGAGTGCTCCAAGGGCAACGCCGATGGCAACAGCTAACGGAAGGGGCAGGTAGAACACAGTTGCGATGAATGCGCCCCAGCTGAATAGAAGGGCAAACATGAATCGAAGGAAGACCTTCAGGGCTGTCAGTGGAATCAGGGACAACGTGAGTCCGAGCACGCCCGCTGCTGCAAGAATGTAGATCAAGACCGGACCCAACGATGACTGGGCGGGTACGTCGACAACATTTCCATCGGGTAGGGTCACTTCCCCGGGCCACCAGGATATTGGCTGGGACGGCTGGCTGGGTACATATATATCCTTTTCATCGAGAAAGGGATCTACACGAGGGGTAACGAGAAAGATGAGCAGGTGAGCAAGGACAAAAAGAAGCAGGGCCCAGTAGACCGTGTTGAACCTTCCCCTCTTCTGTGTCCTCATGCTATTTTGGTACTGCTTCCTTGAGCCGCTTTGCCCACCGCTTGCGGAACTTAGTGACCTTGGGTGAAATCACCATCCGGCAGTACGCCTGCTCTGGGTGTCTCGCGGAGTATTCCCAATGATATTCTTCTGCGGGATAGAATTTGTCCATAGGGACAACCTGCGTGATAATCGGTCTCCTCCATAGGCGAGCTTTGTTCAGGTCGCCGATGACCTGTTCGGCAATGGTTCTTTGCTGTTCATCGTGATAGAAGATGGCGGAGCGGTACTGCGTACCTATATCTGCACCCTGCTGGTTCAAGGTCGTCGGGTCGTGGACGGAAAAGAAAATCTCCAGTATTTCCCGGTATGAAATCCTCGCGGGGTCGAATGTGAGCTGAACCGCCTCAGCATGGCCTGTATCGCCGGTGCTGACCTCCCGGTAGGTGGGATTCTTGGTGGTGCCACCGGTGTAGCCGGGTGCAACGTTCTCAACGCCGTCGACCTCCACAAAGATCGCTTCGATGCACCAAAAACAACCCCCCGCGAGAGTGGCGACTTCTGGCGAAACAGGTTGGTTCATGGTTCGACGACAGACACTTTACAGCCTGGGCCCCTTGCCGTTCTTTGGAGGTATGTAGAATTCGAAGAGCAGATCTATAGTCCTTTTGCTGAGATCCGCTTCATGCTCTTTCAATAGTCCCTGTGTAGCCTGCACTCGCTGGCTCACGGTATCCAGTTCTTTCTGGCTTAGCTCAGCTTGTTCTGCGAGCTCCAGCATATGCTCCAGGTCTTGAAGCCGTTGGATAAGCACCTCCTGTTCCTCTTCTATTACTTCAACCTGGGCATTGCTTGACTTCTCGTATCCCGCAACCTGTCTTATTGCCTGGCGAATGGTCTTCTTGCGCCTCTCCAGGCTGGCTATCTGGTTCTTGATAATAGATCGCCTCTCTCTGTTCTTTTTCAGTTGCTTTGCGAGAGTCTTGAGCTCCCACTGTTGCTCGTCTATCCTGCCAAGCTGGGCAGATAGGTTCTCCAGTCTACTGCGGTACTTTTGCTTGAGGAGTGATTGCAGCTTGGCCAGGCGATCAAGCCGTCTGCGCAAGGACTCTAGCTGACTGTACGCTTGCTCAATCCTGGTTGATAATTCCCCCTCGGCAAGGAACTGCTCCTGCATCATTGTCCTTTTGCGCGTTTCCGTGGTGTGCTTAACAGGAACGCGGAGGTCTATTATAGCCTTTCGAGTCACTAACAAGCAATGTCCGGAGCGGTCACATACAGTCTGAAATCCGCGATCGACAGTGAAAATCCTGGTGTGCTCTCTCGTGTCTATGCCAGTTTTATATCGGAAAGCCCGCTTATCTTCTTGAGGAACTGCAGCAGGATTTTGCTTCTCAAGTCGTTGCGGCCCCGCAACGGAGCCACAAACTTACCCTTGATCCAGACCTGTTTCGGTTCAATGTGGACTAGAACACGCGGGTCGTTCGTGGCCTCGTTCAGGAATTGAGGATAGCCGTTCTGGAATATTCGGCCGGCCTCTCTCACATATGCTTCATCCTGACTTTTCAATATGGCTTCGAGAAGCTTGCTGGCTTTCTCCACGTTACTGTCGGTGGCGAGAGGGATACGGACTTCGTCGAAAACATAGTCAGAAGAAATAGCCTCAGCTTGCACCGAATAGTCTTTCGAGTAGTTCAATACAGGCTGATCCAGGACCAGCATGTTGGGCACATGCAATAGCCTGCCCGTGAGTTCACCTCCCAGTTTTTCGTCCTCTCCAACCTCCTCCAGCGTAGTATGTAGTAGCCCTACTCGTCGCACGTCCCCCTTTATGTTGTCGATACGAATCCTGTCTCCCAGGCTATAGATACCGGAGAAGGTGATGGCAAAGTAAGCCAGAAAACTGGCAGTATATTTTTGCAGCGCCAGGGCCAACCCCAGAGCCACAATAGGTACCCATATAGCTACCTGGGGCACATATATCGCTGCCATGACCGTAGCCACTGCCAGAACTGCAACCACGGCGAAAACCCCTACCGCCACAAGCACCCTCATGCTTCGTGTCTTCTGTTGGTTGATGAATATCCTGTTGGCCATCGCAAATGTCTGCACGCGGGAAAGGGCCACGCTGACCGGACTGCGTTAGAGCTTGGCCTTGAGCCAGTCCACCCGCTTTTCTACCCTGCGGGCAGCAGCTGTCCGGGTGGTGGCTTTCTGTAACTGATTGGCCAGCGTTGCGTCCCCAATTACATCCTTGACCCAGTTACTGAAGTCATTCTGACCTCGGAGGACATGATGTCGAAATGTCTCATCCCCGATTCCGTATAGCGTCCAGGTAAATTCATTCAAATTCTTGGCTGTCCTCCCATCGCGAAACCAGAATACTTTGTCCTGTGGAACATCTCGTAACCACAGCTCGACCGTCGTTTTCTCAATTTTGGCTGTCATGAGCGTTGTCTTACCTCCTCTGGGCGGAATATAGCTCTCTCGTTTCTGTGCGTCCTTCGCGACAATGAGAGGGTTTTCTTCTGACATATCAGGGGCGGGAGAGATCCCTCTCCCGCCCCTGTCCTCCCCTCGCCTATGGTTTACTTACTTCTTTGGGCCGGGCTTGTTCGGGCGAACGGGCTTCTTTTGCACTTCTGATCACCTCCTTTTTTGGAGAATCCAATACGGGGCTTGCATTTCTATGATGCAGGTGCTAGCATGAATAATCAAACAGCATGGCAAAAGCATGCTAACTGAATAATGAAGTATTCTTCATCTATAACACCATTATAGTCTGAAATCGCGATTTGTCAAGACCTTTTGACGGAAAATGGACAGAAAATTTGACGGGAATCTAGTAGAGGGGAGGTGAGATATGTCGGAGTGGACATTTCTTACCAATCATGGGCTGGTACTGAGCTATGTCGCTCGTCGTCCCAGGATAACTGCCCGCGACCTGGCTAATTCTATCGGCATCACGGAAAGAGCAACCCGCAAGATAATCGCCGATCTTCTGGAGACTGGCTATATCACTAAGAAACGAGAGGGACGACGTAACCACTACCGAATAGACCCCGGCCTGACTCTTCGCCATCCCGGCCATGCCGAAACGGCCGTGGGGGACCTGCTGGAAGCTTTGGGCTGGAAGAAGCCGCGAGGCGCTCGCAGGCAATACAGCAAGCCATAATCGTGAGGTGAATGGCCTATGGGCCGCTTGTTTCTGACGAGCCAGGACTCGGTTTGCTGACCTTCTTGACCGGACGTCGGAGGGTCTTGGTCAGCCACAGATGCCGTCGACTGGGGGCAAATCCTATGGCCCCAAAGAAAGCTATTGCTTGCTTGTTGTCAGCTTCGGTGTCGGCTATGACCATTCTCACCCCGTCCCTCATGAACCTCTCCTCCAATCTCCTGTAGAGACGGAGGCCCAGGTTCGTCCGTTGGAAAGCCTCATCCACTCCTATCCAGCTCAGGTACCCGTACTTCCTCCAGGCAGTGCCTTCTTTTTCAATGGTGGTGGCCAGGATAAATCCGACGACTCTTCCTTCTGCCTCCCCCACCAGGCAATAGTCGGGGTCGGAGGTGAAATGGTCAGTTACTTCATAGGCATCCCAGGTGCGGTAAAGAACAGGGAACTCCTCACTGGTGAAAAGCTTCGCTCCCAGGTGATAGACCGGCCCAATATCATCTATCTCCATCTGGCGGATGGTTGCTGTGGCTTTCTTTTTATCCCCGTGAACGTTTTCCAGCGGCACGCGTACCTCCTTTCATGTTACACGTGTGCAAAGACTTGCCCATGATCTTGCTTTGTCCCCCGACAGTATCTAAGGCTATAGCAGCGTCACCCGTGGCTTGAACAATTCTTCAATAACCGTCTATTTCTTTGGCGGCCTTACTATGAGCACACAGGTCCTGGCATGCCGTGCCACGCGCTCGGCTACGCTGCCGAGCAAGAAACCACGCATTCCGGTAAGACCTTTGGCGCCAAGAGCAACCAAATCAACGTTTCTTGGGGCAGCCTTTCGCAGAATCTCTTGAGAAGGATCACCGCGGGCGACCATGGTTGAGACCTCATATCCGCCCTTGCGTAGCTGGCTCTCCGCTTCTGTCATCAATTGCTCGGCGGTCTCCTCTTCAGCTTTTTGAAATTCGGCGATTATTTGCTGGTCGCGTTCCAAGTTTAAGGTGTATGCTTTGACGAATGCTGGGGCAAAAGCCTGCACCACCGTCATGAGAAGGACTTCCGTATGGTGGGGAAGCGGCAGTCGCAGCAGGAACTGCACCACTTCATCTGAGTACTTCGACCCGTCGAACGGCACAAGTACTCTTCTGATAGCTTTGCCTTCTTCCTTGGCTGCCAGCACGCTGCATGGTGCGTACTTAATTACCTTATGAGCAACGCTCCCCAGCAAAAACTCGGGGGCATCGGTTGTGCCCTTGTAGCCTACCACAACAAGGTCGGCCCCAATGCTGCGGCATACCTTGATAATCTCATCGGCAGGACGTCCTCTACGGACCATGGTCTCCACTCCAGATCCTCGGGCCCCGTATGATTTCGACAGTTTGGCAAGCAACTGTGATGCCCTTTCCTCCTTGGCTTTCCAGAGCTGGTCCTTCAGTGCGGTAGAATGTGCCGGAAGGTCCACCAGAGTATGCCCGCCCAGAAAGACGTGCTCCGGGATTACGGTCAGGAAGGTTGTCTTGGCTTTCTTCCCCAGTCTCAGGGCTGCGACTAAGGCTACGGCGACTTGAGAGTAGCGAGAGTCATCAACGGCAACAAGAATCTTCATATTGGTCTCCTTTCATGCTCGAAATCATAACCTGATTTCACGACCGGGTTTGGTCTTCTCTCAACGTAACATTCGGATGCTTTCCGGTATGCTCTCTTCAGAGGGTTGTTAGTCCAGGATTTGCTTGACAGCTTTTTTGTTTCCATAGACCAGAAGCCGGTCTCCTTTCGCTATTTTCTCCTCGCTATTTGGTCTGGTCAAATAGGCATCGGCCCTGTCTATAGCAAGTAATTCCACATCATCTCCCGTGGTGATATCAGCCACCGATTGGCCGATGCGGTGCGAGCTTCCTTTTATCGTGACAAGGCTAACAGCCCAGTCTTTCTCTACACGGAATATCTCCTCAACCGGTGGAGCTTCCCTGAAGATTCGGTTCATAATTGGTCTTTGCAGCCAATCAAGAAAGCGCTGACCTATATTGCTCCTTATGATTAGCTGATAGAGACCGAATATGCCTCCGATTATTATGGCCAGGCGGATGAAAAACCACACATAGCCGCTCACCTGGGTGAAAGATGCCACCAAAGTGGCAATTACAGTGACCGTGCCGGCGTTTCCCAGCACGATGAGAATGGTCACAATCCTGCGCCTGACTTTGTGCCCCACCACGCGTTCGGCTTCTCGTGTCGTGAAGCCAGTTCCTGAGAAAGCAGACAACGCCTGAAACCTAGCTACGTCAGGTTCTATGCCCGTCAACTGGAGGGCGAAGCCTCCAATTCGGACGATGATGAAAGAGACCAGGATGGCTATCAACAAAATACCGACATAAGCCATATTCAACACCTCCAACTTAGGTTCTGGCGAAACATAGCTGGCGCTCTCTCTGTAGCAGTGTGCGAGTAACCAAACGATTGAGCTTCAGGGCCAGACACTAGTGATGTAGCCTTCACGCGGGGAATCTAGAGCCACCTCCTTCTCCTGAAATGGACTGCCAGAGAAATGCCTATCACCGCCATTACAGTCAAGATAACGAAGTAGCCATACCTCCACTCTAGCTCCGGCATGTTGGCGAAGTTCATGCCGTAGATACCGGCGATGAAGGTGAGCGGAATGAAGATGGTGGCTATGAGGGTCAACATCTTCATCACCTCATTCATCCGATTAGACACTGAGGAAAGATAAGTGCTCAGGACGCTCTCAGCCATGTCTCTGAGGCCAAGGGTGAGCATCTCCACCCGCACCAGGTGGTCGTAGATGTTGCGATAGTATATTTGGGCTCGCTCGCTTATCAGGCCATATTCTCCGCGGCTAAGCCCGTTCACTATTTCACGCTGAGGCAACATGACCCGCGTTAATGCCAGGATGCTGCGCTTGAGCTGCATAATTGACATCAGTGTTTCCCTCTTTGGCTCGTGCAGTGCCTCGCCTTCGAGCTGGTCGTTCTTCTCATCCATCTCCTCTATGGCAGGCATGAAGTTGTCCACCACAGCATCTATGATGTCGTGAGCCAGAAAATCGGCGCCCCTCCGCATAACGCGTCGGTCTTTTCGAACTCGATCCAATATGGATGAAACCGACCTCATGGGCACATCATGACTGGTGACCACGTAGTTCTTTCCCACAAAGAAGGCCAGTTCCGTGGTCTCCACTATCTCGGATTCGGTGTGGTAGTTGATTCCGTGGACAATAAGAAACAGGTAGTCCTCGAAGTCATCTATCTTGGGCGGGTGTATGTTCCTGCTAATGCAGTCCGCCACTGCCAGAGGATGGAAGCAGAATGTATTCGAGAGTAGGTTGGCATCTTCATCGGTCAAGTCCTCCATATCGACCCAGAGCAGGCCCTCCCCGGTTGCCAGAAATCTACCTATTTGCTCCGCGCTCAGCTGATCCAGGAGTTCCCCCTCTGGTGTCAGATAGAAAGCGCACTGTATCATCGTCGCCTCCCTGAACTTTGCAGAACTAGTTCAGTGATGAATAGCACCACAAATCCTTACAAGCTTAGGCGTTACCACTCCAGCAGTCTGTTATCTATATCAGCCTGCAAAAACGTGTCTATTCATATGATAGCATAATCCGTATCCTGCTATAATGAGGGGAGTGCGTTGGCCGAGGGAAGACTACCTGAGCGCATAGGCAGGCTAGAGGAACTAGCCAACAACCTGTGGTGGAGCTGGCACCCGCAGGCGCGTGACCTGTTTAGGGCTCTAGATTACCCGCTATGGCGGTCAAGTGGACACAACCCGGTTAAGCAGCTACGTGAAATCAGCATCGACAAACTGAGTGCCGCCGCTGGTGACTCCGCTTTTCTTAGTCTGTATGACTCTGTTATGTCGGCTTTTGACGCCGAGATGTTGGACAAGCAAAGCTGGTTTGCTGCCAAATATCCTCACGTCTTGGACGGTCCCATAGCTTACTTTTCAATGGAGTTTGCCATACATAACTCCCTTCCCATATATGCTGGTGGTCTGGGAGTGTTGGCGGGTGATGTGTGCAAGGAAGCATGTGACCTGGGACTGCCCCTGATTGCAGTCGGGTTCATGTACCCCCAGGGATATTTCCACCAGCATATTTCTGCCGAGGGGTGGCAGGAGGAAATCTACAGGCAGCTGGATTTCGATGAAGCCCCCATCAACCCAATCAATCCGGTTCCTGGTTCTACCTGGTGTGGCCCGCTGGTACGGGTTGAACTAAGTGATAGACCTCTGCACATCGGAGTATGGCAGGTGTGTTTGGGGCGGGTCAACCTTTATCTTTTGTGCTGCAATGTTGAAGGAAATGCACCTGACGACCGCCAACTATGTGCCCGGCTCTATACTGCCGATCGCGAGCAGCGCATTCAGCAGGAGATCGTGATGGGAATCGGCGGCGTGCGTGCTCTGCGGGCGCTCGGCATCAGACCCTCGGTGTGGCATGCCAATGAGGGCCACAATGCCTTCATGATGCTGGAACGTGTCAGGGAGGAAGTGGAGGCAGGTGCGACTTTCGCCGAAGCCCTTCGAAATGTACGGGCGACTACGGTTTTCACCACTCATACGCCAGTGGCTGCGGGACACGACGTCTTTCCTGTCTCGCTTGTAGAGAAGTACTTTCGAGGTTACTGGGAATCTCTGCAAATCAGCCGAGAGGCATTCCTGAAGCTGGGACAAGAGGGTGGTGCAGGCGACCAGAACTTTAATATGACCGTGCTGGGCCTTAAGATGGCCGACCATCGCAATGCCGTAAGCCGGCTCCACAGAGAGACTACAAGAAGGATGTGGCACGGGCTATGGCCGGAAGCTAAAGAAGACGAAACACCTATTTCACAGATCACCAATGGGGTTCACGTACCCTCCTGGATGGCTCCGGAAATGAGTCGCCTCTATGAGAAGCACCTGGGTCCGGACGTGTCGAGGAGACACGATGATGTCAACCTACGGACGCTTGTTCTAGGTATCCCCGACGAGGAACTGTGGGCGGTACGTCAGGTTCTCAAGCGTAAGCTTATGGGCAGCATGGTAGAGCGAGCACGGGGATGTTCCACTGAACGTGAGTGTCCGGCCCGACAGGTGCTGGCTATGGGCGCTCTGCTTGACCCGGATGTTCTAACCATCGGGTTTGTCCGTCGTTTCGCCGCATATAAGCGCCCGGAGCTAATCTTCCACGACGTGGAGCGTCTCAAGCGTATTGTCACGGATACCTGGCACCCTGTCCAGATAGTCTTCGCTGGCAAGTCTCATCCCGCTGACTTCCCTTCGAAACAGCTGCTCCACGACGTGTACACTCTGGCCACAGACCGCGAGTTTCAGGGACGCATAGCCTTTGTGGAAGACTACGATATGCATATGGCTCGCTATCTGGTTCAGGGGGTGGACGTCTGGCTGAATGTGCCTCGGCGTCTCCAGGAAGCCTCTGGCACCAGTGGCATGAAAGCAGCGGTGAACGGTGTGTTGCACCTCAGTGTCCGAGATGGCTGGTGGTACGAAGGCTATAATGGCAATAATGGCTGGGCCATTGGGGATGGACTCGAAGCTCGTGAGCCGGGAGAGGAAGATAGCTCGGACGCTGCGTCGCTTTACCGCCTTCTGGAAGAAGAAATCATACCTCTGTACTATCAACGGGACAGAGTGGGGGTGCCTCATGGCTGGCTGCGCGTAATCAAAGAGGCGATTGGCTCGATTGTACCTTACTTCTGCGCTCGCCGGATGTTGAAGGAATATGTGGAGCAGATGTACGTACCGGCGGCTCGTAAGTGGGCGTGACGCCGGAATCAATGGCAAAACCTGCCCATCCCACAATGTTCATTGACAGCTATATGTAAATACGGCACAATCTTCCTGTATGCAACTACTGAATCGCGCCGGAGATATTCTCAAAAACGCGAAAAAGGCCATTTAGCTATGAAAAAGACGACGGGTCAAGCACGGGTGGTGATTGAAGGACTAACGCCCGAAATCGACGGCGGCCGCTTTCCAATCAAGCGGGTTATGGGAGAAAAAGTAGTGGTGGAAGCCGACATCTTTGCCGATGGCTATGACGTTATATCGGCTGTGCTCCTCTACCGTAAGGATAATGGTCGTGAATGGGCTGAAAGTCCAATGGAACCACTGGTCAATGACCGCTGGCGTGGCTCGTTTGTGGTGGCCGAGGTTGGGCGTTATGTTTACACCGTCCTGGCCTGGGTTGACCAATTCAAGTCATGGAGGCGAGACCTGGCAAAGAAATCTCAGGCAGGTCGGGAAGTGTCGGTGGAGTTTCTAGTAGGGGCTCGGTTGATTCAGGAAGCAAACCAGCGGGCCCCTGAGCCTGACGCCCAGCGGATGAAGGAATGGGCAAGCACCCTGCAGTCCCCGCAGGCAACCCAGCAGGCGAAGGTGCAGCTGGCCCTAAGCGAGGAGCTGTCAGGGCCTATGGACGAGTACTCCGACCGCCGATTTGCTACTACCTATTCCAAAGAGCTTGTAGTGTTGGTTGACAGGGAGAAGGCCCGCTTCAGCGCCTGGTACGAGATGTTCCCCCGTTCGTGCGCCGGTGAGTCCGGCCGTCATGGCACTTTCAAGGACTGCGAAGCCCGCCTTCCTTACGTTGCAGGCATGGGTTTCGATGTACTTTACCTGCCCCCCATCCACCCTATCGGCCAGGCGCATCGGAAGGGGAAAAACAACAGTCCGGTAGCCGGCCCGGATGACCCGGGGACTCCCTGGGCCATCGGCTCGAAAGCAGGAGGACATAAGTCGGTGCACCCACAGCTTGGGACTCTGGAGGACTTCCAGAGGTTTGCGGCTCGAGCCCGTGAGTACGGCATTGAAATCGCTCTGGACATTGCTTTCCACTGTGCTCCCGACCATCCTTATGTGGAAGAACATCCAGAATGGTTCCGCTGGCGGCCCGACAACACTGTCCAGTATGCCGAAAACCCGCCCAAGAAATACGAGGATATCTACCCCTTCGAGTTCGAGACCGAGAATTGGGAAGAGCTGTGGGAAGAGCTCAAAAGTATCGTGCTGTTCTGGATCGAACAGGGCATCCGCATTTTCCGGGTAGACAACCCTCATACCAAGCCCTTTGGTTTCTGGGAATGGCTGATCGCCGATATCAAAGCATCGTATCCCGACGTTATTTTTCTCTCGGAAGCATTTACCCGTCCCAAGGTGATGTACCAGTTGGCCAAGTTGGGTTTTACTCAATCCTACACGTACTTCGCATGGCGAAACACCAAGTGGGAACTAATTCAATACTTCATCGAGCTCACTCAAACCGAGGTCCGGGAATATTTCCGTCCCAACCTCTGGCCGAACACGCCGGATATTCTGACTGAGTATCTTCAGTTTGGCGGACGCCCGGCATTCATGGCCCGGCTGGTCCTGTCAGCTACCCTTGCAGCCAGCTACGGTATCTACGGCCCAGCTTTCGAGCTCTGCGAAAGTCGTCCCAGGGAATCGGGGAGCGAAGAATACCTGGACTCGGAAAAGTACGAGATCAAGAATTGGGATATCGACAGGCCGGACAGTTTGAAGGGCTTCATCGCTCGCATCAATCGGATTCGTGGGGATAATCCTGCCCTCCGCAGCGACTGGAGCCTTCGTTTCCACGAAGTGAGTAACGAGCAGCTGATTTGCTACAGCAAACGCACCGAGGATCTCTCCGATGTTGTTCTGGTGGTGGTGAACCTGGATCCGCACCATACTCAGTCTGGCTGGATAGAATTCCCCTTGGAGGAACTTGGTATTGACCCTCAACGACCCTATCAGATGCACGACCTGTTGAGCGACGCTCGCTATTTATGGCAGGGGTCACGGAACTACGTTGAACTCAACCCGCAAATCGTCCCTGCTCACGTCTTCCGTATACGTCGGCCGGTCCGCACGGAGCAAGACTTTGACTACTATATGTAGGGTGGAAAACTTGGGTCGAAACGATGTATCATTTCTTCTACGGTTTCAGCTGGGACGCAAGTGTGTCTCCTGAGCAGATAGGGAACTGGGTGGCAGCGCTGGGGAAGAATCCAATCGAACGATGAACGGCAAAGCAATCATTTTAGTGGTGGATAGCAGCCGCGGTAACCTGGGGCTTCTGTCACAGCAGCTAGAGCAAGCGGGATACGGGACGCTTAGGGCGGCCAGTCTGGAACAATTGGACCAGGCGATTCGGGGGAAGGAAAAAATTGCACTCGCCCTCATAGACGTCTCCGGGTTCGACGACAATATCTGGGCACGCTGTGACGAACTGCGCAAGGTCAGGTTGCCTTTCATCGTGATTTCACCTCATCGTAGTCCTGCCGTACAACGGCGAAGCATGGAGCACGGCGCCAACGGGCTGCTGGTCAAGCCGCTAGACTTTAAGGATTTAATGGAGCACGTACATGCGGTGCTCGGTGTCTAGATTATGAGAAAACGTGGTCAGTCGGGGCCATCATCGTTCGACGATGACCCTCTCTGGTATAAGGACGCTATCGTCTACGAGCTTCACATCCGTGCCTTCTCGGACAGTCAGGGAGATGGAGTGGGGGACTTCCTGGGCCTTACCGAGAAACTCGACTACCTTGAGGATTTAGGGGTAACAGCCCTCTGGTTACTGCCTTTCTATCCTTCGCCCTTGAAAGATGACGGCTACGATATCTCCGACTACACCAGCATTCAACCTGTCTACGGGAACATGCACGATTTCAGGAATTTTGTCGAGGAAGCACATAGACGTGGGATTCGCATCATTATGGAGCTAGTACTGAATCACACCTCTGATCAGCATCCCTGGTTCCAGCGCGCCCGACGCGCAGCACCCGGAAGCCGGTGGCGTGATTTCTATGTCTGGAGCGACAACCCAGACAGATATCAGGAAGCCCGTATCATCTTCAAGGACTCCGAATACTCCAACTGGACATGGGACCAGGCAGCCAGGGAGTACTACTGGCACCGTTTCTATTTTCACCAGCCTGACCTGAATTATGACAACCCTACTGTCAGGCGGGCCATTCTCAGAATTATCGATTTCTGGCTGAGACTCGGGGTTGATGGGCTGCGGGTTGATGCGGTGCCTTATCTTTACGAGCGAGAGGGCACGAATTGTGAGAACTTGCCCGAAACACATGCTTTCCTGAAGGAGCTGCGTAAGCATATTGATGGAAGGTTCAAGAATCGCATGCTGCTGGCAGAAGCCAACCAGTGGCCTGAAGACGCGGCCGCCTATCTTGGCGACGGCGATGAGTTTCATATGGCTTATCACTTTCCTCTCATGCCCCGCATGTTTATGGCTATCCGAATGGAGGACCGTTTTCCTATTATGGACATTCTCCAGCAGACTCCGGCAATTGCTGAGAACTGTCAATGGGCCATTTTCCTCCGCAATCACGACGAGCTAACTCTTGAGATGGTCACCGATGAAGAGCGGGACTATATGTACAGGATGTATGCCAGCGATCCCGCTGCCCGGCTGAACCTGGGTATCCGCCGGCGCCTGGCACCGTTATTGAACAACGACCGCAAGAAGATTGAACTAATGAACGGCCTGCTCTTCTCTTTGCCCGGGACACCGGTAATCTACTACGGCGACGAGATCGGCATGGGGGACAATTTCTACTTGGGAGACCGTAATGGGGTCCGCACTCCGATGCAGTGGAGCCCTGACCGCAACGCAGGCTTTTCCCATGCCAATCCCCAAAAACTCTATCTTCCCCCCATTATCGACCCCGAGTATCACTATGAGTCAGTCAATGTGGAGAACCAGCAAAGCAACCCCGATTCTCTTTTCTGGTGGATGAAGCGCACCATTGCGCTGAGGAAGCGGTTCAAGGCCTTCGGAAGGGGCACACTTGAGTTCCTCCAGCCGCAAAACCGCAAGATACTGGCCTTCCTTCGGCGGTACGAGCATGAGGCCATCCTGGTCGTGGCCAACCTTTCGCATGCTGCCCAGCAGACCCAACTAGACCTTTCGGAATTTCAGGGGAGGGTCCCAATTGAGCTTTTCGGACGGGCACAGTTTGTTCCTATTACTGATGACAAATACCCTTTCACTCTTGGCCCACATGCTTTCTACTGGTTTTCACTGGAATCGGAGGTTGCCAGGCCCCATCGTCTCCGTGCTCTACCTTCGGAGGATATCGGGGTTTTGCCTACGCTGGCCGAGACGGAGAAGAACCTGTTCCAGAAGAAGAATTGGTTCGTCCTGGAAGCCGTCCTGCTTGACTACATAAGGGGGCGTCGGTGGTTCCGTGGCAAAGCGCGAGAATCCTGGGGCGCACAGATTCTGGATGTGGTGCCGATATCTTGGGGAACCTCTATCGCGTACCTCGTGTTGATAGAAGTCGAATACACGGAAGGAGAGCCGGAGACCTATGTGCTTCCACTCACTACTACCGCTGTGGAACAGAGCGAACAGGTCCGCACGGAATACCCTCACGCCCTTATTGCCCATCTGAAGCCCGGGGCCAGGGGTAGCGATGGCGAAAAGCTACTCCTTGATGCCTTGTTCGACAAGGATTTCTGTGGTTATTTGCTGCGTGTAATAGGCGGGCGGCGGCGGTTCAAGGGGCAGGTCGGCGAGATTTTGGCTCTACCGACCAGGGTCTTTCGTACCGGTCGTGGCCCCGCCGGAATTCCTCTGGAGCCGGCTCCCATTAAGGCGGAACAGACTAATACGTCGGTACTATATGGCGACAGGCTTATTCTCAAACTGTTTCGGCGGATCGAGGATGGGATGAATCCCGATGTGGAGATGGGCCGCTTTCTCACCGAGAGAATGCTCTTCCCCTACACCCCAACTGTAGCCGGCACTATCGACTATCGGAGAAAGAAGGGAAAGCCGGCAAGCGTGGCGCTCCTCCAGGGTTTTGTGTCCAACGAAGGAGATGCCTGGCAATATACTATGGACTCCCTGAACCACTATTTCCAATATGTCCTGGTACACCCCACAGTGCAGGTGCCACCCATTTCTCAGAAACATCTGCTAAGTCTGCTCAATGAGCCGCCGGCGCTGGCACAGGATACTATTGGCCCCTATCTTATTTCGGCACAACTTCTGGCAACGCGCACGGCTGAACTTCATGTGGCCCTGGCCTCAGCACCAGACGACCCGGATTTTGGCCCTGAGCGATTCTCCGTTATTTATCAGAACTCACTCTTCCATGCTATGAGGAGCTTTGCTACTCAGACACTGCAACTGCTGCGCGAGCAGCTATCAGGGTTGCCGGAGGGACTCAGGGAAGATGCCCAACAGGTCCTGGATTCAGAGGCGAGCATCATTGATCGTTTTCGCTTGATCCGCAACCGAAAGATTGAGGCGGCACGGATACGTTGTCACGGGGACTATCACCTGGGGCAGGTGCTATATACCGGTAAGGATTTCGTTATCATCGATTTTGAGGGCGAACCGTCACGCTCCTTGAGCGAGCGCAGGATCAAGCGGTCACCTTTGAGGGATGTTGCCGGGATGATACGTTCATTTCACTACGCGGCGCACAGCGCTCTGCTTCAACAGGCCTCACTGGCGCTCAAGCCCGAGGATCTGTCTGCCCTGGAACACTGGGCACAGTTCTGGTACATCTGGGTGGCATCGTCTTTCCTTACCTCCTATCTTGAGGGAGTGGAACAGGCCCGGTTGTTGCCGGACGACCCGGAACAACTCAGGGTTATCCTGGATGCCTATCTGCTTGAAAAGGCCACCTACGAAATTGGCTATGAACTGAACAATCGGCCGGACTGGTTGAAGGTGCCACTCCAGGGAATATTGCAGTTACTGAAGGCTGAAGAGTGAACATCGGCCGTGCATACATTCGTCGGGACGCTCAGGCGTGTGGTATACTCGGTTGAGCAAGGGAAATCGAACAGGAGCAGCTAACCAGGGATGACGGAGCAAAAAGACAGGCGGAGAACCTCTTCTTCGCAGGACAGAGCGAATACTCCGCCGGTGCGCTACGACGTGAGCATGCTGAGCGATGATGACCTCTTCCTCTTTAATGAGGGATCGCATTACCGGCTGTATGAGAAGCTCGGAGCCCGCCCCATGAATTTGGATGGGGTGGAGGGGACCCACTTTGCTGTGTGGGCGCCCAATGCTCAACAGGTGTGTGTCGTGGGTGACTTCAACGGCTGGGACAAGTCGAGCCATCCGCTGTCACCAAAGGGACAGTCCGGTATCTGGGAAGGATTCATTCCTGGCGTGGGCAAGGGGACGATCTACAAGTATTATCTGGCCTCTCATCACCGTGGCTATCGCGTGGAGAAGGCTGACCCGTTTGCTTTCTATGCTGAAACGCCTCCCAAAACAGCCTCTATTATCTGGGACCTGGATTATGAATGGGGAGATCGGGCCTGGGTGGAGAAGCGGGCGAACTGCAATGCCCTGGCTGCTCCCATGTCTGTTTATGAAGTTCATCTGGGCTCCTGGCAGCGAGTGCCCGAGGAAGGGAATCGATACCTTAGCTACCGGGAATTGGCTGCCAGGCTGGCCGATTACGTGAAGCAAATGGGGTTTACCCATGTCGAGTTTCTACCGGTAATGGAGCATCCCTTCTACGGTTCCTGGGGGTATCAGGTAACGGGATACTTTGCCCCGACGAGCCGCTACGGCACCCCACAGGATTTTATGTATCTGGTGGACTATTTGCATCAGCATGATATAGGTGTGATCCTCGACTGGGTGCCTTCTCATTTTCCTAATGATGAGCATGGACTGGGATACTTCGACGGCACGCACCTCTACGAGCACGGTGATCCCAGACAGGGCATTCATCCCGATTGGAACAGTTTCATTTTCAACTATGGCCGGCACGAAGTGAGGAGCTTTCTGCTTAGCAGCGCACTGTTCTGGCTGGACAAGTACCACGTTGATGGGTTGCGCGTGGATGCAGTGGCTTCGATGCTTTACCTGGATTACGGTCGCAAAGAAGGGGAATGGATGCCCAACCAGTATGGAGGACGGGAGAACCTGGAGGCTATCGCTTTCTTGCGCCGCTTCAATGAAATAATGTATCAACAAACCCCTGATGTACAAACCGTTGCTGAGGAATCCACCGCCTGGCAGATGGTGTCTCGCCCGACTTACGTGGGGGGTCTGGGATTTGGTCTTAAGTGGGACATGGGCTGGATGCATGATACCCTCGAGTACGTAAGCAGAAACCCCATATATCGAAAATATCACCATAATAACCTGACTTTCCGCATGGTCTATGCCTTCTTCGAGAATTTTGTCCTGCCGCTTTCTCACGATGAAGTCGTCCATGGCAAGGGGTCGCTCCTGGGGAAGATGCCGGGAGACGACTGGCAGAAGTTCGCTAACCTGAGGCTGCTGCTGGGCTATATGTATGCCCAGCCTGGGAAAAAGCTGCTGTTTATGGGCGCGGAGTTGGGGCAATGGAGGGAGTGGACCCACGAGGAAAGCCTGGAGTGGCATCTTCTTGACTATGCGCCGCATTCCAGCCTCAAGCGGTGGGTCGAAGACCTTAATCATTTCTATCGAAGGCAGCCCGCCCTATATGAGCTGGATTTCGAGCCGGCCGGCTTCGAGTGGATTGACTGTAATGATGTTGAGCACAGTGTAGTCAGTCTCGTACGTAAAGGGCGTTCACCGGATGACCTTGTCGTGGCCGTATGTAATTTCACCCCCATGACCCATTACAACTACAGGGTCGGAGTACCGCACCCGGGCTTCTGGAAGGAGCTACTGAACAGCGATGCCAGGGAATACGGAGGCAGTGGTCAAGGCAATCTGGGTGGTGTCGAGGCAGCACCGGTTCCCTTGCATGGTCGTCCTTATTCGTTGACCATCACCCTGCCACCCCTGGCTACTGCGTTTTTCCAGACATCACCACGGGATGAAGCGCCTGTTTTGCAGGATGCGGTGGCAATTTCACAAACGCAATGACCAGCCTCGCACGCCTAATCGATATTCTGCACCTTGAGCAGGTTGGTGGAACCGGCCACCCCGATAGGAATGCCGCCGGTAATCACTATCAGGTCACCGGGCCTGGCCAGCCCCAGTTCCTTACATAGCCTGGCTCCTGTGGCGAACAATTCATCTACCGACGAAGCTCTGGCTATCTGGAAGGGGTAGACTCCCCAGCGCAGCATCAATCTACCCAGGACAACGTCATCAGGGGTCATGGCCAGAATGGGCATCGTGGGGCGATGTTTCGAGACCCGTCCTGCTGTGCTACCGGACTGGGTGAAGGCCACAAGGGCCACTGCCCCAAGACTCTCCGCCGTATGACAGGCACTATAGCTTATCAGTTCATCCGTCTTCTTCTCTAACTCCCTGCCTGTTTCTGACAGCATCTGCTCATAGGGCAATCTAGCTTCTACTTCACGGGCAATCCTCGCCATCATTTTGACTGCTTGTACAGGATACTTCCCGATGG
>Ga0180438_10001916_pt1 | contig 35460 bp, 31 predicted proteins | sample SS_ome_12_FD_132455 | JGI IMG/M metagenome (GOLD analysis project Ga0180438, IMG submission 132455) | Hypersaline lake sediment archaeal communities from the Salton Sea, California, USA - SS_3_D_2 metaG | ecosystem: Environmental > Aquatic > Non-marine Saline and Alkaline > Hypersaline >... | reverse complement strand
GCCGTTGTCGCTGGTGAAGATAAGGAGCGTATTTTGATCCAGGCCCTGAGCGGTCAGCTCCTCAATGACCTGGCCGACCGACCAGTCCACTTGATGGACATAATCACCATACAGTCCGGCATCGGATTTTCCTTGAAAAGGGAGATCAGGCGCGATGGGAGTATGGGGGGCGGTGAGGGAAAAATACAGAAAGAAGGGACGGGAATCCGAAGCCTTCTCCCGAATGAAACGCACCACCCGGTCGGTCAGGCTGGGCATCACCGTATCCAGCCGCCATCCGGGCGCCATAGGACCGTCGTGACCGAACATATCGGGCGGTTTGTCCTCGATCGGCTGACTCAGGATGCGATCATTCTCTATGAATGTATAGGGCGGGAAATTGGGAACATCGTCCCCGAAGTATTCGTCAAATCCCCTTGTCGTCGGTCCTTCCTCGAGACAGCCCGAAAAATCAATCTTCTCACCGAATTCGGTCCTGACCTGTTGCTCATACTGACCGACCGGCACCTGATCGTTGATGCGGGAGCCGTCACCGCTCGGCCACACCCATCCCAAGTGCCATTTGCCGATGCAGGCAGTATAATAGCCGTGCTCCCTCAGCATCGCCGGCAGGGTCAAACGTCCAGGCTCGATGAGGGGGCGGTCCCAAGGCCACAATACACTCTTCTTAAGCTCGGTCCTCCAGGCGTAGCGGCCGGTCAGGAGTCCGTACCGAGTAGGTGAACAGACCGCTGACGGCGAATGAGCGTCTGTAAAACGCACTCCTTCCAAAGCCAACCGGTCGAGATATGGCGTCGGAATTTTGGACAAATCGTTGTAACAGAAGGGATCGCCGTAGCCCATGTCGTCGGCCAGGATGACTACGATGTTGGGGCGATCCGTCCTTCGCTTGCACGACGGCGCTATACAGCCGGCCAACCACGTCCCGATGACTCCTCGTCCTGTCCTCGCGAGGAATTCACGTCGTCTCATTGCGACTTTTCTCCGTCAGTCAAGTCACTCTTCGAATACGGCTTCACTGTGTACGTCGTAAAATGATTCAGGCCTGAGTACTGATGGTCAAGGCGATAGGGTTGTGCTTTCACCATTATCCTTTGTTCATGCCATGAGTTCCCCAAAAATTATGGGTCGTCTATTCGTTATCAGGACGGAGCACTTCGCAATCAGATCATCACTTGGCAGGCCTGAGCTCAATATTGCTCATATAGCACTCCTGCCAATTATCCCCCTCCCCTTTTACCGTGAGGATTGAAGCCCCGCCTGGAATATTTATGCCTCCGATTCTGACCCTCTGAAAAGAATCCAGCCCATTTGTGTCAGGCAGTGGATACACCGCTTTCTCTTCTCCCACTTCGACAATGATTCTATTGTCGGCAGAAGTGGTGGCTACCGTCACAAAGACGTCAAAAACGGCGTCGGAACCGATCTCAATCGGCCACGCCATCCACGTTCTTATCTCTTTCCATGTTATATAAGAAAACTCTGGGGCACGAATGAGTTTTGCGTGATTGGATGAGACATATCCTCGATTCTCCAGGTCACTCTGTTCAGGATTCAGTATAAGCGCCCCTGCCTCATTCTGTGTGATATTCTGATTCGGGACATCGGGTGATCCTTTAATATCAAGGACGACGACAGAGGATATCTCATCAGCCGCTGCGCCCGTTAAACGCACCTCCAGCCCTTCTTCAGTCTGTTCCACATCATACTTTTCCTGATTGCCGGAAAGCGCGTAGCATTGAACGGCCTTGTTATTCACAGGAACCAATAAGATTTGATCTTCCGGCCAATCGAATATCTGCAGATAGAGGCGGGTATCGCCGTTCTTCAATTCCTTTCGAGTGCACCTTCCCCACCAGGGGCGTCGGAATGGGCTGGCTTCGGTTCCGTATATCGATTCGCTGTTATTATCCATCCAGTAGCCGATTTCAGCCAATCTGTCGATGGAAGCCCGGGGGATGGTGCCATCCGGCTTGGGTCCTACGTTGAGGAGAAAATTTCCGCCCTTGGATGCAATATCGATAAGCTTATGCAGCAGGTCTTCGGTCGATTTCCAGTCATCATCATAACTCTTGTACCCCCAGGTATGATTCATGGTCATGCAGACTTCCCAATCACGCCCTTCGATGCCCGTGGCGGGAACATGCTGCTCCGGAGTATCCGAATCACCCTCATAACCGCCCCCCAGGCGGTTATTCGTAATCAGGCCCGGTCTTAAAGAAATGAGGGGCCGTAACAGGTCTGCACGCTCCTTGTTCATCCAATAGGGAGTATCCCACCATAATATATCGATGTCATAACCCGTCAGAATCTCTTTGACCTGCGGATATGCAATCTCCTTTAAATAATCGTCGAAGCTTCCGGCATGGGCTTCGTCCCAGTATTCACCCTCTTGGTACCCGCTCTTCGCCCCGCCCGGATGTGTCCAATCCTGGGCTTGAGAGTAGTAGAATCCGATCTTTAATCCTTTTTTTTTCGCTTCTTCGACCAGAGGCTTGAGGAGGTCTTTACCGTAGGGTGAAGCATCGACTACATCCCAATCCGTGACTTTTGAATCGAACAGGGCAAATCCATCATGATGTTTGGATGTGATAACGATGTATCTCATTCCGGCGTCTTCGGCCATCTCAACCCAGGCTTTGGGATCGTAGTTGACCGGATTGAAATCCTGGGCATAGGATTTATACTCCGCCACTGGAATCTTCGCATTCCTCATGATCCATTCACCGATTCCCCTAATTCGTTCCCCATTATAAGTGCCAGCAGGCACCGCGTATACACCCCAGTGAATAAACAACCCGAAACGAGCTTCACGCCACCATTGCATCCGCGCGTCCCTTTGCTCCACCGTCTCATTCAAGGGATCGATCCACTCCCCGTGCGCGGTGCTTGTTCTGTCGGCACATGAACAAAGGAATAATGCAGAAATAAATAGACCCAATAACGGAATTCTCAGATAACTGTTCTTCATTCGTGTCATATTCGTCATAAATGAACTCCTTTTTGGATGCTAAATCAAATCGAGGGCTTAGCCCAGGAATTCCATGGGGACATCCAAGATGCGGGCGATGTCCAATGCCCTGGATTTCACATCGAAACCAAGAGAACATTCAACGTCGCACGTGCCGCAAGTCGCGCAGGCGATATCCGCGGCTCTCCAAGCTCGCAGCGCATCTCTGGCCTTCTTCGGTTTTTGATGGCCGAAGGCATACATGTAGCTTCGCATGAGGGTGGGGATATCCATGCCTGCCTGACACTGCGTCAGGCAGCTCCCGCATTGCTGGCAGTAAAAACCTGAAAGGCCAAGCTCATCTCCCAACTCGAGGTCAAGTTTCTCCTCCGGCGTCAGGGTCAGGTCCTCCATTATGGAGAGGTCTTCCACCATCTCCTCATAGTTCGAGAACGCCGGTATGGAGGTGTGGACATTTTCGTCCTGCAGCACCCATTTGAGAGCGGCTTTCATGTTGATCTTCTTGGTTCGAGTCCTATCCCAGTAAACTCCGGCCTGCGTCTTCATGGCGACGACTCCGAGTCCCGCCTCGGCCGCCCGGCGAATGGCGGCCCGGACCTCCTCGCGGTGGGATTGCCTGAAGTTGAAAGCGGTGAGGACCACGTCCCAGAATCCGCTCTCGGCGGCGCTCCGGATCACTGCCGGCTCATTTTCGTGTGTCACCAGGCCTGCGAAGCGCGTTTTTCCGTCTTTTTTCAATTTTTCATAGGCCTCCAGGTAGGGTTCGTGCCGCGTGAGTTCCGGATCGCCGACCGAGCCGAAGTAGTAGATGTCGACATATTCGAGTTTGAGCCGCCGTAGGCTTCCTTCGATGGATTCCAAGATGAGTGCAGGATCGACATCTCTTCCGACATCCGCTGAGCGTTCGCCTCCCGGCAATGTCCTGTAGGGAAGGTCGGGGCTGGTTGCGATCACAAAAGAGTCCCGCGGGCGACCCTGGAATACCTCACCCAGCAGGCTCTCATGCTTCCTTTCCGAATACCCGGCGGAGGTATGGATGTAGACGATCCCCTCGTCGAGAGCCGTTCGAACCAGGTTGATGGCGTAGCTGGATCCCATGCTCACGACGGGGAGCCTCAGGCCTGTCCGCCCGAGTGTCCGGTGGATGAGCCGCCCGGCTTTCTGCGGCGATTCCTTCTGGGGTGAGCAGAAGCCGGAAGAAATAAGTGCGGCTCCGGCGATAGCGGTCGTTCCCATGCGAAGAAAATCCCTCCGCCCTGTGGTAAGATGAGAACTTCTTTTTTGGTGTTGTTCCAAATTCTTAGTTGTCTCACTCAATGCGCACCCCCTCACATCCGGCAATTAACGTATCACGACGAAATCAGCGAAGTCAACGATTTAGAAGCAAAACACTGATTTGCATGAAATAAGAGAGACTACTTCATTTCATCAATGTTCCAGGATACCTAAGTTGTAAGACATATTGCTTGCTGTACAAAAAGGATGTTGATAAAGTATTGCCTGATTTTGAGCCTGTTATAAAGATTTTTTTTGAATTTTGGCGGCATTGTTAGGGTATTATTCCTAAAATTTTGCATGCCGTAATGCAGTAGTTAAGCTCCGGTAAAGTGTGGAGGAGACTATATGAAAGCGAACATCCTGCGAATTTGGTCCTTTGTGCTGGCTATTATCGTCATCCAAGTTATGGTCGAACCATCATCGGCAGAAACTTTTTCTGTTGATTCCGGCTTCATCGAGGTGAATGGTGGAAGCATCTTTTACGAGGCGGCAGGCAACGGCCCTGCAGTCATCATGATCCATGACGGTATATTACACCGCGAAACCTGGAATGCTCAGTTTACCCTATTTGCCGGGAGCTACAGAGTCATACGCTGGGACCGTCGGGGCTACGGACGATCCGACAGCCCGAACGCACCCTTCTCTAATCTCGATGACTTGTTGACACTGATGGACGCTCTTAAAGTCGAACGGGCGACGCTCATGGGCTGCTCATCAGGCGGATTGCTGGCCATCGATTTCACCCTGGAGCATCCTGAGAGAGTCTCGTCGTTAATACTGGTCGGCCCGATTATCAGCGGATTTGGCTTCTCGAGGCACTTCAATACACGGGGCGATCGGGGTATGCCTAGAGCTGATGCTCCGGTAGACGAAAAGATAACGTATTGGGTGCGTAAAGACCCATGGATAACCGCTCCCGAAAGTCAAGCTGCGAAAGACAAGATGGGAAAGTTGCTGACTGCAAACCCGCAGAATCTGGGTGGATCCGGACGATATGCTCGAGGGCCTGGACGATCGGCAATGGCCCTATTGTCTGAAATAAAAGCGCCGACGCTGATCCTTGCGGGTGAATCGGATATCCCGGATGTGCACGCCCACATCGGAGTGATTCAGGCGGGTATTGCCGGATCCCAGCGTGTTGTCCTGCCCCATAGCGGGCACTTGGCTCACTTCGAGGTTCCGGAAGAATTCAACCGAGTCGTGCTCGATTTCCTAAAAACGACCGAGTGAATTCCTCCCTCAAGAAACACTGCGACCAACAATGATATATGCCCGATAAAAAACACGTGCACTTGCCTTTATCTCAAATGATCCGGACGTTGGAATTGGTTTTGTTTCTATGTCACCGAATGATTCCGGCACACGCGATTATTTAGGAAAATCAGGAACCCTGTACTTCTCTATCTTTTGGTCATCGAACTCCCAGCCGAAACCCGGCCCGGTGGGAACTTCGATGTAGCCGTCCTTTAGTTGCAGCGGTTGCTTGGTCAAGAGGTCATGCAGCATGATTTCGGTGAATTCTACGACCGGGTCCGCGTTTTTGATGGCGCATCCCAGGTGCACCTTCGAAGCGACGATGTTGCCGAGTCCGTATTCCGTTCCTATCACGATGGTTTTCCTAGCTGCCTCGGCCACCGCCGCCCATTTTTTCACCCCCGATATCCCCCCGGCTTTGGAGCATTTGGTGTTGATGATATCGCAGGCACCGTTTGAGAGGAGCTGGTAAACTTGATAGATGCTGTCTGCGGCTTCATCCGCTTCTACCGGCATATCTATGGCTTGCATGATTCTTGCCGCCCCTTCCCAATCCGTCCTCGCGGTGGGCTGTTCCAGGAGTTCAAGGCCCACATCGTATTCCTTGGCTAGCTGGCCCAAGCGAATCGCTTCCTGGATGGTATATTGTTGGTTAGCGTCGGCTCGAAGGCTTATATTGTCCCCCAGGGCTTCCCTAATGGCCTTCAATGCCTTCACGTCTCTGACCGGATCCGTTCCGACTTTCGCCTTGATCCCTCTAATCCCCTGTTTGTAATACTCCATACTGTGGGCGGCCATTTCCTCTGGAGGGCCTCCCGGGACCTCGATCCCGGCAAGCACCTTGTTTCGATATATTCCACCCAGCAGGGTGAAGAGCGGTACATTTAACGCTTTCCCTAAGATATCATACAAGGCATAATTGATCGCTGCGGTGGCGTGACGCGCGCTTATCTTCCCATTTTTCCGTAATGTCACGATATCGCTGTTCCGCTCGATATCGAAAGGATTCAGGCCGATCAACTTGGGGGTCATGTATCGATCGATGGTGAACTTCACCGTTTCGAGAGTCTCGACGCTGTCCGTCGGGGCTTCACCCGTCCCCACGATGCCTTTATCGGTATGGATTTTCACGAATACATAATCCATCAGGAGGTGTCCATCTGCGTTACGCTTTCTCTTTCGCTTTATCGGTTCACCTCGATAATATTTGCTCGGGGCGGCCTTTCCGCCTGTTTTATCAATCCCGTCCGCAAACGGCCTCACAGGGAGGCTCAGGGGTATGGTTTCAATCTTCGCAATCTTCATCGCATTATCCGTCATGTTATTTAAGCCACCGGCTTTCGCAGCATAAGCTGTTATCCCCAGGGCGGCACTGCTGCCCAGAAACATGCGTCGACTCAATGTTTTAGATTTCATGACACACCTCGCTTTTAAGAAATGATGGCTATTCTGTGTATTCTTATCACGTATTTTCTCTGTTTTCAACCGATCGTATGAACTTGGGCGGGATTTTATCTTCTTTCCTTCAGACCGGATGAAGCTGGAATAGCGGATCAGGTCCTGGAGGAGGTGCACCATATCATAGATTCACCAATCATTTGAGGACGGTTCTAATTCCATCTGGATCAATATAAAATGCGCCGATAGAGCTATGTATATGAAATAAATTAATTTAAATCCAATGAGCGACGCATATTTCGCAATAAAGCGCAGAATAAAAGGGAAAATCATGATTGGCAAGAATCAACCTGAAACGAAACAATACAATTAAACTCGAAATTATGATAGATTTCATTTTGACTTTTACAGAGATCCAAATTCTCGATGGGTAAACAGAAGTCACTTATATTCTTGTTCGGACTCGAGATTCTGGCGATCGCCTATTATATCTGGCATCAAGTCGTATCAGCCTCGTTTGGCTGGAATGAAAGCTGGCGCTATCTCCAGATCCTGCTCATTTTCGCCCTTGTGGCTTTGCTCGCAGTCGGCCTGTCAAAACTTCTCAGGTTTTGTGTCGACAAAATCGCTCGGAGATTCAAGACCCAGTCTTCGGAAATCTTCCCCCCCCTGGTATTGTCACTTTCACCGTTTCTCTTGCTGTTCCTGATCATCCTTCCGCATTTCGTCTTTCTCAAGGATATACGCGGCTGTCTTCTTCCCGTAGCGTTATTTGGTTCCGCCTATCTGTTATCTGTATTCAATTTTCGCCTTAAAAGAACATACTCCCATAACTTCACTGACTCTGAATCAATAGGTCTTCTGAATCCCAACCAAATCTCTCTGGCCCGCCTCCTGCTCCTGTTTTTTGCTCTCTCACTGCTGGTGAATGTCATCTTGGCTTCCGGAGTGATCCTCCCTCATAGGCCGCTCACCGGAGATGAACCGCACTATCTCATCATCACGCAGAGCATCCTAGAAGACGGAGATATCAACCTCCATAACAACTACCAAGACCAAGACTATCTTGAGTTTTATCCGGGAGAATTGGAAGCGCACGCCTACAGGGGGAAAAAGGGAGGCCGATTCCTGTATTCCAAGCACTTCCCCGCCCTATCCGTCTTGCTGGCGCCGGCCTATTTTCTGGGGGAAAAGGTAAGCCTTCAAATTACGGATGGGCCCAACAAAGTCGAGCTGAAGCGGCGCATCATCATCTTTTTTTCCCGCCTCCCACTCTGTTTGTTTACGGCTCTTTTCGGGATTCTCTTTTTCCTGCTGGTGTACGATATCACCCAGAGAAGAAATGTATCCGCGTTCGCCTGGTTATTCTTTTGTTTCACGACCCCCATCCTCTTTTACTCTCATTTGCTCTACCCCGAGATACCTGCCGCGCTGCTCACCATTTTTGTCATCAGAAATCTGATTCTAAGACAGCCGGCAAATCAATGGATTCTTTTTTTGTCCGGAGTCGGCATCGCGCTTCTACCTTGGTTCGGAATAAAATTTTTCGTGCTGGCAGCCGTTCTGTTTTTCGTTTCTGCGATCGCCCAAGCAGACAAAAAAACGATCCGCCAAATTTGGGCCAAGGCTCCGTTCTTTCTCTTCCCGATTTTCATTTCAGCGGCATCATACATGATGTTTTTCTGGGTGCTTTACGGGAATTTTTCACCAATTTCGGCATACAAGGGCGTCTCCTCGGGGCACGCAGCCAATCCTTACAGCTTTAAGCCTCCCGTTCTGTTCATTTCCGAGACGCTGCGGCGCCTCCTGGGCTATTTCATCGATCAAAAATTCGGGCTTTTTGTCTATTCGCCCATTTTCCTGCTGGGGATTGCAGGTTTCTATTTCCTTTTTAAGCGAAAGAGACGAGTGGCCCTTTTGCTTATGACTGTTGTTATCGTCTATGCCCTCTTTTCGGCCGGCTTCTACTGGGGAGGATTCTGTCCCCCTCCCAGGCCCATCATCCCGGTCTTGAGCATCTGGGGATTGTTCATGGCGGCGGCTCTGGGCGAAAGACAAAGCGTTTTTCGTATGATCACAACAACCTTTTTTGCCTTCCTGAGTTTTTTGGTCGTGTGGGCGGCGCTGCGGGACCCCTGGCTCCCCTATCCCGAACAGCACGCCAATTTGCTGGGCGGGGAACTTTTATACGCTAAATTGTTTCGAAACTTGGGCAATGCGTTTATCCCGGTGCAGGCCTGGCTGCCTTCCTTGACCTGGGAAGGAATGCTCAGCTGGATTCCCATCGTATTCTGGGTGACAGCCATCACACTCATGACAGTGTTGTTCATAAGAAAAACACAAGATCGCAAATCCAAGTCGGCATCCCTCAACATGATCGGTCAAATGTGCTTAGTGTTCGTGCTGTCCATCCTGCTATTACTCTACACCTTTTTCGATATCCAACTTGACAAAAAGGCGGTCTTTGCAGGAGAAGATTACGTACTCTATTTCCAGGATGACAATCACTTCGGCGCAGAACTCGGCGGTTTCTGGTCACTGGGAAGCCGCCCGGCGACAGTTATCCTGAAATCAATTCGACCTCTCTCGGCGATTCAAGTGCTTCTGACCAGTCCGGTAAAAGGGGAGACCATGGTTCAAGTCGGCACGCGCCGGAAAATAGTCACAAGAAAAGATCCAACCGATTTCAACCGGGAAGCCGACTTTACCTTACCCAAAGGTTTGCCCTTGCAAAAAGGGTACTTTTACACCATCACGATCAAGGACTCCACGGGATTCGTTCCCAATCGATTGGACTGTGAGGTAACGGACAACCGGCGCCTGGGTGTCTTTGTCCGGATCAAAACGAGGTGAACACAATGAAGCTGATCATTCAGATCCCCTGTTACAACGAAGAAGAGACCATCGCAGCCGTCATCCATGATCTTCCCCGGGAGATCGAAGGCGTCGATGCCGTCGAGATTTTGGTCATCGATGACGGCTCGACCGACCGCACCGCCGAGGTGGCCAGGCTATCCGGTGTGGACCATATCGTTTTGTTCAAATCCCGCAAGGGGCTGGCCCGTGCCTTTGCCGCTGGTATCGAAAACGGCCTGAAGCACGGCGCGGACATCATCGTCAACACCGATGGGGACAATCAATATCGAGGTGGGGACATTCCGAAGTTGATAAGGCCCATCCTCGATGGCCGGGCCGACGTCGTGATCGGGACCCGTCAGGTCGACGAGATCAAACATTTTTCATTTTTTAAAAGGAAGCTGCAGAAATTAGGGAGCGGCGTAATCCGGAAGCTGTCCAAGGCCCCGGTTCGAGATGCGACCTCCGGCTTCCGGGCGTTCTCTAGGGAAGCAGCCATGAGGATCAATCCTTTAACGGAGTATTCCTATACCATTGAAAGCCTGGTTCAATTGGGCAGTGAAAAAATTAAGATCATGTCGGTGCCCATTCAAGTCAATCCCAAGCTTAGGGAATCCCGTCTGATCAGGAACACGCCTACTTTTATCGCGCATCAGAGCCTAACCCTTTTCAGGATGTATGCCGTGTACAAGGCATTCAGGATGTTTGTCCTGCTGGGTTTTTTGGTCGCGCTGCCCGGAATTTTCGGCTTCCTCCGGTTCCTCTATTTCTATTTCACCGGGAGAGGAGCGGGACACGTTCAGTCTTTGATTTTCTCCGCCGTGTTCATCACCTGCGGGATATTCATCTTAATTTTCGGGGTGATCGCCGATCTTGTCAGCAGCAACCGCAAAATGATAGAGATGATCATGTATAAGCTGCGGAAACTGGAAATAGAGAACGGGACCAAGATTGAAAATGAAGATTGACCTCATCGGTCCTTCCTATCCCTTCAGGGGAGGGATCAGTCATTACACCACCCTTCTCTTCAAGTACTTAAAAGAAAACCACACAGCGAGATTCTATTCCTTTAAACGGCAGTATCCCCGATTTTTGTTTCCCGGGGAATCGGATAAGGATAGCAGCCTTGCGCCTCTAAAGGAAAATGATGCCCGGCCCGTTGTGGATTCCATGAATCCTTTCTCCTGGCTAAGGACGGCCGCAGCTGTCATTAAGGACAAACCCGATATCACGCTTTTTCCCTGGTGGGTGGTTTTTTGGGCGCCCCAATTTCTGACAGTCATTCTGTTTCTCAAGCTGTTTTCGAAAACCAGAATACTTTTTGTATGTCACAACGTCCTGGAACATGAGGGCCATCCCCTTAAATATTTGATCTCCAAATGGGTGCTTTCCAGCGGAGACTATTTCATCGTTCACTCAGAGGAAGAAAAAGAGCGGCTCGTGCACACCATCGGTGAGCGTGAAATAAGGGTTTGTTTTCATCCCACATACGAAATTTTCAACGTGGGAGGGATTTCCCAAAGTCAGGCCCGAGCAGCGCTGGGGATCGCGGAAGAACATGTTCTGCTGTTTTTTGGCTTTATCCGGGATTACAAAGGACTAAAGTATCTGCTCAAGGCCATGCCCGGCATCCTAACCAAGCTCGATACCCGATTGCTGATCGCGGGAGAAATCTGGGAGGGCAAGGAATTTTATCTGAAACTGATTGATGAGCTCGAGCTTAACGACAAGGTCACGATCATCGACAGATATATCCGCAATGAAGAGCTGCCTCACTACTTCTGTGCCTCTGACCTGGTGGTGTTGCCCTATGTATCCGTAACCGGCAGCGGCCTGGTGCAGTTGGCTTTTGGCTTCGAAAAGCCGGTGGTGGTATCCAAGATCGGGGCTCTATCGGAAGTCGTTCGGGACCGAAAAACCGGATTTTTGGTCTCTCCTGAATCTCCCTCCGAGATCACGGAGGCGGTCGTCGACTTTTTCTCCCACTGCAGCCGAGAGGATATGCTCGGGGCGGTCAAAGCGGACAAGGGAAGGTTCGCATGGGACACTCTAGTCAAGACTATCGCAAGTTTCGTTGACACCTCTTGACATGTTCGGCAGCAAAGATCCCGATACTTAATCCGCCCTGTACCAGAAGTGAGACCAGCCGCATCAAGAGCGAGACCAGAATCCCTTCCGCCGCTCCGGTCCCCAGGGAATAGGTCAGAAAGCCCAGCATGAATTCCCTGACTCCCAGGTTGGCCGGGGTGATCCTGATGACCCTGAAAAACCTGAGAATGATCAGATAAACCAGCAATACAACAACATCCGTTTCGACGGATATGCTCTTGAACAACAGGTGATAACCGATCAAAGTGCTGACAATAATCAGGGTGATAATTACGCTGTTGCCCAAGAATATGGTTCGGTTCTTCAGGACACTCCTCACGCCTTCGATGATTTCCGCGGCCTCATCCATACGTTTCCTGACCGAGGCCGAAGTGAGAAAACGCTTGATAAATGCAAGTACCCTTAATGCGGCGGGAAAAGCCGAGATCAGCAGCAGAAGAACCGCTCCGAAAAAGGGGAGCAGGGGGATGGAACGTATGCTTAGCCGAGGATCATAGAGCGTGAGTACGAAAACTCCCAGCAAAGCGGAATAGAGCACGTTCAGCCAATCGAACGACAGGTTGATCGCCACATATTTTTTATAGCTGATGCCATCTGTCTTCTTGAACATGATGGCCCGATAAACGCTGCCGCCCAGGGGTAGGAACCGATTTATGAACCGGCCGTGGGTGAAGTATTTGAGAACCGTGGAGAAGGGGACACGGTGGGATAGATGCGTCAGCATCATGTGAAAACGGATGCAGGATAAGAGGAGATTGAAACCGCTCAACAGGATCACGGGGAGAATGTACTTGAGTTCGATCTTAGCAATAGCGTTGAATTCGGCACCGTGGGAAACAAGATAATAGACCAGCAGAACTAGAACCACAACGAGAATTGCCCCCTTGATGACCTGGGTCGGGCGAGATGATTTAGGGTGCGGCATCCGATGGTTCTCTTATGGATTGGATATGATTCCTTCTTTTGCTTTCCTCAATCCTGAGGCGGCTCCCCAGCACCAGATTAGTTTCAACAGACACACGATGGGCGCCGCCCAAAGCCATCTTAACAATCTCGGGTTCATAAAATATACCTTGGCAGTAACCGTCAGCCCGATCAACGGGCTGAGCAGGCGCAGTAATAGGGGGGACTTCAAAAAAAAAGGCGTTCCGAGGAGCGAACTGAATTCATGCCGCAGAAGGATCGTTGTTTCAGCGTGCAGGTAGGAGCTTTTCACGGCTCCCGACAGAGTTATATAATCCGGGTCATGAACAATCACGGCGTCCTGAGTCAGGTAGGGAACATATCCGGCTGAGCGGGCCTTGAGACATAATTGTGTGTCGCCGGCCAGTCTGCGTCCTTCGTCGAAGCCCTGCAGTCCTTCCAGCACCCCTCTCTGGAATCCCATGTTCGCTCCGGCGATGAAATCCACCGGACCTGATTTGCGGCCAGGCATGAAAGGGTGAAAGTGAGCGATGTTGTGAGCGAGCATTACACAGCCGGATTTGGGGCTGTCAACCGCACCTGCCACAACCGCCCGCGCTGCCAGGCAATCGCACATCCTCTCCACCCAGTCTCTGTATGCGATGCAGTCGTCATCCATGAACAGGATGTATTCTCCGGAAGCAGCGGCCAGGCCCAGATTCCTGGCAGAACTCAATCCGAGATTCCTGACGTTCGTTATGCTGAGAATGTTGGAGTGTCTTAGGCTGATCTCCCTGAGCACCTCATCTGTGCCGTCATCCGAGCCATCGTCGATCACGACAACCTCGAAGTTATAGGGCCCGGCGGTCTGCTGCATCAGGGATTTCAGAGCCCGCCTCAGGAGGTCCGACCGGTTCAAAGTGCAGATGATAACGCTGCACGATATTTTTTGTCCCATGGTGCTTAAACGTCAGAATCCGGGGAATATTGATGGCATGATAAAGAAAGATTTTGCGATAGTCAAGAATGACCATTTGAATTTCAATGCATTACCTGATAGATTTAAGCCGACTTCCTCGAGCAACATTGGACGCAAGGAAATGTGAACATGAAGTTGAGGCACTATCTCTCGGAGCTGAGAACGGTCATGGGCATACAGCATGGAAGCCGCGCATTCGGCGGACCAATCCAGGCCTACATGGGACTGTCCAACAGATGCAGAAATTTTTGCCTGCACTGCTACTACTACTCTCCGCTGCTTGAAAAGCCCACGCTGAGACCTTTGAGGAAGGCCAGAAGAATGGCAGTGGAAACACCCAGTCTGGAGAGTCTCCGCAAGATTCAGCGGCTTGACGCGGATTATGAACGCACCAGCAGATTGATCGACGAGCTCATTGACATGGGTGTGTGGCGCTTTGTTTTCAGCGGTTCCGGCGAGCCTTTTTTGAACGACAACGCACTTGATTTCATGCGCCGGGCCAAGCAGGCAGACTGCGTGTGCACCGTCAACACCTCGGGCTATTTGTTGAACAGGGACAAGATCGATGAGCTGATCGCCATGGAGTTCGATGAGATCAGGGTCACCACCATGGCAGGGACTCCGGAGATGTACAGGCGCACACATCCCAAGGCCTACGGCACGGCCTTTGATCGCATACGAGACAACCTCCTCTATATGGCGGAGCGCAAAAAAGCGCTGGGCGTCAAACGACCGGATGTGCGCTTATTCACGATCGTCATATCCGAAAATTATGACAGTATGGAAGAATTCGCCCGGTTCGCCGTTGACGTGCAGGCCGACCGGGTCATGTACCGGCCCTACGACGATGTTGAGGATCCCGGCCTAGCCGCATTGGTGCCCACTGAGGATCAGGCTTCGGCTGTCAGGGAGCAGCTGGCGGAGGTCAAACCGTTCCTCGAATCGAAAGGCGTCTCCCACAATATCGATCATTTCCTCAAGATTTGGGACAATCAAGTCAACACCGCCGCCCTTTACCGCATCATTCCCTGTTATTATGGGTGGGCCTCCACCCAGATCCTCGTAAGCGGCAAAGTCTATCCCTGCGGTCGCTGTTACGATTCCTTCGGGGACATATTCCAGGATGATTTTCGCGATATCTGGCATGGGAGTGCTTACAGAAAGTTCAGGGCGGAAGGCAGGAGACTCAATAAGGGTGAAACGACCGTCAGCGGAGCCGATTGCAACCGGTGTTCTCACCATGCGGCCAACCTCCGCGTCTACCGCGCTCTTCATCCCCTGAAAAGACATTCAAAAGACCTGGAGAACTTGAGCCCGGGCAGGCCCCTGAAGAAGGCATAGGAATCCCATGGCCTGGATGAAAGCCTCAGAAGCGCTGGCCAAACTTCCGGAGGTGGTTCTTCACGGCCGATTCTTGTTCTCTTACGATGGGATCCCCATCTTTGCGGAGAATCTCTCTTCGAAGCAGAAAGCGAATATTCTAAAACTTGGCCTGAGTACTTTGCTCCGGAAGGACCGTATTTTCGGACTGCCGGCTGTTATTCAGATAGAGCCGACTAATGTTTGCAACATGAAATGCCCCTTATGTCCTGCGGCTGAGGAAGCCGGAGACCGCATGAATGGATTCATGTCATATGAGATGTTCCAACGAATTCTTGGAGAATTGGGAGACGTACTCATCGCGGCTTACCTCTACAGTTGGGGAGAGCCTTTTTTGAACAGGGATATCTTCCGTATGATTGCGGCATGTACGGCCCGCAATATACGCACTCTCATCCCCACCAACGGACAGTTCCTGCAAAACCGGGAGGAAGCGGCGGCCCTTGTCGATTCGGGTTTGTCGGCGATCATCATCGCCCTCGACGGCAGCACTCAGGAGATCTATGAGACCTACCGGAAAGGCGGTAATGTCGAAAAAGTGAAGCGCTGTGCCGCTTTAATCGAAGAGGCTAAATCGCTGCGGAACTCTCAGTTTCCTTATACATGCTTGCGGACCGTAGTCACGCGCGACAATCAAGATGATCTGCCGAGCCTGGAGCGGTTGTCCCGTGATCTGGGCGTGAATATGTTCTCTACCAAGACCGTGGGATGCAAAATCTTGGATGAGGCGTTTAGGGACTTTGAGCCCACGCGGGAGAGCCTGCGCCGCTTTGTTTATGAGGGAGGGGAGAGAATCGACAAGCCGTCTATCAAATGTATATTCCCGTTTCGTCAGCCGACCATCAAATGGGACGGGACCGTGGTGGGTTGTGAATTTGACCTCGATCTCGAAAATCCTTTTGGCAGGTTGGACGAGCAGGATTTTACCGAGATTTGGAACTTTCCTCAGGCCCGGGCCCTTAGGCGTCGGATCCGCAAAGGGATAAGAGGGGGGTTCTGTGAAAAACACTGTCCCTACCAGGATCGGGTTCAAGACGGTTCCGCTATCCAAAACCTGGAGCTGCGGCCTCTACAGGTGTGAGAATGGAATCACGCCTAAAGATCTTCGTGCTGGGCTACGGACGCAGCGGGACGACCATGATGGGATGTATCCTGGGGAATCATCCCGATGTGTATATGTTTCGGGAACTCAACTTTTTTGAAAAACTCTGGGATCGCAAGCACGAACGAGAGTTGACGATATCTGAGGCTGCAGACCTTGCGGCCAGGTTGATCTTTATCGACCGCCATGGATTCGCTAACCTGAAAGATCCCTCGGAGTACCTTGATAAGGGAAGAGAGATCGTTGAAAGCATCCAGGAGAACGCGGTGACCCCCGTTGCAGTTTATGAGTCGTTCCTGAAGCACACGACCGCAGAACAAGGAAAAAGAATTCCGTGTGAGCAAACTCCGGGCTATGTTTTTTATCTGCCTGAGATCCTCGACCTTTTTCCGGAAGCCAAGATCATAAACATGATAAGAGATCCGCGGGATGTTTTGGTCTCACGGAAGAAAAAATGGCGGCAATACAGATTAAGGACGGAGCGTTTCCCCCTATACCGGACGCTGAGAACCTGGGCGCATTATCATCCGGTCTCGAGCTCTTATCTTTGGACGGCGGCCGTGAAAGCCGCCCAGCCCTTCGTAGATGCGGGGCGAGTGCTGCAGGTCAGGTTCGAGGATGTCCTGCTGAATCCGGAAGTGGAGCTGCGCAAGGTCTGTGATTTCATCGGCATTTCCTACTACGACAGCATGTTGGAGGTGCCGATCAAAGGCTCGTCCTTTGTGAAACAAAGTCCCGATAAAGTGGGGGTAGACAGAAGCAGGACAGCCAATTGGCGGAATGGCGGATTGAATTCGGCCGAGCTTTTCATCAATCAAACCATGACGGCTGAAATCATGAAAGCATTGCAGTATGAGCGGGCCAAGGTCTTTCCGAATCCGTTTTTATTGGTTTTTTATTTCATCGTGCTGCCGCTTCGTCTGGTCCTGACCTTTGCCCTTCATAAACGACAATTCAGAAACATGAGGAAATCACTCCAAAAACGTTTGTTGACGCGCTCAGACTGATGTATCTCCATCCGGTCTTTTGGTTTGTGGTTTGAGTTTCTGCGTCCAGAGTAGGAGAGTATTGACGATGATGGTCAAAATCTACATAATTCATCTGTGCAATTCCTAATTATGATCTTCCGGCCGAAAGTTGAGTATACTCCCGGAAGAGGTGCCTCACTTCATCTAGTTTCCTATCTTAGCCACGGAGTTTTCACATGAAGCACTTTTTTTCGATGGGCAGAGGCGAGGCGCTGATGCTCGCTTTTCTGATCGCGATGGCTATGATCTCGTTTCTGCCCATGTGGCGCACAATAGAGATCGGAGGAATGGCGGTGTTCGGCTGGCTGTTGGCGGCCCTTATGATCCTTTCACCTACACTGGCACTGCTCGTGACCCGCCGTGCCGACCGGGCCAACGTAAAAAAAATTCGTCACGACGCAACCGGCTTTAATGACACGCAAACCGGATCAGGTTCGTCAGGCTCGGAAACGGATCCGGAGGACTGATGCTGCTCGAACGAATTCTGGTCGTGGTTTACCTTCTCGGCTGCATCGGTATCGGCATCGCGGCCTCGAAAAAGGTCTTCGGTTCGCGGGACGAGTATTGGGTGGCGGGGCGCCGCATCGGCACCGTGGTCAACGCGATGGCCATCATGGCCGCGCTCGCCAGCGGAGGCTCGATTATCGGAGTCATGGGGCTGGCGTATTCACAGGGCATGCCCGCCACACTGGCGCTGTTTACCGGCTCCATCATGGGGTTCCCGATCGCTTCGATACTGGTCGCCCGACCGCTGCGCAACTTCGGCAGGTACACGATCACCGACTTCCTGGGCTACCGCTATCCGAGCGCGATAGTGCGCTATCTCGTGCCTACACTGATCGTGATCGCCTTCGTGGCCTACATCGTGGCCCAGCTCAAGGCGGCCGGCATCACAGCTACGGCGCTACTCGGCATCCCCTACGACACCGCCCTGGCTTTGTCAGCCCTGGTGTTCATAATATATGTCTCATTCGGAGGCATGGTGGCCATAACCTGGACCGACGTCATTCAGGGCCTGCTGATGATGGTGGTCGTCGTTGGAACCGCGCTGGTTTTTATGGGGCGGGTCGGCTCTCCTCTGGAGATCATGAGGCAGGCGACCGCAGTAGCTCCGGAGCTCGGCCAAGTGACCAACCAGCCGGTGTCCAGCTACCTGGGTTATTTCGTGATCTGGATGACGGCGATCCCCGTGATCCCTCATATCGTCATGCGTGTCTTCACGGCCAAGGACGCGAAAAGCGCCCGAAAGTCTATGAACATAGCGATGTTTGCCTACAGCGGAATCATCCTGGCCGCCGTACTGGTCATCGTACCAGTTGGCCGGCTGGACTTTCCAGGGCTGGCTGATGCGGATCAGTTGTTCCTGCGCGTCATGGAGGCGCAGTTCCCTCCGATCGTGCGCGGAATAGCCGTAGCCGCAGTGCTGGCCGCGGTCATGTCCACCACAGACGCCCTGCTGCTGGCTTGCAGTTCGGCAATTGCACACGACCTCCTCGGAGGAATTCTGCGCGGGCGCGCCAGCGAACGAACGCTGGCGACCGTTCGGGTCGGATCGACCTGGCTGGTCGGCATTCTCGCCCTCATCTGGGCTTTCTCGCCGCCGGAGCTGATTAGCCAGTTTTATACGACAGGTGTCGGGTTATTGAGCTCCAGCCTATTCGTTCCCACCATTGCCGGATTGTGGTGGAAGCGGGCGAATCGCACCGGTGGAGTCGCGGCTGTGGTGGCGGGCGCGGTCGTGTATGGACTGGGTGTCTTCGGCGGCATCAATGTCGGCGTCCCGCCGGTCGTCGTGGCGCTGTTGGCCAGTGCCTCAGGGATGATCCTGGGCGGTTTGTTCGGGACTCCCGAGACATCCGAAATGATTGCCGAGATCGAGTCGCTGCATAACTGACAGGCGCCGCTTCGCCCGGCAAAGTTTGCAAATCTCCCATCAGCGGGCCCACGATCTTTACTACCGATCGTTTCAGGAAATTTCCCAATAATTTAAAATGATCGAAGGGGCAGAAGGCTGAAATCAACAGAACTTCAACCTATTTTTTTAGCTCTCCGGTTTCGGCATGGACATAGTATTGTGATCCATCCTTGAGGAATATATAGTAGTAAAAAGCCTTCGGCTCTTCCCATTTTCTTTCATGGCTCAATTTGAAATCCATGGAAATTGAAATGCAAGGCGTGAACCTGGGATTCTAATTCTGCAGGTGGTACAATGATTGAGTCAGGTCACAGGACACCCTCATGAAGGAGAAATAGAAATGTTCCGCAAAACACCGATTGCTCTGATTTGTGCGGCCGGCGTGCTTCTGATGAGCACCTGTCAGTCCGAACGACCGGAATTCGAACCGACTTGGGATTCTCTGGAGGGATATGCATGTCCCGAGTGGTTTCGCGATGCCAAGTTAGGAATATTCCTCCACTGGGGTCCGGCCTCGGTCCCGGCCGTCGACGGCTGGTACGGGAGAAATATGTACGTCCAGGGACATCCGGCTTACGAATTTCATGTCAAAACCTACGGCCATCCCTCTGAATTTGGATTCAAGGACATCGTGGAACTCTGGAAAGCGGAAAACTTTGACCCCGATCGATTGGTCAAGGTGTTTAAAAAGGCCGGAGCGCGATATATCGTGCCCGTGGCCGTGCATCACGATAATTTCGATCTTTGGAACTCGACCCATCATCGATGGAACGCGGTGAACATGGGGCCGAAAAAGGACATCATCGACCTGTGGCGGAAGGCCGTTTTGAAACAAGGACTTCATTTCGGGGTTTCCGTGCATCACGCCCGAAGCTGGAGCTGGTTCAACACCAGCAAACTCAGCGACAAGACCGGGCCCATGGCCGGGGTGCCCTATGACGGGAATGATCCGGCTTATGAGGAGCTATACAACGAACCGAATGACGTGGCCGGTCCCTACCTTCCACCGGATCCCCCCCAGTATTGGAAAGACGAGTGGCTCATTCGAACCAAGGATCTCGTGGAAAACTACGATCCCGACCTTCTCTACTTTGACGGGGGATTGCCCTGGGACGAGACCGGCCGGCAGGCGATGGCCCATTTCTACAACCATATCCTCAAGCTCCACGACGGGAGGATGGAAGGCGTCATGAACCTGAAAAACGTCAAGTCCGGCGCCTACCGGGATGGAACCTGCGTACTGGACCTGGAGAGGGGCAAGCTGAAGGGCATCAAACCCGAGCCCTGGCAGACGGACACCTCTATCAATGGACCCTGGTTCTACGAGAGGAACGGCCGCTACGACTCCACCGATTCGGTCATTGATATGTTCGTGGATATCATCAGTAAAAACGGCAACCTTCTGTTGAACATTCCTCTCAAGCCGGACGGTACTCTGGACGAGCCGTCAGCCCGATTCTTGGAAGAGCTGGCCCAATGGATGCAGATCAACGGCGAAGCCGTTCACGGCTCTCGTCCTTGGATAGAATTCGGAGAGGGGCCCACCGAGGTCATTGAAGGCTATTCCCAAGAGATCAGAGAAACCTTCACGTCCCGGGACATTCGATTCACCCGCCAGCCCAACATTCTGTACGCTTTTTTCCTGGACTGGCCCGAAGAAGGCGAACCCCTGATGATCCGATCCCTATCCAATAAACACCATCCCAAAGTCATCTCCCACATCAGCCTGTTGGGCTACGACGGCGACCTAGCCTGGGATAGAAGCGATCAAGGTCTCCGCGTCCAGCTGCCGCCACGGCCGCCCGGTGCCTTTGCTTACACGCTTAAGATCACCTCGACCCATGGCCACATTCGAGCCATTAAGGGAATTTGAAGAAAAGTCTTAGCGAAGAAATGTGGCATGTGCCCCAAAGCGGATTCGAACTGCCGACCTTCTGATTCGTAGTCAGAGGGCCCCCTGACGTTAGTATTTATGCAAATGTTTCAATATGAACATGTTGCAAGGATATAAATTGAGTGTTAAATTGACGATATGACGACCTTCTGGCGGGAACAATTACTCATTATTACGTAAGATTGCTTAAACCACGCCACCCTCTCCCTCGCATCTTCTACTTCAGCAATACCGGGATCAGCGTTCTTCCAGAGAGGAGTAGTCCGTGAAGCATCGCTTAAAAAATCAGGGCATGTGTCCAAATTATTTGACGACGTAAACTTATAAATTTCATCAGAATGTTTAATTGTGTCAATTTGATAGTTTTAGAGCAGCTTCAGCTACACGGATCCCCAGTTTCCTTGCACTTTCCATCCCGAATTCATCTTTGGTTATATCATCTTTATAGGCGTTCCAGAGCGTGGCCCCTTGATGGGCGCCGGGTTTTCCGCCGATGATCATAACCTCGTGACACAACATGGCGGTTTGAATCTGTTGAATGACAAGTTCCTGCCCTCCGTTACGATAGGCTCCCACGGAAAGAACGCCGACCGGCTTATCAGCTAGAATGAGATTTGGACTTCTCAGCGCAGAAAGACGCTCGATAAATGCACTGCATAGTGAACTCATGATCCGAAAATAGACAGGAGAGCCAATAATAATTCCCCCTAGATTCGGTGATCGAAGAGTTGGAAGGATTTTCTCGAAATCATCTTTGGGGCTGGCCCCTCCGCCCGACGGAAATAGACCTGAAATATTCATGCCCCCAAGGTCAAATAATTCAGCTTCAATCTGTGAATTAGCGCCTTTAGCAGCATCGAGTGCTACTTTTACTGCTGTGGCAGTGGTTTTTCCTTGCCGGGGGCTGCAAGAAACTCCAACAATCAGAATTTTCTCACCGCCTGCAAATACGGAGCTTGAAGTAAGCCCAACCACAGCTGCCGCTCCTGCTTTTTGGATAAATTTTCGACGGCTCACTGACTTAGACATAATTTTGCCTCCTTTATTTAAAATCTTATTCACCTTGTTAAGCTTGTGTAAACCATTCCTGTGTTCTTAAACAGCATACATCGTTAAATAATTCGGACACACGCCCTGATTTCTTAAGCGACGGTATACATATAACAAGCCCAAATCTCGGGCGTTTCATATGCCGGTTTCCCCTTAAGTGGCGGGACTAGCATATAAAGAACTGGTGGGGCTGTCAATTCTTGTATCACGCCTTCAATTTGACAGTAAGTGCCTTCTCATAAAATTCAGCGTTTGTTGGATTATGTCCCTTGACGCGTCGTTGTCGTCATAAACATCAAAAGCATGGCGGCCTTCGACATAATTAATTATTGTTAGGGGGACATTCTTTGAGATGGCTTGGGATCCAAAGTATTCAATGGCCTGATTGAAGTCCTCCCTGTCGCGGCCAGCCCTCACTATAAACAACGGAAGATCCTGGTGAAAATGCTTGATCTTCTCCATTCCTGCAGTAGAAAAGCTCACCTGTTCCGATAGTTTCATTATCGTTTTTTGAAACTTTTGATCGGGGGTTACCATCAAGCCGTAATACAATGAAGCACACTTCAGATATTCCTGCCTATCACCCCATAACAGGGTTAAAGCCGTGAGGACATTCGCCGAGCAAGACCATACGCCGATTTTATCCGGATTAAATCCATATGCATCGGCCTTTTCCCTAATATGGACTATTAAATCATGGATATCGGATGCTGGCTGTAGGGTTGAGTAATTGATGGACGCCATCCCAGATGCAGCAAATAGCTTAGCCCAGTCCTTATATACTTCAAAATCCTTAAGAGGCTGACTAAATATGATATCTGAGTAACCTAGCACCATAATAACAACTGGAAGCCTTGCTCCGCTTTGAGATTCAGGAGGATAGTAGACATCAAAGGTCAGCTCTTTCCCATTGATCGATTTATAGACATTTCCATGATTAATCCTAACCTTTTCCATGTCAGGAACTTTATATACCACATGGAGGGACTGGAATTCCTGGGGAGTAATCAACCCAAACGAAAGAACAGCCAAAGCGAGCAAGCCAGCGATGCTAAATCCGCGTTTTATACTTTTCATTTAACACCTCAAAATTCTCCCACTCATGCTTGACCCTCTCCATGAGCTTTCTGAAGCGGGGCTCGCCGCGGATGTTTTCTAGGAGGGGATCTCGTATGCTAAGAAAAGGATAATCAATTCTGCCTCTGTTCACCGCATTCTCCAGATAATCAAGTGCTTCTTCTTTCATGTCAAGTAGTGCGTAGAATTGAGCCGCAAACCATGAATAGATATGGTCTATTTTCGCCAGTTTGACTGCTTCTTCCGAAAGTGATCGAATAGCCTTCTCTCTTTCCCCTTTTACTGCATGTTTCATAAAAAGACCAAAAGAGCTGGGGATGCTCTGTGGCGCATCTTTTTCGACGTCATCTATTATTTTAAAAGCTTCCTTATTTTGTTGTTCCCATACAAGTGACCACGCATAACATAGTTGGATTGCTGGATTTGCGGAGTCCCTTTCATACATTTTTTTTACAATCTCTCTAGTTAGGCTGAACTCCCCTTCAGATATATGTATCCACCACGGCAGCCATAGATTGATATGATTCAATGGATCAATTTTTTTCAAGCGGTCATTTAGAGGCTTTGCCGCAGCGCTTTTTCCCGCAATCGCAAACAGAAAACCGAGCATAAGCAGGGCCATTGGATCATTCGGATTAATCTCTAAGGCTTTTTTAATATCATTCACTGCATCATAAAACTCTCCGCGTGTTTCATTGATCATCCCCATTAGGACATAGCCGCGTGCTGAATCAGGATTCATATTAAAAGTCTTTTTGACGTATGATTCTGCCTTATCAAGATATTTTTCATCTGCCTTGATTCCGACATTCACATATTGGAAATAGACCATGCCCATAGTCGCATTGAGGAGCTCATTATCACCGACAATATTCATTCCTTCTTGGATTAACTGTTTGGCTCGGGCTAGCGATTCCTCTGTACACCTCCAAATCTCGTAATTTGCTTTGAGGTAACATTCATAGGCTTGGACATTGTCAATTAGCTTCTCGGCAACTTTTTGCTCTTCGTCCAAACTCAGTCTGATCTTGAGGGCATCAACTATAGAGCGGGATACGTTCTCCTGGATTTCGAAAACATCCTCCAGTGTACCGCTGTATTTTTCAGCCCAGATATGGACATCATTTTTCGCATCTATCAACTGAGCCGTTATTCTAAGATTGTTACCGGCTTTGCGCACACTCCCCTCAAGCACATACTGAACATTGAGCTCCTGCCCTATTTCTGTGATCTTCTTTTTGGTCCCTTTATATGTCATAGCAGAGCTTCTTGAGATAACAAGCAGATCATGTACGAGGGACAAATCAGATATTATTTCCTCGGTAAGGCCATCACTGAAATACTCATTGTCTTTTCCTGGACTCATGTCATCAAAGGGTAAGACTACAATTGATTTTTCAGTTTTAGGAGTGGAGATAGAAAGCTTTAAGTCCTTAATCAGCTCATGGATATCCTGATACCTTTCTCTCGGATTCTTTGCCAGTGCTTTATCAATCACCTGTTCTATGTGGGATGGAACTTCAGAACGAAGTAAGGAGATTGGCGTTGGCTTGTCATTTAGGATGGCATATATCAGAGCTTGTTCTTGAGGCTTCTGGAATGGACGCTCGCCAGTGAGGATCTCATATATCATGGCCCCAAGAGCCCAAATGTCCGTGCGGTGGTCGACTGTTTCCCCTTTTGCCTGTTCAGGTGACATATAGGCTACCGTTCCCATGATGGTTAAGGCTTTTGTGAGATCAACTCCACCAGAAAGCTTAGCTAGTCCGAAATCCGTGATCTTAGCCTGACCTTTCTCCGTCAGCATGATGTTGGCAGGCTTGATGTCCCGGTGAACTATGCCTTTGTCATGGGCCTCCTTGAGTCCCTGCAACCTGAAGGGCAATGTCTTTGGCTTCATCAACATCCAATGGCCCAGCTTCAAGCTTTTCTTTTAGGCTTTGACCATCGATAAAAGACATGGCAATAAAAGTCTGCCAATCAGCCTCATCAACTTCAAAAACAGTGCAGATGTTAGGGTGATCCAAAACGGCTGCAGCTTTGGCTTCCTGCACAAATCTAAGCTTCGCTTCTTCATCGCGAGTTAGTTCTGATGACAGAAATTTAAGGGCTACAATACGATCGAGGCGCGTGTCCTCGGCTTTGTAGACAACTCCTATCCCGCCCCTACCGATCTCTTCAATGATCTTGTACTTCCCGGCGATGGTCTTGCCTGATGAGATGACTGGTTTTTGAATCGTTTTAGTTTGGGAGACCTCCGAGTCTGCCTTATTCTTCAAAGGCGTCCCACACTTGCTGCAGAAATGGGAGTCTTCAGCGATATCGGCCTTACATTTAGGGCACTTCATGTCCCAGGTTCCCTAAGCTGAGATAAGGATAGTAAACCTTGTCGGGGTGTGTCAATGGAAAGTGCTGATTTTCCAGGGGTACGCCTGGTGCGCCCGGACAGATTCGAATCCCCGACCTTCTGATTCGTAGTCATGTTACCTAGTGAATGGAGAATCTGCGTAAGTGTTTTATAATAGATAATTTACAAGGATTTAGATAAAAGCCAAAAATGGCAAACTGACGACTTTCTGGCGGGGTCATATCACCCACTTTTATTGCAGAGCCTTGAGTCTCACCTTGGCATCCCTGACCTCAGCTATCCTTGGATCAGCGTCCTTCCAGAGGGTGAGGAATTTAGCGTAATAGGCAGCTGCAGGGCAGTCTATTTCTCAAGGCCGATTTTCTTCAAAGCGTCAATAAAGCGCGGCTCGGAGTCTAAGGAGTCGAAAGCAGGATCAACTTTTATGTATGCCACTTTTTCTTCTCTCTCCTCAATACCCTTTTCTATCCGGTCGAGCGCTTGTTCTTTATCACCCAAAGCGGCATAAATCATGGCGAGAGAAAGCGAAGATACTTTTGTATTTTGAGATAAGGCATTAAGTTTCTCGAGGATTTCCTCTGCTTCCATTCTTTTTCCCTCTGCTGCATAAGCGTACCCGAGTGCTGCTACGTACAATGAATTTCCATTGGATATGTCGATAGCTGTTTTAAATTCCGTCACCGCTTCCTCGAACATTCTTTTCTGCACATAAGCTCTTCCTAACCAATAATGTGCCCGAAGAAAATCGGGGTCCAGATCCAATGCTAGGTGTTGTTGTTGTATCGCCTGGTCGTAGTCTCTACCATAATAATATACGAATCCTAAATACATTCTCGCAACCCAAGAGAGAGGTTCGATTTCACATGCACGCTTTACATGGGTAATTGCTTCTTCATGCCTTCCTTGGGTTTGGAGGAACACAGAATACTGTAAGTGAGCGTACATTAAATTGGGCTTAGGCTCGATGGCCCGCTTAGATTCTCTTTCCGAGCCAGACCAATCCCAATCAAACTCAAACAAAACTACAGACAAAACATCATGAGCCTCAGCCAGGCTGTCATCGATCGCAAGTGCCTTAATTGCGGCTTCTCGCGCTCTTTCATAGGCAACTTTGCTAGAAACTCCAAGGTAATCCCCCGCACCTGTTAAATAGCATTCCGATATACCCGTGTATGCCAAAGCATAGCTCGGATCGATCGCGATCGCCCTCTCGAAACACTCGAGGCTTTTTCTCATATCCTCTTTGGTTCGTTTATCTAAGAAATAGCGCCCTTGTAGATATAGGTTATAGGCATCACTACTATCTGTATAGCGTTTCGCGATGCCTTCCTTCTCCCTCCCCACAAGCTCGATCTTCAGATTATCGACAATTTCTTGAGCTATCTGATCCTGGATACCAAAAATATCCTTTTCTTCGCCGGTATACGTATCACCCCAAAGCACAGAGCCATCTGAGACACTGATTATCCGGGCTGCGATGCGTAACACATTTCCCGCCTTCTGAATGCCCCCTTCCAACACAGCCTCGACTTTTAGCTTTTCGCCTATTTCCTGGTAGTTCTTCTCTCTCCCTCTGAATGAAAATGCAGATGTTCTCGCTGGCACATAAAGATTCTCTATTTGGGATAATTTCGTAATTAATGTATCCGCCACTCCTTCACATCTATAATCCTGATCTTTTGATTGACTTAAATCATCAAATGGAAGCACCGCTATCGAGGGTTTATCCGAGGGAGTTGGAGCTACACCTTGTTGCGATAGAATTTGCCAGATTACGACGGAAACGATCGCTAGAACAGCAGCTAAAGCAGGGAGAAAAAGCTTTTTGCGGATGAGCGCTGCAGCGAATGTCTCCCGCCTCGGCCGGATCTTTGTCCCAAGAGGGAAGCCTTCCTTTATATTCCTTAAGTCAGCAAGCAGCTGCTCTATTGTCTGATATCTCCTTGCTCTGTCCTTCTCCATGCAGATCAGGATCAATCGGCTCAGATTCTCTGAAACATCAGGATTGATCTTTCTCGGATCTCTAGGGATTTGCGCTTTGTGCTTTAAGGCTACACTGAGCGCAGTGTCTCCCATGAAGGGAACGCTCCCCGTCACCATCTCATACAAGATGACTCCCAAGGAATAGATATCTGAACGGTGGTCTGCCTCCTCTCCCTCAGCCTGCTCAGGCGAGATGTAATCCGGTGTCCCGATCATGACGCCTGTTTGTGTCACTCCGGCGGCTTCTAGCGAGCGGGCTATGCCGAAGTCCATTAGTTTGGCGTTTCCGCTCTTATCCAGCATTATGTTCTAGGGCTTGAGGTCTCTATGGACGATGCCTAGCTCATGCGCAGCCGCCAGCCCTTCACATATCTGTATAGCTGTGTCTATGACTTCATTCTCGGGAATTGGTCCCCGGCTTCTAATTAGGCCTTTTAAATCCTGCCCATCGATATACTCCATCGTGATGTAGATATGATCTTCATGTCTTGCCAAATGATACATCTTGCCCACATGTTTGTGGCCGATTTTGCGGGCCAGCTTCAACTCGTGGCGGAACCGCTCGATGGTGTTTTCATCCTCTGCGATCTCAGGCTTGAGGAGCTTGATGGCTACCTCTTCTTTGACCTCTTTATCATAGGCCTTATAGACCCTGCCCATGCCTCCTTTTCCCAAGAGGCCGAGGATCTCGTATCGTGCCGCGAATATGGTTCCTCTGGCTATGGCTTCGACGGGCGCTTCGAGGGTTTTTGTTAATGAAGGTTGGGCATCCCCGGCTACAGTAAGAGGAGTTGCACACTCACCACAAAACTTCTGCGTATCCGGATTATCCGTCTGACACTTCGGGCATTTCATATGCCGGTTTCCCCTTGCGTGGCAGGAATAGGATATAAATTCTGGGTGGGGGCTGTCAATCGGAAAAGGCGGAATGGACGGATATCACTGCTATTTCAGTGAAGCCACCCTTTCCCTCGCATCCGCCACTTCGGGGAGGGGGGGATCGAGGGTCTAATCAGGGAGCGGAGGCATCACTCCAAATTCATCTTTTTTAGAATTTCTTTGTACCTTGGATCGCTGAGAACATTATCAAAAGCAGGATCAACTTTGATGAATCTCATCAACTGATGTCTTCGCTCAAGCGCCTTTCCTATATAGATAAATCCCTGATCAATGTCCCCTATTAACGACTCCAACAGACACCATGCGTCTTAAGGCAGTTTCTGTAGCCACAGATAATCCGAGACACCCGATTATTTAGGGAAATCATGAACCGTGTATTTCTCTATTTTATTGTTATCGAACTCCCAGCCTATACCCGGTCCAGTTGGAACGTCGATGTAGCCGTCCTTTAATACCAGTGGTTCCTTAATCAGAAGGTCATGGAGCACTATTTCGGTGAATTCTACGGTCGGATCCGCGTTTTTTATGGCACATCCCAGGTGCACCTTTGAAGCGACTATCCCGCCAAGTCCGTATTCTGTCCCAATAACAATGGTTTTTTGTGCCGCTTCAGCCACCGCCGCCCATTTTTTGACCCCTGATATCCCTCCGGCTTTGGAGCATTTTGTGTTAATAATATCGCAGGTCCCGTTCTTGAGGAGCTGATAAACTTGCTGGAGGCTATTTGCGGCCTCATCTGCCTCTATGGGGATATCCACGGCACTGACGATTCTTCGTGCACCTTCCCAATCGGTATTATGTATGGGTTGCTCGAGGAGTTCAAGACCTACATCGTATTCCTTGGCTAGCTTGCATAATCGAATCGCTTCTTGAATTGTGTATCCTCGATTGGCATCTGCCCTAAGACTGATCTCGTCTCCAAGGGCTTCCCGAATTGCTTTCAAAGATTTCGCATCTCTATCGGGATCCGTTCCCACTTTCGCCTTGATCCCTCTTACCCCCTGTTTGTAATACTCCATGCTACGGGCGGCCATGTCCTCAGGAGTGCCTCTCCCGACCTCAACCGAAGCCAGCACCTTGGTTCGAAATAATCCACCCAGCAGGATGTAGAGTGGTACGTTCAATGCTTTCCCCAGGATATCATACAATGCGTAATTGATAGCTGCGGAAGCATGATGTGCCAGCACTATTCCATTACTCCTTCTGGCCACTATATCCTTGTTGCGCTCGATATCGAATGGATTGAGACCGATCAATTTAGGGGCCATGTATCGATCGATGGTGAATTTTACGGTTTCAATAGTCTCGACGGCGTCAGTCGGGGCTTCACCCATTCCGATTATGCCCTTATCCGTGTGGATTTTCACCAATACGTACTTCATTCGCCTGTCTTTAAATTGCCTCACGGGGAGGCTCAGCGGTATTGTTTCGATCTTTGTGATCTTCATCGGTATATCATCCAAGTTATTAAAGCTACCGGCTATGCTATTAAAGCCACTGGCTTTTGCAGCATAAGCAGTCATCCCAAGCGCAGCACTACTACCCAGAAACGCGCGCCGACTCAATGTTTTTGATTTCATTACACACCTCGCTTTAAAGAATTTATTATGATCCTGTCCATGCTTATCATGTTTATTCTCTGTTTTCAACACTCCATGACATTTGAGGAAATCCTCAAACTCCTTGAGATTCTTTTGGTAGCCATCCAAAAGATACCGCCTTAAGGGATATTTGATATGTTGGATATGCGACTTTCAATATAAGACCAGATATTCTAAGATTTGGCCGCAATTTTACAGGGATATTCGATTAAATCACATAGTATACGACGGAAATGAGGGGATGATTATCTCAAATACAGCAGGCTGTATATTAATAGTCAGGTGGTGAATTGGGGATTAGGGATCCAGTCCAGGGATAAGGATAAAGGAGGCGTTGTGTTATCACGAAATCTTGGACAATCAGGGATTTCAGTATCGACCATTGGACTCGGATGTATGGGGCTTTCCGAGTTTTACGGAGAACCCGTGCAAGAGTCGGAAGCCATCAATCTACTCCGCCAGGCCGTAGATTTGGGTATCACTCATTTCGATACCGCGGAAATCTACGGCCAAGGGCGCAATGAGCAATTACTGGGCAGGGCTTTTGCCGGGCGTTGGGACCAAATTGTGCTGGCCACCAAGTTTGGCCCCCAACGGAATCCGGCTACGGGCGCCTTCGTGGGAGTGGACGGTTCTCCAGCCAATGTCAGGGCCTCTTGCGAAAAGAGTCTTCAGCGTCTGGGTACCGAAAAGATTGACCTTTATTATCTCCACCGTGTTGATCCGGCCACCCGGATCGAGGATACAGTGGGTGAGATGGCGAAGTTAGTTCAAGAGGGGAAGATCAGGGCTGTTGGCCTGTCAGAGGCTTCGGCCAAGACGATCGAGCGGGCGAATGCGGTTCATCCAATTGCCGCCCTCCAGACCGAGTACTCGATTTTTAGCCGTGATGTTGAGCAAGATATACTCCCAACCTGTGTGGAGCTTGGCATTAGCTTGGTGGCCTACTCGCCCTTAGGCAGGGGATTGCTGACCGGCCGTTACACCTCAAGCAGCGATCGGCCCACCAGCGAGACTGATTTTCGGACCCACATGCAGCCTCGATTTCAGCCGGGTAATATCGAGTCCAACCTCAAACTGGTGGAGGCGATCAAGGAGATCGCTGCCCGAAGGAGATGCGTCGCCGCGCAGGTTGCTTTGGCCTGGGTATTGGGCCAAGGGAATCATATAGTAGCCATTCCCGGCACCACCAAGATTGCCCATCTTGAGACCAACCTGGGGGCGCTTGACTGTCAGCTCACTGAAGAAGATAAAGTTACGCTCAATGAATTGGCAGATCAGGTGCTTGGGGAGCGATACTGACCTGCCCCTCATCAATGTACCACCTGCATAGAGAGATTTTCGGCCTAAGAAGGAAGCGTATGAAATGATCGCTGATGCTATTGAATCACTTGTGAATAAAGAAGGATTTCGATTGAACGTGTTCCCCGGAAAAGGTGCATATTTCAAAGTGGGCTCTACAGACTTGGCCACTCTCGTGGCATTTCTGTTGCGTCGATTACGAATTAAGCAGGGCTTGACCCTAGCCGAGGTATCGAAACGTTTGGGTGCCAAATCACTGAATACCTACGCCCGATACGAACAAGGAAAATCTATACCGACCCTTGAGAAATTCAGTCAGCTGTTGGCGGCATTGTCACCGGATAATGATTTTCTGTTAACGGAGAGTCAGGCCATCTAGTTATTTGATGGATGTGGTACGCCCCAAAACAGATTCGGACTGCCGACCTTCTGATTCGTAGTCAGGCGCTCTCATGTCACTAATTGGCTGATAAGTAATGACTTACGCTTTCCTCGCTCTCCCGAGCGGACACTAAGGGGACAGAGCGGTCGACATTCTCATCCTCCGCACGAAGCCGTATCGCTAAGAGGCTAACGGCCCTGTGCTTGGAGTCTTTGTTCGAATGCGTGTAGCGCTCCGTTACTCTTACCGAGCTGTGGCCGAGCAATTCCTTCACGGTGATGATATCTACACCAGCTTGAACGAGTCTTGTGGCAAATGTGTGCCTCAAGTCATGAAATCGCAATCCCTCGATCTTGGCTCTTTCGCATGCAGCATTGAAAGCATTCTTCACGTCACCATACGGACCGTTCGTTTTGGGATTAACGAACACATAATCGCTGGTTCCGTTCTGGTTTTTGAGCTTCCGCAGTTCCAAATAAAGAGCAGCATTGATTGGGATGATCCGATCCTTGCCGCCCTTGGTTCCGGTTACTTCGATGATTCGAGCTTGAAGATCTACTTGACCCCACATCAGCTTAAGAGCCTCGCCCCTTCTCATTCCGGTATTCAGCGCGGTGACAACGATTGGGCGAAGGTGATCAGCACATTCGGCCAGTAATCTCTGTTCCTCTTCTGATATCAAGACTCGCTCTTTTTGCGTATCGCTTTCTGAGTAGAACTTGATTCTTGCCACTGGATTTGCCTCTGCCAGCTCCCAATCAATTGCGAGGTTAAACATCTTGCGCATGACAGCCAACTCGCGATTAACCGTCGACTTGCTGACTTCCTTTCGCCGCTTTTCCCGGTACTCTTCAATCATGAGAGGTGTGATATCCGCGATGAATTCTTCACCAAAGAAGGGACACAGGTGAGCGTCCAGATAACTCTTGTCGCCACTTCTCCAGCTCTTCTTGTTCAGCTTCGCGTATTTTTCCAGGTAGAGCTCAGCAAGTTGATTAAAGGTGATTTTCTTCCTCTCTTTCTTAAATCCATGTAAGCCTCTGAAGGAATCAGCCACCTTTGCATGAAGGACCTTGAGCGCCTCCGCTCTGGATTGAGCGTAGGGTACCACCTTGCGAATCCGCTTTCCATTAACCCGGTAATAGTAATACCACTTCTTAATTCCTGATTTAGTTAGCCTGTAGTAAACTGAGCCAAAGGGATAGTGCCAGATTTTACCCGATTGGCTCATCGTAACTCCTTTCAATAGGAGTTTATCATACTCATCAAGAGCCAAGTCAATCTTTGTGAAGTAGTCTGGATTCAGCTTCCCGAGGAGTGAACCTCTTTCGAGCCATTCATCAAGATCTGTTTTTCGGAGACGAATTCCCATACCGGCTTTTTTAACTGCTAATAGCTCTCCATTATTTATAAGTTTATAAACTGTTATTTTGTGCATCTGTAAATACTGGCTTGCTTCTTTTACCGTCAAAAGAGGTTTCATTCCTAGTACACCAAAAAATCCATTATTAACAACCAGACGACCTGTAAGAATCCATACCATTATGTTCAATTGAATCGCATGTAACTTTTGCATCTTCATATTGGGGGCAGCTCTCGATTTCAATTTCAATAGACTGCTTGCATGACTTCCTACAACTTCGGCAAAGATGGTGATGTCCCCTCCAAAACCAAAGATCAAAAAATCTCCTCCAAATATCATAACTTAAGAAAGTCTCAGACCCTATAATTTCACCCAAAAGTGCCTTATCTATCTTTATTTTTTTCAATATCTTACGCACAAGCATTCTTTGCATTTTGGGGTCAATCAATACCTCGGCTACCCTTTTTTTATAGTTCTCCTCTCCACTCTCCCTTAAATCTTTCTTTTTAATAGGGTTACGCGGTTTTTTTTGATTTTCCGCCCTATCTTCATAATCTCCGCTGTGAGCCACTATTTTCAATTTCTTTAAAATTCTCTTTAACTCATTTATTTTCTCTGGCTTGCCCACAAGCAAGGCATCAATCATCCACTCAATTGCGTTTGGAGTTAGAGGCCTAAAACCCAATTCCATTTGTGAAACAAATTGCTGAGTAGTGCCAAGGTGAGCTGCGAGTCTACTTTGCTTTATTTTTTTCAACTCACGAATCTTTCTAAGTTCGACTCCGAGATTTTTGTTCATTATTCATCCATTTAGCTTATTGCTTAATTAATAAGCTATTCTCATAAAAAAATTTATGTGTTGCCTATTTCGTTGATTAAATCAGCAATCATATTTTTTATGTTGAGAATTAAGCAAGCATTTGTATTTTGGGGACAAACATAATTGTTAATAAATTGCTTCGGCGAGCTAGCGTACTTATCTTCAATCGCATCTGAAAAAATAATCTCATAACCTTTTTCTTTTCTTAATATTTTGATAAGGCATATCTCGTCCTTAAAATCTACTGATTTTAAATTTTTGTAACTTCTAATTAATTCTGACTTATACGAATCCAATTCCGTCTTTATTTCGCTCACAGCATTCAAGTCGATTCCAAACTCCACTAAGCTCTTTATAAACGTCAATTCCAAAAGGTTATTGAACGAGAACTTACTTCTACTCCCGGTGCCCTTCCCCTCCTCGATATCTGGCGAGAGAAGACGATGAGTCTTAATCCAATAAAAAAGTTTGTTTCGATCAATATGAAGCAAACGGTCAATATCCCTAGACTCAAAGTGTTTATTGCTTAAGTTTTCATCCATGATAACTAATTATAATTCTGCGAGTGGTCATTGTAAACGCCCCTGGAATAGAAATTTCACAAACAGTTGTTCACAGTAAATATCAGCGTAAAAGATTATCTTTATTCAGAAAAATATTTCTTAAACAAAAGTATATGTTCTCATGATGGTTAATGGGAACAAAACAAAAAAATCTAGGCTTACTAAAAGATAATATTAAGTGAACTAACTAACACTTGAATTGACAGCAGGTGTCAAATCAAGTTCGGCCCAGCGAAGGATAATCTATTTCTCTTCCTTCGGCTTTAGCTCAAAGCCGAGTTGTTGATAGGTGCTCAGGTTATCATATTCAAACCATTCTTCGACGATTCTCCCATTCTCAACTCGAAATATTATATTGGCGCTTTGCTCAATCTTTTTGCCGGTGGCCGGAAAACCTTCAATGTCCCCCGTATGAGTCCCCCTAGTAATACCGCGCCATACGACCTTGTCTCCTTTAGCAAACAAATCCTCAGTACTCGCATTCCAGTCAGGGAACATTACAAATTGCTGTTTCATAGACTCTAAAGATTCTTCCAAGCGAAAATCTTGCTGAGGGATGTGTGAGAGAAGGTCGGGCGAATATATCTCCCTCATTGCCTCAATATCATGGCTTTGATATGCATCCGCTAAGCGCACAACCAAAGCTTTGTTCGCATCCTCAAGCGCCGCCTGGGCCCGGAACTCTTCCAGCTCATCCAATGCTGCCTTGTCCTGGCAGCCGACCATAACGCATAAAATTAGAGCCAACGGCAATATCATGTGAAGTTTTTTCATGCTACCCTCCTTGCGTCTGATGGGATTATTAGACTTGAGTTGACAGTGATTGTCAATTCAAGTTTAGGTCATTCCAATTTAAGCTTATACATGCCTTTGTTAGATGCACACATTTTTCTTTCATAAACTATCCAGTTAATGATGTTCCCACTCTTCGCTAGCTTCAATTAAGCGATGGAAGCTCTCTGAGATCCCCCTTTTTATGGTGAT